>CEPV01038003.1_pt1 | contig 46651 bp, 41 predicted proteins | sample 530451 | NCBI WGS metagenome assembly CEPV01 (sample SAMEA2620097, study PRJEB7988) | marine metagenome | isolation source: saline water (ENVO:00002010), including
TTTGAAATGACCCTCCCCGGCAGTGCACTGGAATTTTTTCAGGTCAGATATTCGGGCCAGATTTTCTTTCCGCTGACTCGAATGTTCACTTTGCGCCTGCGCAGCGAATTGGGCTTTGGTGACAGCTATGGGGGCACAGGTACCTATCCGTTTTACAAACATTTCTATAGTGGTGGATCGGGTTCCGTGCGCGGATATGAGCAAAATTCGCTTGGGCCGAAGAGCACACCCTCTGAATTTGACATCTTTTCAGAGGACGATCCGATAGGTGGTAACGTGCTGATAGAGGGCAGTGCGGAGATACTGTTCCCGTTACCATTTGTCAAGGATCGGCGTTCTATCAAATCCGTTCTGTTCGTCGATGCAGGCAATGTTTTTAACACAGATTGTCCCGAGATCAGCACGACGTGCAAGGATTTCGACTATCGTGCGCTACGCTATTCAGCCGGTATCGCTGTCACCTGGATTACGGGATTTGCCCCGATCAGTTTTAGTCTGTCGGTTCCGTTCAATGATCTGAAGGGCGATGAGACGGAAAGTTTCCAGTTTGAGCTGGGCAGAACCTTCTGATATTGCTCGAATCAAAGGTACGTAGGGTTTGCAGTCTGAGCTGGGTAGAACTCTCTGATATTGCTCAAATCAATTGAATCAGACCCAGGAGTATGCAAATATCTCCGCCCTGAGCAGAAAAGATGATGAATTCCAGTACCCGAGGAGATGTAAAGTGCACAAGATCCCGCAAATACTCACGTTACTGTTGCTGACTGCAACCGTCTGCAGTACACCTTTGGCCTTCGCTGAGGTCAAGGTCGCTGTTCTGAATTCGCAGCAGGCGATTTTGCAGTCAGCTGAAGCGAAACAACAGCTGCAGGAAATGGAAGAGGAGTTCAAGGATGAGCAAAAGGAAATTCGGGACATTGATGCTGAGCGAACGGCGCTGCTTGAAAAGGCCCAGAAAGACCTTGAGGTGATGAGTCAGACAGAACAGAGAAAATTGCAGCGACAGATCGAGTCAATCACTGCCGACTTGCAGTACAAGAGCCAGAAGTATCAGAAGGAGGTCGTTGAACGTCAACGGGAACTCATGGCCGGATTTACTCAGAAACTGGAGGATGCCATCAAAGCGATTGTACTGAGCGATGACTACGATCTGGTCGTCAATCGTGAAGCTATCGTCTACGTCGGAGAACTCTACGACATCACACGCAAGACAACCGAAAAACTGAATGCATTGGCTGCCAAGAGTCAGGACTAATAGTGTGTCCGGAGCCATAGCAGCCTATGTCTCAAGAGAAGGGTTTCACCCTCGGTGAGATTGCCGCATACCTCGACATCGAACTCATAGGGGATGAATCCACGCGGGTTAGCGGTATCGCGAGTCTGCCGGACGCCAAACCAGGCCAACTGAGTTTTCTTTTCGCTCCTTCATTCAGCAAGTATCTGCAGACGACCCGTGCTTCGGCCGTGGTCATGAAAGATGACCGGAGCCACGACTGCAGCATGCCGGTGCTGATTGCTACAGATCCTAGACTGGCATGGGCGAAGATCTCCCATTATTTCGATCAGCGACCGCAGCCAGATAGATCCATACACCCTAGTGCAAGTGTTAGCGTTCGCGCTGACATTGGCACAGACGTCAGTATTGGCGCAAACGCTGTAATCGAAGATGATGTTCGTGTGGGAAGTGACGTTATCATTGGACCAGGCTGCACGATTGGAGAAGGATGTCAGATCGACGCCGGCACGAGACTTGCCGCTAATGTAACACTCTATCATCGGGTGATCATCGGAAAGAACGTGATCATACATAGTGGTTCTGTGATTGGAGCGGATGGATTCGGATTTGCTTTTGATCCCGAAGAACATCGTTTTCGGAAGATCGAGCAGGTGTACGCGGTTAGAATAGGTGATGATGTGGAGATCGGCGCGGGTACCACCATAGATCGCGGTGCGCTCAACGACACCGTGTTGGGCAAGGGGGTCAAACTGGACAACCAGGTTCAGGTGGGACATAACACAACCATCGGCGATCATACAGTGATATCCGGATGTACCGCCATTGCCGGCAGCACCAGCATCGGAAGTTACTGTCTTCTGGGCGGAGCCGTAGGGGTTATCGACAATCTTGAAATAACCGATCGCGTCGAGATTACAGCCATGACCCTGGTAAGTCAGTCAATCACAGAACCGGGTCGTTATTCGTCCGGCACCGGGCTGCTACCCAGCCGTGATTGGAAAAGGAATATCGTCGGCTTTAAGAAAATGGATGAGATGCTGAAAAGGCTTAAGCAGGTAGAAAAACGGTTGCAGAAACTTGCCGACGATTCGCGCACCGACGGATCACGCGCGACGATTCAGAATCCTAACGAGAAGTAACATGGATATAATAGAGATCCAGAAATATCTCCCCCATCGATATCCCTTCCTGATGGTCGACAGGGTCACCGAGTTCGAGTCGCACAAGCGCATCGTGGCGATCAAGAATGTAACCATCAATGAGCCCCTTTTCCTGGGTCACTTCCCAGTTCAGCCGGTTTTCCCCGGTGTATTGATCGTTGAAGCGCTGGCCCAGGCGGCAGGCATCCTTGCTTTCAAGAGTCTTGATAAAACTCCCGAGGATGGCTCTGCCTACTACCTGACAGGAACGGGCAAGACTAAATTCAGGAGAGCCGTGTTTCCTGGGGATCAACTGCAATTGGAGGTGGAGATCGTCCGGCTCAGAAATCAGTGGATGAAGGCAGAGGGGCGGGCAACAGTGGCTGGTGAGCTGGCGTGTTCTACAACGTTGACCTGCGCTGAACAGGAGGTCGGATAGCAACTGCTCGGCTGTTGTGCAGGCGACCCAGACTCCGCCATAGAGAGTCACAATGACAGATCCCTTGACGATAGGCATGGTAGCGGGAGAGGCCTCCGGCGACAATCTTGCCAGCTCTGTCATCGGGGAGATAAAGAACCTGAATGCCGAGGTCGAATTCGTTGGGGTAGGGGGCCCGCTCATGACGGAGCACGGCTTTCAGACGTGGTTCGACATGGAGCGACTGTCAGTGAACGCATTCGCCGATCCTCTCAGACGTCTGCCGGATTTGCTTCACATCCTTCTCACATTAAGACGTCGTCTGGTAAGGGATCCCCCTGACGTTTTTGTTGGGGTGGACTTCAACTTCTTCAATCTTCTACTGGAAGGCCTGCTGAAGAAGGCGGGAATTCCAACAGTGCATTACGTGAGTCCGTCCGTGTGGGCCTGGCGACCGGGCCGACTGAAGAAGATCGCAAGATCAGTAGACTTGATGTTAACCCTCTATCCGTTCGAGACGGAAATCTACAGGCAAAGGAACATCGAAGTCCGTTTTGTCGGCCATCCGAAAGCGGATGAGATCCCCTTGACTAATAATCCGAGGACAGCGAGAGCAACGCTGGGATTCAGCGTGGATGATAAAGTCATAGCCATTCTGCCCGGCAGTCGTGGCAGCGAGATCAAATACTCCGGAGAGGCCTTCTTCAGGGCGGCAAACATCTGTCACACCGAATATCCCGAACTGAGATTTGTCGTTCCGAGTGCCAACCCTCAGAGGAAAAGGCAGATCCTGCAGTTGATCGCACGGATCTCCCCGCACTTGAGGATTAAAGTGCTCGACGGAGACGCCAAGACTGCGATCAGCAGCGCCGATGTAGTGCTGGTCAATTCCGGCACTGCCACGCTGGAAGCATTGCTGCTGAAAAGGCCCATGGTGATGTCCTATCGTCTTGGCAACTTAACCTATGCCATCGTCTCCAGGTTGGTCAAGACGCCCTATTTCGCCTTGCCCAATATACTGGCTGGACGGGAACTGGTTCCTGAACTGTTACAGCATGAGGCGACCCCGGAAGCTCTGGCACAAGCACTGTTGCAGAGACTGGCACAACCCGAACAGGCAGAGCTGATGAGGGAGTTCGAACAGATCCATCGCCAGTTGCAGCGAAATGCGGGCGCCCGGGCAGCGGAAGCGATTCTCGAATTAGTTGAAGCGAAGCGATTGACGTGACAGCGTTCGCGACATAACCAGGGGCTTATCAGGAACGATGCGATCAGCAAGGGTATTTGCCGGTGTCGATGAAGCGGGACGAGGGGCTTTGGCAGGTGCGGTGATCGCAGCAGCTGTCGTGCTGGATCCCGCCATCACTATAGCGGGTCTGCGAGATTCCAAGAAACTGACTGCAGCGAGACGCGAGGTCCTACATCAGCAGATTCAGGAGAAGGCTCTATACTGGTCAGTCGGCCGTGCAGAGGTCGTTGAGATAGATGAGATCAATATACTTGAGGCCAGTCTGCTCGCCATGCAAAGAGCGGTGGAATCGCTATCATTCCCGGTTGAATATGTGATCGTGGATGGCAACAGATGCCCCCAACTCGCCTGTCAAGTCGCATGTTTGGTGAAGGGAGATGCCATACTGGAAGCCATAATGGCCGCTTCGATCGTTGCCAAGGTCAGCAGAGACCACGAGATGGTGGCACTGGACAGACGCTATCCGGAATACGGTTTGGCTAAACACAAAGGCTATGGCACAAAGGCTCATCTGGACGCGATCGGCAAGTTCGGAACTACCGAGTTGCATAGAAAGTCATTTGCGCCCATGAAGTTCAGGCAGGGAGAACTGCCCTTCGAGATCTAGCGCAACGGACCCTTGCACTCGAGGTCGCTTACTCGTTTAATGATTCCTTCAGGCGCAGCTGGCAGTGCAACATTACTGTGGGTACACCAAGGTATACGGTAGGTATGTGAAGGTATGACATCGAGTTTTGCACATCTTCGAGTCCATACTGAGTATTCACTGGTAGACGGCATGGTAAGGATACAACCGCTGGTCGATGCGGTGCGTGCCAGTCAGATGCCGGCGGTTGCGGTCAGTGATCAATCCAACGTGTTCGCTCTGGTCAAGTTCTATAAAGCGGCCATGAGTGCCGGCATCAAACCGATCCTGGCTAGTGAGGTCTGGATTCAGCCCAGAGATGAAGGGGAAGATCCAAGCGTAGCTATCCTGCTGGTGCAAAACGAAGCGGGCTACAGAAATCTGTTTGAGCTGTTATCGAATGGCTATCTAAAAGGCCAGAAGATGGGTCGAGCGATGTTGTCCATGGATTGGGTCCGCGATCAATCGGACGGACTGATCGCGCTCTCCGGTGGCAAGGATGGCGACATCGGCAGAGCGCTGCTCAGCAAAAAGAGAGATCTTGCAGGCGCATTGCTCGAAGAGTGGATGCAGATATTCCCCGATCGATACTACCTCGAACTGCACAGGACAGGTCGCAACGACGAGGAGGAATATCTTCACATGGCAGTGGATCTTGCCCAGGAGTCCTCCTGCCCCGTGGTGGCGACCAACGACGTGCGCTTTATCACGGCAGATCAGTTCGAAGCGCATGAGGTCCGAGTTTGTATTCAAGAGGGGCGCACGCTTGACGATCCGCGCCGCGAGAGGCGCTACAGCGATCAGCAATACCTGAAGTCGCCGCAAGAGATGGTGCAGCTGTTTTCCGATGTTCCGGAAGCGATCGCCAACAGCATCGAAATTGCCAAACGATGTAGTGTCAGCATCGAATTCGGTGAGTACTACCTGCCCAATTATCCGGTTCCCGATGGTAAGTCGTCAGCTCAATATTGCCGGCAGGTGGCCGAGCAGGGGCTGGAGAGTAGACTGCAGAGCATCTTTCGTGGAGACGATCTGGCGGACGTGAGAAAGCCCTATGACGAGCGGCTTGCTTACGAACTCACAGTGATCGAGCAGATGGGTTTCACAAGTTACTTTCTGATCGTCATGGAGTTTATCCGTTGGGCCAAGCAGATGGGAATCCCGGTAGGTCCAGGGCGCGGGTCCGGAACTGGGTCTCTGGTCTCCTACTGCCTGGATATAACGGACGTGGACCCACTCAGGTACGACCTGCTGTTCGAACGTTTCCTGAACCCTGCACGTGTATCGATGCCAGATTTTGACGTGGACTTCTGCATGGCGGGGCGCGATCGAGTGATACAGCATGTGGCGGAAAGATATGGGCGGGAAGCTGTGTCCCAGATCATCACCTTCGGCACCATGGCAGCCAAGGCAGTGGTCAGGGATGTAGCACGGGTACAGGGGAAGCCCTATGGCTTGGCGGATAAATTGTCCAAGCTCATTCCCTTCGATCCCGGTATGACGCTGCAGAAAGCGCTGGATGAAGAGGTCTTGCTGAGAGAATTCGTAGACCAAAGCGAAGATGCACAGGAAATCATGGAGATGGCCTTTCAAGTTGAAGGATTGGCCAGAAATGTCGGCAAGCATGCCGGGGGCGTGGTGATTGCGCCCACCAAACTGACCGACTTTTCCCCCATCTTTTGTGATGAAGGTGGTGGCGGGCTGATGACCCAATTCGACAAGAAAGACGTGGAACAGTCCGGACTGGTCAAGTTTGACTTTCTTAGTCTCAAGACGCTTACCATCATCGACTGGGCGCTTAACAGTATCAACTCCCGTAATGGCGACCAGATAGACATCAACCAGATCCCGCTGGATGATGCAGAAGTATTCGAATTGCTCAGGGCGGCGCGTACAACAGCCGTATTCCAGCTTGAATCGAGAGGCATGAAGGACCTGATCAAGCGATTGGTGCCGGAGAGTTTCGAAGACATCATTGCATTGGTTGCCTTGTTCAGGCCGGGGCCGATGCTGATGGCGGATGACTTCATCAATCGCAAGAACGGTAAAGAGCGGATCGATTGCCTGCATCCGGACCTGGAGCCGGTGCTCAGAAACACTTATGGCGTCATGCTCTACCAGGAACAGGTCATGCAGATTGCTCAGGTACTGGCTGAGTTTACAATGGCGCAGGCAGATCTCTTGCGTAGGGCGATGGGTGAAAAGAACCAACAGGAGATGTCGACTCAGCGAGAACAGTTCCTCAAAGGGGCGGTGGGCAGAGGAGTGGATGAGAATCAGGCAAACCACATCTTTGACTTGATGGAGAAGTTTGCCGGTTACGGATTCAACAAATCACACTCGGTCGCCTATGCGTTGATCGCCTATCAGACAGCCTGGTTGAAAACACATTTCGCCGCCGACTTCATGGCCGCGGTATTGTCTGTGGACATGCAGAATACCGATAAGATCGTCACCAATATCGAGGAGTGCAGGGAACTCGGGGTAAAGATCCTGCCTCCCGATATCAATCAAAGTGGCTTGCGTTTTGTCGCCGATGGGGAGGACGCGATCGTATACGGTCTAGGAGCGATCAAAGGGCTGGGTGAAGGTCCAATCGACAGCATTGTGAGTGCCAGGGAAGCATCCGGTCCTTTTGTGGATTTGTACGATTTGTGCAGCCGAGTGGAACTGCACAAAGTGAATAAGAGGGTACTCGACGCATTAGTCGGTTCCGGCGCTTTGGATCTTCTTATCGATGCACCGCAAGATCTCGATGCGAATCAAGTCATAAACTGGAAGAGAGCGTTGCTGGCCGCAAATCAGGAAGATAAGGCAAGATTGGCTGCGCAGAAAATACGGGACCGGGACAGTGGCAATAGAGACCTGTTCGAGGAATCCACGTTGAGCAATGAGGCGTCCGCCTATCAGCATGTGCAGGACCTGCATATCTGGAGTTACCGCGAGAGACTGGCCAAAGAGAAAGAGACCCTTGGCTTGTACCTGACTGGACACCCCATTGATGTGTACCAGCAGGAGCTTGGAAAACTGGCTAAATGCAAGATAGTGGATCTGCGCGTCGGCTCGGAAGAACAGGCGGTTGCCGGCTTCGTCATGAGCTTGCGCACAATGAAAAGCAAACGGGGAGATACCATTGCCTTTGTAACCCTGGACGACCGAAGCGGACGCGTGGAGGTCTCCGTCACCGGCGCCGTGTTTGAGAGCAACCATGAAAAACTGCAGAAGGACAGGGTATTGGTGGTTTCCGGTTCAGTAAGCAATGACGATTACAGCGGTGGCATCAGAATGCGCGCGACCAACGTTCAAAACCTTCTGGAGGCAAGAGAGAAATCCGTGAAACGAATGCTGGTTAGGTTGGACAGTCGTAATCTTGACACTGATTTTCAGAGTCGGCTGGCCGGCATACTGGAACCCTACAGGGGCAACGGCGGTTGTCCTGTTGTCATCGCGTACAGTCGGGACGATGCTTGTGCAGAAGTGCTGTTAGGAGACGAGTGGCGCGTACAGCCTCATGACGATCTTATTCAGCAGCTTAAGGACCACTATGGCACTGAGAGAATCGATCTGGACTACTGATCCCCCCTAGAGACTCGTTGGATTACAGATGATCAAGCCGGAGTCGCTGCAGTATCTGTTTCGTCGACCACCCGGCCGATTGATAGTCGGTTACAGCGGTGGAATGGATTCTCATGTGCTGCTGCACCTGCTGGCTGGATTAAGGAAGGCAAAGGCATACCCCTGCGAGCTTTCCGCCCTGCATATCAATCACGGAGTCAGTCGTCGATCGAACGCCTGGCAGGACCATTGCGAAAAAGTCTGTGACAGGCTCGGGGTGAACTTCACCGCCGTAAAGGTATCGGTCCAATCAGCCGGCAGGGGGATAGAGGACAGTGCCAGAGAGGAAAGATACAGAGCCTTTAGTGAACATCTCGTTGCTGGAGACACGCTCCTCTTAGCGCATCACGCCGACGATCAGGCCGAGACCATATTGTTTCGTCTGATGCGCGGTAGCGGGTTCAAGGGTCTTGCCGGCATGCCGGCGCGGCGCAAGCTCGGCGCAGCGACGCTGCTTCGACCCTTGCTGCATGTAACCAGGCAGTCGCTGGCGGCGTATGCAGAGCGGGAGGGGCTCAAGTGGGTCGAAGATGAGAGCAATGAGGATACGCGCCTCGACCGCAACTATATCCGCCACAAGCTGATTCCTATCATAAATCAGAGATGGCCAGGCCACGCACGCACGTGGGCGCGATCGGCCGAGCTGGCGGCAGAGGGATCTGATCTCAACAGAGAACTGGCAGATCTTGATCTCAGCGGGCTGGTAGGTGATCGCCTGGATCGAATCGATCTGGCAAAGCTGAAATCGATGTCTCATGCAAGACAGCGAAACCTGCTGTATCGCTGGATCGAGTGCGCTGCGCTACCGCTGCCCAGTAACGCCCAGCTGCAGCAGCTGGTCATGCAGTTGACCGGGGCTCGGCAGGATTCCAATCCGCTGGTGAGATGGCGTGGCGTTGAGGTCCGTCGCTTTAGAAACCACGGCTACTTGATGCGGCCACTCGAGCACCACGACAGTCGTGCTGAACGACATTTCAATGCAGAGCGCAGCCTTACCATCGCTGCAGGCACCCTGACTACCAGGCGGACACAAGGGGCGGGGATCAGGCTTGACGATGGCCTCGCCAGCGTTGCTGTACGTTTTCGTCAGGGAGGCGAACGTTGCCGTCCATCCGGGCGTGTCGGCAGCCATCCACTAAAGAAGATAATGCAGGAGTTGCAGATTCCTCCCTGGCTTCGAGACAGGATTCCGCTCATCTATGTGGGGGAAGATATTGCGTCAGTCGCGGGACAGTTCATCTGTCACGAGTTCGTTGCCGGTGCGACGCAGATGGGCTGGGAGTTTGGGTGGTCCCTCAGTGGTGTGGATCTATCCGACCGGCAGAGGTCTTGAAGTGAATCATTGATTGAGGCTGAAGAGCGAACCTGCTATTCTAGAACCCCATCTTGAATTGACCGTTTCTGCCGAAAAGAAACATCAAGTCACAATTAAGATGGGCGTTCCATGTCTCGTTTTATCTTTGTTACAGGCGGCGTAGTCTCCTCTTTAGGCAAAGGCATTGCCGCCGCTTCCCTCGCTGCCGTTCTTGAAGCACGACGGCTCAAAGTCACAATGTTGAAACTGGATCCCTATATCAATGTAGATCCGGGGACCATGAGTCCGCTGCAGCACGGAGAGGTATTCGTCACGGCTGACGGTACAGAGACGGATCTCGATCTCGGCCACTACGAACGCTTCATCCGCACGACCATGTCCCGCAAGAACAATTTCACGTCCGGTCAGATCTATGCTGATGTCATCGCCAAGGAGAGAAGGGGTGAATATCTGGGATCGACCATCCAGGTCATTCCGCATATCACCGATGAGATCAAGAGCCGGATAATTGCCGGTGCCAATGACAGCGATGTGGCCATCGTCGAGATAGGTGGCACTGTTGGTGACATCGAGTCACAGCCGTTTCTTGAAGCCATCAGACAGTTGCGCTTGGAAGTCGGTACTCGCAATGCGCTCTTTATCCATCTTACGCTGGTTCCCTACATCGCTACGGCGGGGGAGACCAAGACGAAACCAACCCAACACTCTGTCAAGGAACTGCGTTCCATCGGATTGCAGCCGGACGTATTGATCGTTCGGTCCGATCACGCCATTCCAGTCGGAGCGCTCAAGAAGATAGCCCTTTTCACCAATGTGGAAGAGCAGGCTGTAATACCGTTAGTTGATGCAGAGACCACCTATGCGATCCCATCCATGTTGCATCAGCAGGGCCTTGACCAAATTGTCGTAGAAAAACTCGGCATTGATTGTCAACCTGCAGATCTCACCGAGTGGCATAGGGTTGTCGAAGCCGAATTGAACCCATTACACAGCATCAAGCTGGTGATGGTAGGCAAATATCTGGACCTACTCGATTCATACAAGTCGCTCAATGAAGCAATCACCCACGCTGCCATTCATTCCCGCACCAAGGTGGCTATTGAATGGATCGATGCCGAAGAGATCGAGGGTAATGGGTACGGTGTTCTGGAAAACACGGATGCCATTTTGGTTCCCGGTGGATTCGGTGCGCGGGGATTGGAAGGCAAGATAGCCGCGGCACGCTTTGCCCGCGAAAACAGGATACCTTACCTCGGAATCTGTTATGGCCTGCATGCCGCAGTGATCGACTATGCCCGAAGTGTTGCAGGGCTCGAGAACGCCAACACCACGGAGAGTGAAAAAGAGACGCCTCACCCGGTGATTGCACTGATTACAGAGTGGACCGATGAGAACGGTCGCGTGGAAACTCGGAACGAGAACACCGATCTGGGTGGTAGTATGCGAATGGGTGAACAGGAGTGCCGACTGGATCCCAAATCACGCACTTACCAGATCTACGGTTGTGATCATATCAGGGAGCGTCATCGACACAGGTACGAAGTGAACGACAATTACGTCTCACAATTGGAAGATGCGGGATTGATGATCGCCGGTCGATCTCCGGACAATGCGCTGGTGGAAGTCATCGAAGTAATCGACCATCCCTGGTTTGTTGCCTGCCAATTCCATCCCGAGTTCACTTCAACTCCCCGCGACGGGCACCCACTGTTTACCAGTTTCATCAACGCGGCGCTTGAAAGAGCCGGGCAGTGAATGAATAGCCGTGGTAGTCGTGTTCGGATGGTGCCCAACTGCTGACAGAAGTGGCAACGTAAATGAATCTGTGTGGCTTTGAAGTCGGAGAAGGTCGTCCGTTATTCCTGATTGCCGGTCCCTGTGTTATAGAGAGTGAGCAGTTGGCGCTGAATTCCGCCGGCGTGCTGAAGGAGATATGTAGTGGACTGGGAATATCATTCCTGTACAAATCATCCTTTGACAAAGCCAATCGATCCTCGCTGCACAGCTATCGTGGGCCCGGTATGGACGAGGGGATGGCGATTCTTGAGAAAGTAAGAGACAGCATCAATGTGCCGGTGTTGACAGATGTGCATGAGGATACCCCCCTTAACGAAGTCTCCTCGGTTGTATCCGCCCTGCAGGTACCGGCTTTTTTGTGTCGTCAGACCAGCTTTGTGGAGAAGGTCGCAGCATGCGGTTTGCCGGTCAACATTAAAAAGGGGCAATTTCTTGCGCCCTGGGACATGATCCACGTGGTGGAAAAAGCCAAATCTACGGGCAACACTCAGATCATGGTGTGTGAACGGGGAGTGAGTTTTGGCTATAACAATCTGGTTGCCGATATGCGTTCACTGCCGGCACTGAAGGAAACCGGCTGCCCGGTAGTCTTTGATGCTACCCACAGCGCGCAACTGCCAGGCGGATTGGGGGCCTCATCCGGCGGTCAAAGAGAGATGGTGCCGGTGCTGGCACGAGCGGCGGTGGCTGCAGGGATCGATGGCCTGTTTATGGAGACCCATCCCGATCCCGATAACGCCCTGAGCGACGGTCCAAATTCTTGGCCGTTGCATCAGATGGAAGATTTGCTGACGATACTGAAACAGTTAGACGGCGTGGTCAAGGCAACCAATGTAGACAGCCATTAGCTACCAGCAGCATGGTAGCTTTGTTTATAGAGTGGTAGGGCTGATGAGTGAGATCCTAGACATCAGGGCAAGAGAGATACTCGATTCCCGTGGCAATCCAACGATCGAGGCAGATGTTGAGTTGGCCGGGAATATAGTGGGTACCGCCTGTGCACCATCCGGTGCGTCAACCGGCTCCAGGGAGGCCCTGGAGATGAGAGACGGCGATGCCAGCCGCTATAAGGGAAAAGGCGTACTGCAAGCCGTCGGAAATGTGAATACCCGCATCAGGGAGCAGCTTCTCGGGCACAGTGCAGAGGAGCAGGCAGACATCGATGCACGTATGATAGAGATGGATGGAACGGAGAATAAGTCCTCTCTCGGTGCCAATGCCATGGTGGCTGTTTCTATTGCGGTAGCTAAAGCCGCTGCTTTGGGAAAGGCTATGCCACTTTACGAGTATCTAGCTGAACTGGATGGCAGTCCTGGCAGGTATTCCATGCCCGTGCCCATGATGAATATCATCAACGGTGGCGAACACGCCGACAACAATGTCGATATTCAGGAATTCATGATTCTGCCGGTTGGCGCGCCCAGCTTTTCCGACGCGCTCCGCTATGGCGCCGAAGTCTTCCATACACTCAAGGCCGTTTTGAGTGAGCAAGGACTCAGTACCGCTGTGGGAGACGAGGGTGGTTTCGCACCCGATCTGCCATCAAATGAAGCGGCCCTTGAAGTGATTATGCAAGCAATCGTAAAGGCAGGCTATAAGCCCGGGCAAGAGGTGGCGCTTGCACTCGACTGTGCTGCATCCGAATTTTACGAGGGCGGTAGTTACAACCTTTCCGGTGAAGGCAGAAAGTTCTCCGCTGAGGAGTTCACCGAGTACCTCGATGGCCTGCTGTCCAAGTATCCGATTCTGTCCATCGAAGATGGCTTGGATGAACGCGATTGGGATGGTTGGACCCACCAAACGAAGAAGTTGGGGAGTAAGATTCAGTTGGTGGGCGATGACATATTTGTCACTAATACCGGTATCCTGGAACGCGGAATCAAAGCAGGTGTAGCAAATTCAATCCTCATCAAATTGAACCAGATAGGAACCTTAACAGAAACGTTAGACGCTATCCACACGGCGAAAGACGCCGGATATACTGCGGTGATTTCGCATCGGTCCGGAGAAACTGAAGACACCACTATTGCAGATCTGGCGGTGGCGACCGGAGTCGGACAGATCAAGACCGGCTCGCTTTGTCGATCTGATCGGGTTGCAAAGTACAATAGATTGCTGCGTATCGAGGAACAATCCAATGCGCTGTACCGTGGTCTTGCTGAATTTAGGAGCTAGCTGGTGAACAGCATGAAGACTGGTCTACATCGTGGTCTGGCTGAATTTGAGAGCTAGCTGGTGAAAAAGACGAAAACAGCATTGGCATTCATGCTGGTCGTGATTGCGGCATTCCAATTTCGATTGTGGGTCGGGGAAGGCAGTCTTGCCGAAGCGCACGTGTTGGAGAAACGGGTGGCAAAGCAGCGGACATCGATCGAGATCTTGGAATACAGGAATCGCGTACTTCGCGCTGAGATCGCTGAACTGAAGAACGGCCTGCAATCGATAGAGGAGAGGGCGCGTAGTGAACTCGGCATGATCAAGGAGGGTGAGACGTTTTTTCTGCTCGTCAATCGCAAGGATAGCGGAAAAGACTGAGGCGAACGGATTGAAATGGCCAACGACAGTTCCCCTCCGTGTACCTGGGCGGTAGTACCGGCAGCAGGTTCAGGTAGTCGGATGGGTCATGCAATCCAGAAACAGTACCTGAAGATAGCCAGCAAAACCATCCTGCAGCATACATTGGAACATCTCATCACAAGTTCGCTGACCAATATAGTCGTCACTGTTGCCCCAACAGATGAAAAATGGCGCGAGATGCCCTTGGCGGATCACGGGAAGCTAACGTTTGTTGAAGGTGGTGACAGTCGTGCTGCCTCCGTACTAAATGGCTTGCAGGTAGTTACTGCGCACCAGGAAAAAGACTGTTGGGTAATGGTGCACGATGCGGTGCGCCCTTGTGTCAGGAATCGGGACATTGAGAATCTTATCGAATCGGTCGTCGATCATAGTGTGGGTGGTCTGCTGGCAACCAGGACGAACGACACACTGAAGAAAGCAAGACTTCCATCCGATTCGACAACAAACGAAGCTGACCGCACCGTGATCGAAGTCGAACGCACGGTCGATCGAGAAAGGTACTGGTGTGCCCTCACCCCGCAGATCTTTCGCCTCGGAATGCTGCATGAAGCTATTACGCGTGCCATAGAGAGCGACGCGAATGTGACCGACGAAGCGTCTGCGGTAGAATTGCTGGGGCTTACGCCGCTGCTGATTGAAGGCAGTAGCGATAACATCAAGGTGACCCATCCCGAGGATCTGAAACTGGCTGAATTCTATATGTCCATGCAGGAATCTGAACCTTGAAGCAGGAATCTGAAAGAAGATGAGGATCGGCCAGGGCTTCGATGCCCACAGGTATGGAGAGCCGGCTACAGCCACGGAGATCGTCCTTGGGGGAGTAAAGGTCGCCTTCGACAAAGCCATCGTTGCCCACTCCGATGGTGACGTACTGATCCACGCGCTGTGCGATGCTCTGTTGGGTGCCTCAGCACAGGGTGATCTAGGCAGCCACTTCCCCGACAGCGACAGCGCTTTTGCAGGAGCCGACAGCCGGCATCTGCTGCGGGAGACCTGCCGTCTGATAGACAGTGCCGGCTTTTCCATCAGCAACGTAGACATGACGTTGATCGCGCAGGCGCCGAGAATATCTCCGTTTATCCAGGAGATGTGCAACGTCTTGGCTGAAGATATGGGAATTGAAGCAGCACAGGTTAGCATCAAGGCAACCACCACGGAAGGATTGGGTTTCACCGGCAGGGGAGAAGGTATTGCCGCTCAGGCCGTGGTCTTGCTGGCTTGAGGAATTCCAAGTGTTCTCACAGAAGTGGCAAGCACGCCGGACATGACACTGATGCAGAAGTATGACATCGACTTCCCCAGAGCACACGGTGAATTGATCTGTTCCGGTCGCATAAAAGTGCACGCGCAGGACTTCGAGGTCATCGAAGATCTTGGTTTTGAACCCAGTGGATCCGGTGAGCATCTATATGTGAAGGTAAGAAAAACGGATGCGAATACAGCGTGGGTGGCTAGGCAATTGGCCGACTTTGCCGGAATCCGGCGCAATGATGTGGGATATGCCGGGCGCAAAGATCGACGCGCGATCGCCACGCAGTGGTTCAGTTGCTGGCTCCCGGGCCGGCAAGATCCCGACTGGCGGAGCTTTTGCGCAGAGGGGGTGGAGATATTGGCGACCGCCAGACACGAAAGGAAATTGAAGCGTGGCAATCTATCCGGCAATGCATTTAGGATATTGATTCGCGGCCTGACTCAGCAGGCGCAATTGGCACAGAAACTGGCGCGCCGACTCGAAACAATCGGCCAATGTGGAGTCCCCAACTATTTTGGACGACAGCGCTTTGGCAAGGACTGTGGAAATCTACATAAGGCCGATGCGCTGCTCGGCGGCAGAATAAGGGTTAGAGACCGACAGCAAAGAGGACTCTATCTATCTGCTGCGAGGTCTTACCTTTTCAATCTGATCTTGTCGGCAAGAGTGAAGGACGATACTTGGCGGCAAAAGACAGCTGATGGCAGAGACCCTAGCGGCCCGTTGTATGGATCAGGTCACGAAGGTCTCCCGGAGGAGACGGCTCTACTGGCCGGCATGCAAAGCTGGTGTGAAGGATTGCAGCGACTGGGATTGAAACAGAGTCGAAGAGCACTGCTGATGCGCATAGTCGATTTGCATGGCGAGTTCCATTCACCTGACCAACTGGAATTAACGTGCACCCTCGACAAAGGTTGTTATGCAACTTCGGTGCTGAGAGAGATCGTCTGTTGGGAGGAATTCGATTGATGGTGGCGTCCAGTACGTCTTTCACGGCACTCGATCTACAATAGCGGCGGTAGGCTGGAACAAAGTGTGAACAAACTGGATCTGACAGGCATCGGCATGACATCTCAGCGCACGCGCATGCGTCTGGTAGATCGACTGCGGGCCCAGGGCATAGACGATGAGGACCTGCTGGATATAGTGGGCTCTACTCCGCGGCATATATTCGTAGATGAAGCTCTGTCTCATAGGGCCTACGAAGATACAGCTCTACCTATCGGTTTCAATCAAACCATATCGCAACCGTACGTCAGCGCGCGTATGTGCGCCGCCTTGATGGAGGACGGCCCCTTAGATAAAGTGTTAGAGATCGGGACGGGTTCCGGTTACCAGACTTCAATTCTGGCTCAGATGGTGGGAAAAGTCTTCACGCTTGAACGTATACGCGGGCTGCAGCAGAAGGCGCGCGAGCGTCTAAAACTGTTAGGTCTCAGGAATATCCAGTTTCGCCATTCTGATGGTGGCATGGGATGGCCGCAACAGGCACCCTATGATGGTATCATAGTCAGTGCTTCTCCCCGTAAGGTCCCGATGGAACTGGTTGATCAGCTGGGCACTCAAGGTAGGATGATCATTCCTGTCGGCGACGAAGATGAACAGGAGCTTCGGTTGATTACCGCAACTCCCGAGGGCACGAAAGTGACAGTGTTGGAGCGCGTCAGATTTGTACCCATGCTTGGTGGCAAAGTACAGTGATCGGTCGTGGGCAATGAACGGTGCGAAGTTGGCAATTGCCAAGCGGGATGCTCTATACCTTTTTCTGAAGGGAATGGCCATGGGTGCGGCCGAGGTGGTGCCGGGCGTCTCCGGTGGTACCATCGCGTTCATCACGGGTATCTATGAGAGACTGCTGAATGCCATCAGATCCTTAACACCCGGAGGGTTGTTGGTTCTGAAGAACCGGGGAGTCGCGGCCTGCTGGCGACATATTGACGGCAGCTTTCTCGTCGTATTGTTCCTTGGCATGGCTGTCAGTATCTTGACCGTGGCGCAAGCGGTCAGTGTATTGCTGCATCAGTATCCGGTCGGTCTATGGGCTTTCTTCTTTGGTCTAATCGTCGCTTCCTCCCTGGTCATCGGGGCGCAGATTGAGACCTGGCACGCGGGCCCCGCGCTATTCACCCTTGTGGGCATGATGACCGGTCTTATCGTCAGTAATGCGATTCCTATCGAGCTTGAAGCCACACCCCTTTTCATATTCGCCGGCGGCGCGATTGCCGTTTGTGCCTGGATACTGCCCGGCCTGTCTGGTAGCTTCATATTGCTGATATTGGGGCTCTACACGTACGTCATCGAAGCGATCAGAAATCTCGATCTTGTGGTACTGAGTATACTGGCTGTCGGGTGCGCCGCCGGCCTGTTGAGCTTTTCCCATTTTCTATCACACATGTTGAAACGTTTCAGAGATGAGACCCTGGCGACGCTGACGGGATTCATGCTGGGCTCACTGACAAAGGTGTGGCCGTGGAAACACACTTTGAGTTACCAATTGGACGGCCAAGGCAAACGGATACCTTTGGTCCAGGAGGCGGTCACGCCAGAGACATACATTCAACTGACCGGCGCCGATCCTCAGCTGGCCCTGGCAGCCATGCTGGCGCTGGCAGGTTTCGCGACGGTACTCATGATGCAAAAGCTCACCAAGAAGTAACGCGATGCTTGCAGATCCAACGTCCGACGGCTGATTCCTATAGATCATTTTTTCAAAAAAGAAAATCATCTTAATGAATAAATAAAATAACCCCATAGGGTCAGGTTTAGAGCAAATGAAGCGATGTCGAACGGTTTTCAGCACAGTCAAGACTGGCTGTCTGCTGTTGGCCTTGTCATCGTTGCTCCTTGCGGGTTGCCAACGGGGTACCCAATACGTGCCGGTTACCAGTGCCGGTGAAGGTGGCAAGAGCGCCCCTGGATTTCATCTGGTTCAGGCGGGAGAGACGCTGTATTCCATCGCATGGCGCTATGGGATGGACTATAGGGAGTTAGCAAGCACAAACCAGATTGGCCCGCCCTTCACGATCTACGTCAATCAGAAGTTGAGTCTGCTCAAACGGTCGAACAGGAAGAGTAGTAAACCAGGGAAGATTCAATCGGCCCCGAAGGCGGCGACTGTTAAACCCGCGAAACCGAAACGTGATGCAGTCGCAAGTCAAGCAGCAAACATCAAATGGTCGTGGCCAGTCAGGGGGCCGGTGATCAGGAGGTTCTCGCCGCAGAAGGGCCTCAACAAAGGTATTGATATCAAGAGCAGATTGGGTCAGCCTGTGTCCTCGGCGGCGGATGGTATTGTGGTGTACGCGGGAGGAGGACTGCGAGGATTCGGAAAGCTGATCATCGTGAAACACACCCAAGATTACCTGAGCGCTTACGGACACAACCGGGCTTTACTCGTAAAAGAGGGAGAAAAGGTTAAAGGCGGGCAACATGTGGCCGAAATAGGTTCTAATGGGTCGAACGAAGAAATGTTGCATTTCGAAATCCGGCGCAATGGTAAACCTGAGAATCCTTTAAGGTACTTGCCCAAGCTGTAGATTAGGGCATCCAGCAAGGATTTCAAACAACAAGGAAGTGGCAGTGAGTTATGAGAATTCACTTGCCCGGGAATGGATCAATTGAAAGGACTGAAGTGATGACTGTGCAAATGGATAATGTTTCATCGACCTCAAATGGAACGATGTTACTTGAGGGGGTAGAGTTTATGGACGAGCTTGACTTGGAGAAGGAACCGGGTACCAAGCAGTCAGTCAAACCAACTCCCGCCCCCAATACAGACCGGCAAGCCCCTCCCTCCCGCCCGGCCAACCTGCAGAAATCTCTCGACGCAACCCAACTCTATCTGAATGAAATCGGATTCTCGCCCCTGCTTACCCCCAAAGAGGAGGTCTATTACGCCAGACAAGCCCTCAGGGGAGTCGAGTCCGGGCGCAAGCGGATGATCGAGAGCAACTTGCGATTGGTTGTGAAAATCTCCCGTAGGTATGTCAACCGGGGCCTCAACTTGCTGGACCTAATCGAAGAGGGCAATCTTGGCTTGATCCGCGCGGTTGAGAAGTTTGACCCGGAAAGAGGCTTCAGATTCTCAACCTACGCGACATGGTGGATTCGTCAGACCATCGAACGGGCAATCATGAATCAGACGCGAACCATACGTCTGCCGATCCATGTCGTTAAGGAACTCAACGTATACCTGCGCGCTGCCAGAGAACTGTCCCAGAAACTTGACCATGAACCATCGGCCGATGAGATTGCAGATCTTCTCGATCGTCCGGTCGCTGACGTCAAGAAGATGCTCGGCCTGAATGAGCGGGTTACCTCGGCAAATTCACCGCTGGGCCCTCAATCCGATAAGTCTGTTCTGGATACGATCCCCGACTCCAAGCAAGCGGACCCTGCCATGTTGCTGCAGGACAGCGATCTGCGCGCCAATATCGACGTGTGGTTGTCGCAGTTGTCCGAAAAGCAGCGTGAAGTGGTTGCCAGAAGGTTTGGCCTGCGTGGCTATGAGATGAGTACCCTGGAGGAGGTCGGTCGCGAAATAGGGCTAACCAGGGAGAGAGTCAGACAGATCCAGGTTGAAGCTTTGAAGCGACTTCGCGACACTCTGGAAAAGCAGGGCCTAGCCAGTGAAGCAATCTTCGGTTAGTGGGACACTATCCCTTGGCTTTGTAGGATATGTCTGCATTTGATGTAGGACAAGTCGGTCAATTATCGTGAATCCGCATGTGAAATAACCTATAAGTACCCGTGCCCATAGGTATTTTTGTTTTGAACGACGATAATGAGGTGGCTGGCTTACGCGTTGCGGGCGTGAAATCAGAGTAGACTGGTTACCACTTTGCAGGGAATGCAAAGCCAAGGATGACAAAGGCCATCGAGCCAGGCAGGGACGCACAAGGAAGGGAATCCTAAAACAGGAAGCGATTCGCGGGTCGCTTCCTGTTTTTTGTGCTCATCTTTCCAGATACTGAATCTTGCCCTTTACTTCAGCCCACTCCTCGGCGTCTGCAGGGGCGTCTTTCTTCTCAGTGATATTGGGCCAGATCTGCGACAGTTCCGCGTTCAGTTCGAGAAACTCCTGCTCGCCCTCCGGCAGCTCATCTTCTGAGAAGATCGCATCAACGGGGCATTCAGGTTCGCACAGTGCACAATCAATACACTCATCCGGACTGATGACCAGCAGATTCGGGCCCTCATAGAAGCAATCCACCGGACAAACTTCGACGCAATCTGTATGTTTACACTTTATGCACGCATCACTGACAACAAATGTCATGTTAGAACATCCTTACAGAGGAAAAAAACGCATTCTAGCAGCTTTTCTGCCAAGGTGAATAGAGTAAGGCTGCGCGAGCGCCTCTGCCCGTGCGATATTCCAAGTGGACGGCTGCGCGTTCAGGCCTGCTTTCCCTTCCGTGTCATCTCCTTGAGTCGATAGAGCGCTTCCACTGCTTCGCGCGGAGTCATCCCATCGATATCCAATCCGCGCAGCTCTTCGAGGGTGGTGGTTGCTGCATGGTCATTCGCGCTGCTGACGAACATATCCTTCTGTCTCGGTATCGGCGCAGACCGTACCGCGTTCTCCTCAAGGGACAGGAGTTTCTCTTGTGCCTGCTGTATGACGGCTGCGGGTATGCCGGCAAGTCTCGCCACCTGCAACCCGTAGCTCTGGTTGGCCGGACCTTCCTGAACGGCGTATAGAAATATCACCCTGTCCTCATACTCTCTGGCGCTGAGGTGAACGTTGCTCACTCCGTCGAGCAGTCCCGGTAGACTGGTCATCTCAAAATAGTGGGTGGCAAACAGCGTGAAGGCACTTATCTGCCGGGCGATATATGTTGCACAGGCCCAGGCCAGAGAGAGACCGTCAAAGGTGCTGGTTCCGCGCCCTATCTCGTCCAGCAATACCAGAGAATTTGCCGTTGCATTGTTGAGGATCACCGCAGTTTCAGTCATCTCGACCATAAAAGTGGAACGGCCGCTGGCAAGATCGTCCGATGAGCCGATGCGGGTAAATATCCGATCGACGGGCCCGATTCGGGCCGACTTTGCCGGTACATAACTGCCGATATGAGCCAACAGCACGATCAAAGCCACCTGCCTCATAAAGGTGGACTTGCCTCCCATGTTGGGCCCGGTAATGATCAAGGTATGGCGCTCGGGATCCAAGTGCAGGTTGTTGGGTACAAATGGATCTGAGAGCACCTGCTCAACCACGGGATGTCTGCCGTCGATGATCTCGATGGTCGCGTGCGGCGCTAGCTCCGGTCGGCAGAACTCCAGCGTGAGGGCCCGCTCGGAAAGATTGGCGATTACGTCCAGTTCCGCCAGGGCCGCGGCAGTATTCTGTAGCGGTGTCAGTTGCGTGAGCAGCAGCTCCAACAGGTCTTCGTAGAGCTGTCTTTCTCGGGCGAGAGCCCGACTCTTGCTGCTCAGCGCCTTGTCCTCAAATTGCTTGAGCTCAGGTACGATGAATCTCTCCGCGTTCTTCAGCGTCTGACGCCGAATGTACTCCGGCGGTGCCGCAGTCGCCTGCTGCCTGGAGATCTCTATGTAGTAACCGTGCACACGATTGAAGCCCACCTTGAGCGTGCTGAGCCCGGTGCGTTGTCGCTCCCGACTTTCCAGGTCGAGCAGATACTGTCCGGCGTCTTCACTGATCGAGCGAAGTTCATCCAGTTCCGCATCATAGCCGCTCTCGATGACGCCGCCCTCTCGAATCACCATGGGAGGATTTTCCACCAACGCCGCGTTCAATCTGTCTACCAGATCGGGATAGGTGGAGATCTGTTCAGCGAGTGAAGCGGTAAGGAGGCAGTCGAGATCAGACAGTTCGCGCAGAAGAGAGGGCAGCATGGCCAGCGCGTCGCGCAATCGAGCCACGTCTCGTGGACGGGCGGATTTCAGCGCGACTCTGGCAAGAATCCGTTCAACATCGCCGATATTACCGAGTGGAGCCTGCAGATTTTCATAGCGGTAGTTGTGCATCAAGCACTCGACCGCATCCTGTCGTTGTTGCAGTACCAGGTGGTCTCGCAGCGGTCGATTGATCCATCGATGCAGCAGGCGGCTTCCCATGGATGTCGAGGTGTGATCGATGATCGAAGCGAGGGTATTGTCTTTGCTTCCGGCCAGATTGGTGTCTAGCTCAAGATTTCGACGGCTGGCAGCGTCGAGAATGATGCCGTCTTCCCGTCTGTGGGCTTTGATTGCGCGGATGTGGGGTAGAGCGGATCTCTGCGTCTCGCCCACGTATTGCAGCAGGCAACCGGCTGCCTCGATCGCAATCTCCATGTCCGCACAGTCGAATCCGCTGAGGTCAGCGCTCTGAAACTGCTCGACCAGTCGGCGTACAGCATTGTCGTAGTCAAACTCCCACGGCGGCTGACGCCTTACGCCGACACGATCTGTAGCAAAGCTCGGGTACTCGTGCTCCTCGTTCAGGATAAGCTCTGCAGGATTGAGTCTCTGCAGCTCACTCAGTAAGGCTTCTTCACCTTCGATCTCCTCCAATTCGAAGCGGCCGCTGCTGAGATCCAGGCTGGCGATACCCCAGGTTGGTGATTGAGGTCTTCCGGGGGTACTCGACTGGGCGCCGCACTGACCGCCATGTATGGCCACGATCAGGTTGTCGGTGTATTCGTCCAGCAGAGACTCATCGGTGAGGGTACCGGGAGTGATGATTCTCACCACTCGTCTCTCCACCGGGCCCTTGCTGGCCTTGGGGTCGCCGATCTGTTCGCAGATCGCGATCGATTGCCCCTGTTGCACCAGTTTTGCCAGATAGGAGTCCACCGCATGAAATGGCACACCACACATGGGAATTGGTTTTCCATTGGCGCTTCCCCGGGATGTCAGGGTGATATCCAGCAGCGGCGCGGCCCTCTTGGCATCGTCAAAGAACAGTTCGTAAAAGTCTCCCATGCGGTAGAAGAGCAGCGCATCGGGATGATCCGACTTGATGCTGAGATACTGATGCATCATCGGTGTGTGTTGCTTGCTGCTCGACAAGAGTGGGTTCCTTTGCGACGAGAGGGCCAGGCGCCCCGTGCTGGCTTTTGACTGCATCGATGTGGATGGAGGTTTCGGACCAGGTGCGTTTGGCTGTGAGTGGGCTTGGGCAGAAATTCTACGTCATTCCACCGTGGGTGTCGCCTGCATCATCGCATCGCTGCCGGCTGCAATGCAGCGTTCAAAAAGCGGTTGGCGTCGGCCCCAAATTATGAAATAATACTGTCTATATGTACAGTGCTCTCCGTGTTCAAAATCAATCTAATCAGCAAGGGAAGTTCCCATGACTCAACTGGATGCAAACAAAGAAAAGGCGCTCTCTGCGGCCCTATCCCAGATCGAACGTCAGTTTGGCAAAGGTGCAATGATGCGACTGGGCGATACCGAATACGAGAGAATTCCAGCGATTTCCACCGGCTCCCTTGGGCTGGACATCGCGCTGGGCGTGGGCGGACTGCCAAAGGGCCGCATCGTTGAGATCTATGGACCGGAATCCTCCGGTAAAACCACCCTGGCTCTGCAGGTCATTGCGGAATGCCAGCGCGACGGGGGTACCTGTGCATTTATAGATGCAGAACATGCACTCGATCCAATCTATGCCGAGAATCTGGGTCTGAATACCGATGAGCTGCTTGTTTCGCAACCGGATACCGGTGAGCAGGCGCTGGATATATGTGACATGGTGGTTCGCTCCGGAGCCGTAGACGTAGTAGTGGTCGACTCGGTGGCAGCCTTGACCCCCAAAGCCGAAATCGAAGGCGACATGGGAGATCATCATGTCGGTCTGCAAGCCCGCCTGATGAGTCAGGCGATGCGCAAGATGGCAGCCAACATAAAGCAGTCCAATACCCTGGTGATCTTCATCAACCAGATTCGCATGAAGATCGGCGTGATGTTTGGCAATCCTGAAACGACCACCGGCGGCAATGCGCTGAAATTCTACTCGTCAGTGCGACTGGATATCCGGCGAACCGGTGCCATCAAGGATGGCGACGAGGTGGTCGGCAATGAAACCCGGGTGAAGGTCATCAAGAACAAGGTTTCGCCACCGTTCAAGCAGTGCGAATTCCAGATACTGTATGGCAAGGGCATCTATCGATTGGGTGAGGTGATCGACCTGGGGGTCCAGCTCGGGCTCGTCGAGAAAGCCGGTGCCTGGTACAGCTATAAGAACGACCGTATCGGCCAGGGAAAGAAGAATGCTGCCGACTACCTTAAGGGGAAACCCGAAGTCGCCGAAGAGATCGAGAGTCAAATCCGCTTACAATTGCTGGGCGGCGATAAATCTGAGGAAGGCGCGACCCAGCAGGATGATGACAGAAGCGAAGAGACGATTCCCATCTAAATATTCGCGTGAGCCGGCATGGATGACAGGACGCCTGTTGCAGTACGTCGCGCCGCTATGGATATGTTGGCGCGGCGGGATCATTCCGTCAAAGAACTTCGAACAAAGCTCGCCAGACGTTTCTCCTCGGCGACCGAACTGATATCCACTGAAGTCGACAAACTCAAAGAGGAAGGCTTGCAGAGCGACCAGCGACTGGCTGAGCACCTGGTCAGATCACGCGTGGGCAAGGGCCAGGGGCCGGTAAAGATCAAAGCTGAATTGAGAAGCAAAGGTCTGTCAGATGACCTGATCGAACAGACCCTTCTGGAAACCGATGTGGATTGGGAAGTCCTGGTGAAGGAGGTGGCGTGCAAGCGATTCGGCGAGAGCCCTCCTGTCAATCAAAGGGATCGCGCCAAGCGGGTCAGATTCTTGCAGCAACGGGGTTTTCTGTTTGAGCAGATCAGCCACGTCGTGTAGTGGGGAACGCAGGTTCCATGTTCTCGCTGTGTGGGTGGATGTGACTGCAGTTGTCCGATTGGAATGTGCTCTTCTCATGGGCTTGGGCAGCAGTTGGCCAGGAGAGAGGGGTCACTGCCTGGACCCGCTGTGAATACATCCCTGTACGCTCTGCGTCGGCATCTCTGCCTCCGAAGGTCCAGGCAGTGACCCCTCCCTCCTGGCCGCCACCATGGGGTCTCTGAAAGAACTAATCTGTGCGCGAAGTAAGAAGATGGGACTTGCATATCCGACTCGCCTGTATCTGGCAAATGGTGCGACTCCGGTGTTTAGAAATTCTCGTTTTTTCTGTATGGTGAGCTTCTTAGGCGACTCGCGTATATGTCACGGTTGGAAATAATCCCCACATCCATGAACAGCTCAGAATTGCGTCAGGCGTTTCTCGATTTTTTCGAGAGTAAGAATCATCAGGTCGTGGAGAGCGGTTCGCTGGTCCCTGACAATGACCCGACGCTGTTGTTTACGAATGCCGGTATGGTGCAATTCAAGGACGCGTTGGCGCAGCGGGAGAACCGAGGTTATGTGCGCGCGGCCAGTTGCCAGCGCTGTGTACGGGCTGGTGGCAAACACAACGACCTGGATAACGTCGGTTATACGACGCGGCATCACACGTTCTTCGAGATGCTGGGGAACTTCAGCTTTGGTGACTATTTCAAGAGGGACGCCATTGGCTTTGCCTGGGAATTTCTGACCGACGTGTTGGGGATTGCACCGGAGAAGTTGTGGGTTACGGTGCACGAGGATGACAAGGAAGCTGAGGATATCTGGCTGAATGAAGTCGGGGTTGACGCGGAACGATTTTCTAGTCTTGGGGACGAGGAGAATTTCTGGACTATGGGCGATACGGGTCCCTGTGGGCCCTGTTCGGAGATCTTTTATGATCATGGGCCGACTGTTGTGGGGGGGCCTCCTGGGTCACCTGATGACGATCTGGATCGATATGTGGAAGTGTGGAATCTGGTTTTTACCCAGTTCGACTGTTCTGAAGATGGGACCCTGACTCCGCTGCCCAAGCCGTCTGTGGATACCGGCATGGGGTTTGAGAGGCTGGCTGCGGTGATGCAGGGGGTGCAGAGTAACTACGACATCGATCTGTTTCAGAATCTGCTCAAAGCGGCATCCAAGGTGCTGTCCTTTGACGATCGCGACCACAGTTCACTCAAGGTGATCGCCGATCACATTCGTTCATGTTCATTTTTAATCGCAGACGGGGTTGTGCCTTCGAACGAAGGTCGTGGCTATGTGCTGCGGCGTATCATCAGAAGGGCATTGCGGCATGGTCACCAACTGCAGGCCAGAGAGCCGTTCTTCCACAAACTCGTGGATCCGCTGGTTGCGGATATGGGACAGGTCTATCCACTGCTGGCGCAGACCAGTGAACAGATTTCCAGAATCCTGCTCAAGGAGGAGGAGCAATTCGAAGTGACGCTCGATCAGGGGTTGAAGATACTGTCGGCTTCGATTCGTGATCTGAAGAGCAAAGTGATTCCTGGAGACGTGGTCTTCAAACTGTACGATACCTACGGCTTTCCGGTGGATTTGACTGCTGATATTGCCAGGGAAAGGGGCATGACCCTGGACATGGACGGGTTCGAGGTCGCTATGGAGGAACAGCGGCAACGAGGTCGTAGCGCCAGTAAGTTCGGCGAGGTGATCTTGGCTGACCTGGATCTCGAAGGAGCGACAGAGTTTATCGGCTATGAATCGTTATCCGTTACCTCGGCCATTACGGCCCTGTTTAAAGATGATGCTGCCGTAGAGGATTTGACCGCTGGTGATGAGGGCTTGTTGGTGCTGCAGCGTACGCCCTTCTATGCGGAAGCGGGCGGTCAGATAGGCGATGCAGGTCAGGTCAGTTCTGCCGATGCACGCTTTGTGGTCGAGGATACGTTCAGGGAAGGTGACACGTATGTGCACAGGGGGAAACTGCTCGAGGGAGAGCTGACCGTTGGCGATGAGGTCGAAGCCAGAGTGGATGAACCAGCCAGAAAAGCTACGCTACTCAACCACTCAGGAACGCACCTGCTGCATGCGGCGCTTCGAACCGTGCTTGGTGAGCATGTCAGGCAAAGAGGGTCGCTGGTCGATCCCGATCACCTGCGCTTTGACTTTTCTCACTTTGATGCGATGAGTCAGGCGGAGATCACGCAGACTGAGCGCTTGGTGAATGAGGAGATTCGGCGCAATACAGCCATCGAAACGGAAGTCATGGCTCTTGACGAGGCCAAGGGGAAAGGGGCGATGGCGCTGTTTGGGGAAAAATATACCGAGAAGGTCAGGGTCCTGACCATGGGCGAAGGGTTCTCGGTGGAGCTGTGTGGTGGAACGCATGCAAGTAGAACGGGCGACATCGGACTCCTAAAGATAACCTCAGAGCAGGGCATTGCGGCAGGCGTCCGACGCATTGAAGCGATTACGGGCGGTCGGGCTGTGATCTGGGTGGAGCAGTTGGAGGACAGCGTGAAGGACTCCGCTCAGCTGCTTAAATCCGATGGTGATGGCGTGGTCGAGAAAGTGAAGTCACTCCTCGAGGAGAATAGCCGTCTTGCCAAGGAGCTCCAGGCCGTCAATGCAAAGCTCACCAGTAAGGCGGGCAGAGACATCGCCGACCAAGCCATGGACGTCAACGGTGTCAAGGTAGTCGCCAGACGACTGGACGACTCCAATCCAAAGGCCCTGCTGGAAGCCCTGGATCAACTCAAGGACAAGCTGCAAAGTGCAGTGGTGGTTCTCGCCTGTGTAAACAAGGGCAAGATTTCACTCATTGCGGGCGTGACCAGCGATCTGCTGCAACAAGTAGAAGCTGGTGAGGTGGTTAATATGGTTGCGCAACAGGTGGGCGGCAAGGGAGGCGGCAAACCGGAGATGGCACGGGCTGGCGGAACCGATCTCGCTGCCCTTCCCGCTGCACTTGCCTCCGTGGCTGGCTGGTTGAAGACTAAGCTGTGACACTTTTGGAGTTACCCAACAGTTTTCATTAGTGGTGAGTTAGTGTTTAATATGCGCCCACTGTAGCTAAGCCAGTGTGAATCCAGATTCAAGGCCTAAGCTTCGAGTGCCTGTCTCAAGCCTTGGTTTTGGTGTTAACATTTTTGTTATATTTCGCAACGTACGCTAGGCTAGCCTATTTATGGACAGGCACTAGCTAGCTCTGGGAAAAGTCAGCATGTCGCTCATTGTGCAGAAATTTGGTGGCACATCAGTCGGATCCATCGAACGCATTGAAAATGTCGCCCGTAAGGTGATCAGCACCAAAGCTCAGGGGAACGATGTGGTTGTCGTGGTTTCTGCAATGGCCGGCGAAACGAATCGGCTGAGAGCGCTGGCAGACGAGGTCGATGCTGATTCCACGAGTGATCACCAGCGCGAGATCGATGTTCTTCTCTCGACCGGTGAACAGGTATCGATTGCACTGCTCAGCATGATGCTAAAGAAACTCGGCTGCCAAGCAAAATCCTATACCGGTGGCCAGATTAGGATTCTGACCGATGACGCCCACACCAAAGCGAGAATTCAGGAGATCGACACGAAGAAAATAAGCAGTGACCTTGCAGCGGGCAAGGTAGTTGTTGTGGCCGGTTTTCAGGGAGTGGATAGCTCAGGCAACATCACTACATTCGGTCGAGGTGCGTCTGATCTGACCGCTGTGGCCATTGCCGGGGTGATGGCGGCGGCGGAATGTCGGATATATACGGATGTGGACGGTGTCTACACCACAGATCCACGCGTAGTTGAGGGCGCCAGGTGTCTTGAGAGCCTTACTTTCGAAGAGATGCTGGAACTTGCCAGCCTTGGCTCAAAGGTGCTTCACACCCGAGCGGTGGAGCTTGCCAGCAAACATAAACTACCCATCAGGGTGCTATCCAGTTTTAACGATTCGCCCGGAACACTGATTACCAGCGAGGAAGAAATCGATATGGAAACACCGATGATATCGGGAATTGCCATGACCAGAGATGAGGCGAAACTGACCGTTTTGGGCGTTGATGACGTGCCGGGCATCGCTTACCGAATCCTGGGACCCATCAGTGCCGCCAACATAGAAGTTGATATGATCGTGCAAAATGTTGCTGCGGACAACAGCACGGATTTCACCTTCACGGTGGCGAGGGCCGATTATGAAAAATCAATGGAGATCCTGAAAAAAGTCGCTAAAGACATTGATGCGAGAGAATTTACAGGCGACAATAAAATCGCAAAATTGTCCCTGGTGGGAGTTGGTATGCGATCCCACGCTGGCGTTGCCAGCAAGATGTTTCAAACACTGGCTGATGAATCGATCAATATTCAGATGATATCCACATCCGAAATCAAAATATCAGTGGTAATTGCGGAAAAGTATTTGGAGTTGGCAGCGCGAGCGCTGCACTCGAAGTTCGACCTTTCTGCAATAGCAGACTCGGAGCAAAAGTGACAGATTTGTGACTCTTTCTTGCCGTGCTAACGAGTTTTGTTTGACGCAAAAAGGAATTTGGAGGAGGTACGATAGTCGAATCGACTCTTATTAGGTTAAGTACTAACACGTCTTTTGCATTTTATGGATGCTGGTCAATACTTATTACATAGTGAGTTTATTTGACAATTCGGCGCAGTTTGGTTTGCAACAATAATAGAAGTGTGGCACAAAAAGAGAAACACAAGGAGATAGCGAATGTTGATTTTGACGCGAAGAGTCGGTGAAACCCTGATGATCGGAGACGATGTTACGGTTACCGTACTCGGCGTAAAAGGTAACCAGGTAAGAATCGGAGTAAACGCACCCAAAGAGATTGCCGTCCACCGTGAGGAAATCTACCTGAGGATTCAACGAGAGAACGAAGAAGCTAACAAGAACGGCACCAATGACTAGTGCCAAGCAGAGCGAAGTGGATACGATTCACAGTCGCTTCCCACCGATCTAGCTACCGATAGACTCAACCTGCAAAAGGGATCAGACGATCCCTTTTTTCTTGCCCATCGAAAACATTAACTCGTTGGAAGCAGCACGAAAGATTGGCAATGGCAATGAAACGCACTTCTACACCGAGGAAGTTAAGCAATACAAGACCACGTACGGTGGTGCGAAGCTTGTCGTACAGGTCCCGCTGTCGAGCTACGTACCTGTGGGCCTGACGGTAGGTGCGCTACCCTCCGGCAGATTTGCGGGCGAACCGTTGTCGGATGGGGTTTCGCCCACTCGCGGTAGTGATCGGCAGGGACCCACCGCGGTTATCGACTCTGTGGGCAAGATCAATAACGCCGAGGTCTCACTTGGACAGACGCTGAATCTGAAGCTCGACCCAGAGGTCTTTCAGACGGAAGACGGTTACAAACGTTTGGCTGACTTGATCAGGGTGTTTGTCGATCAGAAGTTGGATCACATTCAGATTAACGTCGTTCGTCAGAGACCTTGATAGCTGCCCAGCACGAGCCCGATAAATACCGGGACCTGGTGGTCAAGGTGGCTGGCTATAACGCCCGTTTTGTAGATCTGCACAGGGAGGTCCAGGACAGCATCATCGCCAGGACCGAGCATGGCCTGTAGGTGACACGGGAGTGACGATGGGGTTTGCGTGTCGCTAAATCCCTAATTGTTGCCTATCCAGAGGCCGTAGGGGCACGTCGGGATCCGGCGAGGGAATTGCCGATAGCAGCAGCTTGGTGTAGTTCTCCTGCGGGCGTTCGAACACATCCGATACAGTGCCACTTTCCACTACACGGCCGCGATTCATTACCAGCACTCGATCGCAGATATGTTGCACCACGCTGAGATCATGGGCCACGAAGAGATACGTTAGACCGAGTTCACGCTGCAAGTCTTCCAGCAGGTTGATGATCTGGGCCTGCACCGACACATCGAGAGCGGACACCGACTCATCGCAAACGACGAAGCTGGGGCGTAGAACAAGCGCCCGGGCGATACCGATCCGTTGCCGCTGACCGCCTGAAAACGCATGCGGATAACGGGTTAAACTGTCACGTTCGAGCTGCACACGATCGAGGATATCCGTTACCTGTTCGAGACGTTGTGAGCCGCTGCGTTCGCCATGAATGATGAGCGGCTCTTCAATGATCTCCCGCACCGTCATGCGGGGATTAAGCGAGGCGAATGGATCCTGGAATACCATCTGCATCTCTCGTCGCAGTGGGACGAGCTCCTTGTCAGGTAGGCTATGGAGTTCCACCCAACCTTTGGAACTGTTGAACCGGACCGAACCCACATCCGGGTCGATGGCTCGCAGAATGCAGCGCGCTACTGTGGTCTTGCCGGACCCCGACTCACCGACGATGCCGAGTGTCTCCGCTCGAAGCAAATCAAAGGTCACGTCTTCTACCGCAGCAACGCCCTCAAAAGACTTGCATAGGCCCTTCACCTCGAGTAGTACATCACTCACGGGCTTGCGCTCCTTGTGGTATTTTATCAGCGGGCAGACTCACCTGCCTGCCATCGGCAAGCTTCACTAACGGATAAGGTGTGGTGATGTCGGCATCGCCGACCACGCTTTCGATAGTCGCCAGTCGCTCACCGGCTCGTGCCAGGCCGGGAATGGCCTGAAGCAATCCTTGCGTGTACGGATGCAGCGGCGACTTCAGGACCTGCCTTACCGTGCCGATTTCCAGAACGCGTCCCTGATACATGACCACGACGTAATCGGCGAGCTGCGCCACAACACCCAGGTCGTGCGTGATGAACAGAACCGAATTGCCAAGTTCCTGCTGCAGATCTTTGATCAGCGTAAGGACCTCCGCTTGAATAGTCACGTCCAGCGCTGTCGTAGGCTCATCGCAGATGAGTACTTCGGGATTGCACACCAGCGCCATCGCAATCACGACCCGCTGCCGCATGCCGCCAGAGAACTCGAAGGGGTACATGTGCATGCGCCGATCGATCTCTTCTATTCCGACCCGGGTGAGCATCTCTGCGGCTTCCCGCCAAGCCGCGTCTTTGCCCACATCCCGATGGCAGAGTATCGCCTCTGCCACCTGGTTACCGATGGTGTAAACCGGCGACAGTGCAGTCATGGGTTCCTGAAACACCATGCTGATCAAGCCGCCGCGCAGATCATGCAGTCGCGAATCCTTGTTGGGTAGCGAGACGATCTCGAATGGACTGCCCTCGCTTGGCGAGAACTGAATTGAACCGCTAACGATTCTTCCGGGTGGCTGAATCAGCCGCATTATGCAGTTGGCGGTCACGGACTTGCCTGAGCCGGACTCGCCAACGATTGCAGTTACTTGCCCGCGCGGCACATCGAAACTGACTTCGGTCAATGCTTTGGTGATACCGATGTCCGTCCTGAAATCGACAGCAAGGTCGCGAACTTGCAGTATTTGGTCCATCAGCTCTGCCCACCCGTGCTGTATGGGTCCGCTGCATCGCGCAGGCCGTCACCCATCAGATTGAAAGCCATCACCGTCAACACCACGAACAGCCCCGGCAGCAGCAACCAGGGCGTCATCACGATCACCTGGTAATTCTGTGCCTGCTGCATCAGCACACCCCAGCTCACAACCGGTGGACGCAGGCCGATACCGAGAAAACTGAGGGCGGTCTCGCCGAGAATCATCCCCGGCACTGCCAGGGTTGCGGTGGTGATGATGTGACTGGCGAAGCTTGGCAGCATGTGCCGAAAGATGACGCGTAGCTTGCCGGCGCCGAGCAGTCGTGCCGCCACCACGAACTCTTCCTCACGAAGAGCCAGGAAGCGTCCCCTGACCTGCCGTGCCAGTGTCGTCCAGCCAAACAGAGAGAGAATGATGGTGACACCGAAATAGACTCGAATAGAAGACCACTCCACCGGTAACGCTGCCGAGAGCGCCATCCACAGAGGCAAGGTTGGCAAGGACTGCAGCACTTCGATCATCCGCTGCACGGCACGGTCCATTAGTCCCCCGAGGTAACCGGCGAGCCCGCCTAGTAGCACTCCAAACACTAACGTCATCACCACGCCCACTACGCCGATTGACAGTGAGATTCGCGCGCCGTAGAACACGCGTGAAAAGATGTCACGCCCCAACTGGTCCGTGCCAAAGAGATGTACGTAGCCGTCGTCTTCGGCGACAAACAGATGGCGCTGGAACTCGAAAAATCCCCAAAACCTGTAAGACTCTCCAGGTGCGAAGAAGCGAAGTGGATATCGCTTATCGGGATTCTCTGTGTATTCGCGCATCCAGGTGTCGTCATTGACTTTCATATCGTAGCCGTAGACGAATGGCCGCAAGTGGAAGTTACCGTCCATATCGAAAAAGCGTACGGACATCGGTGGTGCATTGATGGCCTGTACATTCCTTGTGTCCGTTCTGTAGGGCGCCATGAATTCACACAGAAACGCCATCGTGTACATCACCAGCAGAAAGATGCCGCTTGTGAGCGCAAGGCGGTGCCGTTTGAATCGTCGCCACGCCAACTGGCGAGGAGTGGCTGTCGAAAGTGGCGTGTCGAGGGCTAGGTCACTCATAGCGAATTCGTGGATCTGCCCAGGCGAGGACCAGATCGGAGATCAGCATACCAACTACCGTTAGCACCGCGAGCAACATGAGGAAGCTGCCTGCCAGGTACATGTCCTGGGAAAGCAGGGCCTGCAATAGGAGCGGCCCGGTGGTCGGTAGATTGAGCACCATCGACACGATCGCTTCACCCGATATGAGCGTCGGCAGCAACAGTCCCAACGTGCTGATAAAGGGGTTGATGGCGATTCGGAGCGGGTATTTCAAAATGAGTTTGACCGGTCCTACGCCTTTGGCGCGCGCTGTGACCACGTAGGGCTTGTTGAGTTCGTCGAGCAGGTTCGCACGTAGGATACGCATGGTGACTGCCGTACCGCCCAGGCCGACCACGACCATGGGAATCCACAGATGTGAGAGCAAATCTCTGAACCGGGCCCAGGTCCAGGGCACCTCCTGAAACTCGGGCGAGAACAGCCCGCCGATACTGATGCCGAACCACTCGTAGCCGATGTACATCAAGATAAGTGCCAGCAGGAAGTTGGGCGTCGCGAGGCCGATGAGTGCGATGGCAGTTAGAGCGTAGTCGCCGATGGAATACTGGCGCACGGCGGTGTAGACGCCGAGCGGCAGTGCCACTGCCCAGGTGAACAGCAGTGCGGAAATCGTAATGACTAGGGTATAGCCCAGGCGTTCCCACACCAGTTCGTTGACCGGACGCGCAAACAGGTAGGAGTACCCCATATCTCCTGTGATAAAGCCGCCCGCCCAGCGCAGATACTGGATCGGCATGGGGTCATCCAAGTTGTATTGGGCACGCAGGTTCTGCTGTTGCTCATCGGATACCTCAATTCCCTGCGCCTGCATGCGATCCAGCGTTGAGGAAACGATATCACCGGGGGGTAGCTGAATAACGATGAAGACGATGAGTGAGATGAATGCCAGGGTCGGAAACATGCCCAGCACGCGGGTGACAACGTAAGACCTCATGTAGAGGGCCCTCTCCGATCATCTACACGGACACTGAAGGTTCGGCTTCTGTCGGCCATCGTATTCCTCACTGAAACAGCAGGTCGTGGGCGAAGGACCTATGCGGATTCCCGCGATGCGCTCCGCTCGCGATCAGCTTGAGGCAAAGGCACCCGACTCACGCCGAATCCAGTCCGCCCACGCCTCTACGCCTTGCCCAGTCTTGGCGGAGATCTCGAAGATCTCAATCTTCGGGTTCAGTCGCAGCACCCGTTCCCGCATGGCCTCGAGATCGAAGTCCGAGAGTTCCAGGTAATCGATCTTGTTCACTAGCAGCACGTCGCAAACGGAGAACATGAGCGGGTACTTCAGTGGTTTGTCGTCCCCCTCGGGTACGCTCAAGATCATGGCGTTCTTGATCGCACCCGTGTCGAATTCGGCGGGACAGACCAGATTGCCGACATTCTCGATAATGACGAAGTCGAGGCCGTCCAGATCGAGGCCGTCCAGACCACGCTTGACCATCGAAGCGTCGAGGTGGCAAAACCCCCCTGTCCGCAGTTGGATGGCACTGATCCCCTTGGCAGCCACCTTTTCCGCATCCACGATGGAGTCGATGTCCGCTTCGATTACGCCGACCCGCAGGTCATCTTCAAGAGCCGCCACGGTGCTGAGAATCGTCGTGGTCTTTCCGGCACCCGGCGAGGACATGAGGTTGAGCAGAAAGGTCTGCTCTTTGGCGAGCTGCCGGCGAAGCTCGTCCGCGATCGCCTCGTTGTCCGCATGGATGTCCTGCTTGACCTCGATCAGTCGAACTTCGTCCATCAGACGACCTCCAGATTAGTCACGGTGTATTCCCGGCCCGAAATCAGGTTCCAGCTGGACTCACCGTCGTCACACTCGGGGCAGTTCGCGTCGCTGAGTTCCTGCTTCGAGACCTCGAAGTTGGCGCCGCAATCCTCACATTCAAGGACAATCGGCACTTTCTCGATCTTGAGCTTGGCTTCTTCCGCCAGCGTCCCCTTGCTGAGATAGTCGAAGTAGTGCTGGATCCACTCTTCCTCGAGGTCTGAGAGCTCCCCTATGCGCAGGTGGATGTTGACAATCCGACTCACATCCTGGCCCTCGGTGTGCTTTAGCGCGACCTCGAGGATCTGTTCGGTAACCTGAAGCTCGTGCATGCAGGATTGCTGCTCCTATCTTGGGATGAAATCCTGCGGCCGGGCCTCATCCATCGCGATGGCTGCAGGTGCACAGACGACTTGGCAGAGACCACATCCCAGGCACTTCTCTTCGTCCACGGTAGCCAGCTTGCCATCATCCGACATGTTCATCGCTTCGAAGTAGCAGCGTTCGATGCAGAGCTCACAACCGGTACACTCGTCCTCCTCGATGGTGGCCCTGAAGCGGCTTGGATTGATGAACTTGTTTTTGCCGGAGCGCAGTGACGTCCAATTGATGCAGCAGTCGCTGCAGCAGTTGCAGATCACGTGGCCGGGCGTTCTGCCGGCGCCGACCGTGTGGACGAGACCTTCTTCCTCGCAGTCCCGCATCAGCTCCATCGCCTCGTCCTTGGTCAGCGGCTTGCCGGTACCGCGTTCGAGGGCATAGTCGGCCGCCTTGTCAAGCTGCACGCAGTTCCACAGAGGCAGGTCACACGCGCCGTCGATGACGCGACAGGAACAACGGGTTACGGCGATGGTGGTGGCCTGCTCGATCTGATCCGCGATGTCGTCCATGGCGAGGACCTGGCTGTTGTAGTCAATCGCTACGTTGACCGGGATGACGCGCATTGCGGGACCGGGAATCTGCTCATCCATCGCCTTGGACGCTTCCAGCCACTCACCGGCTGTCCACTCCTTCCACAAATCCATCACCCCTTCGGGAGGATCGATCATCACCCCGGTCGAGTCGTGGAGCTGCAAGAAACTGCGCACGCGATAGTAGCGCGTGGCATCCGACTTTTTGGATTTGAACATCAAGCCCCTCTTGAAGAGGGGATCGATCATCCCTTCGACTTCGGACTCTTCAAATCCGGTATCCTCGGCAAGTTGTACGACTGTCTTGGGGGGCGAAGCCGCCAGCACAAGTGCGGCTTCCTTCTCATCGGCCAGCTTTCTGAAGATGTCCGGCACGATCTTGGAGTTGCCCTGACCAACGCCCGCAGCAAGCTGCTCGTAAACTGTTTTCTCTGCCATTCTATTCTCCTCCGGCGAGTTAGGATCGATATACTACGTATTACCACATCCATTCCCGCTGATCAATGCGCCCGGTGGGCCTCGCGTGACTACTGGCACGGGCTGCTGGCGCTCAACTCGGGTAGCCCGAATAAACCATGTTTCCTTCAGAGTGTCAAACGACACAGCAGTGGGGTGTACCGAGCTGCAGCGCCACCGTCGCTGCCACTACTCCTGCCGGCACCTTCGGCATTTCCGTGCACAACATCGACATCCAAGGGGCATCATCGTCAGATCGCCGTTGACTATGCCGGTTATCATCGACATCGAGGCCAACATAGATTACATTCTTCTTAATAGAGTCCTACGCATGCACACATTTGCGTGGTCGTGTTACCACCTTTAAGTATCCGCCCGCAGCGCTGGAAGCATCCACTACATGTGGTGCATTCGTTTGGGCTGGGACGCCTATACCTTTATTCTGTTACAGGCTTGCTCAGGACATCAACTCGACGATAGGAGAAGAATCTACGTGAGCGTAATTCAAGCGGGAATCAACTATGTCTAATCAGTTAAGGGAGATCCTTAATCCTGGATCCATAGCGATTGTTGGAGCGTCAGAAAAGGGTCGGGGAGGGGGATTTGTTTCGCCGCTAATAGACTTTGGATTTGAGGGACCAATATACCCGGTCAATCCAAAATACAAGGAGATCTCTGGACTGGCTTGTTACCCCAGTGTTAAGGATATCCCAGGTAATGTGGACTACGTGATCTCTTCTGTACCATCCACGGTGGCGCTTGACCTGATGAGAGACTGTGTGGAGAAAGGGGTCAAGTGCGTTCACTATTTTACCGCCAGATTCAGTGAGACAGGCAGACCGGAAGATGCTGCGCTGGAGCAGGAAATATTGAAGACTGCAAAACAAGGCGGTGTTCGCATCATCGGTCCCAATTGCATGGGGTTGTACAATCCAGGTGCCGGAATCTCGATGAATAACGGTATGCCCAAAGAGTCAGGTCGTGTCGGGTTTTCATCTCAGAGTGGTGGCGTGTTGATGCAGATGGCCGGTTCTTCCGCCCAAAGAGGTCTGAGGTTCAGCACGGCAGTCAGCTACGGGAATGCCATTGACCTCAATGAGTGCGACTATCTAGAGCATTTTGCCGATGATCCGGAAACTGATCTGATATTGATGTACATTGAAGGCATCAAGGACGGCCGAAGATTCATCCCTGCATTGCGCAAGGCCACTGCAGAGAAACCAGTTGTAATCCTCAAAGGAGGCCGAAGTGATGCAGGTACCAGAGCTACAGCTTCCCATACGGCCTCCCTGGCTGGTTCCCACCGCGTATTCCAAAGTTTGATCCACAGCGCCGGCGCGGTTACTGTTCGAGATTTTGATGAATTGGTGGACATGGCTGTAGCGTTCAGTTTCCTGCCGGCCCATACCAGTCGAAATCTTGGGGTAATGGGTGGCAGCGGCGGCAGCAGCGTCAACGCAGCGGATCTCTTTGCAGAGGCCGGGCTGAACGTAGTTCCAATACCTCAGGATATTCGAGACACCCTCAAGGCGGAAGGTATTGAGAGCTATGGTTGGTTCAACAATCCCGTCGACAGTTCTATCTCAACGGGCGACATGGGTGGCACGGACCGGCTTGTCGAACTGATGACGGATCACGATGATTTTCAAACATTCATCTCTTTTGCGCCGGGTCCGAGGTGGGATGGTAAAGGTCGCTCGGATCTCGATTCCATCATGGAGCAAAGTCTGCATAACAAGACAGATAAGCCTGTAATCATGTTGTCGGGAGGCTCAGGAGGCTTCTCAAGAATGCCTCTGTCTGAAGAGATGTCCGAGCTTGCAACTCAGATTCGAAAGCAGCTCCTTGATGACGGCGTGGCGACCTTTTCCACCATGACCCGGGCTGCAAATGCTCTGGGTAAGGTGATCGATTTCTACGACTACAGAAAACAGGTAGCAGAATTCCCCTAAGAGAAAATTGCCATGACACCCTCCAAGACACCTGCAAAACTGTGTTTTAATGGGGTCCGTTGCTTTTGGCGATGTGGTGAGATAGAAAAGATGTACTCCCCTTGCGTAAAGAATCCAAGAGACTGAGGAGGTCGTGATGCGATTAAGAAACGTGGTGATTGTGGATGGTGTGCGCTCAGCATTTGCGCGCGGTGGAAGAGGCAAGCTCGAAGCCAGCCGGCTCGACGAGATTGGGGCCACGCTGGTTCGCAAACTCCTGGAGAGAAACCCCAAGGTAAAACCGAAGATGATTGAGGATTTCGGCATCGCCAATGGCGCCATGCATGGGGACATCTCGAGCCTGAACAACATATCCCGTCTCGCAGGTCTGCCCTATGAGACACCGAACTTCTACTCCAACAGACACTGTGCTTCCAGTATGGAAACCATGCACCGGATTGCCATGGCGATCATGTTGGACGAGTACGACTGCGGTATTTCAATCGGTGCAGAGAGGATGTCCAGGGTGATGGGTGCCGGGGGTAATACGCCGCCGCCGCAGACGCGGGTCAACAATTTCAATATGAAGACCATGCAACCCTCCCAGGTGCAGCGGGATATGCCAACGGATCATGCCGATTATTTCTCCGTGCCCATTCCGGATCACATTCTCGATTCGCCGCCCGGTGCATCCATGGTGCAGACGGCCCAAAACGTAGTGGAAATGTACAACCTGTCCCGTGAGGAGCTGGATGGATTCTCCATGCGAAGTCAGCACAAACTTGCCGCCGCCTATGAGGCAGGCAACTACAGAGACGAGGTGATGGCCCTCGAAGTCGAAGATCCCGTATTCGACGATTCGGGCAACTGGGTCGAGGGGGAGAGCGGCCCTATGATCACCTTCGACATGGATGAGAGCGTTCGCGCCAACACGACCATGGAGGGCCTCGCCCAACTGGCGCCGGTGAAGGGCATCGTCAGCTACGCGGATCAGGAGCTGAGAATCACTGCAGGCAATTCCTGCCCGACCAACTCGGGTGTTGCCACGGTGCTGGTGATGGCCGAAGAGACAGCGCTCGAACTGGGTCTGGAGCCGCTGGCACGAATCGTCGGCTGGGGGAACGGCGGCGTCAAGCAACAGCTCATGGGCATCGGTCCGGTGGTCTCCACCAAGAAGGCACTGAAACACGCCGGCTTGGAACCCGGTCAGATCGACCGCGTGGAATTCAATGAGGCCTTTGCCGCGCAGGTAATTCCGACCTTAACGGAAATCGACATTCCGGAGGAAAGGGTCAACGTCAACGGCGGATCCATCGGCATTGGGCATCCAATTGGCGCGACCGGCTGCCGTATGACCATGACGCTCTGCAAGGAACTAAGGCGAAGCGGCAAGCGTTACGGATTGATCACGCAGTGTATCGGTGCGGGACAGGGCGCCACCACCATATTCGAGAATGTGGATTACTAGGGAGAAGTGATGCTGCGGGGTCGCCTGGACGGGTTCGCCTAGACGGGGTCGCCTAGACGGGTTCGCCTAGACGGGGTCGCCTAGACGAGGTCGGGTGACCCCTTACTCGATTGGTCCCATGCCATACAGTCTGGTGAGTCGCTCGTCATCGCTGCCCAGGAGTTCAGAAAGAATCTTACCGACAGCCTCGCGGTCAAGCGCGCCTGCGTCCTGCATGGCTTCGAGATCGGCCCAGTCCTTGGTGCGATTGAAGAATGCCTTAAAGACCGCCAGGTCCAAACAGGACAAGAATGGCAGTTGGTTGTCAGCAAAGTGCTCCCAGTGAATTCGTTGCCAAAGGTGATCGTGATACGGCGTTGAATTGAGAAAGATATCCAGCGGTGTATTCTCCCACCAGATCCTCACTTGCCCTTCCTGCGTGAGTCGCTGCAAATCCTCGTCCGTCCAGGTCGTTTCCTTCGGCATGGAACCTAGTATGACTTCGCTCTTGCTGACGTCTGCCATAACGTTGACATCGATATCGATGGTTCCCCGCGCCTGCTCCGTACACCAGGCTAATGCAAGCGCACCACCAAACGCGTGTGACAGCTCGGCAATCTCCAGCGAGCTATGTACCGCAAGGATCTTTTCAACGAGACTGGCCATGGGGCAAACGCGGATACTGCAAATCTGTTGCGTGGCGTGCAGGAAACTGTTCTGCAAGGTTTAGTACCTCTTGCAGTTCTCTGCCTCGCTCATCTTTTCTTCCGGGAAAGTGAAGCCTGGGAGAACTCGCCAGACCGATATCAGTCCCGCAAGCATTCAACAAGCGCAGGAAGACGTCAGCGCCGGGCGCCTTACTGCCTCGCTCGTAAGCAGCGATGGTTGAATGGGACGTGTCCGCTCTCACGGCAAGTTCCCGCAGGCTCAGGCGGGCCCGCAGACGTGACTCTCTGAGAAGCCGCGCGACCTTTTGGCGGTTGAACTGCTGCTGTCGTTCTGGAATAGAAGCCATTGTCTGAGGCACTTTCGTCTCATGCACGTCTATTATAGAGTGGTATCCAATTGAATACCAGGAGGCATGTGCGCCAACACATTGCACATTGCCGTAAAAGGTGGTTTATTCTACCGTTCCTCGACAGGGGACCAACTACTCAACAGTCGATCTATAGAACCAGGAGGCTCAACGTGCCGGACGAACTAGTCCATCTGGACATCAACAACGGTATCGCCACGATTACCATGGATTCACCCCACAATCGCAATGCGCTTTCGCGACAGCTCAGCGGCGAGCTCGAAATGCACGTCGAGACGGCTCTCGCCGATGACAATGCGCGAGCCGTGGTACTCACGCACAGCGGCACTGTCTTTTGCGCCGGCGCCGACCTCAAGGAGTCCAAAGAGGCGAATGTGGCGCGGGCCAGGGGTGACCAGCCTCAACAACAGGGACGAGCCGGAAGAGGGCTTCCCGGTATTGTCAATATGATCTGGGAGTCGCCCAAGCCGGTCGTCGCCAGGGTCAATGGCGCAGTCCGAGCTGGTGGGCTCGGGGTTATGTCAGCGTGTGACTTTGTCATCATGATCGAAGACGGCACCATGGCGTTCAGCGAAGTGCGTATCGGCGTCGTGCCCGCAGTTATCTCAGTCGTATGCCTGCCGCGTTTCGGCACGCTCAAGGGTTCCGAGCTGATGCTAACGGGCGACACCTTCACGGGCGCACAGGCGGCGGAGTGGGGCTTTATCAATCGAGCAGTTCCAGCTGACCAGCTTGATGCTGCAGTCGACGAACTCCTCGCGTCTCTCAAGAAGTGCAGCCCACAGGCGCTCGCCGAGACCAAGAAGATGTGCAAACTGGTGCCCACGCTTTCTACTGACGAAGGCTTTAAGGCGATGGGAGCACTGTCTGCACGCATGTTCGCTTCACCGGAAGCGCGCGAAGGCATGACTGCGTTCGCCGAGAAGCGGGATCCTAGCTGGGCGATTGATTCCTAGTAGACAATTGGAATGGCTCTTTAGGTCGATGGCGATCGCCATCGATGCGAAGCAGTGGGCCCAATCGGCGAGAGGCCACCATGACCGCAACTGAAACCAGGCTTGCTGCTATCAAGGGGCTCGACAGCGGCCGAGTCACATCATTTGGCGATTCCGCTGGGAGTGCCTGAGATCAGACGTTACCCTTTCGCAACTCCTCCGCCAAGTATTCCGACATCCGCCATGCCAAGGCAATAATGGTGTGCGTTGGATTCTTGTCGGGATTGCTGGCGAAGGACGCGCCATCGGCAACGAACAGGTTGCTGACTTCGTGCGACTGACTGAAGCCGTTCAGCACGCTGGTCCTGGGATCATCACCCATACGCGCCGCACCCAGTTCGTGAATAACGCTGCCGCCGACCGAAATCGGCACCTCGCCGTCGTCGGGGCGCTCCACGACTTCCGCGCCCATCCCTTCAAAGATCTCGCGGAAGGTACGCTGCATATGCCTCACTTGATTCAACTCATGATCGCTCCACTCCCAATGGAATCGCAGCACGGGAATTCCCCACTTGTCTACGACGCCTGTGGGATCGATCTCACAGTAAGACTTGTCGTTGGGGATCATCTCTCCCCGTCCCGACAGGTTTAGGGTGGTGCCGTAGTCGTCACGAATGGCCTTCTTGAGTGGCAAGCCGTAACCCTCGACGTCATTCACCGTGTCCTGAAATGAGCCGATTCCAGGCATACGGTTTCCCCCGTAGATTTCGATATGGTAGCCACGCGGGAAGTCCAGATCCTTTCGATCCCAAAGCCACCACGGAATCACCAGTTGCGAGCTACCATAGCCGTCAGAATTGTAAGGGGGCATGCCGCTCAGTGCCGGTACCTTCGCATTCATACCAAAGCCGACCGAGTCCATCAGGTTTCGTCCCACCATGCCGGACGCATTGGCGACGCCGTCGGGATGTCGCGGGGCCCTGGAATTGAGTAGCAACCGTGCCGTCTCGCACGCGCTCGCCGCCAGGACCACCGACCGGCAGCGAATCTGTCTCTCCTCACCGGTCGTCTTGTCGATATAGGAGACCGCAGTAACGCTGCCGCGCTCGTCGGTGATCAGTTCGCGAGCCATGCAATCAGGCAGAACTTGCAGCCTGCCGGTCTTCATTGCAGGAAAGATCTGAACGTAACTGGAGGCATAGTTGGAACCGATGCTGCAGCCGCGCCCACACTGACCACAGTAATGGCAGGCGGGGCGGCCGTTCAGGGGTTTGGTGATGACCGCCATGCGTGCACTGGTCGCCTGAATGCCCATCTTGGCGGCGGATTGCTGAACCAGGACTTCATGTACCTTTGGGGGGGCCGGTTCCTGGAAGATCCCGTCCGGAAGAGAGCGAAATCCTTCAGCCTTGCCCGTGACACCGATAAAGCGCTCGGCTTTGGCGTAATATGGCGCCACATCCTCATAGCGAATGGGCCAGTCGACTCCCAGCCCGTCCGATGCCCTAGGCGTGAAGTCATAGTCGGAAAAGCGCAGGTGGCTACGACCGTAGTGGTTGGTGCGGCCGCCGATCACGCGTGAGCGGAACCAGCCAAAGCGGCTTCCGGGAGCGACCGTGTACGGTTCGTCCTCGAGCTCGTAGCCGCCGTAGGAAGCTCCAAATCCGGTGCCCCCGCCCGGTTTGTCCACATAAACTTCGCCGTGTTCGCCGGCGCCGCGGTGGGCGATATCGTAGGGTGCCTTCAGCATCTTGAAGTTTTCCATGGTGACCATGGGGCCCGCCTCCATCAGAACCACGGATACGCCGAGATTCGTCAGGACATTGGCAGCCGTGCCACCACCTGCGCCGGAGCCGATAATGACGACGTCGTGAACCGTCGAAGAAGATCCTGCCATTGATACTCTCCAGTTTGCCTGCGCCTTATACTTGAGCGCTTCAGTAGACCATACCGGGTCCTGTTTCTCTGCTACTCCTGAGTGACTGCTCGCCCCTTCATGGTAGCGTTGGGCGTTTCTAAGGCTTGACCATCACCTTAATTGCTTCGTCGGGATCTCCCTGCATCTCGAATGCGGCGGTAATCTCATCGAGCGGAAACACGTGCGTTACCAGGGGCGCTGTGTTGATCTTCCCTGTCGCCACCACTTCCAGGGCGTCCCCGTAGGGACCGCCACATGCAGCTATTATCCTCGCGTCTTTGAAGAAGAAACTCGTCGGTTGCCACGGGACGTCGGTTTCGTACGTCGCCATTAGCATGACTTTGCCGCCCTCGCTGGTAAACTCCGTTGCATCGTCCGGGAGAGACCGACTGCCGTCGGCCCTCATTCGCCTGCCGAAGAAGGGTCCCGCACGTACGATCTCGGTAGCCTGTTGCAGCGAAGATGCGGATCCGGCGCAGTCGGCCACGATGTCCGCTCCCCGGCCTGATGTAATCTCCATGACCCTCGCCACCGAATCCTCTGCCCCGGCATCGATGACCAGATCGGCGCCCAGTTCCCTCGCCACGGCAATGCGTTTTTTGCCGGCTGCACAGACGATGACCTGGTTTCCCTGCATGGCTTTGAACGTCTGCCACAGGCACTGACCCATCGTCCCGCCGCCAATGACCACCACCACATCATCTGCGCTCGATTCGGAACGTTTCACTCCACGCACCGCCGAACCGACGATCTCAACGGTTGCGCCAACTTCGTAGGACATCTCATCGGGCAGGGGGAATACATTACCGTTCAGCACCGCACGAGGCACGCTCGTGTACTCTGCAAAGGCGCCCCCACCGGCTATGGTGACCCGCATCCCTGGTTCGATGCCCACCACCTCGGATCCGACCTCGACCACTTCACCACCGGGTTCGTGCCCCATCACGGGGGGTCTCTTTGGCTCGTATCCCCAATCGCCCTGCTCAAAGCCGTAGGTTCCCAGCTTATAGAAGTGATACTCGGTGCCGCATACTCCGCACAGAGCCACCTTGACGATGATGCCCTCGGGGTTCAGTTTCGGGTAATCGACTTCCTCGACCCTCAAATCTTCCGGCCCGTAGAAACGTGCAGCTTTCATGTTATTAGCCTCCGTCATTATGGAGCGAGTGAACTCCTGCTTACGCGGACGTGACGTCCGGCAGCGGGAATCCTTCGCTTTACGCGGTTACCTTGGTTTGGTCTACGACTTTTCTTATTGCCGACACGATGGTGTCCTTTGCGGGCGTCATGAATCTCAACATGGGCGGGCTGAAGGGCACCGGCACAGGCTTCCTGGCGACGCGCTGCACGGGCGCCTTGAGGCACTCGAAGGTATCGTCATCCTCAGCCACCAGCGCCGCGATCTCGGCAGATGCCCCACACGTGGGTTGCGCCTCGTCAGCCACCACCAACCTGCCTGTCTTCTTCACCGAAGCGAGAATGGTATCCGTGTCCAGCGGCGCCAGCGAGCGGGGATCTACGACCTCCACCGAGATGCCGTCTTCGGCGAGGGCCTCAGCCGCGGCCAGGGCCCTAGGTACCATGCCACTGATGGCGACCAAGGTGACATCGCTCCCTTCACGCTTCACGTCAGCCACCCCCAGAGGCACGGTGTACTCCTCTTCGGGAACGGGACCCCGAAGTCCACCCAGGTTGCCTGCCTCGAAGCAAAGCACGGGGTTGTCATCCCTGATGGCGCTTTTCAGGAGTCCCTTGGCGTCGTACGGCGTCGATGGTGCGATGATCTTCAAGCCCGGTACGTGCATGAACATCGCGTGTACACTGTCCGAGTGTTGTGCGGAGGCGCCGGTCACTGCAGATCCGCGGATCACGAGCGGCAGCTTCCCCTGACCCCCGAACATGTGCCGCATCTTGGCAGCCTGATTGATGATCTGGTCCATCGCCATGTAGGAGTGGACCCAGAACATGAGCTCCGCTACCGGCCGCATTCCAGCCGCCGCCGCGCCTATCGCGGTGCCTACAATGCCGACTTCAGCAATGGCCGTATCCCGCACCCGCTCCGGACCGAATTCATCAATCAGCCCGCCGGTCTTGCCGGTGAGGCCCGCCTCGACGTCCTCCCCCATAACGAATACCGTCTCATCACGGAGCATCTCCTCCCGTGTCGCTTCCACGATTGCCCGATTGAAGCTTATCTCTCGCATCTTCTCCTCCTAAGCCTTTGCCTTTAGGCGAACAGGTCGTCCAGTGCCTCTTCCGGAGCCGGCAGGGGGCTCTCCTCCGCAAAGGCTACCGCCTCGTCCAGTTTGGCCATGATCTCTGCCTCGATCCCCTTAGCTTCCTCGCTGGTCAGCGCATCCATCTTCACAAGGGTGGCCTCCAGGCTGGAAATCGGATCCCTGCGCTGCCATTCCTCCAGTTCTTGTCGAGTCCGGTAGGTGTCTCGGTCAGGTTCCGCGCCACCCATATGGCCCATGAAGCGGTAGGTTTTGCACTCCAGCAGGCTCGGTCCATCCCCCTCGCGCGCCCGCGTTACCGCCGCATGGGTGGCTTCGTACACCGCCATGACATTCTGCGCATCCACAACCACGCCCGGGATGCCATAGGCCGCCCCCCGATCCGCAACGTCCTCCACCGAAATGACTTTAGAGGTGGTCCGGAAAAATCGGACACTTGGATAAGTGGTTGATCT
>CEPV01027867.1_pt1 | contig 46410 bp, 47 predicted proteins | sample 530451 | NCBI WGS metagenome assembly CEPV01 (sample SAMEA2620097, study PRJEB7988) | marine metagenome | isolation source: saline water (ENVO:00002010), including
CAACGAGATCCGGCCACACAGTTCACTCAATTACCAGCCTCCGGCTGTGTTTGCCAGGGAGGCAGCCTGATATGATCTTATTCCCTCACCGGAACTGGACCGACTATGGGGGAGGGGTCACAATATCACGGCTATACTCACCCTCGATCAGGTTGGTGCGGTAGCACAAGCTGTCAGGAATGGCCCCGCGTCGGTTGTGTCAGTCTTTGCCGGACGTATTGCGGACACGGGCCTCGATCCGGTTCCGATCATGAGCGAAGCGCTCGACATTCTGGCGACCGCGCCGCTGGCGGAGTTACTCTGGGCGAGCCCCCGCGAGGTACTCAATATCTACCAGGCGGATGCGATCGGCTGTCACATTATCACGGCAACCAATGACATCATTCGAAAGCTGTCCTTGTCCGGCAAAGACCTGGCCGATTATTCACTGGAAACGGTGCAGATGTTTTACGATGACGCCGATCGGGCGGGCTACAAACTTTAGTCTGACCAGGGCGAAGTTTTACCTGCCGAATGCCCTCGCACCAGCGGACTGCTGTCAGGCCGGTACTGTGACCGGTTAGCGCCCTGGTTTACGTGCAGCCCAGTCCGGGCAGCGTGCCGACGCATGATTTGCCTCGCCGAATCTTGCGGTGGTATCTGCGTCAGTTTGCTTCCTGACTTCGCAGTATCACGATGGACCGGCCCGCCACGGCGGCGAGCACCAGGGCGCCTCCAGCCAGGGCCATGGCCGATGGCCTTTCTCCAAAACCGATCCAGACCCACATTGGACCGAGCGTAAACTCGATCAGGGTGATCAGCATGATCTCAGCGCTCCGGACGTGGCGCGAGCTCTGGATAAACAGAAAATGCACTACCGTGACGATACCGCCACCCCAGATCAGGCACAGCAGACCGTCATGCAGGGTCAGGTGGTAGTCGAAGCCGGCACCCGCGAGGCCGACCAGCGCGCCAATAACCCCGCCGGTCACGCTGCTGGGGAGCATATTGCGGTCTTTTCCCACGCGCAGAAAAATAACAAACATCGAAAAAAAGAGGGCGCACAGCAGAGCGAGGCCATTGCCCAGTGATGAACCCGCACCAAGTCCGTCGGCAAGCATGATGCCGACGCCGGCCATGGCCACCACGATCGCAACGAGCGTTGCCGGGGCAAGCCGTTCACGCAGAAAAATCCGGGCGAGGACTGCGGTAATCAGCGGACAGGCGCTCAGGGTGAACATTGCATTGGCCACGGTGGTGTGCGTCATCGCCAGAATGACCGTGGGGTTGGCCAGCCCAAGACAGACACCGGCCGCGATACCGACCCATCCCGCATCCAGAAAAAGCCTCAGCAACTGACCCCGAAACCGTATGAGCAGTAGGAGCAGGATGGCTGGCGTAAAGAATGCCTGTCGGCCGAAGATCACCTGCCATTCATTGGCGGATTCGATACTGCGGAGCATGAAGCCGTTGACGGAGATAAAAAGGCTGCTTGCGGCGATCAGCCACACGGCATAGCGCTCGGAAACACTCCGTGATGCAACCTCCATTGGGCTCATGTCTGGTTGCCTCTGTTTGTGTAAATGGCATACGCAGATAAGCAGACAAGCGTCGCAAGAATGATGCTGCCCCCGACAAGGGTTTGGCGGGTCGGAATCTCGCCCAGTACCAGCCAGACCCACAGCGGCGCAAGCAATGCCTCCAGGCGCAGGATCAGGCTCACTTCCGGTGCGGGAAGATATCTAGGGCTCAGCCCGATCATCGCCAAGCTGACGGGCAAGATCAGAAGCCCCAGTAGCAGCATCAAGATAAGGGGGGTACCGCTTAGCGCAGCCGGTGTTGCCAGCGGAAGCGTGATAAGGCAAACCAGGGCACCACTCCAGGTGAGAGCAGGGAGCATACTGATTTCCCGGTGCTTGCGGATCAGCACAAAACTGACGGCAACGCAGATACTCGTCACCAGGGCGGCCATGTCGCCGACCGCACCCCCACTGTGCAGGCTCCCGTGGAAGACCACTGTGAGACCCGCGAATATGGTGATCGCCGCCACCCAGGTTCCTGCAGAGATCGGCTCGCGAAACAGGAAATGACTCAGTATCGCGGCGATCAGCGGAGACATGCTCATGATGACCAGGGCGTTGGCGACCGCAGTATTCATGATGGCAAAAATAAAGGCCAGGTTAGCCAGTGCGAAATTGACTGCCACGATCACTGCGTACCGGTTGAGACGCAGCATCTGCCGTTGGCACTCCTGACGACCCTCGAGCAGAAAAATAACGAGGGTCAGGCCGATGGCTGAAAGGCCGCCACGCCAGAAGGCAAGGGTCCAGAGGTCGGCACCGATCACCCGCAACAGAAGACTGTCCGGGCTCAGCAGGATGATGCCGCCCAGACACAGCATCACCCCCTTCAGCCGGTTCGATGGTTTTGCCATGGCAGTAATATCTATTGAGTACCTTGTGGCCCAACTGGTTCTTACACCTGCGCGACCCCGAAGGTATCACCCCCTTCGGCCAGAAACTGCTTCTCATCCTCTGTGGAGATCCTGTTCAGGATGGCATTTCGGTGGGGAAAGCGGCCAAAGCGCTCAATGATCGCATAGTGTCGCCGGGCATAGTCCAGGGTGCTCTCGATAAACGGCTGATACAGCGGTGGGCATTGCGAGGCCAGGGTTGTGTGCAGTCTCAGAGAGTGAGACTGATCCGACAGGTCTTCGGAGTGTTCCAGCGGAAGGAAGACAAATGCCTGCTCGACGGGATGCAAGGCCTGAAAAAGTGCCTTGTCGATCATCGGTTTGGAGATTGCCCGTGCGGCTCCATCATAAGCAAAAGCCCGAGCGGTATTGCGGTACAACTGGCGGGGAAACTGGTCCAGTATCAGCACCAGCGCCAACAGATCGTACGGATCTTCTGGGTTGTGGGGTAAGGCATCCGACAGGACCTGGTCCGGCAATGTGCCGAAGCGGTTCCCGACAGCGCTGTCAATGGCGGCATCGGGAGTGAACCAGCGCGCCTGGTGGTCCGGTAGCGAGGCGGGCGAAACGCAGGCATCCGCAAACCAGAATTGTCTCACCTCATCGAGGCGTCTCATGAATCGTTCACGTCAGCACAATCAGCGGCAGCACCTCGCAGTGTATTGATACACCAGGTTTTTGCCGCGGAATCCCAGAAGTCGTCAACATCGGCAATCGGCCCGGTCAGCGGACGCTGCCTCAGAAACCCCCAGGCCGCATGCAGAGCCGGTAGCGGCCGGGCGGGATCAACCGGGTAAGCGCCATCGCGCTTGCTGATTTTTTCTCCTTTGTGATCGCGTACCAGCGGGATGTGCGCGTAGTGGGGCGTCGGGTAGCCAAGCCGGCGCTGGAGGTAGACCTGTCTTGGGGTGGAGAGTTCCAGATCAGCACCTCGGACGACGTGGGTGATGTTGTCCAGAAAGTCATCAACAACGACTGCGAGCTGGTAAGCCGTGATGCCATCAGCACGGAAGATGACAAAATCACCGACTTGTTCCTCGAGGTTCTGCGAGATTCGGCCGACAATCCGATCGGGTACGCTGGTTTCTACTGAGGTTGTGCGCATACGGATCGACGCCTGTTGCGCTCCTGCCCCGTCCCATCGACGGCAGGTGCCGGGATAGATCATCCCTTCGGTGCCTGCTTGTGCTGTCTTTTCTATCTGCCGACGTGAGCAGCGGCAGGGGTAGGCGAGGCCGCGGCCACGCAGTAAAGAGGTCGCCTCTAGGTACTTCAGTTCCCGCTGAGACTGCCATCGAGTGGGGCCGTCCCACTCAAAACCAAAGGCTTTAAGGGTTGCAATGATTGATTCCGATGAACCATCGGCTTTTCGGGGCTGATCGATATCGTCGATCCGCAGCAGCCAGTTTCCGTTATGGTGTTTGGCATCGGCAAAACTTGCCACTGCGGCGACGAGGGAACCGAAGTGGAGCTCGCCGGTGGGAGAGGGCGCGAAACGGCCGGTGTACTCCGTTCTCATCCCGTCGAGCAGTGCATTGCCAGTATTCTGAGATTATCGGTCCGGATCATGGTGCCACCAAGATGAATCCACGAGGACCTGGCGCAATGGAGTAGCGATCCGGGCTGGAGCATTTTGGATGTATCGTCTGGCCTCTTCCAGAGACGCCCCCTGTAAAGACCAGAGATGATCCTGCGCCGCCTGCAGGTTAAAGGAGTTGCCCGTGAGGGCCTCAAAGTTCCGTTCGCCATCGGTCCACACGGCCCCGTCGTAATCGCTGTTTTCGACCCAGCCCCAGAGCGTGCTTCGGGTTTCCTCTGTACATGCATGCGATTCACCTGTAACACAATCAACAAATCCGATGTTGGTGGTTTCTGTCAGTTCACGATTGGCAAGGTCGACTACAGTTGCACTGATATCGGTACGCGTGCTGTCAATGACGCAGGTCGGACATGGCGTGCCGTCCAGATAATCAATCACCAGTGCCAGAGCATAGTGACGTTTGCGTGATACCAGCGAGAATTCCAGGGGTAGTACCGGACCCTCGTACATCCTCCATGCTCCCGAGACTTTGGGCGCCAGATCATCGAGATCCCAGATAAGCGATCCAAATCCGATAACGGCAATTCTCGACATGATCTATCTTTATCTATCTTTCTGGAGACATCCGGGGGAAAATAGTTTCACATACGATAGACAGCACTTTCCGGATACGCTCTTTAGTTTCTGTTGTTAAAAAGTTTTCTATAAATCCATGCGAAACCGATTTACCCATGCCTTCAGCGAATTTCCCGACGTCATGCCTGTGTTCCCACTGGCGGGCGCCGTCATTTTGCCTAATGGCCAGTTACCCCTCAACATATTTGAAGACCGCTACCTCAACATGGTCCTTGACGCGATCGCGGGATCACGGCTCATCGGCATGGTTCAGCCTAAAGGTGATGCCCAAGCGCAGGTGCCTGAGTTGCATGATACCGGCTGTGCGGGACGAATCGTCAGTTTCAGCGAAACCCGGGACAACCGCTTATTGATCATTCTCGCGGGCGTTTGCCGCTTTGACATCGTGAAAGAAATGGATATGAAAAACGGCTACCGGCGGGTCCAGGTCGCGTGGGGGCGTTTCGGTCATGATCTCGATACCCAGGAGTCCGGGATCAATTCCGCAGACATTATTGCCTCGGCAAAACGCTTTGCGGAGCGGCGCAGTTTATCGGTTGACTGGAGCGCGCTCGATCAGCTGCAGCCCCCCGAACTGGTTGACACGCTGGCGGGCAGCCTGCCTTTTTCTCCGGAGGAAAAACAGGGTCTCGTGGAGGCGGCCGTGATTCGAGACCGGGCTGAACTGCTGACAGCCCTATGCGAATTTGGCGCAACGGCCCCTGAAGACGGGACACCGGTCTCGCACTGATTCATCGATAAGCGCGAACCGACGCACATTTGGACTCTAAGAGTCGTTGCGGTTTATGGCGACTTCCAGTCGGCCGTTACTGAGTCGCACACTGTAGCTCTCAAGATCGACCTGGGCCGGCTCATCCAGGGCCCGTCCGCTCCTTAGGCAGAATCGACTGCCATGAAGCGGGCATTTCACTTTGTCACCCTTGAGCGCCCCCATCGAGAGTGAAGCATCCTCGTGGGTGCAGGTATCTGCAACCGCGAGCGGGGTGCCCTCGACATTGGCCACCAGGATACGATGGCGCCCAAGGTCCACGCGCTTCATCGTTCCGAGCGGAAGATCTTCAATAACACCGATGTCCACCCACGTGCTGCCGGCGGGGTTCCGCATATCAGAGACCATCGTTTGACCCTCTGCCGGGTTCGTTGAGTGCCAGACCTTGAGGTGGCGCACCTTCTGGGCTGAACCAGGCCAACTCATCATGAAGGGTAACGACACTGCCCACGATCAGCAGTGTAGGCGCCTTAACCTGAGCGGCGGCAACGGCATCAGGGAGACTGTCGAGTGTCGCAGCGATGACCCTCTGATTGAGCGTGGTGCCCTGCTGGATCAGGGCTGCCGGCGTGGCGCCCGGCAGGCCGTGACGGATCATTTCGCGGCAGATCGCCTCGAGGCCCGTTAAGCCCATATAGACCACGACGGTTTGGCCCGGCTGGCACAGGGCTTCCCAGTTGAGATCGACACTGCCGTCCTTGAGGTGACCCGTGACAAAGAGACACGATTGCGCGTGGTCCCGGTGGGTGAGCGGGATGCCGGCATAACAGGCACAGCCAACCGCCGCAGTAATTCCGGGGATGACCTGAAACGGGATGTTGTGACGCACAAGATCCTCAATCTCTTCACCTCCCCGTCCGAAGATAAACGGATCGCCACCCTTCAACCGCAGTACCCGTTTTCCCTGCTGCGCCAGGGTCAGCAGCAGTTCGTTAATCTCGGGCTGCGGAACCACATGATGGGATTTTTCTTTGCCGACGAAGATGCGTTCGGCGTCACGGCGTACCAGATCAACGATCGCCGGGGCGACGAGCCGGTCATAGAGGACTACGTCAGCCCGCTGCATCAGGCGCAGGGCTCGGAAAGTCAGGAGATCGGGATCGCCAGGCCCTGCGCCAACCAGATAGACCTCGCCGCGTTCAAACTGGGCGTCCCCGGTTGCCTGGATCATCCGGCCAAGTTCCTCGCGGGCCTGATGTTCCTTTCCGGCGAAGACGAGTTCTGCAACCCGTCCCTGGAAAACGGCCTCCCAGAAGCCGCGCCGGGAAGCAACGCTGCCTAGCGCCGCTTTTACCTGATCCCGAAACTCGCGGGCAATGCTGGCAAGGCGGCCATAGGCTGCCGGGATTAACGTTTCCAGCCGGGCCTTCAGCATACGGGCAAGGACGGGAGAAGCGCCGCCGGTCCCAATCGCGACGATCACGGGTGAGCGATCCACGATAGACGGCACGGTGAAGGTACACAGATCCGGCTGATCCACCACATTTACCGGAATGTTCCTCTCACGGGCCTCCTGTGATACGGCCTTGTTAACGTAGGCGTCATTAGTGGCTGCGATGACGATCAGGACTTCAGTCACATGGTCGGGCGCAAAGGAGTCTTCAATCCAGTCGAGCTTGTGCTGGTCGAACAGGGCCTGAACCTTGGCGCCAATCCTGGGTGCTACGACCGTGATCCTGGCGCCAGCGCGTAACAGCAGATCGATCTTGCGCTCGGCCACTGAGCCGCCTCCGACCACGAGGGCGGGGGTGTTACGCAATTTCAGAAAAATCGGCAGGGCATCCATGGGGCAAGTTTATTACGCAAGCCGGCCCTGTGGTCTTCGCTATCTATCCCAAGAGCCATATCCAGGTGGCGATAGGGCAGGTCCGTCCTGTGCCCGCGGGTCAACAGGCCTTGAAACCGACTGATATACACTTGGCGGATAAATATGTGCAGTTATTCAGGCAGGTCTCATGCGCCCCTTTCATCTTGAAAAACTTCTTTGCTGTGAAATCGCGAGTCTCGGCGAGCGATCCCACACCCCAGTCATGTTCTGGGGTCCACCCGGCGTAGGGAAATCCCAAATCGTTGCGAAGGTGGCAGCTGATAACGGATTACCGCTGATTGATATCCGGCTTTCCCAACTGGAGCCCAGCGATCTGCGCGGTATTCCTTTTCGGGTCGAGGACCGCGTGGAATGGGCGATACCGTCTATGCTGCCCGATCAAGGCCGCCATGGCCCACAGGGGATACTGTTCCTGGACGAGATCACGTCGGCACCGCCGAGTGTCTCCGCCGCGGCGTACCAGTTGATCCTGGACCGGCGACTGGGCGATTACGAAGTCCCAGCGCGATGGGCAATTGTCGCTGCAGGAAACCGGCAAGGAGACCGTGGGGTGACGTACGCAATGCCCGCGCCTCTTGCAAACCGGTTCAGTCATTACGACGTCGATATCAATCTGGATGACTGGGTACGCTGGGCATATCAGGCCGGAATCGATGAGCGTGTGATCGGATTCCTGCGCTTTCGGCCGGACCTGCTTTTTGATTTTGACCCGGTGCAGAATCCGGTGGCCTTCCCGTCACCGCGCTCGTGGGAGTTTGCACACCGGGCACTCCAGAAATTTGCGCAGGATCAGGATTTGCTCAGCGGGGCGTTGCAGGCCTGTGTTGGACCTGCTGCGGGAATCGAGTTGCATGCCTTTATCCGTAATCTCGATCAACTGCCGGATATCGAGGCTATTCTGGCTGGTGAACTGTCGACGGTGCCGGAAGATCTTGATCTTCAATATGCAGTTGCCGCGGCGTTGGTGGGTCGGGCGGTACAGGTTGGCGAAGAAGCGGGCGCGGCAGATCTTTACTCCCGGGTGCTCGATTATGCAGGACGCTTTCCCCAGAAAGAAATGGGGGTCATGCTGGTTTCTGATCTTCACCGCGCCGTGGGTGCGCCGTTATTTGCGGCCCCCGGATTTCCTGATTGGGCAAGGCAGGTCGCTGACATCATGCTGGCCCAGGATTAGCCAAGTACCCATGCCAGGCGCCGGTGATGATGACCGGGTCCGCATCAGCGCGGCGCGGGCCCGGCTGATTCTGGATCGACCCTTTCTCGGCGCACTGGTGCTGCGGCTTCCAATGCAGGCGACGGACGCGCCCTGGTGTCCAACGACGGCCACCGATGCACGCAAAATCTATTTCAATCCCGCGTATTTGGACAGTCTTTCCCTGTCACAGATCGAATTTGCGCTGGCGCACGAAGCGCTGCACTGCGCGCTGGCCCATTTTGCAAGGCGCCAGCATCGGGACAAGCGCCGCTGGGATGTCGCCTGCGATCTTGCGGTGAATCCGCTGCTGATCGACGACGGCCTGACCCCGCCTCCCGATGTTCTCTATCTGCCGGACTACTCAGGGTTGAGTGCCGAAGAAATCTACCCGCTGCTGGAAGATCATCCTGAAGACGAGCCGCATGACCATCATCTGTATGACTCCGAACCGCAGGACCGGGATCAACCCCAGCGCAGGCCTGAAGACCATTCAGGCCAACCTGCAGACGTCTCAGCCCAACCGCAGGCGCTCGATCCAACGGAGCGTGCTCAACTTGAGCAGCAGTGGCGGGAGCGGCTCGCGGGAGCAGCACAACAGGCGGCGCAGGCCGGTCGCCTGAGCGGTACGCTTGCGCGACTGGTGGATCACCTGATCGCGCCGGCCTTGCCCTGGCGCAACCTGCTGGCGCGATATATGAGTATGCGCTCAAGGGACGATTTTGATTATACGCGCCCGGGCCGGCGTGAGGGTGACGCCATATTGCCGGCGCTGCGAAGCGGCACCATTAACGTTGCGGTGGCGGTTGATACCAGTGGCTCCATCTCCACGCCGGAGATGTCAGAGTTTGTCAATGAAGTGGATGCGCTTAAAGGGCAGGTCAAAGCACGAATCAGTCTCGTTTGCTGTGATTCGGAACTTTCCCCTGATTCACCGCGGGTGTTTGAACCCTGGGAGCCGCTTCAGGCGCCTGCATCGCTTGCCGGAGGTGGCGGAACTGATTTTTCCCCGGTGTTTAAATGGGCAGATGAAATGGATATGGCGCCGGATCTGCTGATCTATTTCACGGATGCCAAGGGCCGGTTTCCGGATACACCGCCGGCTTTTCCTGTAATCTGGCTGGTGAAGGGGCCTGAGCCGGTTCCCTTCGGAGAGCGTATTCAGCTCAACTGACGAAGGTCAAAACCCGGCCTGCTTGTATAAGGCTTTGGCTCTTTCGGGGTCCGGCGCCCCGCCGCGTCCCTGCTCGAGCATCTGCGCGAGTGCGACCATCGCACCGGCGAGACCCTGTTCCGCCGCCGCTTCGAACCACTGTAATGCACGGGCATCGTCCTGTGCTGCACAGTCTCCATCCATATACATAAAGCCCAGTCCATGCAGCGCGGGTCCGTATTCCTGCCGGGCGGCGCTTTTCATCCACTTGCAGGCCAGCGGTTCATTGCGTATGACGCCAAGCCCATTCTGGTACATGATGGCAAGCCGGTACTGAGCTTGCGCCGAACCGGTTTCGGCCAGCGGGCTTAACAGTTTCATGGCCTGGGTGAAATGCCGGGTCTCAAATGCCGCGATCCCGCTCGACAGCTTTATTTCCGCTTCTTCTTCCAAATTGTGCATCGTTGTGGTTTACCGCAAGTTAAAGTCGGACGATCCTGCCGCCGGGAAGCCTTCGTCTTTCAATGCCACTACCCAATTGGATATGGAGGCGCTCTTGATCCCGGCATACACTACGGCCGGATCAGGAATTATCTTCTAACACAACACCAGACAGCCATCATCCCATGACGATACGCCAGTATATCCAGAAGATCGCGACCGGGCCCGAGTTGAGCAAGGATCTGTCCCGGGAAGAGGCGCGTGACGGCATGCGTCTTATTCTCTCCGGCGATGCGGATCCGGTGCAGGCCGCCATCTTCCTGATCGCCCTGCGCATGAAGCGCGAGACGATGTCAGAATATCTCGGCGTGCTGGATGCACTGGCGGATCATACTCATCAGGCCAGGACAACGGTCGATGAGGTGCTGGATTTATCCGACCCCTTTGACGGCTTTACCCGGGGGATGCCCGCGGCACCCTTTCTGCCGGCAGTGCTTGCTGCCTGCGGTGTGGCGACGGTTTGCAACGGCGCAGAATCCATCGGCCCGAAATATGGCGCTACCCACCGTAAGGTACTGCGCTCGGCCGGGGTCGGCGTCGACCTGAGCCCTGAGGAGGCGTCGGAACAGCTTGCTGATCCGGATATCGGGTGGGGCTATGTGGATCAGCAAACAGCCTGCCCGGCACTGCATGACCTGGTTTCTTTGCGGACGAAGATCGTGAAACGGCCGTGTCTCACCACGCTTGAGGTATTGCTGGGTCCGGTCCGCGGCGCTGAGCAGACCCATCTGATGACGGGCTACGTACACAAGCCGTATCCGCCGATCTATACGGCGCTTGCGCGCGCATCGGATTATGCCTCGGCCATCATTGTGCGCGGCGTGGAGGGCGGGGTCATTCCCTCCCTCAATCAGCCCTCAAAACTATTCTCTTACCGGGACGGGGGGCCCGATATCGAAGCCCGGCTGGACCCGGCCGATTATGCAATCCAGTCTTCGGATCGCGCCGTCCCGCTACCGCAAGACCTGCCTCAGCAGGACGCCGATGACGCAATCAAGGGGCTAATTGACGCCGATGCTCTGGCACAGGCGGCGGCAAAGGCAGGACTTGCGGCCCTGGATGGTGAAGCCGGGCCCCTGCGGGACAGTCTGGTGTATGGAGCGGCGCTCTGTCTGTGCCAGTTGCGGCGCTGCCAAGACCCGGTCTCAGCCTCGGAACAGGTCCGCCGTGTGCTCGATAATGGTCAGGCAGGTCGCCGCTTCCACGCAGCAGCCGTTTAGTAGTCTTTCTGGCGCGCACTGCGCTCGAGTTCTCTTTTCTTCCTGGCCATCGTGTCAATGATCGGCGACAGGATCAGTTCCATTGCGAGCCCCATTTTCCCGCCGGGAACGACGATGGTGTTGCGCCGCGAGATAAATGAATCGTGCAGCATCGCCAGAAGATAAGGAAAGTCAACGTCAAACTTGGTGGGATCCCGAAAGCGGATAACCACGAAACTTTCGTCCGGTGTCGGGATGTCCCGGGCGATAAAGGGGTTCGAGGTGTCTACGGTCGGCACCCGCTGGAAATTGATGTCAGTCCTGGAAAATTGCGGCGCGATATAGTGGACGTAATCGTACATTCGCCGAAGAATGGTTTCGGTCACCGCTTCCGGCTCGTAACCCCGACTCTCTGTGTCACGGTGAATTTTCTGAATCCACTCCAGATTGACGATCGGGACCACCCCGACGAGCAGATCGACATGCTGAGCGATATTGACTTTCCCGTTGACGACGCCGCCATGCAATCCCTCGTAGAAGAGCAGATCCGTTTCGTCTGACAAGTTTTCCCAGGATGTAAAAGTCCCGGGCTTTTGTTTGTATGGGGCGGCTTCTGCCTCGTTATGCAGGTAGTAACGGATCTTTCCGGTACCGGCCTCGCTGTAGTTCCTGAACAGTGTCTCGAGTTTATTGAAGTGATTTCCCTCGGGGCCAAAGTGGCTGAGATCGCGGCCTGCTTTATGCGCTTTGGCGACTTCCTCGCGCATCTGATAGCGGTCGAATTTGTGAAAACTGTCCCCTTCCACGATGGCCGCTTTGAGGTGTTCGCGCAGGAGAATATGCTCGACGGCCGTTTTTACAGTGCTGGTACCCGCACCTGACGAACCGGTAACTGCAATGACGGGGTGGCGCGTGGACATCGATCTTTCTCCCGGTACAAAAGCAAAAACGGCCAAAGAAAGCCGCTGGCGTGGCAACCTCAAGAAATATAAGAGATTCGGTCCATCAGATTAAGCAAATTTATTTTATCTAGTGAATAAGTTTATACTTATCGAACAATACCGATAGAGGCGGGTGGTTTCGATTCGGAAATCAAAGGGGGGGATCATGCATATCACGATCCGGCAGTTACAGGTCTTCGAGGCTGTGTCTCGCCGTCTGAGTTTTACCCGCGCAGCGGAGGAACTGCATCTCACGCAGCCCGCTGTATCGATGCAGGTAAAGCAGATGGAAAGTTCGGTCGGTTTGCCCATGTTTGAGCAGATTGGCAAGAAAATCTATCTGACCCAGGCGGGGGACGCCATGTTGCTGCACGCGCGGACCATCATGCAGCATCTCGAGGCTGCAGCGGAAGAGATGAATGATCTTCGCGGCGAGGATTCGGGACGTCTTCGTGTCGCGATCGCATCCACCGTCAATTATTTCGCCACGCAGCTCCTCGCGGATTTTGCGCGGGAAAATCCAGCTGTCGAAATCTCGCTTGATGTGACAAACCGGGAGTTGCTGCTGAGCCGGCTTGAGGCCAACGTGCCGGATCTGGCATTGATGGGCAAACCCCCGGCAGATATGGATCTGGTTTCCGAGTCCTTTATGGATAACCCATTGATCATGATCGCAGCACCGGATCATCCCCTGGCCAACAACAAACAGATTCCATTGTCGGATCTCCCAGAGGCGCATTTTGTTGTTCGTGAGCCCGGTTCCGGAACGCGTGTCGCGATGGAGCGATTTTTTGCCGACCAGGACTTCAGTTATCAGAAAAGTATGGAACTCATGGGCAACGAGGCCGTCAAGCAGGGGGTTGAGGCCGGCCTTGGACTGGCGGTGGTTTCCGCCCATACGGTCGCGCAGGAACTTACCCTGAAGCGCCTGGTTAAACTGGATGTCGTAGGGATGCCGATTATGCGCCGCTGGTATGTGGCGCATCGCAAGGGCAAGCGCCTTTCACCCACAGCCCAGTCCTTTCGCCGTTTTGTGCTTGAGGCGGGGGCCCGGGGAACGAGCTGAAGAGCGGTCTTTTCGGCGACGGACCGTGATAACCGGTCGAGCCGTCATGAACACTATCAATATCTACTTATAACCCATAAAATCAGTTTATCGCTTGCTGTGTCGGAGTGAAACTGATCGGGGTAGCCTGGCCCGCTGAGCAGAAACGATCAACGGCAGGTAGGGAGGCAAGCTATGGCGGATAGAAGACTTCAGGTCTTTGCAACGGTAGCCCGACTGCTCAGCTTTACCAAGGCGGCTGAGGCATTGCATATGACCCAGCCCGCCGTCACTTTTCAGATTCGGCAGTTGGAGGACTACTTCAACACCCGCCTGTTCGACCGTACCCACAACCGGATCAGCCTCACCTCGGCAGGGCACCTGGTCAAGGGTTATGCGGATCAGATCATCTTGTTATACAGCGAGATGGATAATGAGGTCCGCAAATTAACGGGGGATGTACTGGGACCGCTGGTGCTGGGCGCGAGTACCACAATTGGTGAATACGTTATTCCGAGCATTCTCGGTGAATACCAGGCCAAGTTTCCTGATGTTGCGGTGCGGCTTCACGTGGCCAACACCGAGGGTGTCCTCCACATGGTGGAGGGCAATGAGATCGATATCGGTATCGTCGAAGGGCCGGTCGGCAATAAGAACCTCGTGTCGAAGGTCTGCTGGGACGACGAACTGGTCATTGTCACCCCTCCAGGGCATCCGCTGACGCAAAATCCGATCAACGGCATCGATGAGATTTTTGAATACCCGTTCATCAGCCGTGAGGAGGGTTCAGGGACCCGCAATGTCATTGTCGATTATCTTCAGTCCGCCGGTCGTGACATTTCGGATCTCAACCTGACCATGGAATTCGGCAGTCCGGAATCCATCAAGAGTGCGGTGGCCGCTGACCTGGGCATCTCGATTCTGTCGATCGCTACGCTCGACAAGGAACTGGCACTGGGGATGCTGTCCAAGCTAAGTTTGGATCCCCCGCTGACGCGGCCTTTTTCCATCGTTTATCAGCGGCAGAAATTCCGGTTGCGGGCGATGGATGAGTTCCTTGAATTCACCGAGGCGCAGTGGTTGAGAAGCAGGCGGTCAAGTAGTGACGTGAGCCGATGTCAGTGAGCCCGCACTGACCCGGAATCGATGGGCAAGTCGAAGGATCGGCAATTGCGGACAGTGCTGGACGCGTTGACCGATGAAGAGGTCGCGAGCGTACTGGATTTCGCACAATTCCTCAGGGACCGTCGGCCGGCTCTGCCCGAAACCCCTCCTGAGATCGTCGACATCCCGCGTCCACAGGATGAGAGCGTTATAGCCGCGATCCGCCGCCTGACGCAGACCTATCCCATGCTGGACCGTGACACGGTGTTCAACGAAGCCTCAGGCCTGATGGCGCGTCATGTGATGCACGGCGAGACCCGCGAGGATACGATTGATCAGCTTGAAGCTCTCTTTCAGTCCCGTTATGCATCCCTACACGAGACGACGGCACCTGACATGACCGAAAGCTAAAACAACTGCTCAGCCGGCCGGACTTGCGTGCTTGATTTCTGTTACTGCTCCTATATGGTATAAATCATGGAGAATTAACAGGTGATGTCAGGAAGTGATGCATTCAGGGTTACCTGATGGTTGATGACCTACACTCGGTCTGCGATGCTGACGGTTATCGTCCAAACGTCGGCATTGTGCTTTTCAATAACGCGGGCCAGGTGCTCTGGGCGCGCCGGAGCCGCCATGACGGCTGGCAGTTTCCTCAGGGAGGTATCGAGCATGGGGAAACGCTCGAGCAGGCCGCCTATCGTGAGTTGTATGAAGAGGTAGGGCTGCGACCGCAGAACGTGGAGCTGGTGGGTCGGACCCGCAACTGGCTGCGCTACGATGTGCCGGGCAGTCTACGCTCGCGTAGCGCCACCTTCAAAGGGCAGAAACAGGTGTGGTTTCTGATGAAGATGCTGGTGTCGGACCACGCAATCTGCCTTGATCACAGTGACACGCCCGAATTCGATCATTGGCAGTGGGTGGATTACTGGCTGCCACCGCGCAAGGTGGTCGCTTTCAAGCGCAGTGTCTACGAGTTGGCCCTTTCGGAACTCGAGCCCCTGCTGTGGTTTGTCTGAAAGCGCGGTTTCACGCTGATCCAGACGCGTTAGGCGCCGCGAATGCGGGCAATCAGATCTGATGTTGACCGTTGGTAGCGAAATGGCAGGCTATGGACCACCCCCCCGTTGGCGCGTACCTCATCGGCGCCGACAATGTCATCAGCCGGCCAGTCCCCGCCCTTGACCAGATGATCCGGCCGTACCTGCAGGATCAGGTTGAGCGGTGTGTCGTCATCAAAAGCGGTGACGAGATCCACACAGCCCAGCGAGGCGAGAACGGCAAGGCGGTCCTCCAGGGGGTTCGCCGGCCGTTCGGGGGCCTTGCCGAGCCGCTGAACAGATGGGTCCGAGTTCAGCGCAATCAGGAGCGTCGCCCCGAGTGCTGCGGTTTCCTCCAGGTAAGCGACATGACCGCGATGGAGGATATCGAATACGCCATTGGTAAACACCAGAGGGCGCGCGCTATCGTTGATCCGCTGCTCGAGCGTATCCCAGTCGAGAACGATTTTTTCGGCGCTGTTCACCGCGATCAGCGGCCAGGATCTAGATGTACTCGAACACCTTGATCACACGAACGACACCCGTTACGGAGCGGGTGGCTTCAACCGCAATTTCGGCTTCCTCGGGCCGCACCAGGCCCATGAGGTAGACGTTGGCCCGCTCAGTGACCACTTTGATGCGGGTTGAATCGACCGGTGCAGATGTTGCAATCGCTGTCTTGACCTTGGTGGTGATCCAGCCGTCGTTGGCACGACTGTTCATATTGGTCTTTCCAGCGAGCTCCAGCCGGTTGATGACCTGACGGGATCCCTGGTGTGATTTGGCGAGGTCGATAATGGTATCGATATCCCGCTGATCCGGCACCTCACCGGTCAGCAGTACGACGCCGTTATATACCGTCACGTTCACATGCTCATGCTCAATCTGCTTTTGCTTGTCGATAGAGCGGGCGATATCAAACTCCATTTTGTTGTCATCCCAGTAAACGCTCGCGCCTCTGCGGTCCCGGGCGATGTCGATGGCCATAACGGTAGCGGTGGAAACCAGCACGACGCCACAGCCACTGACAAGGCAGGCGATCGTGAGTGCCAGAAGAGAGTGCCTGAACGGCTTTAAGGATTTGGCAGAGCGAACTCGGTTCATCAATGTTCCCCACAGTAGTGCTGATCGATCAGATCACAGAAACAGTGAATGATTATAGCGTGAGCCTCCTGGATACGCGCGGTGCTGTCCGAGGGAATCCGAAGTTCGCAGTCTCCCTGATCAAGCATCGATGCCAGGGTGCCGCCGTCGCGGCCGGTCAAGGCGGTGATTCCGATACCCTCTTTTTTTCTTGCCGCCTGAACCGCGTTGAGAATGTTAGGTGAATTTCCTGACGTCGTTATGACCACGAGATGATCGCCTGGCGTGGCCAGGGCATCGATCTGCCGGGAGAAAATCTGGTCGAAATCGTAGTCGTTACCGGTTGCCGTTAAAGTCGCGGTATCACTGACCAGTGCGACGGCCGGCAATGCCTTACGTTCTTTCTGGAAACGGACCAGAAGTTCCGCACTGAAATGCATGGCATCGGCTGCAGATCCCCCGTTGCCGCAGAGCAGCAGTTTGCCGCCGTTGTCGAGTGTTTCGAGGATGGCCCGGGATGCCCGCAGAATGTCATCTGCCAGTAATTCCGCGCTGGCCAAAGCAGTCTCGGCACTGGTTTTGAAGTGATCGACAATGCGCTGGTTCATTCGGTGCTGTGTCCGCTAATGTTGGACTGCTGCCCGGATTCTAAAGCTTTCGACGGGCGCAGGGGCTCGTATCAGGATGCGAGCCCTCGGTTCAGAATGCATCGGCTATCCACCGCCAGGTATGGTCGGGCGGTTTACCGCTTACCGCGAATACGTCAAATCGGCAGTGGGCGCTCAGCCAGTCAGGATGTTGCTGCAGGAAAACCTCGGCTGCGAGTCGTAGCCGGGACTGTTTTCGCGTATCAACCGTCTCTTCAGGCCGGCCATAAGCAATGTTCGCGCGGTACCGGACTTCGACAAAAACTACTGTGGATTTCTCACGCAGCACAAGATCGATCTCACCCCGACGCGTTCGATAATTCCGGCACAGCAGATGCAGCCCGGCCAGCTGCAGTTGATCCAGGGCAAAATCCTCCGACCAGTGGGTATTTGCAGCGGCTTTGTCCATACGTGCCGATTGGGATGATCTACCGGGAGATTACCGGTTCGAACATTTGCGGCGAGCCCTTATTGAAGGTTGCCCAATCCGGAAGCCGCTTTATCTGGCCATCGCCGCTGATGGAAAGCAGGCCGCTCGCGCCGGCATATTGCCAGTCCGGCTGATCCTGTCTTTTGCTGATATGGCAGGTCAGGCGGTATGCATCCATGCCCAGTGCGAAAAGCCGGCCGATAGCAGAGTGCTGGTAATCGGTAGCGGCTATTGAATCTGCCGGCGCTCTTTCAAAACGACCCGTCTGACGAACGAGCCAGGGCATGTCGGAAAACAGCACACCCTCAAGATCGAGGTCATTGACGACATCAGCCTTGCCGCTGAAGATGGTGTTCTGTGAGTAGACCGGTAATCTGCCCGCATGGTGAAAATCAATCTGGGGCTTGAGCAGCCGGGCTGTGGCCTGATCGGTAAAGAGAAAAATGACATCCAGGTCCTGACGGATTCTGGGCGGGGCAGTCACAGGCACCTGATCTGCCAGGATGCTCTGCAGGGCCTCTGCCCGCTGCTGGCTTTGCGTCAGTCCAAGCAGGCGTGAAAGTATTGCGGAATAGTCGCTTACCTGTGGATTCAACCCGGCCCTGCCGGCAATGATGCCGCCTCGTTCCTGCCATGCCGTCGCTGCAGTATCGGCCGCCGCTTTGTGTACCTTGGAGAGGCTGTAGAGGATCAGGGCATGTTGCAGGCCGCGCGATCGCGCATGGGTAACGAGTGACTGCGCTTCGACACGGCGCGAAAGATCCAGAATGAGCGCGTTTGGCCTCGATCTGGAGTCATCCGATCCCAGCAGTAGCGTCGGCACCAGCAGTTTTGACTCGGCTACCAGCTTGAACACCGCATCGCGTCCGAGAGGTCCAATCACAAGATCCGATCCCGCAGCAACTGCCTGACGGTAGATATTCCCAACCGCTTCGAGGTCTTCACCGAAATCGTAAAGTTCGATAATTGGCCTTGCGGACGGATTATCGGTTTCGTAAAGACTCAGGTATCCGTCATGAAATGCAGAGGCGGCCTTGCTGAAAGAGGACGTCATCGGCAGCAGCAGAGCAACCGTGGATGGCTCTGCCAAGGAGCAGGTCTCGGGTCGCAGGCGTCTCGCAATCGTGGTTGCGCGATGCGCGGGATATTCGGCGAGCCAGCCATCCAGTTCCTGTCGCAGCCCTTCGAGGTTCCAGCCTGTGCGGCCATAAAGCCGCGCAAGATCAATCCAGCCCGCATCCTCATAGACAATGTCAGGGTTTAGTCTAAGAAGATCGAGTTGGTCAGTTGAAAGCCGTGAAAGCCTGTCAAAAGCACTCTGTAATAAAGCATCAATGTGCTCCGGCGTGCTGTCTTCGAGGGAGAGATTCCTGATCAGCGCCAGCGCCTCGTGGTGTTTTTCCTGAGCGAATAGTGTTCGGAATTGAAGATCGTAGCGCAGCAGCCGCTGACCATTATCAAGTTCCGCATCTTCGGTATCGGCCAATAAACGCCATGCCGCTGATGGGTTTTCTCCAGCCAGGGTGAGCGCTGCGCTCAGCAATTTGTGCTGATCATTGACCCAGGATTCGGCGTTACGGGCTTGCGTTCTGGCGAGGATGATTTCGGCCTGCTCGTAGTGTCCGACCTGTAGAAAACGTTTGGCGGCAGCGAGAAAGAGCATTTCCGCCTGCGCATCTTTTGCATCCAGGGCGCGCTCTAGAAAAGTCCATGCGGAAGACTCTGGATGCGCCTCGGCGAGGTCCCTGTTTACGGGTGTTGCCGTCCCCTTGTTGGCGTCTTTGACAGTTTCTTTCGCCTGTGCTGCCGGAGCGGGTTTAAGGCTGTCTTGCCGGTCGACAGTATCCTTTGTCGCTGGCCCCAGGCAACCGGACACCAGACCCAAGACGAGCGCCACAGTCAGGGCGCGTAACAATCCCGCGGCGCAGTGCGAAGGCATGGTTTCAGTATACCGGATAGACTTGATCTCCCCGCCTCCGTCACCCGGACCTCATCACCGGAGCAAAGGTCTGATCCACTATTGTGAGCAGAGAATCAACCCACGCCCTGCAGCCGGGCACCCTTTATGTGGTTGCAACGCCGATCGGTCATCTCGGGGATATTTCGGTCCGCGCCACCCAGGTACTCCATGATGTTGATGTCATCGCAGCGGAAGATACGCGTCACACCCGGGGCTTGCTCAATCATCTGGGTGTGGGCGCGCCGAGACTGTTGTCCCTGCACGAGCATAACGAGACACGCCAGTTACCGGGACTGGTCCGTCTGCTGCAATCCGGTGGCAGCGTGGCGCTTGTCAGCGATGCCGGGACGCCATTGATCAGTGACCCTGGCTACCGGCTGGTCAGCAAGGCAGGAGAACTGGACATTCCGGTGATCGCGGTTCCGGGTCCGAGCGCAGTCACGGCCGCGCTTTCCATATCAGGCCTGCCGACAGACCGCTTTGTCTTTGAAGGGTTTCTTCCGGCTCGTGCCGAGGCCCGCCGCACAAGACTACAGTCTCTTTCGTCGGAGTCACGTACGCTGGTATTTTTTGAATCTCCCAAACGGGTGCCCGATGCGCTCAGCGATATCGCCGACATTTTCGGTGAAGACCGCCTGGTCGCGCTTTGCCGGGAATTGACGAAACGATTTGAGTCGGTCCAGCGCGCACCGGCTGGAGAACTGTCCGCGCAGTTTCGCAATCTGTCGGAGAAAATCAAAGGAGAAATCGTACTGGTCGTGAAAGGTACGGCGGCATTGCCGAGCGCAAGCGCAATTGATGAGGAACTCTTGATCGAACTCCTTGCCGATGCATTGCCGCCGCGCAGGGCCAGCGAGATCGCGGCACGACTCACCGGCGGGCGCAAGAATGATTTCTATAAAAGAATTCTTAAAACGACAGATGCTGGCAGCACGGGAAAATGATGCGAACTTGCACAATGGTCAGCGTCGGTTTAAGTTGCTATCTGGAGTCGGCCGGGCAACCGCGGTCCTGAAGTCTGCTGCAGACCGCTCAAGGTTTGCGGCGGGGCAGGGCGGAGGAAAGTCCGGGCTCCACAGGGCAGGGTGCCAGATAACCTCTGGGCGGCGTGAGCCGACGGAAAGTGCCACAGAAAATATACCGCCCTCGATCTGCCTCACGGCAATCCAGGGTAAGGGTGAAAAGGTGCGGTAAGAGCGCACCGCGTTCCCGGTAACGGGGACGGCAGGGTAAACCCCACCTGGAGCAAGACCAAATAGGGGCCCTAAGGCGCGGCCCGCGTCGGGTCCGGGTAGGTCGCTTGAGGCGTGCGGTGACGTACGTCCCAGATGAATGGTTGTCCTAGACAGAACCCGGCTTACAGGCCGACTCCTTTTTTTTCGATAAATTAGTTCCTTAGGATATTTATCCAGAGATCACTTTAAGTTAGGCCTTGCTCAGGGTCGCTCTGGCCCCTGCCTGGATGTACCAATCTGCCTGTCTTTCTGTCCTGAGTGTGGTCAGGCCATTTCACAAAAACACTGTTTTTTCAGTCAATTGAGGGTTGACAGGCTGATGTCTTGATACCTATAGTGTCGTTTAGTGGGTATTTGTGGGAAAAATAATATAAGAGGGCTGGAAAATGTGGGTAAAAAAATCTCGTGAACAGGTTTTTCCCCAGCAGCCGAAAGAAGAAGACCCGGACATTTTTTTGATGCCGTGGATGGCGGCTAATCCATCCCAATCCTCATCCTCCTTTGGTGATTACCCGGCCCTTCACGGGGCCGGGGTTTCTTTGGAGACGTAACCGGGGATTGTCTGAAGGTGCCCCAAGTCGCCAACAGCGGTGCGGCACCGAACAGTGAGTTAAAGACGGAGGAAGTCAGAGTCAGCGATGTTTAGGGGTGCCAGCACCTTGAATCTCGACAGCAAAGGACGTTTTGCTGTGCCCACGATTCATCGCGAACCGCTCGCCGAGCGCTGCGGGGGACGGCTCGTCCTGACGGTCAACAATACTCGAGAGCGCTGTCTCTGGCTTTACCCACAGGACGAATGGGAGCGTGTCGAACAGAAGGTTGTGGAGCTGCCGAGCTTTGATCCCGCCGCGCAGGCGCTGAAACGTTTCCTGATTGGTTATGCGGCAGACTGTGAACTCGACAGTGCAAGCCGGGTTCGGATTCCCGCACCCCTTCGCGAGTTTGCGGCATTGGAAAAGCATATCGTACTCATCGGCCAGGGCAACAAGTTTGAACTCTGGGATGAGCCCCGCTGGAAAGCGAGATGTGACGAATGGCTTGCTGTGCAGACCGGCGAAGAACGTCTGCCTGTAGAGCTTGAATCCCTCTCACTATAGGAAAACCACATCGTGCTGGCCGCAGCCCACACCCCCGTAATGACGGCAGAGGTGGTTAAGGCACTGGGCCCCAGTGCAGACAGCATTCTCGTCGATGCGACGTTCGGCCGCGGCGGCCACAGCCGCGCCCTTGTTGAATGTCTTGGGCCTAAAGGGCGGATATATGCGATGGATCGCGACCCGGAAGCCTGCGCGATTGCCCGCGACTGGGCAAAAGGGGAATCCCGGCTGACGGTGATCCAGGCGCCGTTCTCAAAACTCTCTGATGAACTTCTACGGGCGGGGGTCGCGGGCCGTGTTTCCGGCATTGTGCTTGATCTTGGTGTGTCTTCCCCGCAACTTGATGACCCCGAGCGGGGATTCAGTTTCATGCGCGATGGACCACTCGATATGAGAATGGATCCTGGCAGGGGCATCCCGGTGCACGATTGGCTGGCGGATGTTTCGGAAGACGATCTCATCGGTGTATTACGGGGTTTGGGTGAAGAGCGTTATGCCCGACGTATCGCGCGCGCGGTCATCACCGCCCGCAGCGAGGCACCTCTGACCACCACCGCTAAGTTATCGTCGCTTGTCGATGACTGTGTACCCACTCGAGAGTCCGGCAAACATCCTGCCACCCGAACATTTCAGGCTCTGCGGATGTTCATTAATCAGGAACTTGCGGAACTCGATGCTGTGCTGCCACAGGCGCTTGAGATGCTGGAGCCGGGCGGCAGGCTGGTCATCATCAGTTTTCATTCTCTTGAAGACCGGCGCGTCAAGAAGTTCTTTCACGACGCGGCAAAAGGGGATCCGTTTCCGCCCGACCTTCCCGTTCGGGCGAACGAGATATCGCCCGCCATCCTGCGGCCCTCTAGACCGCAACGTCCGTCTCAAAGAGAAGTTGCTGACAACCCGCGTGCCCGAAGCGCAATCCTGCGTTGGGCAGAAAAATCCCGAAGTGGCGAAGCATGAAGTGGATCGGTTTCCTGAGTGTGCTGGTGCTGGTATCTGCACTGTCAGTGGTCGTGGTGCGTCATCAGAACCGCCTCGAGTTTCTTGAGGTGCGCTCGGCCGAGAAACTGCGTGATCAGTTGAATGATGAATGGGGGCGGCTGCAGCTTGAGAAGGCGACCTGGGCCCGACATAACCTGGTGGAGCGCTCGGCCCGGGAGGAGCTCGGGATGGTGACGCCCGGACCCGCTGACATTGTGGTTGTACAACTCGGAGCACCACAGTGAAAACGACAGCGAAGCGCCGAACAGTGAAGAGTTACTCACGCTTAAGGCAGGGGATTGTGCTTGGTGTGGTCGGCCTTGGCATGGCGGTGCTGGCGGGCCGTGCGTTCCAGGTTCAGATACTCGACAGTTCCCGGCTGCAGGCGGAAGGCGCTGCCCGCCAGCTGCGCAACATCGCCGTTAAGCCGGAAAGAGGCCGGATCGTTGACCGTAACGGGGATGTGCTCGCCGTCAGCACACCACTGGATGCCCTGTGGGCGCATCCGCGGACGCTCATGCAGGCGCCTGACGACTGGCCGCACCTCGCACAAGCGCTGGGCATGAACATCTCACAGATCGCAGGACTGCTGGATCGGTACCAGGACCGGGAATTTGTTTACCTGCGTCGGCATCTGCCACCGGCAGAAGCCGCACGGGTAGAGGCTCTGGGCATTCCCGGTGTCGGGTCCTTGCGCGAGTACGGCCGCTATTACCCGGCCGGGCCGATTACCAGTCACGTACTCGGGTTCACCGACGTCGATGATCGGGGCCAGGAAGGTATCGAGCGCGCCTTCGACAGTCATCTCGCCGGTGTCGAGGGCCGCAAGCGTGTCTTGCGCGATCGCAAGGGCAGGATCGTAGAAGATATCGAGAGCATCCGGCCGGTCTATCATGGCCGTGACCTGCAATTGAGTCTGGACCTTCGAATCCAGGTATCCGCCCAGCATCATCTGGCGCAGACCGTGCGCGAAACCCGGGCCCTGGGCGCATCGGCAGTCATGCTCGATGTCAACACGGGAGAAGTACTGGCAATGACCAATGTGCCGGATTTCAACCCGAATAACCGCTCGGGTATGTCGCCTGAGCATTTTCGCAACCGGTCTGTAACGGATGTGTTCGAGCCCGGTTCAACCATTAAGCCGTTCACGATCTCGATGGCCCTTGCAAGCGGGCGTTTCTCACTGGAAACGCCGATCTCAACGAGCCCCGGAATTCATTATGTCGGGCGTGATCCCGTCAGGGATATCCATGATTACGGGGAATTGACCCTGGGCGGCGTACTGGTCAAATCCAGTAATGTCGGCACGGCCAAGATTGCCATGGAACTTGCGCCCGAAGAACTTTACGGAATCCTGGACAAAGTGGGTTTCGGCCAGACGACCGGTATTGAACTTCCCGGTGAAGCCGACGGCAGTCTGCTCAAGCGGGAACGTTGGCGCCCTATTGAGCACGCCACGCTGTCGTTCGGTTATGGACTTTCTTCAACCCAAGTCCAACTGGCTCGCGCATACGCGGTCCTGGCTTCAGGCGGTATGCTTCGATCCGTCACGTTGAAGCGGCAGTCGGCGGCGGTGCCCGGAAAGCGGGTCCTGTCTGATCAGACCACCCGGCAGATCAACACCCTTCTTGAACAGGTCGTCAGTGCACAAGGTACGGCGAAGCGGGCGGCAGTTCCGGCATATCGTGTGGCCGGCAAGACGGGTACGGTGCACAAGGTCAGTCCCACCGGCGGCTATGAAGCGGACCGCTATCAGGCACTATTTGTCGGTTTTGCCCCCGTGTCGGCACCCCGGTTTGTCCTGGCCGTGATGGTGGATGAACCCCGGGGCAAGTATTTCGGCGGCGAAGTGGCAGCGCCGGTCTTTGCAAGGATCATGGCCGATGCACTTCGAATGCACGGCATCCGGCCCGATGCCGATATTAATTCCGGCGTTACGGTCGTGGCCAGCATAACGCCGGGGGAAACCGGGGCATGATCCTCGTTTCGGCACAGCCTGCACGCGAGCTTGGCGAGCTTCTTCAGGGAGTCGTCGCCCCGGATGCGTCTTCGGCCTCGGCGATGATCACCAACCTGACGCTCGATAGCCGCACGGTGTCGTCCGGAAGCCTGTTCTTCGGTCTTCCCGGAGAAAAAACGGATGGCCGCCGCTATGTCGACCAGGCATTGTGCTCGGGCGCAGCGGCGGTTCTGGTCGAGGGTCGAGGGTGGGATGCGAAGCGCCCGATCGAACACTGTTATCCCATCGACGGCCTGCGTGAGCAGATCGGCCGGATTGCCAGCCGGTTTTTCGGATCCCCCTCACATGCCCTGTGTGTCGTTGGGGTGACCGGAACCAATGGCAAAACGACCTGCGCATCACTGCTGGCCCAGGCTTTGACTCTGCTTGGGCGCAGAAGCGGTTTGATTGGCACCACGGGTTGGGGGTTGGACGGCGACATGCATCCAAGCGAGCTCACCACTCCGGATGCGCTGACGCTGCAGTCGCGGCTTGCAGAGCTGGTTGCGCAGGGTGCGGAGAGCGTCTGCCTTGAAGTGTCCTCGCACGCGATTGACCAGGGCCGGATTGAAGGCATTCATTTCAATTCTGCATTGTTCACCAACCTCAGCCGCGATCATCTTGACTATCACCACACGATGGAAGGTTATGCAGAGACGAAATTGCTGCTGTTTCGCCGGCAGGAACTGGAAAGTGCCATCATCAATGTGACTGATCCTGTCGGACGCGCTTTCGCCAGGGAGGACCTGTCCGCAAGACTCTGGACTTATGGCGAGGATGACAGCGCTGATATTTTTCCAACGAAAATAGATATCGATACTGCCGGCACCGCACTGTGTCTTGCGAGCCCCATCGGTGAGATATCATTCACGTCTGCATTGCGCGGACATTTCAATGTCAGCAACCTGAGCGCTGTGGCGGCGATGCTGGTGGCGTACGGATATTCCGCGGCAAAGATCAGCGAGGTAATGAGCCGGCTGGAACCCGTCCCCGGACGCATGCTGTTCTGCCGCGGCTCGGGTGGCGGCCGTCCCACGGTGGTCATCGACTATGCCCATTCCCCCGAAGCACTCTCGAAGTTACTGACGTCACTGCGCGCCTATACCGAAGGCGAGTTGTGGTGTGTGTTCGGGTGCGGCGGAGAGCGTGACCGCGGGAAGCGGGCGGCGATGGGGCGAGAGGCATCCCAACTCGCCGACCGGATCGTAATCACCAACGACAATCCCAGGAGTGAAGACCCCGACGGGATTCTTTCCGATATCGCCGAAGGGATGAGTGTGCCGGCCGAGGCGCGCATCCCACAACGCGGTCTCGCGATCGCCTACGCGATAGCGCACGCGTTGCCCCGGGATCTTGTGGTCGTGGCCGGAAAGGGTCATGAGACCCGTCAGATTGTTGGTGATCAGACCATACCGTTTAGTGATCAGGCTATTGCAGAGGAAATACTGAGGAAGATGCCATGTTCAACCTGAAAGACGTTGCTGAGCTGCTTGGGGGGAAGTTGATCGGAGCCGATGTCCAAATCACGTCGGTGTCGACCGATACCCGGACACTGCAGCCGGGCGCGCTTTTTGTGGCGCTGGACGGTGAACGCTTCCAGGGCTCTGATTTCATCGAAGACGCACACCGCGCGGGAGCGGCGGCGGTGCTCGGCAGCCAAGCCGACTGCGGCCCACTGCCGGGACTCGTCGTCGAGAACACGACTGCTACGCTCGGCCAGCTGGCAGCACAGTGGCGCAAGCGTTTTGATATCCCGGTGATCGGGGTTACCGGCAGCAATGGGAAGACGATGGTCAAGGAAATGATCGCCGCAATCCTGGCGGAATCCGGCGAGGTGCATGCGAGCCCCGGCAATTTCAACAACCACATTGGTGTGCCTCTGACATTGCTTGGCCTGCGGGACAGCCATCGCTTTGCAGTGATCGAGATGGGAATGAATCACCCCGGTGAGATCGATTACCTGTCGCGTCTGGCCAGGCCGACCACTGCGCTGATCACCAATGCGGCACTGGCACACCTTGAGGGTCTGGGGAGCCTCGCGGGCGTGGTGAGAGCCAAAGCGGAGATTTTTCATGGCTTGCAGACGGGCGGTACTGCGGTCATCAACGCTGACGATCGTTTCATGGCCTACTGGGCAGCCCGGGTAAAGGCTTTTCAGACCATCACATTTGGCCTTAAGAACCGTGCCCGGGTCGGTGGTGAAGTGACCGCCGACGGCGAAGGCCAGACGGTTGAGATCCGTCTGCCCGACGAAGAATTCGAGGTTCGCTTGAACCTGCTGGGTCGGCACAATGCCTCCAACGCACTGGCCGCCGCCAGTGTCGGCTGGGCCTGCGGCTGCAGTGCTGACGAGATCCGGACCGGGCTTGAACGGGTGGAGGCGCAACCGGGCAGGCTGCAGGTCCGCGCCGGTGCCCGTGGTTCGACCCTGATTGACGACACCTACAACGCGAACCCGACATCGCTTAAAGCGGCAATACGGGCGCTGGCGGCACGCCCAGGGCGCAAGGCGCTCATTCTGGGGGACATGGCTGAACTTGGGCCTCGCGCTGAGGAGTTCCATGCAGAGGCAGGCCGGGAAGCCCGTCAGTCAGGCATTGAATTGCTCCTCACCTGCGGGGACCTCGCCGGTCTTGCTGCCGACGCCTTCGGCGATGATGCCCGCCGCTTCGATTCTGCCGAAGACCTGATCAAGGCAGCCCGCACACTGCTCAGCCCGGGCCTGACCGTGCTGATCAAAGGGTCACGCAGTGCCCGGATGGAACAGGTTGCGGACGCGCTGGTATGCGTTGCGCAGGATGGAGCCATCGCGTGCTGAAGAGCCTCTTTGAACAACTGGCTCTTGAGTACAGCGTGTTCAACGTATTCCGCTATCTGTCTTTCCGCGCTATCTGCGGCGTGCTGACGGCATTGCTGTTCAGCTTCATCGTAGGCCCTACCTTGATCCGGAGACTGGAGCGGATCGGTGCACGACAACCGATTCGCGATGACGGGCCAAGCACCCACCGGACTAAAAATACGCCCACCATGGGCGGCGTGCTGATTCTTGCGGCCGTGCTTCTGTCGACACTTCTCTGGGCAGATTTGAGCAATCGTTTTATCTGGATCATCCTGTTCGTCTGCGCGGCCTTCGGTGCAATCGGCTTGGTAGATGATTACATCAAAGTTGTGCGTGCTGATTCTCGAGGTATCAGTTTCAAACAAAAGTTTTTCTGGCAAAGCCTGGCAGCACTCTGCGCCGCGCTCGCGCTTTATTGGACTGCCGAGTCCGCAGCCGAAACGGCATTGATTGTGCCGCTATTCAAAGACGTTGCGATTGAATTGGGTTTTGGATTTGTCCTGCTAACCTGGTTTGTGATTACCGGCAGCAGCAATGCTGTCAATCTGACTGATGGCCTGGACGGTTTGGCGATTCTGCCAAGCGTCTTAGTGGCCGGTGGGTTAGGTGTGTTTGCCTATCTCACCGGCCACGCTCTTTTTTCCGGCTATCTTGGGATTCCTTTTATCTCCGGCGCGGGAGAGGTATTGATTATCTGCGCTGCTCTGGTCGGAGCGGGTCTCGGGTTTCTGTGGTTCAACACCTTTCCGGCCCAGGTGTTCATGGGTGACATCGGAGCGTTGGCCATCGGCGCAACGCTGGGCACAGTTGCGGTGATTGTCCGCCAGGAAATTGTACTCGCGATTATGGGAGGTTTATTTGTTGTCGAGACAATCTCGGTGGTCCTGCAGGTCGCATCTTTCCGGTTGATCGGTCGGCGAATATTCCGCATGGCACCTTTGCACCACCATTTCGAGCAGAAGGGATGGAAGGAGCCACAGGTGACGGTGCGTTTTTGGATTATCAGCCTGATCCTTGTGCTGATTGGTTTGGCAACGCTCAAGGTCAGGTAAGCGGGCAATGGGGAACGCTTTGGCAACGACTCTGAACCCAACTCCCTGGCAACGGGCCGCCGTGTTTGGGCTGGGTGCCTCCGGATTCTCGGCGGTGAAATACCTCGCCCGGCTGGGCGTTGACGTTGAGGTGCAGGACAGCCGGGATGTGCCGCCATTTCGCGCAGAACTCGCCCGGCAATACCCGAATATCCCTCTGCAGGTGGGCAAGTTCACACCCCCAATGCTGGATCACGCTGATCTTGCTGTTGTCAGTCCCGGGATCTCTCTGTCAGAGCCGGTACTGCAGGAGATTCGGCAACGGCAGATCGAGATCGTAGGTGATGTTGAACTTTTTGCGCGGGCCTGTGCCGTGCCGATTCTCGCGATCACCGGTTCGAACGGGAAAACCACTGTGACGACACTGGTGGGCGAAATGCTCCGGGCGCAGGGTTTGAATGCACAAGTGGGGGGGAACATCGGCAGGCCTGCACTGGATCTTCTCGACGGACCCGTTCCGGAACTCGTGGTACTGGAGTTATCCAGTTTCCAGCTCGAAACCACAGATTCAATGCACGCGAGAGCCGCCGCCGTCCTGAATCTTTCTCCGGATCATATGGATCGTTACGCGAGCATCACGCAGTATCTCAAGGCCAAGCAGCGGGTTCTTGACGGCGCGAGGGCTGCGGTCCTGAACCGGGAAGACCCGGTTTTGAAAGATATGGATACTTCCGGCGCAGCCGAATCCGTATCGTTCGGCCTGGATGCCCCTTCACGGGAAAGCGACTACGGCATTGCGGCCGATTCCGAGGGTGAAGAATGGATGGTTCGCGGGCAAAAAAGGATTGCGCCCGTCGCATCGCTTTCCATGACCGGCCGGCACAACCTGATGAATGCACTGGCGGCTGTTGCACTCATTGAGTCGGCCGGGTACCCCGTTGAACAAGCGGGCCTGGATGCGCTTTTGGCATTTCGCGGTTTGGCACACCGGTGTGAGCCCCTCCTGGAGCGAAACGGTGTTGTCTGGATCAACGACTCCAAAAGTACCAATCCCGGCGCAGCAGAAGCAGCCCTTATCGGACTGGACCGTCCGGTGGTGCTGATTGCCGGTGGGCAGTCTAAAGGGGCCGACTTCAATCCCCTGGCCGAAGCCATACAGCGTTATGCCCGCCAGGTTCTGTTGATTGGCGAAGACCGTATGGCACTCGCCGCGGCGATCGGCGATCGGGTTCCGGTGACGCTGGCGGATGATCTTCCCCAGGCCGTGAGACTCGCAGCACGCTGGGCACAGACCGGTGATGCGGTGCTGTTCTCACCTGCCTGTGCGAGCTTTGACATGTTCAAGGATTTCGCCCATCGCGGCGAGGCCTTTTCCAGCCTGGTCCGGGAGATGATCGGATGAACGTTGTCGATATCAACGGGCAGATGCCGCGCCGACTGTCGAGTGCGGACCCGTTGTTAGTGGCGCCCGTCGCCGTACTGCTTGCCTTAAGCATCGTCATGGTGTTTTCCGCTGCCATCGGCACACATGGCGGCATTGGCGGCGGGATGGCAGTTCTGGCCAAGCATGTTTTCGGTATCACGCTGGGTCTTGTCGTAGGTGTTGCCGCTGCCTGCGTACCGCTCACCTTGTGGCAGCGCTCGACCCGGCTGCTGCTGGCCCTGGGTGCTGCGCTGCTTGCCTTGATACTGGTTCCCGGCATCGGACATGAGGTCAACGGGAGCACCCGATGGCTACCCCTGGGGCCGCTGCACTTTCAGCCGTCGGAACTCATTAAGGTCCTGACGGTACTCTTTCTCGCAGACCATTTCGTGCGCCATGCATCGGCGATGGAGTCCTTTCGGGCCAGCATCCTGGTGCCGACCGCGGTGGCCGGTACGCTCGGTGTATTGCTGCTGCTGGAACCCGATCTTGGATGTACTGCGGTGATCATGATGGTGACCCTGGGCATGATGTTCCTCGCGGGCACCCCGCTGCGCTACATATTGGGTGCGATCGCGGTAGCAGTCTGTGCGGTTGCGGTGCTGATCATGGCCGCCGATTACCGGATGGACCGGGTGGCGAGCTTCATTGATCCCTGGGCTGATCCCTATGGGTCAGGCTTTCAACTGGTCCAGGCCCTGATCGCGCTGGGCAGCGGTGAGTGGTTCGGCGCGGGTTTGGGTACAAGCGTGCAGAAACTTTTTTACCTGCCGCATGCCAGCAATGATTTTCTGATCGCGGTGGTAGGAGAAGAGCTGGGGCTGGTTGGCGTGGCGGGTCTGTTGTGCCTTTATGGCTTCGTCCTCTGGCGGATCTTTAACCTGGCTAGCCGTGCTGCCCAGGCGAAAGCGTTTTTCGGGGCCCGCCTTGCGCAGGGAATCGGCCTGCTGCTGATTGTTCAGGTGATGTTCCATTTCGCGGTCAACCTTGGCCTGGTACCGACCAAGGGCCTGAACCTGCCGCTCATGAGTTACGGGGGCAGCAGCATGCTGATCAACGGACTGGCCTTTGGTCTTCTGGTCTCTATTGAACACAGTCTTTCCAAAGGCCGCGTGGGGGCGCATTGACCACTGTGATGATCATGGCGGGCGGAACTGGTGGGCACGTTTATCCGGCGCTCAGCGTGGCTGAACACCTGCGTGATCAGGGCGTTGATGTCGTCTGGCTGGGTACCCGTAGAGGGCTTGAGGCCCGGATCGTGCCGGTAGCGGGATTCGATATTGAGTGGCTCGATGTGAAAGGATTGGTCGGCACCTCCTGGCTGAGAAAACTCAGCATGTCGTGGATGCTGCTGAAAGCGGTCAGCCAGGCCATGACGGTGATGCGCCGCCGTCTTCCCAATGCCGTACTGGGCATGGGTGGATTTGCGGCAGGCCCCGGCGGCATTGCCGCGTGGCTGCTGCGCCGGCCGCTCGTTATCCATGAAGCCAACGCCGTGTGCGGTGTGACGAACCGCCTGCTGGCTCCGCTGTCAAAAAGAATCCTGACAGGTTTCAAAGACGTCGATCACCTGGGCGCAAAGGCCCGATGGACGGGAAATCCGGTCCGGCAAGAGATCAGCCAGCCGCAATCGACAGCCTTTCCGACCAATGCATCGCGGCCGCTGCGGCTATTGGTGCTGGGCGGCAGTCAGGGTGCCCGGTCGATCAATGAACTGGTGCCGCAGGCACTGCGCCAGTCCCGGTGCGGATCACAATTGACCATTACCCATCAGTGCGGCCCCGGTCACGATGAGCGCGTTCGCCGGGCCTACGCGGATGCGCAAATATCGGCGCAGGTGGTCCCGTTTATCGAGGACATGGCTTCGGCCTACCGCGATGCCGATCTGGTCATTGCCCGGTCGGGCGCTATGACCGTTACTGAATTGTGCACAGCGGGCCTGCCGTCAATATTGCTGCCCTTTCCTTATGCCGCGTCGAATCATCAGGCTGCCAATGCCGATGTGCTGTCACGCACGGGAGGCGCCGTGGTGATCCATGCCTCGGAACTTGATCCAAGCCGCCTCGCCCAGGGGATCGACAGCCTGACCCAGGATCGAATCGCGCTGGCGAAAATGGGTCAGGCGGCCCGCTCGCTCGCCCGGCCGGATGCGACCGCTGAGGTGGTGAGCCATTGCCTGGAGCTTGCTCATGCGTGAGTTTGTCCGCCATGTTCATTTCGTCGGTATCGGCGGTGCCGGGATGAGCGGGATCGCCTCGGTCCTGATCGATCAGGGGTACAGCGTCAGCGGGTCTGACCAGGTCGAATCAATGGCGACCCGGACCTTATCCCAAAAGGGAGCGCAGGTCTGGCTTGGTCATGATGCCGATTACGTGAAAGGCGCTGATGTGGTGGTTGTCTCCAACGCGGTAGGAAGCAACAATCCGGAAGTCGTCACCGCAGCGGAACAGGGTACCCCGGTCGTACCCCGGGCGCAGATGCTCGGAGAGCTCATGCGCTTTCGCAACGGCATTGCAGTCGCCGGGACCCACGGCAAGACAACCGCAACAAGCCTGGTGGCGGCTGTGTTTGTCGAGGCGCAACTGGATCCGACGTTTCTGATAGGCGGCCTGGTGAAGAGCGAGGCAGGTAATGCGCGTCTTGGCAACGGTCGGTGGCTGATTGCGGAAGCCGATGAGAGTGATGCATCTTTTCTGCATCTGCAGCCCCATATCGCGGTCGTTACCAATATCGATACCGACCACATGGCGACCTACAGCGGTGACTTTGATCAGCTCACCGATACTTTCCGAAGTTTTCTGCATAACCTGCCGTTTTACGGGCTGGCCGTGCTGTGCTCGGATGATCCCGTTGTCCGTGATCTTCGATCTCATATTCGCAGACCCGTTGTCACCTACGGCGTGGAAGCGGGCGCTGACTATCAAGCGGCCAACATTCGGCACAAGGGTACCCGAATGCAGTTTGAAGTCGCGCTCATGGACGGAACGAGCATAGAAGTTGATCTTGCCCTTCCGGGTCTGCATAACGTCCGAAACGCACTTGGGGCCATTGCAGTGGCTGACAAGGTCGGCATTGCTGCCGATGCCATTGCCGAAGGCCTTCGGGGTTTTGCCGGCATTGATCGCCGGTTTGAGATTCTCGGGGATCTGGTTCTCGACTCAGGCCGGGCGTTGCTTGTTGACGACTACGCACACCATCCCCGGGAAATCGAGGCGACGCTGGCGGCAGCAAAAGGTTGCTGGCCCGATCGGCGAAAGGTGGTGGTTTTCCAGCCCCACCGTTTCACCCGGACGCAGGAACTTCTGGATGACTTCAGCGCCTTACTGGGCAGTGTTCCGTGTCTGGTCATTACCGAGGTCTACGCCGCTGGCGAAAAGCCGATACCGAGGGCAGATGGCCGGGCCCTGTGCCGTTCGATCCGGGCCCGTGGAGGCACTGATCCGGTGTTTGTTCCTGAACTCGACCAGCTGAAAGATGCTCTTATGCCGCTGCTGCGCGATGGTGATGTTGTCCTGACGCTGGGCGCGGGCGATATCGGCCGGGCCGCACGCGAGCTGGCTCCGCCGGTGCGGTTACAGGAGGGAACCTACGGGTGAGTATGGCAATGACTGCAGGTAAACAGACGGCATTCGAAGGGGTTCGAGGCGCTATCCGGCGCGGGGAGCCGATGGCGGAGCATACCAGCTGGAAGGTCGGCGGCCCGGCCCGTTACTTTTTCGAACCCGAAGATCGCGATGATCTGACGGCATTTCTGCAGGGCCTGGATGAAGAGGTACCGATCCTTTGGCTTGGCCTCGGCAGCAACCTGCTGGTACGTGACGGCGGTTTCGACGGTGCCGTGATCGCAGCACATCGGGGGCTTCGTGCATTGACGGACCTCGGGCACGGGCGTGTGCTGGCCGAGGCGGGTGTCTCCTGTGCACGCTTTTCACGGTTCGCCACAAAGCAGGGCTGGATCGGGGCTGAGTTTCTCGCCGGTGTCCCCGGGACTATGGGAGGTGCGCTCGCGATGAACGCCGGGGCTTTCGGTTCTGAGACCTGGGGTCTCGTCGACGAGGTAGAGCTGGTTGATCGTGAAGGTGCCTTCCACAGGTTCAAGGCTCAGTCGTTTACGGTTTCTTACCGAAAGGTAGAGATTCCAAAGGGGCACTGGTTCACCGCAGGCTGCTTCCAGCTTCGCGAAGGGTCAGAAGAAAGTAAGGACATCACCGTCCGCTCACTTCTGGAAAAACGTGCAGAAAGTCAGCCAGTTGGCCAATCCAGTGCGGGGTCGGTCTTCCGGAACCCACCGAATGACCATGCGGCGCGGCTGATCGAGGCTGCGGGTCTTAAAGGCATGCGATTCGGTGGCGCCACCGTCTCGACGCAGCACGCGAACTTTATTGTCAATGACCAGCAGGCCTCGGCGCGGGACATCGAGACACTCATCGACAAGGTGCGAGAGGTGGTCGCTGATCGCGCGGGTGTGGTTCTCGAGCCGGAGGTGCAGTTTGTGGGGGAGCATCAATGAGCATCGACAGCATCGGTCTCCCGGAGTTGCGTCCTGTGTCAAACGCGACGGCATCTTCGGATACACCGGATACCGGGTCTGCCCGTATGCGTCGTTGGCAGTGCATCGCCGTACTGGCTGTGCTGCTGGTCACTGCGCTTGCCGCAGACCAGATCATCCGATCCGGTTACTTCACCTTCGAAAAAGTCACCGTCGCTACCCCCCTCGCGCATGTTGACCGTGGCATCGTTGAACGGACAGCGTGGCGCAGCATACAGGGGAATTACCTTAACGTGGATCTCAATCGGATTGAGGCGGCTCTCGAAACACTGCCCGGTATCTACCAGGCAATGGTGCGCCGGGTCTGGCCTGATGCCCTGGAGCTTGGCATTGTCGAGACCCAGGCGATGGCACGCTTTCAGAATCTTGACGATCCTGACGAGATATCTGCCGACAGTTATATCAACCTGGCACCGACGCAGATTCTGCCGGTATCGCCAGTCCTTCGCGGCCCTAAAGTGCAGCGGGAGACCCTGGTTGCTGTCTTCTTCTCGATTTTCCCGCTGCTGCAGGAAGTCGGACTTGCGCCCCTGGAGTTGTCGGTCAACAAGGCCGGCCGCTGGGCGCTGGTACTGCAGCCCCAGGGCGCGTTGGCGGATGTGCACTTCTCAATTTTGTTCGGCCGCGATGGGGTCGTTGAAAAAGTAGACCGTTTTGCGCGCAGCTATTCCATCGCCCTACGCGGCAAGGTTGATCTCATCGCCAAAGTCGATATGCGGTATGCCAACGGCTTTGCCGTGCGGTGGCATCAGGACCCGGTTCAGGCGCCTGTGCAGTTGGCCGGGCTTTCAGGAAACTAGGGGTTGATCGTAACGCCATGACCAAGAAACCCGCTAACGAAATTATCGTCGGACTGGATATCGGGACCTCCAAAGTGCTGGCGGTTGTTGCAGAGGTGAGTGAGGGCGACGAGATCGAGATACTGGGTGTGGGACAGCAACCATCCCGTGGATTACGCAAAGGGGTGGTGGCCAATATTGATTCGACGGTGCAGTCGATCCAGCAGGCGGTAGAAGAGGCAGAGCTCACAGCCGAATGCAGAATCAGTTCAGTCTACGCCGGCATCGCCGGGGCCCACATCAACAGCATGAACTCACACGGGATTGCCGCGATCAAGAACCGTGATGAGGTGAGCGCGGAAGATGTCGAACGGGTATTAGATGCGGCGCAGGCCCAGGCGATTCCCAACGACCAGCGGGTACTGCACATCCTCCCGCAGGATTTCATCATCGACGGTCAGGAGGGTATCCGCGAGCCGATTGGGATGAGCGGGGTCCGCCTTGAGGCAAAGGTGCATATCATCACCGGGGCCGTCAGCGCAGCACAGAACATCGTCAAGTGTATTACCCGCTGCGGACTCGAGGTGGAGGACGTCGTGCTTGAACAAATTGCCTCGAGTTATGCCGTGCTCGACGAGGACGAAAGGGAACTCGGCGTCTGCATGGCCGACATCGGGGGCGGGACGACCGATATCGCGGTATTCACCGATGGCGCGATCCGGCATACGGCGGTGCTGCCGGTTGCGGGCGATCAGGTGACCAACGATATCGCGGTGGCTTTGCGCACCCCGACGCAGGCCGCAGAAGAGCTTAAAAAGAAATTCGGCACAGCGCTGGCGCAACTGGCTCCCGAAGGAGAAATGATCGATACCCCGAGTGTCGGTGAGCGGGCCCCAAGGAAACTCGCGCGCACGACGCTGGCCGACGTTATCGAACCGCGGGTAGAGGAACTCTTCCTGCTCATTCAGGCCGAATTAAGGCGTAGCGGATACGAGGAACTGCTTGGGACCGGCATCGTCCTCACAGGAGGCAGCGCCAAGCTGACCGGAATGGTCGAACTTGCCGAGGAAATTTTTCACATGCCGGTGCGCCTTGGCGTACCCCAGTATGTCGGCGCGCTGAGCGAGGTGGTTCGCAACCCCTCATATGCAACCGGGGTCGGTCTGGTGCTGTTTGGTCTTGAGCACCCGACCCAGCAGAAGATCAGCGGCCGAAGGCTCGCCACTGCGCCCGCCGCAGAACTGGTCAACAAGATGAAACGCTGGTTTTCCGCCCACTGGAAAGAGGACTGAGCATGTACCTCCCTGCAAAGAATCCACTTCCAGTGATCAGATTTTTTATGTTGTTACTAGTACAGCCATTTCTTTTCGTTCAACCCCACTCTGAGGAGAACTGTTATGTTTGAACTCATGGAAGTCTCTGGCCAGCAGGCCGTTATCAAGGTCATAGGAATCGGTGGCGGTGGCGGGAACGCCGTCGACCACATGTTATCGGCCAGCCTTGAGGGGGTTGAATTTATCAACGCCAATACTGACGCGCAGGCGCTTCACCGCTCTGGTGTTTCCAAGGTAATGCAGCTCGGGGAAGGGTTGACCCGGGGCCTTGGTGCCGGCTCAAATCCGGAGGTCGGCCGGCAGGCCGCATCGGAAGATCGTGACAAGATCGCGGCGGCGCTTGAGGGGGCCGACATGGTCTTCCTGACAGCCGGCATGGGGGGCGGTACCGGGACAGGCGCCGCGCCAGTCGTGGCGCAGCTTGCGCGGGAGAAAGGTATCCTCACCGTCGCCGTGGTCACCCGCCCGTTTGGATTCGAGGGCAAAAAGCGGATTGCCGCTGCGGATCACGGGATCAAGGAGCTTGGAGAACTGGTCGACTCACTGATCATCATACCCAATGAGCGCATCATGGAGGTCATGGGCGGTAACGTGACACTGCTCGAAGCTTTCGGCAAGGCGAACGAAGTGCTCTTCAATGCCGTGCAGGGTATCTCCGAACTGATTACGCGTCCCGGCCTCATTAACGTCGACTTTGCTGATGTCCGCACCGTCATGGCGGAGATGGGTATGGCGATGATGGGATCGGCAACAGCCGCCGGGCCGGACCGGGCGATGACGGCGGCCCGAGCCGCGGTTTCGAGTCCGTTGCTGGAAGAGGTCGATATTCATGGCGCGAAAGGGCTGTTGGTGAATGTTTCGGCCGGCCCGGACATGCAGCTCGATGAGTTTGCCCAGGTGGGTGAAATCGTTAATGAATATGCATCCGAAGACGGTACGGTTGTCATCGGCACCGTGCTCGATCCGGAAATGGAGGATGAACTGCGCGTCACGATGGTAGCCACCGGTATCCGTCAGGCACCGCAGATCAGTCTGGTAAAAGACGGTGGCATCGAGGAGGACGCGCCAGAGGCTATCGACTACGACCAGCCCACGGTGATTCGCCGGCGGCCGCGGGCGGCAGGTGATGTCGATGCCCAGGGTAATGCCGCTGTAGACATGGACTACCTGGACGTCCCGGCGTTCCTCCGAAGACAGGCAGACTGACCAGAATTCAGGTGGTACAGACCCGAAACAGCCTTATCAGGTAAATTCTGCAAAAAAAAGGGTAAAAATATTTCAAAAAAAGTCCTAATTTCTGATTTTTCCGTGTAAAATGATGTCAATTCACACAGCGAAAGTGTGTAAAAGCCCGAAATACCGGGAAATCAGGCAGGATGATTCGGCAAAGAACGTTAAAAAATGTCATCGGCGCGACCGGCGTCGGTCTGCACACCGGAAAGAAAGTCTACCTGACGCTTCGCCCGGCGCCTGTTAATACCGGGATTGTGTTCCGCCGGGTCGATCTCGATCCGGTTGTAGAAATTCCAGCCTCTCTTGACCGTGTGAGCGACACACGGCTGTCGACCACCCTCGAGCATAACGGTGTCCGCGTCTCCACGGTAGAGCATCTGATGTCGGCGTTTGCCGGTCTGCATATCGACAATGTCATTGTCGAGCTCGATGCTGATGAAGTTCCGATCATGGATGGCAGTGCCGGCATCTTTGTGTTTCTTATTCAGTCCGCCGGAATCGAGATGCAGTCGGCGGCCAAACAGTTCATCCGCATCAGCAAGCCTGTAGAGATAAAGGACGGAGACAAGTGGGCACGCTTTGAACCTTATGACGGGTTCAGGGTCAGTTTCAGTATCGACTTTAATCATCCTTCCATGCAGTCATCTGCACAACAGGCAACGGTCGATCTGTCCGAGATTTCTTTTGCCAAAGAAGTCAGCCGCGCTAGGACATTTGGATTTCTTCAGGACGTCGAAGCATTGCAGGAAGTCGGACTCGCCCGCGGCGGCAGTCTGGACAATGCGATCGTCATGGATGACTACCGGGTGATGAATGATGACGGGCTTCGCTACGGCGATGAATTCGTAAAGCACAAAATTCTCGATGCCATCGGTGATCTTTACCTGCTGGGTTGCCCACTGATCGGCAGTTTTTATGCCCACAAATCCGGGCATGGCCTCAACAACCGCCTCCTTCGTGAACTCGGGCAGCGCCAGGACTGCTGGGAAACGGTCTCGTTTGACGGCTCCGGGTCGGCAACGCCTCCCGGTTTCCTGCACCCCGCATTTGCCTGATTACCGCCGCCGCGCGGTAGCCAAAGCCTGAAGTGCGCTTTGGCCCTTTCGGAACTGACTAGGCGCAAAAGCCGCATTTTCTGCTAGCGGGTGTCGCAGTCAGAACGCCCACCCCAAGACGTATCAGGTGAAATTCCCCACCGGCATACATTGGGCCACGACTTTTTCTTTTTAAAGATTTTCCGTAACGGACTAACGGAAGGAGAAACGATGGAAATCGTCAGCACTTTTGGCATTGTCGGTACCGGAATTATCGGTGCGGGGTGGGCCGCACGTGCCTTGGCGAGCGGCCTTGATGTGCTTGCTTACGATCCTGGAGCGGGTGCGAAAACCCATCTTGAAAAGAAACTCGGTCAAATCTGGCCGGTTCTGGAACGAACCGGGCTGCATCCCAAGGCTTCAATGGAGCGTCTGGCATTCTGTGATTCTGTCGAGACCGTCGCTGAGCAAGCGCAGTTTATCCAGGAAAGCGCACCCGAGCGGATTGATCTTAAGACCCGCCTGCATGCGCAGATCGATGCAGCAGCCCCGCGAGAGACTCTGATCGCCTCAAGTACTTCCGGCCTTCTGCCCAGTGAATTCCAGTCGCAGTGTCTTCACCCGGAACGTGTCCTGGTGGGACACCCCTTCAACCCGGTGTATCTGCTGCCCCTGGTCGAGGTGCTTGGCGGCGAAAAAACCACTGCCGGCAGCGTCGACCGTGCTGTAGAGGTCTATCGCGCTCTCGGCATGTATCCGCTTAAGGTGCGCACTGAGGTCCCCGGATTTCTGTCCGATCGTCTGCAGGAGGCCTTGTGGCGGGAGATTCTGCACCTGGTTAACGACGACGCAGCAACGCCCGAAGAACTTGATGCCGCCATATGCTACGGACCCGGCCTGCGCTGGGCGCTGTGGGGCGCCTGCCAGATTTTTCATCTGGCCGCGCAGCCGGGAGGAATGGGGCAGTTCCTCAAACACTTTGATCCGTCGCTATTTCCCTGGACACGTCTCGAGCCACCTGAGATCACGGATGCGCTGGCGGACAAAATGCATTCCGGATGCGAGGAAATGTCAGGGACTCTGAGTCTTGACGAAATGGAGCAGGTGCGTGACGATGCATTGATCGGCATCATTGAGTCGCTGCAAAAGCGCAATCTCGGTGCGGGCGCCGTACTCAACGCGCATCAGCAGCGCATTCGCGGGGCGGCGCAGGAAGGCGCGGGCTGAACCGCTTGGCAACGACGGCAGGAGACACGGATGGATTTTTCGCTGAGTGAAGAACAGCAGATGCTGGTCGACAGCGCCCGCGCATTTACCGAAAAGGAACTTTATCCCTACGAGGATGAAGTGGAGTCGGCCGATGCCGTTCGCCCCGAACTTGCCCAGCAGATCCGCGAACGCGCGCTTGCCCAGGGCTTCTACGCAGCCAACATGCCAGAGGACCTCGGCGGCGGCGGCCTCGATTGTGTTTCGCTTTCCCTGGTAGAGCGCGAACTCGGCCGGGCCAACTTTGCCCTTCAGTATCTGGTCGGTCGGCCCAGCAATATCCTCCAGGCCTGTGTCGGTGAGCAGCGGGACCGCTATCTGTTGCCGTGTATCCGGGGCGAGAAGACCGACTGCCTGGCAATGACGGAGCCCGGTGCGGGTTCGGATCTTCGTTCGATGCAGTGCCGCGCCGAGCGCGATGGCGATGATTACGTGATCAACGGCACCAAGCATTTCATCAGCCACGCCGATATTGCCGATTTCGTGATTCTCTTTGCGGCAACCGGCGAAGAAGCCTCATCGCGTGGCCCGCGAAAACTGATCAGTTCATTTCTGGTGGATAAGGGAACACCCGGGTTCACCGTGCGCCGGGGATATCACAGTGTCTCTCACCGCGGTTATCACAACTGCATCCTTGAATTTGAAAACTGCCGGATTCGGGCATCGCAGATGCTGGGCGCTGAGCACCAGGGCTTCAATGTGGCCAACGAATGGCTGGGCGCCACCCGGCTGCAGGTGGCGGCGATGTGTCTCGGCCGGGCTTACCGCGCACTGGAGCACGCGACCGACTGGGCCGCCGAGCGTAAGCAGTTCGGACAGTTCATTGGCCGCTTTCAGGGTGTAGGTTTCAAACTGGCTGAGATGAAGATGCAGCTTGAAGCGGCCGAACTGCTGACGCTCAAGGCAGCCTGGAAGACCGATCAGGGCACTGCGACCGATACCGACTACGCAATGGCCAAGCTGCACGCTACCGAGATGCTCGCCTATGTCGCAGACGAGGCGATCCAGATACATGGGGGAATGGGTCTGATGTCAGATCTTCCACTGGAACGTATCTGGCGTGATGCCCGGGTTGAGCGGATCTGGGAGGGGACCAGCGAGATTCAGCGGCATATTATTTCCCGAGACATGCTGCGCCCCCGCTGGACCTGACCTTCTGCCCTTGTCCTTAAAGCGCCTTCTTCAACCGGCCAGTATCGCGGTATTTGGCGGCCGTGAGGCCCGTGAAGTCATACGGCAATGCAGGCGCATGGCATTTGCCGGAGATATCTGGCCGGTCCACCCGAGCGCGTCGGAAGTCGAGGGTTATCGCTGTTTCGAAAGTGTGGAGGAACTCCCCGGCAGTCCCGACGCGAGCTTTATCGGCGTTAACCGCCATATCACGATCGATATTGTACGCAGCCTCTCGCACAAGGGTGCCGGCGGAGCGGTCTGTTATGCCTCCGGCTTCAGCGAGGTATCCGATGGCGAGGCGCTGACTGAGGCACTGGTCCAATCGGTAGGCGAGATGCCGATTCTTGGTCCCAACTGCTACGGGGTTATCAATTATCTGGACGGTGCGCTGTTGTGGCCCGACCAGCATGGGGGCCAGCGGGTTGACCGGGGTGTTGCATTGCTCACCCAGAGCAGCAACATCGGTATCAATCTCACCATGCAGTGCCGGGCCCTGCCGATCGCGTACCTGGTGGCGCTCGGTAACCAGGCACAGACCGATCTTGCCGGCGTGCTTGAGACCGTCGTCGAAGACGATCGGGTGACCGCGGTAGGGCTTTATATCGAAGGCTTTCCTGATGTGCAGGCGCTGGCCAAGGTGATGCGCCGGGCGCACGAGCGGCGCCTGCCGGTAGTGGTGGTCAAATCGGGGGTCAGTGCGCAAGGCGCCAGGATTACCCGTTCGCATACGGCATCGATGGCGGGGTCGGATGAAGCCGCGGGCGCGCTGCTGGAAAGGCTCGGCATCGCAAGAGTGCAGGACCTCGATACCCTGATCGAGAGTCTTAAGCTGCTTCATGTGCACGGACCGCTCAAGGGCAACCGGCTCTGTTCCATGAGCTGCTCCGGGGGTGAGGCGTCACTGATGGCGGATACCGCTTCGGGACGCGGTGTCGTATTCCCGGAACTGACCCGGGATCAGCACGATTCTGTCGCGGCGACGGTTCACGAACTCGTGAGTGTCTCGAACCCGCTCGACTACCATACCTTCGCCTGGAACAAGGAAGAGGATCTTTTTGCAACCTACAGCGCCATGCTGGCCTGCGGGTTTGATCTGTCCATGCTGGTACTGGACTTTCCGCGTGAAGACCGATGCAACGTTGAGACCTGGGATCCCGCGGTTAACGCAATCACCAGGGCCGTGGATAAGACCGGCGCCGCAACCGCAGTGGTGGCGAGTCTCCCGGAGAGTCTGCCAGAGCCGGTTGCAACCGGCCTGATGGATAAGGGAATCGTGCCGTTGTGCGGTATTCGGCAGGCGCTGGATGCAGCGCAGGCGGCTGTGCAGATCGGCGCTGCCTGGCGCAGGTCTCCTGCCGGCATGACGCTGCCCGGGCCGGGCCCGCACCCACAAGGACGCCCTGAAAGTCTCGATGAATGGCAGGCTAAGCGTGAGTTCGCCTCTGCGCGAATCGACGTTCCCCGCGGCGAGCGGGTGGATTCCCTTGCAGCGCTTGAGGTGGCTGCAGAGTCGTTAACGTTTCCTCTGGTATTAAAAGCCTGCGACTCGGGGCTGGCGCACAAGAGCGATACCGGGACAGTCATCATTGATATTGGCGGGATGGATACCCTCATCGAAGCGGCGAAAACGCTGTTCGCCCGATATCCTCAGCTTCTCGTTGAGGAGATGGTGACCGATGCCGTCTGCGAGTTGATCGTGGGTGTGCGTCAGGATCCGGTCATCGGCCCGTGGATCATGGTCGGCAGCGGCGGTATCCATGCCGAGTTGCTGGCTGACCGCAAGGTGTTGCTGCTGCCGACTCAAAGAGAAGGATTTGAGCAGGCGATCAGGTCACTTAAGATCAGCCCCGTGCTCAAAGGCTACCGGGGAGGCAGGCCTGCAGACATGTCCGCGCTGCTTGAAGCCTTGCAGAACCTGTCGGATTTTTCCTTAAAGCATAGAGACACACTGATGGAACTTGAGATCAACCCCTTACTGGTCCGTCCTGAAGGGAAAGGCGTGTGCGCCGTTGACGCCGTACTGCAATATGCGCGAGCATCGTAGCCTATGTCTTTATTGAGTGCAGATCCTGCAAAAGCATCCGTCGCCAAACCGATCGATGCCTTGCTTGAGTTTTTGGGTGAGGCCACGGGAGCGCTTCTGGATATCGGTTGCGGTGAAGGGGAACTCAGTGACACGCTGGCGCAGCATGGTTATGCCGTAACCGGCATCGACCCTCTGGTGGGCCGCGGATCCCGGGCATGGCGGGTGCAGGCAAGCGCGGGCGCAATACCGCTCGCAAGCGGAGTCTTCGATATCGCGGTGTTCCACTGGTCCTTGCACCATGTGCCGGAACACCTGATGGCGTCTGCCCTGACAGAGGCACGGCGGGTGCTTAAAGAAAACGGCAGGCTCTTTGTCATTGAGCCGGAACCCGTGGGGAACTGGCAGCAGGTATCACACACGTTTCATGACGAAACCGAGGTTCAGGAAAAAGCGGCGCAAGTTGTGGAGGAGCTGGTCCAGTCCCGTTCGCCGCAGCGAAGACGACAGTACTATTTAAACGAAGACTGCTACGAGAGTTTCGACGGTTTTGTGGACGCGATGATGTCGTTTTCCTACCACCGGTACTGCGAGGGAGACATCCGCCAGGATACCGTGCGCGAATCTTTCGAGTCCTGCCGCGAAGACAATGCGTATTGCCTTCGCCATCGGGTCCGAATGGAAGAGATCTGCTGGAACTGAACTGATCACGCATGACGGAGGCGCCAATCAATGGGTAACAAAAGCGTGCTCACCGATCGACGGGGAGCTGTCCTTCAGGTGACGCTGGACCGACCGAAGGCAAATGCGATCGATGTCGCGACCAGCCGCCAACTGGGAGACGTTTTCGCAGGATTTCGCGATGACCCTGAACTGCGGGTCGCCATCATCACCGGCGGCGGTGAGAAGTTCTTCTGCCCGGGGTGGGATCTCAAGGCTGCCGCTGAGGGTGAGGCGGTCGATAGCGACTACGGTGTGGGCGGTTTCGGCGGGCTGCAGGAGCTGCCCGATCTCAACAAACCGGTCATCGCCGCAGTCAACGGAATCTGTTGCGGCGGTGGCCTGGAATGGGCGCTGTCGGCCGATATCATCCTGGCCGCAGAGCATGCAACATTTGCGCTGCCCGAGATTAATTCCGGGACGATTGCCGATGCGGCTACCCTGAAACTGCCCAAACGCATCCCCTGGCACATTGCGATGGAAATGCTCTTTACCGGAAGGTGGATGGACGCGCCCGAAGCGCACCGGTGGGGACTCGTCAACGAAGTCACACCGGCTGCCAGACTTCTTGAGCGCGCCCACGAACTGGCCGCGACGCTGGCTGACGGGCCGCCCCTGGTATTTGCCACAATCAAGGAAGTTTCAAGAGCCGCAGAGAACATGCGGTTTCAGGATGCGCTGGACGGGATTACCGGCAGACAGTTTCCAACGATCGACAAACTGTATTCCAGTGAGGACCAACTCGAGGGCGCTAAGGCTTTCGCTGAAAAAAGAAAGCCTCAGTGGAAAGGGCGCTAAACCTGCACCCTGTGGAGTGTTTTATACCCGTATAACCCTTTTCTTGTGATCCCTTTGTTAAGGGTTTGAGAATTTCGATATAGTCATACGCGCTATCGTGCACTTTTTCTTACCCTGGTAGATAACAAAGATGATTGAAGAATGGTCCGTTGTCCATAAGGTTTCCCTCCTGGGGTTTCTCGGCGCACTTGTTTTTGGGGTCGTTGCCAACAAGACACATTTTTGCGTCATGGGATCGATCAGCGACTGGATCAATATGGGGTCGCGGGTGCGCTTTAGGGCCTGGATGCTCTCTATCGGCATTGCGATTCTGGGTTCCCAGGCAATGGTTCAGCTGGGGTGGGTCGACTTCGATGGGACCATGTATCGTGGCACTAGTTTCGGCTGGACAGGTTTTCTGATCGGGGGATTTCTCTTTGGCGTAGGGATGACCCTCGGCGCCGGCTGTGGTCAGCGTACCCTGGTACGGGTCGGCGGAGGCAATCTCAAGTCGCTGGTCGTTTTGATTGTCATGGCGATTACCGCATACACAACGTTGCGCGGGCTGCTGGCGCCGGTGCGTATCGACGTCTTTGGACCACTTTCAATAGACCTTGAAGCACAGGGGATCAGTAATCAGGGCATCGAAACCATTCTGGCGCACCTCGCAGGGGCGTCAACGGAATGGATGGCAATAGCCGTTACGCTGGTATTGGGTCTGGGAACCATCGGGTATGCGTTCAAGGACAAGGAATTTCGTGCCAGCGGAGACAACATCCTCGCGGGTGCCACCATCGGGGCACTGGTGGTGGGCGCCTGGTATGTGACCGGCGTGATCGGCAACGATGACTTCGAGCCTGTTCCCGTTGAGGCAGTGACCTTCATTGCGCCGACGGGAAATACCGTTAACTACCTGATGACCTGGACAGGCGCCGAGATCAATTTCGGTATCGCTGTTGTGCTCGGCATAATCGTGGGTTCCTTTCTTTACGCTGTTTTTTCCGGGAATTTTCGTGTCGAGGCCTTTGCCAATCGGGCCGATATGCGCAATCATCTGGTTGCGGGCGTCCTGATGGGATTCGGGGGCGTGCTGTCTTTTGGCTGCACCATCGGACAGGGGGTCTCGGGCATGTCGACCCTGGCCCTGGGCTCGCTGGTTGCGCTGCTATCGATCATGCTGGGATCTGCGCTGACTATGAAAGTCCAGTACTACATGCTGGACGACGGTTTCTGGAGTTCTCTGCGCCAGTCGCTTGCAGACCTTCGACTCTTGCCTTCGGCAAAGTAATCCCCCAATACCATCGCTTTCACGCTCTGCTCACCGTAAAGGTGAGCGGGTATAATGCGCACCCTTCCGGGCCGTTAGCTCAGTCGGTAGAGCATCTGACTTTTAATCAGGT
>CEPV01213680.1_pt1 | contig 45989 bp, 48 predicted proteins | sample 530451 | NCBI WGS metagenome assembly CEPV01 (sample SAMEA2620097, study PRJEB7988) | marine metagenome | isolation source: saline water (ENVO:00002010), including
AAATTCCACTTATTATGGATGGTTTTTGAGCACACAAAATTCCATGCGCATCGTACGTTTACTTTCAGACCACTTATCACGATAAGTGGAATTTTGTTGTTTCAAGGTTTTTATTGAATATAATTTTTTGATTTTTAAATTGAATTGTTTTTTAATTGGCTTTGTTTTTTCAGTTATTGATGTTTTTTATTAATTATTGGCATTTATTTTTATCAGTGTTATCTTTTTCATTAAATTTTTATTGTTTTTCAATTTGATTTATTTCTTCTTCCAAAACCTTTCCCTTTAAGTCATAAACACCTACATAGACTATCTTGACATCAACTACATCTCCAGGATTAAAGTTTCCTTGGAGTATTACTGGCTTGTATGCAAAATTCCTTCCTACCCAAGTGTTGTCTTTTCCTTTTTCATCTATTATAATTTTTCCACGCCATCCTACCCATTTCCTGTTTTGCAAGAGGGAAATTCTTTGGTGCAGTTCTGTCATGGCTTTGCTTCTTTCCTTTTTTATATTTGATGGTATCTGTTTCATTCTTGCTGCTGGGGTTCTTGGCCTTGCAGAATACCTTGCAATGTTAATGATGTCTGGCTTTACATCCTGGATTAAATGCAAAGAGTCCTGAAATTGCAATTCTGTTTCTGTGGGAAATCCAACTATGATGTCAGTTGCTATGGTTATGCCTTTTACATATGTCCTAAACTTCTCAACCATATCCCTAAAATTATGAACATTGTATTTTCTGTTCATCTTTCCAAGAATTTCGTTGTTGCCAGATTCGATTGGAATATGCAGGAATTTAAAGATCCTATCGTCCTGGTAAATCTGCAAAAGGTCATCTATCATGCTCATGACGTGCCTTGGATTAATCATACCCAGCCTTATCTTATAGCTTCCCGGTACTTTATCCAGGATTTGATTTAATAAATCTGGTAGTTTTCTTTTTTCTGCATCAAGACCATAAGCGCCATTATCTTGACTGGTCAGCCAAATTTCCTTATAGCCTTTGTCTACACTGTATTTTATTCTGTTGATTATAGATTCTTCTGGATAAGAAAAGATATGTCCTTTGATTAATTTGACAGAACAATAAGCGCAGTGGTCTGCGCAACCAGATGCTATTGGCACAATATCAATTACTTTTTTAGATGATACTTTAGGAAGCTCTATTTTATTGAGTCTCTCATATGTCATTGCCTCAAGAACATTTCCCTGTAAAGTTTCTTCAACTGCTTCAACAATTTTGTTTATGTTATGGGTGTTGATTAAACTAGCTTCCTGGTTTATTTCCCTTATTTTGTTTATTATGCCTTTTGTAATGCATCCTGCAATGATTAATTTTTTATCCGGATATTGCTCGGTAAAATTCTTTATTTCCTTTAATGACACTGCATTCCCTTTTACAGTGCAGATATTGATAATATTGGTATCTGAATTTTCCGGACTATGAACTATCTCGAAACCTGATTTTTTTAATATGCCTGTCATTACTTCTGATTCTGAAAAGTTTGCAGAGCAGCCATGGGTCTGGAGGTATATTTTGGTCATAGTACTATAGATATTAAATTGTAATTTAAAGCTTTTCTTTATTTAACAATTGATAACCTATCCAAGAGTGTGACCACAACAAAGAAAAAAGAATATAAAAAAAGATAGTAAAAACTAATTCTAAAATAATTCAGATAAAAATAATTAATTCGCGAAATCAATTCCGAGTTCATTGCTCATATGCACAGTTTCTGCTGCCTTGGTTTTTTGATCTACTTTACCAATAATCCATGGACTCTTAACTCCAGTTATGATTGTCATTATTGTTAGTTTTCCTTTCATTTCATCGCTAACACGAGCTCCCCAGATGACATTAGCATCAGCATCAAGGGTTTCTGTTACTAGCTCACCTGCTTTGCTTACCTCATCAAGAGTCATATCCGGACCACCTTCTATATGAATTAAAGCTCCTGTTGCGCCTTTGTAGCTTATCTCCAATAAAGGGTTGCTTAAGGCTCCTTTAACAGCCTCATCCACCCGATTGGTAGTATCTGATGCGCCAACACCAATAGCTGCTACACCGCCATTAGTCATTATTGCTTTAACGTCTGCATAATCCAGATTAACTAAGCTTGGAACTGCAATTGTCTCTACAATGCCTCTTATCATTGTTGAGATTAGTTCATTAGCAACTGCAAATGCCTGTTGCACTGGTAAGTTTCCTGCAATATTAACTAAGCGGTTATTATCTATTACAATAACAGTATCAGAAACCTGTCTTAATTGCTGCAATCCAAATTCTGCTTTATCAATTCTAGTACGTTCAATATTAAAAGGCATTGTTACTGTTCCAATAACTATGCAACCTAGCTCTTTTGCAACTTGCGCAATTACTGGAGCTGCTCCTGTTCCTGTTCCTCCGCCCATGCCTGCGCAAACAAAAATCATATCAGTTCCTTTTAGTGATTCTTTAATTTCCTGGATGCTTTCTTGCGCTGCTTCTGCCCCTTTATTTGGAAATCCTCCACAGCCTAAACCACGGGTTAGATCTTTTCCTATCAAAATCTTTTTGTCAGAATTTGTTATATCTAAATGCTGTTGATCAGTATTAGCCGATATAATTTCAGCGCCTTTAATGCCTTTTTTATACAGCCAGGAAACCATATTGCTTCCTCCGCCGCCAACTCCAAATACCTTTATATTTGCCTGTCCTACCACATTGCCATAATCTACTTGTTGAGTATTTTTTACCGCTTCTTTTACTATAAAATCCATTTTTTCACCTCAAAATTTGTTTTTTATTTTGATGTTCGGAAAACTTGTTTTCCCGCTACCTCAAAATTTGTTTTTTATTTTTACACCAAGAAAACTATTTTTGTTTCCTGCTGCCTCTTTTTCCCTTTATTTCCGTAAATAAGTGAATAATATTAATCGGGGTGCTAGTATATAAATGTTACTATTTTGTATACTAGTTTACGGTTGTAGTAGAATATATAGGTTGGGGTTGGGTGTATTTATAAAGGAATAACTATTACATTAGGTGATGGACTCAATAGACTTTATTTTAGAAGCTTTAGCAGTAATTCCAGAAAAAGATGTTGGAAGAGTTGATGGGTTAGCTATTTCGTATGAATTGCTTGAGAAAAGATTCCAGGGCTTAGCTACTTTATCTACTGAAGATACTGTTGAAATGCAAAGAAGAGCTATAGACGATGGAAGATATTTAACCGCGAAAGTGGCCAACAGCTATGTTGCAGGCAATATAGAAGAGGGTTCAGATTTGTCTGTTGAAAATGAACTTTATGGAAAGCTTGCAGATTTGGGTAGAGCGTATCTGGAATCACAAGATGGATCAGAAAAAACTGCAGAGATAAAAAGGCCATTTGGTAAACTCAAAGTAGAAGAATTATTTCCAAAATCAGACAGCCGGAAGGAAGGATTTACTATAAACAGAAGAGTGTTTAAACACTGGTTAGATAGACAATTTGGTGCGGAAAAAATACCTCAAGATTTCTTTAATTGGGCCATAGGTGTAGTTGACAGGATGCAAAAAGATTATGAAATTCCTACGGATAAGATTAGAACTTATATATCTAATGGCCATCGTCTTAGAACTGGGTAGGTTAAACCAGATGCAATACGGTTACCTGATTTGAGCAAGAAGTGATTATTAATTTATCTCCATAAAAACCTTATCTGTTTTGACTGCTAAGCCTTTTTCCTGTTTTAATATTTTCTCAGAATTCAGTTTTGAGGTTCCTAATGCTATTAATTCATCTTTTAGTGTCATGATTGCAACTGTTTGCTCTGGCTCTATTTTATCATTTAATTTTGAAATTCCTGGAATATTTAAAGAAGCTCCATGGCAAATTGTATCAATAGCATTATCAAAAACCCATATTTTGGGTAAATGTGTTATAGCATTTTCTACTGGCTGTATAATTTTTCTTAAGAATTTGTCATTTGATTCTTTTTTATAATAATAAAATGCATCAGTTAAATCCTGCAATGAAAAAATTGTTTCTTCGTTAAATGGTCCTGCTTTTGTTCTTCTAAGCTCCTGCATATGCGCTCCAACTTTTAATTTCTGTCCTAAATCATGAATTAATTTTCTTATGTAAGTTCCCGCTTGGCATCCAACAACAAACAAAACATCCTGTCCTTCTTTTTCAAGAATATCAAAATAATAAATTTCTCTTGTTCTTAATAGTCTTCTTACTGCGCTTTTTATGGGGGGTAATTGTTTTATCTTTCCTACAAAATGCTTTTTTATTGTTTCTTTTAGCTTTTTTTCATCAATATCTTTATGCAAGTGCATAATTCCAACATATTCTTTTCCAGAAGTAAGCAAAGTTTGCACAATTCTTGTTGCACGGCCTAATGCTGTTGGCAAAACACCATGGACATGGGGATTTCTCTGATTTTTACTCTAGAGTCCCCGAATGCCCACTTTTTGTTATTCCAAGAATTTTTTGAACATAATCGCTTATCTGATGACTAGTAGGACCTTGGCATTTGTTTATATTAACAACACCATAATTAATTATCTCTTCTGTTTTTCTTTCTTTTGGTCTGCATCCTAATTTATCATCAGTTTCTGCTTCTTTTTTTACAAGGATTTTTCTTTTAACTGTTTCAAAAGGTAATAAATTTTTATTCATTAGCCCACCTCCTTTTTTAAGATTAATAGTGACTTTAATAATGTTTCGTCCACTGGACATTCGTGCGTAAGGTATTTATATGACTTCTCCCTAAAAATTTTTAAATTATTTTTTACATTTAAAATCGTCAGCCGTATTCAACAATTAAATTATGATTTTCGTTTAAAAACTAAAACCATTTACTATCGTTTCATTTAGTAAAATTGTGATTTCAAATGAAAACAATATTTAATAAAAATTTAACAAAAGAAGAGAAAAATATACCTTGCTTAGAAATAAAAGATAAAAGAATTTATTATAAAGAAATCATAAATTCATTTAATTTTGTTAACCTTTACAAAAAAGAAAAATCGATATGTGAATTTCTTGCTAAGATTAATACTCAGACACTTCGTCCTTTTATTAGGATTCCATTAAAAATTAGAAAATCAATAAACATCAATGAAAAGGATATAGTTTTAATAAGGATTTGTAAAGAAAAGCAAGAACTTGAGTTTGTAACTCAAGTTTATGAATGGGGTCTTTTACGTATACCCAAAAATTTTGTGGATATTCTAGATATAAAAAATAATGAAAAGGTTTTAATAAAGATAGTTGGCAAAAATACAGCTTTAGTTAGCTGTAATAAGGGAATAGATTTAGCTCAAATAATAAATTACGATAAAAATGTTAAAATTATTCCAAGACAGAAAGATTTTATTATAATTTACTATAAAAAGAAAATTCCAATCACCATACCCAGATTTATTGAATCTTCTTCGAAATTGATAGAATTGTTATTCTTAATCCATGGAGATGGTCATTATAAATCTAAATTATATTTCGTTAATAAGAATCCAGAGCTACATAAATTTGTCTTTGATGGATTTGAGAATATTTTTAATATACCCAAAGAGTTGTGGAGAGCTAGGATATTATTATTTGACCTAGACAAAAAAGATTATTCGAAGAGATATTGGAAGGATACATTGGACTTGAAAAATCCGCAATTTTATACAACATCAAAATCGGCTTTAAAAACTAATTCTAGAGGGAATTTAAGGATAATAATTGACAAAACAATCTTATCTCTGTTATTCAGATTTGTTTTTGACAAAATTATAAATGGATTAGATGAAAAAAACTCTTTCCATGCCTTGAATGGCTTATTATATGCAGAAGGAGGTGCACAATTAAATAAATCAGGACTACACAAAATTACCTTAAGTTTTAATAAACAGGAAAAGGAACTTTTTGAAAAAATACTGCGTAAGGCTAGTATATCAAAACTAGCTAAAGAAGAACAAAATAAAACTTTCGTGATTGGAGGCTGGAATAATCTATATTCATTCTTCAAAATTTTATTATCCAATAACATAATTCCATTTAGAGTCCATAGTGAAAGAAGGAAGAAAGCTTTTGATGGATTTTTGAATCATAGTTTCACAAAAACTATGGTTAAGCATCTAGCTGTTCTTAATAAAAATAATAATTCCACTGCTAATGAGTTAGCTAAGTTATTAGAAATAAGGAGAGATTCAATATTAGACACTTTAAGGAAAAAACAATATGGAAATTTTGTTAAAATTGAGGGTAAAGGGGTAAATAAAAATCCGTTTATTATCTCTATAACTAAAGAAGGAAAGATTTTTTTGAAATTGGTTGTCCAGTTAGAAAAATTGAAAATAAATTGATCATAATTAAGAAATAAAATCACTGACTCTTGGGAGCAGTTGGCTGTCTTTGAACTTGTTTTGGTTGCGGTGCTTGTTTTAGTGGCTGTAGTTTTGGCTGTTCTTTTTTCAATTCTTTGATTTCTTCTTTTTGTATTTCTTTAGCTTTCCCTTCTTTCTCTTTTTTTGCTTCTTCTGCTTTCTTTTCTTCTTCAGATTTCTTTTTCTCTGCTTCTTTTTTAGCTTTTTCTTCTGCCTCTTTCTGCTTTTCTATCTCTTCTTTTTTCTTATCAACTTCTTTTTGCTTTTCCAGCTCTCTCTTTGCTTTTCCAGAAAGGTCAACAAGCTCTGCAGTAACCTTTCCCTTCTCGTCTTTAACTGCATTAACTTTAATGTGATGGGGGGGATTTTTTATTCCGTGCTTCCAAAGATGCAGATTAGCATATCTTCCAATAATAACATTATCTGATTTCATATGTTTAGAGATAAACTGCCTTAGAGCTTTGACTGCTTTAGGAGTTCTTTTCCAGTTAGGAGCCTTAAGGTACTCTCTTCTTAAAGGAACATTATAAATTCTTTCTAGTACAGTTTTTGGTGCTGCTTCTTTCTTTGCCATTTTCAATCATTAATTTTATTTACAATTTAAAGATTTTAATTGTCAAAAATAATTATTTTTTATTGGCTTTAAGCCTTAGTTCTTGTCCTTCTCCAGCTTCTCTTTTTCTTTGTATGTCTTCCTGGATGGACTTTTCTTGATTTTCCGTAAATCTTGGGAACTGTCCAGAAAGGAGCCCATCTAGTTTGCAATCTATGCTTGTTCAATCTTTTCTTTCTGCTTGGATGTTTATACCGTGACATACTGAAAAATACCCCATATTTTTGGCACCAACTCCGTTGGTTTTATACTCTTTTTATCTTAAAATCCTTTTTTTCCGGAGTTAATTTTTTTAAGATTTCCTTCAATGCATTATCATCAATGTTTTTTATTTGTCCTGACTGCAATGCTTGCACTAAAATAACCAAAAGCTGAACAGCTTTCTCAGGAAAAGCCGATTTTAGATTTCCATATCTTTCTAGTGCTTCTTTTGTCAAAGCCTGTTTTACAATTGCTTCTAATTGCTGGATTTGTTGCTGCAATTGCTGCTGTTCTTGTGCCTGTTGCTGCATACTTTCTGCTTGCTGTTGCTTTAGCATTTCCAATTTTTTTCTTTTTATTTCTTCTAATTCATTCATTTTATTGTTTTTTCTCAGGCTCAGTTTTTGCTTCTTCTTCTTTGGTTTCTTTTATTGTTTTTTCTTTTATTTCGATTTTTGTTTTTTGGCTTATTTCTTTTTTCTTTTCTTGTTTTTCTTTAATTGGCTTTGTTTCTTCCTTAGCCGCTTTCTCTTTAGCTGGTTTTGCTTCCTTTTTTGGTGTTTGAATTTGAATTGATATTGTTGATGCAATACTATCTAAAAATTGTTTTCCTTCTTTTGTTATTACTTTTCCCTTATGCACTCCAGAATCTTCTTTTTTAACAAAACCTGCTTTTTCCAGCTGCTGCAGGATTTTTCTTATAATACTTCCAGAACCTTTATAGAAATGTGATTTTTTCACCCCTCTGTTTTTCTTTCCGCCGTATTTATTTCTTAATTTTGAAACTCCAATTGGACCTTTAATGTAAACCTGCCTTAAAACAGAAGCTGTTCTTGTGTGCCACCAGTCATTCCTAAAAGGCGGCCTTTCCTTATGGACACCAGTTTTTACAAAAACTGCCCATGTTGGCGCTTTTACTGCCTCAACCTTTTTCAATTCTCCAGATGCTTTTTCTATAAGTTCAGCTGGATCGCAGTCATAAATTGTTCCCATTTTATTGTTTTTTTAATTATATTTTATTATTGAAAAATTTTATTGATTTATTTTTTAATTGAATCCATTCTATTGAAAATTTTTAAATTGAGTTTTTTCTTGCCTTGCGGCAATAGAATGGCTAACTTTGTTAGCGCAGTAACAAGAAATAAGTTTTTGTTTATAAAGATGTTGTTTTCTCTCTCCAAAAATAGAATAAAACCTTCCTTCGGAAATTTCTTTCTGTCATGAAAAATTCCAGGAAATCCAGTCTTGATACTAAAGACGACCTAAACATAAAAAAAGAAGCACTGGACATTCTCGAATAAGATTTATATACCAATTCTATTTCACATAGTAAACAATTTAGCTACGAATATATCTTTACAATATAGAAAATAAATACCCCGCATTTGAAAAATATGAGTAATTAAAATGATAACACGAATGGAAAAGCCCTACAAAACAGAACAGATAACCAAAATACTAAATCCAACGGTTAGGAAATGGTTCTTTAATACTTTCAAGGATTTCTCAGTTCCACAACAATACGGAGTAATGCCCATCCATTCCAGAGAAAATATTTTGATTTCTTCCCCAACTGGTTCTGGAAAAACCCTAACAGCGTTCTTATCAATTTTAAATGAATTAATAGATTCCTCCCAAAAAGGAATTCTGGAAGATAAGATCTATTGCGTATACATCTCTCCATTAAGAGCGTTAAGTTCAGATATTCGAGTTAATCTGCTGGAACCTCTAAAACAAATGGAAGATCTGATAAAAAAAGAAACAGGCATTAGGGTAGCGGTACGAACAGGAGACACCAACACTTCTGAAAAAGCAAAGATGCTGAAAAAGCCTCCACACATCTTAATCACAACACCTGAAAGTTTGGCTATAGTTTTATCTTCAATAAAATTTGTTGATAATTTAAAAGATGTTCAATGGTGCATTGTTGATGAAATTCATGCCTTAGCTGAGAATAAAAGAGGTACTTACCTGTCTTTAAGCTTAGAAAGGTTGCAAATGCTTTCTCAAGGAATGACGCGGGTTGGTTTATCAGCTACTATAGCGCCCTTGGAAGATATCGCAAAATATTTAGTGGGCTATGAAAAAAAAGCCCTAAGACCTTGCAAAATTGTTGACGTTCAATTCATAAAGAAATTGGATCTTAAAGTTCTAAGTCCTGTATCTGATCTAATAGACACCGAACATAAAAATATGCACGATGCCCTGTACGAGTTGATGCATCACTTAATTCAAAGCCACAAAACGACTTTGGTTTTCACAAACACCAGATCTGCTACAGAAAGAGTAGTCCACAATTTGAAAGACAACTTTCCAAAATTGTACAATGAAAGCAACATAGGCGCTCATCACGGCTCTTTATCTAAAACTCATAGGCAAACCTTAGAAAACAGCCTAAGAGAAGGAAAAATAAAAGTTGTTGTTTGCTCAACTTCCTTAGAATTGGGCATAGACATAGGCTTCATTGACCTGGTAATTTGTTTAGGAAGTCCAAAATCGGTTGCCAGAGCCTTACAAAGGATTGGAAGATCCGGACATAAACTGCATGATACAACAAAGGGAAGGATCATTGTTTTAGACAGGGATGACCTAGTAGAATGCGCTGTTTTACTAAAGAGCGCTATAGAAAAGAAAATTGACAAAATCCATATTCCAACAAATGCTTTAGATGTTTTGGCCCAACAAATTTATGGCATAGCAATCCAAGATAGAATCCTTAAAAAAGACCTGTTTACATTAATAAAAAATTCATATTGCTATCACAATCTAACAAAAAAAGATTTTAATGATGTTATAGATTATTTAACCGGAAAATATAGTTCTTTAGAAGACAGGCATATCTACGCGAAGATATGGCATGATGAAGAAACGGATATGATCGGAAAAAGAGGAAAATTAGCAAGAGTTCTTTACATGACTAATATTGGCACCATACCGGACGAAACATCTGTTTTGGTAAAGATACGTGACCAAGTTGTAGGCACAATAGAAGAAGCTTTCCTGGAAAGATTAAGGCCTGGAGACGTTTTTGTCTTAGGAGGCAATACTTACCAGTTTAAGTTTGCCAGAGGAATGACAGCGCAAGTAAACGCTTCTGTTAATAGGCCTCCTACGGTTCCATCATGGTTCTCAGAGATGCTGCCATTAAGCTTTGATTTGGCTTCAGAAATTGGAAGGTTTAGAAAGCTATTGAATGAAAAGTTTTGCGCTGGAAAAAGCAAAAAGGAAATTATTGATTTTATTAACAGCTATGTTTATGTTGATAAAAATGCTGCTGAATCAATCTATAATTATTTTTTTGAGCAGTTTAATTATGCTGAAATTCCAAGCCATAGCAGGATTATAATAGAGCATTACACAAATGACAAAGGCATTAAGCATACAATTTTCCATACCTTATATGGCAGAAGAGTAAATGACTGCTTATCCAGAGCAGTTGGTTTTGCTATATCAAGAACCCAACATAGAGATGTCGAGATAGGAATAAGCGATAATGGATTTTATATCGCTTCCGAGAAGCAGGTAAACGTGATGCATGCTTTTAAGCTTATCAAATCAAAAGATTTCAAGAAAGTGTTAGACCTGGCATTGGACAAATCAGAAGTCCTGAAAAGAAGGTTTAGGCATTGCGCCATGAGAGCTTTGATGATCTTAAGAACCTATAAAGGAAGAACTAAAAGAGTTGGAAGGCAGCAAGTTTCATCACAAATCTTAATAAATGCTGTTAAAAGAATAAGCCCGGATTTTTCAATCTTAAAGGAAGCAAGAAGAGAGGTTTTGGAGGATTTGATGGACATAGAAAACGCGCAAAAAGTTATTGATGGCATAGAAAAAAAGAATATTATAATCAAAGAAATAAATACAACAATACCAAGCCCTTTTGCATTTAACTTAGTTGCTCAGGGAATAACAGATATTTTGAAAATAGAAGATCGTGTAGAGTTTTTGAGAAGGATGCATAAGAATGTTTTGGCTAAGATTAGTTTAAAGAAATGAATAATATCAAAAACTTACCCCTACTTTCTGCAAAAAACAGTAAAATTTATAAAAAAGTAAGGGTAACTATACAATATGGCAGTTATAAAAAGAAGAAAAATCAATAATAAGCATTATTATTACTTAGAACATAGATACAAAGTAGGCAATAAAGTAAAGGGAATAAGCAAGTATTTAGGCAGAACTAAGCCTGATAACATAGACAAGCTAATCAAGGATATAGAAATTAAAGTCATGCAGGATAAATGGAAATCCCAATTAATTAAAATCAAGAAAAATTATGCAAAAGAGCTAAAAAACCTGCCTAAAAAAACAAAAAAACAATTTCTTGATTCTTTTAAAATAGAATTTATTTATGATTCCAACAAAATAGAAGGAAGCTCTCTTTCTTATAGGGATACTGCAGATTTATTTTTGTACGGAATTACTCCTAAAAACAAGCCAATTAACGATGTAAGGGAAACTGAAGGTTATGAACTGGCTTTCAGGGAAATGATGAACTTAAAAAATCTCACTCTCAGAAATATTTGCAACCTGCATTCATTAATTTTTAAGCAATCACAATCGGATATAGCAGGAAAAATAAGGCTGCATAAAATCATGGTAACTGGAAGCAGAGTAAGCTTTCCCCATCCAGAAAATTTAGATGAACTGTTAAGGGATTTTATTAAATGGTATAATAAAAATAAAGATAATTATAATCCTGTTGAATTTGCTGCCTTAGTGCATTTAAAATTTGTAACTATCCATGCTTTTACAGATGGAAATGGAAGAATAAGCAGATTATTGGTAAATTTTGTTTTATTTCATGGAAACTACCCTATGTTAAATATACCTTACAAAACCAGAAAAGCTTATTACAGGAGCCTAGAAACATCCCAATTATGGGAAAATGAAAAACACTTTTTGAGGTTTTTTGTTAAGCTTTTTATCAGTAAAAATAAGAACTATTTGGCATGAAAGAAATCTAATTATTGAGGAAAAATGATAATCGGAATAACAGGAAGCTTTGGATCAGGAAAAACAACTGTTGCAAATATGTTTAAGAAACATGGTTTTAGGGTCATTAATGCAGATAAATTATATCATGGTTTGTATGAAAATGAAAAACCATTGAGGAAAAAAATTTTAGAAGAATTTAAAACATTAAACAGGGATAAAATTAAAAAAATTGTTTTTAAGGATTATAAGAAATTAAAGAGATTAAATGTAATAACACACCCAATTATAATAAAATCAATAAAAAAAGAAATCAATAAAATAAAAAAACATTATAAGAGAAAAACAATGAATAAAAAAATTAATGAAAAAAACTTATTAAAAATAAAAAATAAAAATAAAATAATAATTGATGCTCCATTGCTTATAGAAGCTAAAGCGCAAAAGCTGGTTGATAAAATAATTGTGGTTAAATGCAGTAAAAAAGAACAAATAAAACGATTATTAAAAAATAAAAAATATTCAAAAAAAGAGATTGAGCAGATAATTAAATCTCAGATGCCATTAAGAGGGAAAATAAAAAGGGCTGGTTTTGTTGTTGATAACAGCAAAGATTTAGATCATTCCAAGAAACAAGTTAAGGATATAATCTCAATTCTTAACAGTATAAGATAAAAACCCTTAAAAACCAATAACTAATACCTTAGCTTATGAAAACCGCAGTTTATCCAGGAAGCTTTGACCCTGTAACTAATGGGCATATTGATGTGATTAAACGAGCTTTGAAGATATTTGATAAGGTGGTAGTTGCAATAGGAGACAATCCTGGAAAAGAGCCTACTTTTACAACAGAAGAAAGGCTAGAGATGTTAAAAGAAAGCACGAAAGACTCGAAAAATATAGAGATTGATTTTTTTTCTGGCTTATTGCTGGATTATGTAAAAAGCAAAAACTCAAAAATAATAATCAGAGGCCTAAGAGCTGTTTCAGATTTTGATTTCGAATTCCAGAGAGCATTGATGAACAGGGTTGTAGATGACCAGATTGAAACAATCTTCATCATGACTAAAGAGCATTATGTTTATTTAAACTCAAGCATTGTAAAGGAAATGGCAATGTTTGGCAGTAAATTAAATGGTTTAGTTCCTGGTATAGTTGAGAAAAAACTGGAAGAAAAATTCACTAATAAAACCTAGAAATATCTTCTTTGTGGATGCTTCTTCTTACTTTGCCTTCTTTTGCTTGCTTAATAAGTCTTGAAACATAACCAGCAACAACATTTCTTAATTTTGGAGATTCTATTTTAGCATATTTTGCTAGAACTTCCTTGTTCTTGGTAAAATCTTCGCTAAATTCATCTGCGTGTTCTTTTACTAACTGCTTTGTAACTCTTTTAACCAAAACTGTTTTAATACGTCCCATAGAAATCACTTTTCCTGTTTTTTGTCTTCACTTTGCCTTCTTTTTATAGTTATAGGAATAAGGCCTTCCTTGAATTCCATTTTTGCTATCTCTAAAGTATTGTAGCCTATCCGCTCAAGGTCTTTTTCAGAAAGTTTGATTAGTAAAGGAGCTCCTTGCGAAATTTGCAATGCTCTTGATCCTACAATCCTTGCATGTTCAAATTTATTGTATTCCATTTTAATTATTAGACTGAGTATCTAGTAGATTTTAACCTTGTTTTTAAATTTTTCTATTGTTTTTCGGTTATTTTGGGTTAGTTATTTTAGTATTTTTTTACTACTTTTTAGAAGATAAATTAGGCCATATATTTCACTACTTTTTAGAAGATAAAGATAGAAAAGTTTATAAAGAAAACCTTTGACCTTTCAAGATATTGAAAATGGTAGGAGCAAACAATCCAGTATCTATAGCATTCAAGAGGTCTAGCATAGTAAAGGGACAATCTATCCCGTACGTTGTAGTATTAGCAGCCGGTTCTGATGCACAGCAGCATATTTTTTATGGGCATCAGGCGATGGTAACAACTACTTACCCAGGTAATTGTAGTGATAAGTTTGACGTATCTCTAAGAGAAGGATTATACAGTGCTCCTGCTACTATAACCGGTCAAGTAAGAATGGATGATTTGGAAGATACTGTTGAATCTGTTGTTAATAATGACCCTTCCAGGAATCGTGCTGGTTTGATTCTAGTTGCTCGAGACAAAAATGGGGTGCCAGATATCAAAAAAGCAACTGTAAGAAGTATGAGGTGTAATATTGATCAAGGGTCAGAAGCCTTGGCTTTTGCGGGTGTTAGTCGAAAGGAGTATGCTGAGTTCCAGAGTGAACTAAATGCCGAGGGTAATATTTATGGTCTTGAGACTCCATTAGGAGTTGCATTATGGACTGGAAATCGGTATTTAGGGAAATTTGCCGGAAAGGAGAGGGAACCTCAAGTTGGAATTATATATGGAGTAGGTAGTTCAGAGAAGACAGGAACACTTATCTCTTATCCAAATTCAGTGACCTTACCCGGGCACATAGTTTTACCTATTGGCGGAGCAGATCATTTGTTTGCAACTACTCCTGGAACAGATGGAAATAGGGCTCTATACTGGAACTCACATTTAGATGAAGAAGTTGCAGAAGAATTAGATGAATCACTGATCCTATTAGATAGTCGGAGGGCAGCTAATGCAGAAAGGAAATTGTACGAGCTTTTATTCCAAGATCTCTTGAGGAGTTGACCTAATTATCATCCAACCATAAAATACAATCTTATATTATTCTTTATCTCACTTCTTCAAAAACACTTCGATAACGGCATTTTCTTCTTTTTCTGGCTCTGAAACTAAAGCGCGAGCATAACCTAAGTTTAAGGAAGCTATCTTTGTAAAAACCGCAGATAGTATTTTATTCATTATCAGTATATTTTTCTCTTCAAATGGTGACTGTGTAATCTCTACAGAGATCTTTTCTGGTTGTGAAGTTATTTTAAAATTGCCGCCTAGCTTTTTTCCAATTTCTTCATATGTACTGCATATCTGGTCAAAACTTAATTTTTTAGCGCCATAAAACTGCAGATACATCTTATTAATCTCTTCTCCAAGGCTTATTCCAACCTTCTCTGAAATGCCTTTAAGCTGTTCTTTAGGCAAATTTTTAGCCATATAATCCATTATTTTGCTTAAAAAGCTCTCTTTGCTGAGATTTACTGGAATATACCACAATTTAGACATTCCAAACTGTTTAAAGTCAATTAGGGCCTTTTCTTTAATAATTGCAAGGTATTTTGTCATGGTCATGCGGTTAAGACCAATTGATTTTGCAATTTCAGTAGAAGTAACTCCTATTGGGCTTGTCTTAATGAAATCGATTATTTTATTCTGAGTTTCCCGGTTAAACATCTTATTATACTCCTGATATGGCAATAGAGAGTACACAACCATTGGTTATATATAAAGATTACTATTATTGATAATCAATGACCGAAACATTTATATAGTTGGCAATCAATTAGTTGATTATCAATGCCAATTATAGGCAACATAATAAAAAAATACTTTGGAGGTGAAACCAAGTGGAACAAAAAATAGGTCATTACTCTTTCATTGGAGGAGTAATAATTGCAATTGTGCTTGGCCTGGCATCTGATGCTATAGGAGCTAATGCAGTATGGTTAGTATCCTTACTGGTTTTGTTAGGTTTGGTAGTCGGATACCTAAATGTAACTGGTAAAGAGACAAAAGAATTCCTACTTGTAGCTACAGTATTAGTAATTGTCAGTTCAATGGCACCTGGAGCCCTAGAAAGATTAACAATTGGTCAGGTAGGTGTATACCTACAAAATGTCTTAGGACAAATAATGGCCTTTGTTGTCCCTGCAACACTAGTTGTTGCTTTGAAGGAAATTTGGGTAATGGGACAAAATCCTGAATAAGGATATTTTTTTCTTTTTTTTCTTTTTTAATTAATAATATATTTATATCTCTAAAAAATTCTTTTTCTTATGAAGCTTTTTGATGATATTGAACTTATAGATCTTGGAGTATATGTGAATAATTGCCTGATTTTTTCAGATTTCCATATTGGTTATGAAGAAATGTTGAATAAGCAAGGTGTTATGGTCCCTAGATTCCATTTTCCTGAGGTAATTAAAAGACTAGATTGTATATTTTCCAGATTAAAAGGAAAAAATGCTCGGATTAAATCCGGCACCAACTCCATAAGTATTGAAAAAATCATTATTAATGGAGACTTAAAGCACGAATTTGGCAGGATTTCTGAGCAGGAATGGAGGCATACCTTGAGGTTATTGGATTATTTGAGGCAGCATTGTAAGGAAATTGTATTGATTAAAGGCAATCATGATACTATATTAGGTCCTATAGCAAAGAAAAGGGATGTTAACGTTGTGGATGGCTTTGTTATTGAGCCAATAATTAAAAATTCCAATAAAGGAAAATCAATAAAAAATTTATCAATAATCAGTAAATCCAATAATAAAGATAAGTCAATAAAAAAATTTCAAAAAAAACAATTAAGCCTAAAATCATTGAAAATCATTGAAAAATTAACATTGGAAAAAGAAACAATTGGAAAAAAATTATTAAAAAACGAAAAAAATAATATTCTGATAATTCATGGGGATAAAATCCCTGATAAAAATCTTTTGAAAGATGTATCTACGATTATAATTGGTCATGAGCACCCTGCTGTTTCTATTAAAGAAGGTCCCAGGGTAGAGTTGTTTAAAGCCTTTTTAATTGGGAAATGGAAAAGGAAGAATTTGATTGTATTGCCTTCTTTTAATTTAGTTACAGAAGGCAGTGATATCATGAAAGAGAAAGTTTTAAGTCCTTTTTTGAAGAATAATTTAAGGAATTTTAAAGCTGTTGTTGTTGGTGATAAGTTGTATGGGTTTGGGAAGGTTGGAGATTTGAGTTAACTCCTATACAACTTCCCCAGTAAATCAGCTTTTGTTATCAAGCCAATTAATTTGCCAGATTCTGAGACTAAAACCATTGGGTAATGGTGCAATAAGCTTGAGATTATTTGAATAGATGCTGTTTTTGAGATTGTTGGAGGGGCTTCTTCCATGATGTCCTCTACTTTCTTTCCTTTCTTATCCATTAATGAGTCTAACAAGGTTGATTCGGATATTAAACCGATTGCCTTATTGTTGTCAATAACAGGCATCTGGGAAATATTAAATTTCTTCATTTTGCTTATAGAATTTTTAATATCTTCATTTGGATCTACACTGATAATTTTTTTATTCATGGCTTCTTCTGCTTTTATTTCCTCTTTCTTTTCCATATCATTTAAAGTCTGGAATATTTTCTTTGTTTTTGTAAATGTTGGGTCAATTTTTCCTGATTCTATTTTAGCTATTAGGCTTTGAGAAACATTGGCTTTTTTTGATAGTTGTGACTGTGTTAATCCTAAATTCTTCCTTATTTTCTTAATTTCACTTAATTCGTATGGCATAATGACCGGAATAAATCTATAGTATTTATTCCTTTCGGAATATTTTTAACAGTAACTTATTAATAATATGCGGGATTATACTTTCAAAAATAGAAATTTATAATAAAAAAGGATTAACAAAAAAATAAGTTGAGGTGCGGTAAAATGGTAAAAGTTGAATTTTTTACATCTGAAAGTGTGACAGAAGGTCATCCGGATAAGATTTGTGACCAGATAAGTGATGCTATTCTTGATGAAATGTTAAGACAAGACCCAGAATCAAGATGCGCAGCTGAATGCTTAACTACTACTGGCTCAGTGCATGTTGCAGGAGAAGCAAGAACCAAAGCTTATGTTGACATACAAAAATTAGTAAGAAAAACTTTGGAAAAAATTGGCTATACTGATGCTAGGTTTGGAATTCATCATGAAGACTGTGGAGTATGGAGCGCTTTGCACGAACAATCTGCTGATATTGCTCAGGGAGTGGATGAAGGCTCTGGAGATGATCTTGATCAGGGAGCTGGTGACCAGGGAATGATGTTTGGTTTTGCATGCAAGGAAACTCCTGAGCTTATGCCATTCCCGATTATCATGGCTCACAAATTAACTGCAAAGCTTGCAGAAGTAAGAAGGTCTGGAGCTATTAAGCAACTTGGTCCTGATGGAAAATCCCAAGTTTCTGTTAAGTATGAGGATGGCAAGCCAAAAAAAATTACTGCCATTGTTATAGCTCAACAACACCTTGAGACAGTTTCTGAAGAAGAATTGAGAGAGGAAATAAGGGAAAAAGTCATAGATGATGTTTGCGGAGATTGGATTGATGACAATACAAAAATTTACATAAATGCAACCGGAAAATTTGTTATTGGCGGTCCGCACGGTGATTCTGGACTTACAGGAAGGAAAATTGTTGTAGATACTTACGGAGGCCTTGGAAGGCATGGTGGTGGGGCTTTCTCAGGAAAGGATTCATCAAAAGTTGACAGGTCTGGCGCATACATGGCAAGGTATGTAGCAAAAAATGTTGTGGCAGCAGATCTCGCAGAAAAGTGTGAAGTCCAGCTAAGTTATTCTATTGGAATCTCAAAACCAACTTCCGTTAACGTAGACACTTTCGGAACCTCAAAAGTCAAGGAAGAAAAAATTGTTGAGGCTGTTAACAAAGTATTTGACCTAAGGCCAAAAGCTATTGTAAAAAATCTGGACCTTAAAAGACCCATTTTCCAAAAGACTGCAGCTTATGGGCATTTTGGCAGGGAAGATAAGGACTTTACCTGGGAGAAAACAGATATGGCAGACACCCTGCGCAAAGAGGCAGGGCTTGAGCAAACTGCCGTCAAGAAAGAGATTGAGTCCGAGGTAAAGGCTTAATTTTTTTTATTTTCCGTTTGAAAAATTGACTTCTTCTTGCAGTTTTGTATTACGTTTGTTATACCAAATTTTTAAGCAAAGTTTACTTATTTGTATAATAAGATAATTTTGAGTAAAATTTTGAAATTTCATTGAGCAGAGTCCGTAGACAAAGTTGATGAATTAAAGAAAGCTGTCAAATAATTTTTTTATTTTATTTAATTATGCAGCTTTTTTCCTGACATTAGGCAAGAATTCTTGCTTGTACATTCCTACATTTACTGCAAATACTGGAATGTGGCCTATCATTTTTTTTGACCTAAAAGCTCCTGAGCCATGAGTTTCTCTTTCTGATTGGGAATTTTTTAATGCAATTCCATTTCCATCTACTAATTCAAAATGCCTTTTTTCTTCAAACCTTATCGAATCTGACCTTGAAGAAAGTTCCCTAACATAAGCAACTAATTCTAATGGTCTTCCATAGGTGCAATTATGAATTATTAAAGTTTTATCTTCAGAAGGACCCACAATTGCCCTGTCTGTAGCAAGAACTATTGAATCTAATGCAAATTTCCTGGTTTGTTTACTGCTCAAAACAGAATAGACAGCTTCGCCAGCTTCCCAAGTGTCCATCAACAATGTTTTATTTTTTCCTGCAAATAGAGTAGAAACACCTGCAAATTCATCCATTCCCCCTACCCAATATTCTATTATGCTGGTTTGTGGATCCATAGTCATAAGAGGTATGCTATATTTTTCTGCACCTTTTGGGAAAAAAACACAGCAACTCAATCTGTGATTATCATAAAAGCATTCAGGAACATTTCGTTCCCAAATTCTTGCTTCAATGTGTTCTGATAATTCTAAGTTAATCCCATCGATCTGGCCAAGCAATCCATCAAACCTATCGGTAACTTCTTCTAATGCTGGAGTTCTTCCAATTTTTTCTATCCTTTTATTTACTTCACTTAAAAAGTAATTGACTACTTTTTTAGCAGCATCCTTATCTCCACGCAAGGCAGCAGGATAACTTTCTGAAATCGCCCTTAAGGCAGTTTTTGGGGAAAATTTATGGATAGAAACTTTTGGATCTTCTCCATTTTCTCCTGTATAAAGAGACACCAGGCTTTTGAGGGAATCTTCCCATCGTCTTGCATGCCCATCTGTCCTCTTGCTAAAATTAATTAATGTTCCGCTGCTTACAAAAAAAGAAGGATCATACCCATGATCTTCTAACATCCCAATAACTCTTGATGCATTAGGATCTTTTCTTAAAAAGTTAGGTATTGAACCGTATTTTATTGCTTGCCCCATTAAATAATTTACATTTTTATCAAATTCATTTATAACTTGTCCAGTTGCGATTGTCAATCCAAATAAATCGTAATATGGCAATTCAACCAATTTGCCTCCAGCATACTTAGCTCCAAGTTGTTCAGATAAAACGCGTCTGATTGAACTAATCCCTTCTCCATCATTACCAATTAAGCCCTCAAAACCCTTATTAATAAATTTGCATTTAATTATAAGATAATCCAAATCTTCTTCAGAAAGTCCTTTATCAGTTGATCTCAATTTACCTAAAACAAAATTCCATTTTTCATCTTTATTCTTACTTTTTTCACCAAGTGCTTTAAATAAATCTGTTGCTTTTATTGAAATATTGACATCCTCGCTAGTAACATATTGTTGTAAAAAATCATTTGCCTCCATAGTCCTTCTATCTGAATAAAGGCAGGATAATAAAGTTCTAGTAACATTTGGCCCGTATTTCTTAGCTTCACCAATGAATCTTAAAATTTTGTCAGGATAATTAATTGGATCATCTTCAGATATATCTGGATCTCTTACCGCACTTTGAATACATGCAATAATATAATCTAATTTATCCGTAGGAGATTCATAATTAAAAGATAAATTTTCATCTAAGAAGATAAGTTTATTGGCGAAATCATGGCTTGTCAATAAAGAAAGACATTCATCAATTTTTTCCTGATGTGTTTCCGGTTCAAATTCTTCACTTAATGACTTAATTATATTTATTGTTCTTGGATTATTATAAAGTGCAGTGAGTATTGGCTCAATCTTGGAATTTTCATATTTAGTTAATCCTTCTATAAAATCAAGATAGCCAGACAATATTACCTCATTATCTAGATTTAATCTTTGTTTCATAAAATAAGAAAAGCCTTGATAGAAAGTCTGTTTATAAAAATCTCTTTCTAAAAAATTTCTAAAAATTTCTATAGATCTGTTTCTTATTTCAGATGGCATATCCTTTAAATCATTCAAATTGAGAATTATTTCTAAAGGAGTAAATGCAGGTGAATCATCTTCATTTAATTCAGGATGGTTTACTTCAACTGGATTTTTTAGATTCATTTGACTTCCTTGAATCCTATCTGGCAATGTAGCTACTTTGACTAGTAAATCCCAGTCTAAATTTTCAAGATCGAAATGTGAACCAAAATAATTTTCAGGACTCGTCACCTGGTATAGGGAATAAACTGCCCAATCAGAAGCAATATATTCCCCTAACCCGGTAACTATTTCGCTAAATGTTTCAGTACCAACGTTTTCTGCAATTTTAGCTAAATTTACTAGGTCATTAGCATAAAATGCACTTATTTCCCGAGAACTATCAAAAACATCTAAGATTTTTTCTTGAGTTTTAAAATCTGAAATTTTTCCAAGTTTTTTTAGATTAAAATGCAGAACAGCCATCGAATATATATCATTTAAAGCAAAAGGAGTCTCATCAGTATCAACGTCTTTAGCGCAATGAGAACTAGTTGCTTCTTGTTCAGGTCCAATCAGTCCTAAGTAATTCACTTCATAACCCACATCACTAAAAGTAAGTGTTCCTATTTTATTTGAACCGGATGTAACTTCAAAAACCCCATCTCTTTCTAAAGAAAAATTTATGTCTTCATCAAAGGCATCATTCAATATTCTATATAATTTGCTTCTTTTAAACAAACCAGCATCTAAAGTTTTTAGAGATTTTTTAAATCCATTATATTCTTTGGGTTCTTCTCCGAATAATGAATCTGAATCAAAATCTGCAGAAGTATGTGAGTGAATTTCTTCCCAGTTAATGTTATGCACTATCCTTTCTAACTCCATAATTATTAGGATATATATTGGTTTTAAAAGGTTTTCCAATAGTAATCACTAATTAATGCTAACATTATTTTAAAAGACTTTTTTCATTGCTTTGTTGCACAGATAATATTGGGAAACAATCTACCATAAATCTTCATCATTTTGAAACCTGCACAATCTGACTTTTTCTCCCATAAAGTATGTATACTAGCTAACTAATTAAGTTATAGGGAAGGAGTCAATCTGCAGAGTCCGAGTTTACATGGGAGAAAACTGACATGGCAGACACTCTAAGAAAGGAAGCTGGTCTTGAGAAAGAAACTGTTGAAGCTGCAACATCATAATTATTTTTTTACTTTTAATTTAGTTTTCTCAGCTTTATCTGATATTATTGCGCTATTACCGGAAGGATCCTCTAAAATTATCTTTTGTTTTTCCTGGCCCCACATTATTCTTGTTATTTTCTTTAACAAGTTTTTTGCTTTTTTCTTATCTGAATTATCTTCAGAATCATCTCTTGCGCTTTCCAGCTGATGCTTAACTCTGTTTAATATTCCTTCTATGTTTGTTATAAATCCCTGGGAAGCTGGTCCCGGGCTAATAGTTGTTATATGGGGAATTTTAACTGTGGCTTCTGAGCTTTTTACTATTCTGACTTTCATATCCTTTTCTAAGGAAATCTCAAAAGTGTATTTAGATGGCTCTTTTTTTTCCAAAGCCTCTATATCAGATTTATGATATTTGCAGTTAGAGCATGTCATTGAGAATAAAGCTACCTTTCCAAAATAAGGAATTTCTATATTCTCTTCTGTTAGGGACAAAGTTTTCTTGTGACAAAAAGCACATGGTTGTTCTTCTAATGTTTCTGGTTTTGGCATAAATATCAAGAAAATAAATTTGTTTTTTAAGGTTTTTGGTTTTCAATATTTGAGAATATCAATAGATTTATAATTTCTTTACGTTTGCTTTTCCTTATGAACTATAACAAAGTGTTGGAAGAACTTTATGGTATGCCTGAATGGAAGTTTAAATTAGGATTAAAAAATATGAAGTTACTTCTTAAGAAATTAGGCAATCCAGAAAAAAAGCTAAAGTACATTCATGTTGCTGGGACTAATGGAAAGGGTTCTGTTTGCGCTATGATCTCTTCTATACTGCAAGAGGCTGGATATAATGTTGGGATGTATACAAGCCCCCATTTAAAGAAATTCAATGAAAGGATCAGGATAAATGATAAATTAATTACTGACAAAGAGATAGTTGAATATTATCTTAAAGTTAAAAAACATGCTACAAACCAAAGTTTTTTTGAGATAACAACCTCTATGATGTTTCTTTATTTTTATGATAAAAAGGTTGATTTTGTTGTTTTGGAGACGGGAATGGGTGGAAGACTGGACTCGACTAATGTTATTAGACCGTTGATTTCAATCATAACCAATGTTGCGCATGAGCATAAGAAGTTTTTAGGCAATAGTTTAAGAAAGATTGCCTATGAGAAAGCAGGAATAATAAAAAATAATGTTCCGGTTGTAACAGGAGCAAAAGGTGTTGCTTTGAAAACAATAAAAAAAATAGCCATTAAAAAAAATTCAAGAATAATGGCGCCATTAAAAAATGAAAAAACATCAATAAATGAAAAAAACAATGATGAAAATATAAAATCAGGCCTGAAAGGAAATTTTCAATTAATAAATGCAGCAATTGCAATAAAAGCATTGGAAATTCTAAATGAAAATAAAAGAATTAAAATTAATAAAAAGGATATAAAAAATGGATTAAAGAATGTAAAATGGCCTGGAAGGTTTGAATTGAGGAAGAATGTGTTGATTGATGTTGCCCATAATCCAGCTGGATTTAGGGGTTTATTTCATGAATTAAAAAATCTAAGATACAATAAGTTAATTGCGGTTTTGGGTTTTTCTAAAGATAAAGATGTTAAAGCTATATCAAAGATAATAAAAGCGGATAAAATTATATTGACAGAAGCAAATAATGAAAGAGCAGCCAAAATAAAAGATATAAAAAAATATTTTAAAAATTCAATTATTATTAAAAATTCAAAAAAAGCTTTAGAATATGCAAAAAAAAATGCAGGGAAAAGAGATTTAGTTGTTGTTGCTGGCTCTATTTATCTGGTTGGGGAGGTTATTTAGCTACCTTTTTCCACTACAATTGGTTTTGCACCATCTCTTCTTATGACTTGAGCCATGTAAACTGCAGGATCTCCAAAATTATAAATATGATCAAACATTTCTCTTGCCCAAGGCAGCGCTTCTCCACCATGTTTAGGATTTTTTAGTCTATATCTATTTACATCAAAGCCTTTGCCTTCATCTTGTACAGCAATATACATCAATGCATTACCAGAACCATGCTCTTGCCAAAGAAAATAAGCATGAATTTGTTTTGAAGGATCTAACTCATTACCATGTTCAATTGCATTTTGAATCACTTCATTAGCTATTCTTGGAAGTACTCTTAGGAGTCTTTTTCTGTCTTGTATTGTTCCATCACTAAGTTTTTCCTTAATTCTAGTTCCTAGTTGTGTTGCTAGTGGATCAATTTCATAGATACTACTAGTGGGAGTAACCATACTATCATGGTCGGCTCCTAATTCTACTAATTGATCTATAGTTAATTTTGGTAATGTAATAGCTTCTCTTTCCATACCAAATATCAAGAATTCAGCCTTTATAAACCTTTCTATGTTTTACTATTTGAAAGTAGTTAAACTATGCAGCCTTACTCAACCCAGATAAATAAGGCTTAAATTTATTAGGATATCCGCTCCATCCTGGCATCATACAAGCATAGCATCTTGTATCTGGGTTTAAGTCTGCTCTTTTAAACGCACTTTTCAGCATCTTTAATGTATTATATTTTAAGCTAAATTTTCCTTTTTCTACTTCTCTCATTTTAGGGTCTTTAAGATAGTTTTGATTATCAATAACACTATCTTGGACAATATTTTCAACAGTTTTCCCTTTTTTTATTTTTGAAATTATAGTGTCTCTATCATAATCTGCCCCATAAAATATAGATTCAAAATACATTTCAATCTGGCCCCTATTTAGATGGTGAGCAAGTAATTCATTTCGAGTTGGAGTACTCATACCATTATAACATGGAGTCTTTATGGGTGGAGATCCGATTCTGAGGTGTAATTCTTCAACTTCTTTTAACCTCATTTTCTTAATTAAAAAATATAATGTATCATTCCTTACAACACTATCATCAGTAAGCATGACTTTCATTCCCTTGTAAGTTTCCCTTAACCTATATTTTTTTTCTTTCATTGCTAATCTTTCTTCAGGAGTTGCTGCAAGAAATGCTTTATGGGTTTTAGATCTTTTTTCTATTATTCTTTTATAATGAAGACCAGAAGCATCTCTTATGCCATGTGCATAAAAAGTCCCTGATTGAGGTACAGGAGAAACAACAAATTCTTCTTTATCTCCACTTAAACCATAATGTTCCCATAAAATCTCTCCAGACCTTTTCCTAAAATGCATAACAAGCTCGTTTTTATGCATTAAAAGATAAATATAGTCCATAGTACATCTCCTTTTCTTAACTTCAACTCCATCTTCCATCAGGGCTCTAGTATAAGTTGTAATAGTGCGGTTAGAAACAGTTTCTATATCTCCTCTTTCAACAGATCTTAAAAAATCAGATCTACGTAACTTATAATCAGTTGCTCTAATAAATTCTTGAATTGGAGTAACTTCAGAATTAAAAATAATTAAATTTCCTAATCTTGCCATATGCAAAGGCCAATAGGCCCTTGGATCTCTAAAAGCTATTAATTGGTCTCTTATAAGTGCGACAACTGAATATGCTCCTATAAATTCTCTATCTTCGATCATTGCCTTTCTTACAAGTTCATCAATTGGAATTTTTGAACCATAAGATGCTACCAAGCTATTTCTGATTAATTCGCTATCAGATGTTGAAAGTAAAGGGACTTTTTTTTGTACAAATGGGTCGCTAAAAAATCTTCTTAAATCAATTTGATTCACAATATTCCCATTATGCGCTATAGTTATTCCATCTATTGGTTCAAAAGGTTGTACACTATCTGTGTCTATAATTCCAGAAGTCCTGTATCTATTCTGGCCTATGGCTATATTTCCAACAAGTTGTTCTAATGTTTTTCTATGTTTCTCAGGATCATCATGGTGATATACTTCTTCAGCAGAACCCAAATCTCTATGAGTTTGATTACTTTGTCCATCAAAAGTAACAATACCAGAACTATCATAACCCCTATTTGTTGAATTACAAAGATGAAAATCTAAAACACTTGCTGCTACTGAACCATTCTCTACAATTTTTTCTGCTACTTCTCTTTCAAGACCTAAAGTCTCAAGAGCAGCGGCTATATCTGGCAACCCTTCTTTATGTAAAATATACACCCCGCAAATACTACACATTTAAATCATATTAGGTATATATATTAAACTTATAAACCTTGCTACTTGTTACATTTTTTAAGTAGTAATTAATTTAAAACCAAAAAGTTAAAATAAGTAGCTAAATAAGAAAAAAATATGAACAAGAACTGGAAAAAGGAGATAGCAAGAGATTCTTTAGCTTTTGGCTCTATTCTTTTCTATTTTATTGTTATAATAAGGGCTATTATTGGAGAATACATGCCTTTTGTTTATCAATTATTAATAGCAATTTCAATTTTAATAATTCTATCCTTTATAATTAAGAATGCAAACCATCATATTGCACGAGCAGTCCCTTTAGTTGCATTTACAAGCTTATTCTATAAAGACAATTTATTTACTTTATTCGCAGTTTTGCTTTTTGTTTTTATGCTTGTAGCTGCAATTTACATAAAGGAAAAGAAAGAAGTTATTGTTAAAGGTGTTATTTTGGGAGTGGTTGCTGCTTTGGGTGCTTATTATTTGAGTTCTTTTTTGGGATAAATTCTTACCAAAATATATATAAACTACCCTCAAATTCAATTATAGTGTAGGAAAATGGGGATGGTTGATACAGAGCTGGTTGATGTAAAAGGCATGTCAAATAGAATGCTGCAGGATTTTCTGAAGAAAAATGCTATTTCTCTGAAAACAAATGAGGCAAAAAAGATAGTAAAGTTAATCGGCAGAAATCCAACCTTAACAGAGCTGAATATTTTTAACATACAATGGTCAGAGCATAGTTCATATAAAAGCTCTAGAAAAGTGCTTAAAACTTTGCCAACTAAAGCACCCAATGTTATTTTAGGGCCAATAGAAGATTCTGGTGTTGTTGAGTTAGGAACAATAGATGGAGAAAAGTACGGTATAGTTATGAGCCACGAAAGCCATAACCACCCTAGCCAGGTTGTGCCGTATGAAGGGGCTGCTACCGGCATTGGAGGAATTCTTAGAGATGTTCTGTGCATGGGAGCGAAGATTATTGGTACTGCAGACCCATTAAGATTTGGAAATCCTGATGGAAAGAATAAAAACAAGGTAAAGTATATTGCAAATGAGGTTATTGATGGCATAGCAGGCTATGGAAATGCTGTCGGTATACCAAATCTAGCTGGAGATGTTTATTTTAATGAAAGCTTTGATGATAATTGTCTGGTAAATGTTGTTTGTTTAGGTATTTTGAAAGAGAAAGATATTATCCATAGTTATGCTCCAAAGAATGCTGATGGCTATGACATCATAATTGTCGGAAAACCTACAGATAATTCTGGTTTTGGAGGGGCTGCTTTCGCATCCTTAATTTTAGATGAAGAAGCAGAAGAAAGCAACAGAGGTGCAGTGCAAGTGCCAGATCCTTTTTTAAAAAATGTTTTAATTAGAGCAACTTATGAGGTTTTTAATGAGGCTAAAAAACAAAATGTGGGGTTAGGATTTAAGGATATGGGAGCTGGTGGCATAATGTGCGCTAGTTCTGAGTTGTGTAGTGCGGCAGATTATGGTTGCGAGCTTGATTTGGATAATGTGCATGTTTCTATGAAAGATTTACCGTCATATATCATAGCATGTTCTGAGACACAAGAAAGATTTACCTGGATAAGTCCAAAGGAATTTACTCCAACTATATTGAAAATATACAATAAGGATTTTGAATTATCTAATATTGCAAAGAATGCAAGAGCCGTTGTAATTGGGCAAGTGACAGATGAAAAAAATTATGTTGTTAAGCACAAAGGCCAGGTTGTTTGTAATGCTCCAATTAAAGCTGTAACTTCTGGAATAAGTTATGACAGGGCAGCTAAAAAACCAAAAAGGAATTTTAAGGAGCCAATTATAAAAGAAAAAAAAGATTACAATGATGTTTTGTTGAAAGTTCTTTCAAACCCTGCTGTTGCTTCAAAAGCAAAGTGCTTTAATCATTATGATAAAAATGTTATGGGCACTGGCATTATAGAGCCTGGACAAGCAGATGCTGGATTAATTAAAGCAAAAGGCAAGTATGGAATTGCTTTAGCTGTTGATAACAATCCAAAATATGGGAGGATTGACCCTTACTTAGGAGCTGTAAATGCTGTTGCAGAATCTATGCGTAATATAGCAGCTATTGGCGCTATACCTTCTGCTTTAACTGATTGCTTATGCTTTGGAAATCCTGAAAAACCAGAGGAGTTCTATGACTTTAAAGAAGCAGTTAGGGGAATCAAAGATGCTGCCAGCAAAATTAACTATTACAAAACAAAAAATCCAGTTCCTATTGTCTCAGGAAATGTTAGTTTTTATAATGAGAGTAATAAGGGAAAGGCAATTGATCCAAGCCCGATAATAGCTTGTGTTGGAGTTATGGATGATTATTCCAAAGCTATAACAATGAAGCTAAAAAAAGAAAACAGCGCTTTATTCTTGGTTGGAGAAAGAAAAGACGAATTAGGTGGAAGTGTTTATTATGATATTAATAAACAGGTTGGAAAAAATGTCCCAAAAATTGATTTTCAAAAAGAAAAAAATATGATTTATGCTGTTATTGATTCTGTTGATAAAGGCTTGTTATTAAGCTGCCATGATATAAGCGATGGTGGTTTAGTTGCAACAGTTTCTGAGATGATTTTAGGGGGAAATGCTGATGGCACTATTGGAGTTGAGATTGATATTGGTTTTAGCAATTTAAGGAATGACAAGGCTTTGTTTTCAGAAAGCTCTGGTTTTGTTTTTGAAGTTGAAAATAAGAATGTGAATAAAGTAAAGAATATTTTCAAAAAACATAATATTGAAATGATTCAATTGGGAAAAACAACCAATAAAAAAACATTAACAATTAAAAAAAATGATGATAAAATAATTGATTTGAAAATAAATGAAATAAAAAGGCCTTGGACAAGTGGTTTTGCGGAGGTTTTGAGTTAAATGTATGAAACAAGATTAATATCAGCAGATTTGAATGGAACATTAGTGCATCAACATACAATGAGTGATATGATTAGAATATATAAAGGTGAAGATGCATTTAAGGAAGCTAAAGCTATTTTTGAAAAACAAACGAGCGGAACTGCGACTATGGAAAAAGCTTTCCAGGTTTCTGGTCCTTTAACAAGAGGATTAACTTTGCGTCAAGCAATAGAGTACACAAAAACTCATATGAAATATTTAAGAGGATTTAATAAGCTAATAGATTTCTTATACGACAATAAGTTCCCATTAATAATCAATAGCACTGGCTATTCTGTTACCTTTTATGCTATCAGAGAACAAGTAGGAAATAATAAAATAAGTGGGTTCATTGGAAATATATTAAGATTTGGAAATCATGGTGAACCTAACGCAACAATAAGTGAGGAAGAGTTAGAAAAAAAAGCCAAATCATATTTTTTTGATTCAGAAGCAGTGGATGATAGATCTTATGATGAAATACAAGCAACAGGCGTAATTGATTTGGGAATTCCTGATGAAGAAGCTAAAGCAAGTTTACTTCAAGCATATGCTAAAAAACATTTTCCAGAATTAAAATCTAATCAATTGATCCATATTGGAGACACAATGGGGGATAGTGGAGGAATACTTGGAGTTGCAAAAGCAGGAGGTATAGGAATAGCGTTTAATTACAATGAAGCATTAGAAGTATACTTAAAAAAGAAATTAGAAGAGGAAAAGATTACAGGAAAAGTGTTTTTTATTGATAAAAAAGAAGACTCTGCTGATCTTACACATGTAATTCCAGTGCTAGAGGCTGTATAAAATGACAAAACCAAATATAGCAGTCATATACTTTCCCGGGAATAATTGCGAAGTGGAAACTTTAGAAGCTGTAAAAGCTGCTGGAATGGATGGCAAAATCCTTAGGTGGAATACTAAAGAATATTTATCGGATTTTGATGGCTATGTAATTCCGGGTGGATGGGCTTATGAGGACAGGATAAGGGCAGGAGTTATAGCAGCAAAAGATCCTGTCATGAATATAATTAAAGAAGAATCAAGAAAAGGAAAGCCAGTTTTGGGAATATGCAATGGCGCCCAAGTTTTAGTGGAAACGGGGATGGTTCCTGGCTTAAAGGATAAGGTTGAGTTTGCTTTGGCTCCTAATAAAAATCCTTTTGTTTCCGGTTATTATAATGTTTGGGTCAATATTAAAAGTATTCAGAATAAAAAAAGAGCTGCTTTTACTGATTTAGATAAAAATGAAGTTTTAAAATTGCCAATTGCGCATGGAGAGGGAAGATTTGTAACAAAGGATAAAGCTTTAGTTAAGCAATTAATAAAAAATAAACAAATTATTTTTCAGTATTGCAATGAAGAAGGGAAAATTGAGGATAAGTTTCCAACAAACCCAAATGGCTCTATGCTGAATATAGCTGCTATTTGCAGTAAAGAAGGGAATATTATGGCTATGATGCCACATCCTGAACGTGCTATCTGGAAAAGGCAAATTCCTGGAAGCAAAAAAACAGATCAAAAAACAAATAATATCAGGATTTTTGAGTCTATGAAAAGATATATTATTAAAAATAAATAGGCAATAAAAAAGTTCCAATAATAAAATTTATCAATAAAAATAATCCAGTTAAAAATTATGATAATAGATCATTAAATAAAAAATAATCAATAAAAAAGAAAACAACAATAAATATTTTCCAATAATAAAAACAATGGATAATAATCTAAATTTTAATGATAAATCAATAAATAAAAAATGCCAAAAAAATAATTAAAAGATAAATCAAAATGCCAATAACAGAATTATTTGTCAGTTTGAAAGTTCCGGATAATGTAGCTATAACAGCATTTCATACACTGCATAGGATGGGCTATCATCATCTAAAGAATCTGGAAAAGCAAGATTACTATAAATTTGGATTTTCAGGGGATAAAAAAAGCTTTGAGAAGAAAATAGGTAAAGTGGATGTCCTGGTTAATGCCAATAAAAATAAATTTTCATTTTTATTAGAGAACAATGAACAAGGAAATAAAATAAATATTTTAATAGAAAATTTGGAAAAGGATAATGAGTTGTTGAACATGTTGAAAGAAAGATTGAATTTTAAAAATATTAAAAAATTGGAAAAGGGAATCATATGGACAATGTATTTTGATTCTGAGATTGATAAGGAAGGCAGAGCAATTAATATTGCAAAAGACTTATTAATGAATGAAAATTATCAAAGATATAAGATATTGTAGGTTGGTTTTTATGAAAGATATTTTAGTTTTGTTTGCTTCAAAATCTGATGAAAAAAGCTATAAGAATATTCTTAAGATTTTAGACAAGGAAAAGGTAAGCTATGATTTTAAGTTATCCAGTGCTCATAAAAGCCCAGAGGATGTTGATGATATCTTAAGGCAGGATTATAAAGTTATTATATCTGGTGCAGGTCTTGCAGCAGCTTTGCCTGGAGTTGTCGCATCGAAAACATTAAGGCCTGTAATAGGTGTTCCCTGCTCTGGAAATTACCAAGGCTTAGATGCTCTGCTTACAATAATGCAGATGCCTCCTGGTGTTCCTGTTTTAGGAGTTGGAGTTGAGAAAGGAGATGCAGCAGCTTATTCTGCAATTAATATGCTTAAAAAACATGAAAAGGTAGTTTTAGTAGGGGATAAAAACAATAAGGCATTCAAGAAAGCAGAAGAAATCTTAAGACAATTTAAGGTAAATCATTCGCATGCTGAGCAAATTGTTGATGATGGTGTGAACATATTTTTTACCAAATTTGATGAGCCTATAGAAAAGAAAAAACAGCTGGTTATTTATTGTCCTTTATTGCCTGATAAGGATGACAGGGCAGAAGCATCCCTTAATTTATTAAAGCATTCTGACCATGGTTTATGGGTTGGCTTGAATAATGGCGTAAATGCTGCTCTGGCTGCTATAGAGATATTGAATATTGATAATAGTTATGAGGGGAAATTAGTTAGTTATAGGAGGGAGCAAAGGGATAAGATAATTAAAAACAATAAATAGTTAACAATAAGAAAAATCCAATATCCTTGAAAATCAAAGATTTTCGGGACACAGGAAATCCAAAGGATTTTCTAGCGAATTAAAAAAATAAAAAGCGCGATAAAAATGGTATCTGATGAAGAGATTAAAAAACAAATAAAGTTTGCAATTAAAGGGACAGATATCCAAGGATTGGGTAATAAAATAAAGGGCAAGGTAAGGGATGTATATGTTAAGAATGATAAACTATTTCTGATTGCAACAGACAGGCAAAGCGCATTTGACAGGAACTTAGCAAACATTCCATTCAAAGGCCAGGTTCTTACACAAACAAGCTTATTCTGGTTTGAAAATACTAAAGACATAGTCAAAAATCATGTAATTTCTTCTCCTGACCCAAATACTGTTGAGTGCAAAAAACTTAATGTATTTCCTGTTGAAGTAGTAGTCAGAGGATATATAACAGGAGTAACCAGCACCAGTGCCTGGACTGCGTACGAAAAGGGGGAGAGAGATTTCTGCGGAATAACCTTGCCTGAAGGCTTAAAGAAAAACCAAAAATTTGAGGAGCCTATTCTAACTCCAACTACAAAAGATGATGAGCATGATGAAAAGATAAGTCCTGATGAGATTGTAAAATCTGGGAGGATGACTCAGGAGCAATGGGATTTTGTGGCAGAAAAAGCATTGGAGCTATTTCAAAGAGGAGAAGAAATTGCAGCAAAAAATGGCTTAATTCTTGTTGATACAAAGTATGAGTTTGGCTATGATGAGAATGGAGAAATATACCTTATAGACGAGATACACACTCCGGATAGCTCCAGATTTTGGATCAAGAAAAGTCATGAAGAAAAATTTGCCAAGGGAGAAGAACCTGAAAATATTGATAAAGAATTTCTAAGATTGTGGTTTAAGGAAAATTGTGATCCTTACAAAGATAAAGTGCTTCCTGATGCGCCTGAAGAACTGGTTGTGGAACTAAGCAAAAGATACATACAGCTTTATGAAATGATAACCGGTCAGGAATTCAAGGCAGAAGTGGGGGATGTTTCTGAAAGAATTGAAAATAATCTTAAGGGTAAAGGACTAATTTCTTAATTAATTGAGTGCTAATTAAACCTTTTAAATCGAAACATTTAAATATTATATTTAATTATAATAAAATATAACCATTATAGGTGATTATATGAACACAACAATTTCAATATCGAAGGAAACTAGAGCTTTATTGCAAGATTTTGGCAAAAAATCAGAAAATTATGATGATATAGTTAAGAGAATGTACAATCAAATAAAAATGCAGGAAAAAATAAGTGAATTTGTTGATGAGTCTGGATATTCTACACTAGAAGAAGCTAAAGAATGGACTAAACTTAAAATTAAATCTATGAACCAATGATAAAAATAGAAATTCTCAATGATTTGAGATATGAAATATTTAAAACTTTTAAAAAAGATTCTCTGAAAGTCTATAATTTGATTGAAGAATTAAAAGAAAATCCTAATAAAGGGAAAGTTTTAGGTCATGTTGGCAATATCAGCATCAGGGAATTAAAATATAAAAGCTTTAGGTTTTATTTCATTCTTGATGGGCATAAATTAAATCTTTTTAATAAGAATAAGCTGGAAGAATTGCTTATTAAATTTATAGAAATGTCTAAAAAACATAATCAACAAAAAACAATTGAAAAAATTAAAGAAATTTTGAAAAGAATAAAAAATTAATACAGGTTTTAAAAACACAAGATATTAAAACAATAACAATATTAGGAATTCTATGAAATCTTTAATGATTAAAGCCGCAAAAGATGCAGGAAAAGTTCTGATGAAACATTACGGCAAAATAAAGTTTGTCAGGGAAAAGAACAAAACAAGCTATTTTACAAATGTTGATTTAGAGAGCGAAAAAGTCATTATTTCTTTAATAAAGAAAAAGTTTCCAAAGCATAATATTATTTCTGAGGAAAGCGGAAATTTAGGCAAGAAATCTGATTATATATGGTATATAGACCCTTTGGATGGGACACATAATTACATCAATAATTTTCCCCATTTTGGTGTTTCTATTGGTTTGGCATATAAAGGAGAGATGAAATTGGGAGTCATTGACTTGCCTTGCTTCAATGAATTCTATGTTGCTGAGAAAGGAAAAGGCGCTTTGTTGAATGGAAAAAGATTAAAGGTTTCAAACAAAAAAGATGTAAAAAGATCGTTTGCGCTGACTGATTTGGTTTATCGCCATACTCCTTATGGGAAGATAATTTTTGATAAATTATTAGGCAAGGTATATGATATTCGGCTTTTAGGATGCGCTGTTAGTGGCTATACAATGGTTGCAAACGGTATTGTAGATGCATATATAGTGCCGTATACATGTCCTTGGGATGTAGCTGCTGGCGCGCTCATTGTTGAAGAAGCTGGCGGAAAAGTAACTGGCCATGATGGGGAGAGATGGAATCCTGACAACAGGAAGTTTGTTGCCAGTAATGGGAAGATCCATAATCAATTATTAAAAATAATAAAATGAAACTAACTGTTTTAGGCTCTGGGACAGCAGTGCCAAGATTAAACAGGAATATGTCTGGTTATTTAGTTGAAACAGGCAATAAAAAAATACTTTTTGATTCTGGTCCTGGAATTATTAGACAAATTTTAAAAACAAAATCAAAGATTATGGATATTAATCATATATTTTACACTCATCTTCATCCAGATCATATAAATGATTTACTAGGAATACTTATCATAGACCATTGTAATAAATATAAAGGCCCATTAAATATTTACGGGCCAAAAGGTATTAAGAAATATTTTAATTTTATAAGAAAAGCTACTATTGGAAAATTAAATTACGATGTTAATGTTGGGGAAATGAATGATAATTCAATATCAAAAATTGATAAAATTTTAATAAAAACAAAAAAAGTAAAGCATTCTATCATTGGTGTTTCATACAGGATTGAGTATGATGGTAAATCAATTGTTTATTCTGGAGATACTGATTATTCTAATGATATCATACAATTATCGAAAAATGCTGATTTATTGGTTCTGGAATGCTCCTACCCTGATAATAAAAAGGTAAAAGGCCATCTTATACCGTCTTTATGCGGCAAGATAGCGACTAAGGCAAATGTAAAGAAACTTGTTTTAACACACTTCTATCCTGAATGCGACAAGGTTGATATAAAAAAACAATGCAGCAAAGAATTTGATGGAAAGATTGTTCTGGCTAAAGATTGTATGAGGGTTAAGGTCTGAATAGTGTTCTCTAAAAACAAACAATATATAGTTTAAAGTATAGAAAAGTTTATAAATAATGAACGTTTTCTATATAGTATGGAGTTAATAGAGATATTTACCAAGAAAAACATCGAAATATTGAAATTATTGTCAAAGGAAAGTTTGCATATAAGGGATATTGCTGGCAATTTAGATATTTCTCCTGCTAAAGTCCATAATACAATCCAATTATTTAAGAAAAATAATCTTATTAAGGAAAACAAGGAAAAAAATAAGATAATCATAAGCTTAAACAAGGAAAGTTCTTTATTAAAAGAAATTCAAAATTTAATTAATTCAGATAATAAAGATGTTTCTTTTGAGCCAAAAATGAATATTTTTGATAATATAAGCGCATTAGATTTTAGGTATTATGGCAGGAATGAGCGCATTTTTCATAAATTGCAGCCTTATCTAAGTGAGAATGCAATGATTAAGTATATGGCTAAGGTTGAGGCAGCTTTAACTAAAACTTTGGCTAAAAAAGGCGTTTGCAGCAAAAAGATTGCGGATGAGGTTGAAAAAGCTACTAAAAAAATAACTGCTGAAGAAGTTTATCAAGAAGAAGATAAACTAAAGCACAATATAAGGGCATTAGTTAATTGCATACAAAGGAAAGTAAGTGATGAAGCAAAGCCTTTTGTGCATTTCACCACAACATCCCACGATATAATAGCCACTGCAGATGCTGCAAGGTATAAGAAATTTACTGAGAATGTTTTAATTCCAAAATTAATTGAGTTTGAAAAAACATTGATAATGTTGGCATTAAAGGAGAAAAATACCTTGCAGGTTGGAAGAACACATGGCCAGCATGCTGTCCCAATAACATTTGGTTTTGCTCTTGCACAGTATGTTTCCAGGTTTGGAAGGTCAATAATTCAGATAAAGAAAACAGGGAATAATTTAAGAGGTAAGATAGCAGGAGCAGTGGGAAGCTATAATGCTTCCTCTCTGTTCTTTAATAATCCTGTTGAGTTTGAGAGAGATGTTCTTTCAGAGCTTAATCTAAAAGCTTCTCCTATTTCCACACAAATCCCAGAAGCAGAGTTTATGTCCAGCTATATCCATTCTATTGTAGAAGGTTTTGGAGTTATTGCTAATTTAGCTGATGATATGAGGCATTTGCAAAGGTCTGAAATTTTAGAGGTTGCAGAAGTTTTTGGAGCAAAACAAGTTGGAAGCTCAACAATGCCCCAGAAGAGGAATCCCATAAACTTTGAGAATGTTAAGAGCATGTGGAAAGCTTTTATGCCGCGCATTGTTACTTTGTATATGGACCAGATATCAGAGCATCAAAGAGATTTAACTAATTCTGCTTCATTAAGATTTGTTCCTGAAATTTTAACTGCATTCTATCTATCTGTTTCAAGACTTAATAGAACAATGAAAAACTTAGTTGTTGATAAGGAAAATTTAAGGAAGAATTTTGATATGAATAAAGGCTTGATTGTAGCTGAGCCGTTGTATATACTGTTAGCTGCAAAAGGGCATCCTGATGCTCATGAAATTGTAAGGCAATTGACATTAAAAGCTCAATCATCAAAAAAATCATTAACAGAGATAATAAAAAAGGAAAAATCATTACAACCATATTTAAAAAAATTCAATAAAAAGCAATTAGAGATAATAAGTAATCCTGAGAAATATGTGGGTATTGCTTCTAAAAAAGCTGAAAGCGCTTGTAAGTTCTGGAAGAAGGAATTGGAAATATAGATTTTTCACATAATTATGCCATCACTTTTGCCCTTTGACTTTCAGAGCGTTTCTTCAATTCTTCTAAAATTAATGCATCATCTATTTCCATAAGTTTTTTAATTTTGATGTTATCCTTGTTTAATTTGTATAATTTTGCTTTTCCTATATCTCTGGTATGAGCTATGATTTCATTGTCAATCAAATTGTCCCAAATTCTATATAAGGTAGCTCTTCCTATGCCTGCATTTTCTGCCATATCTGTTATTGAAAAATCTAGTTCCCTTTCTGTTAAAAGGTAGTCTAATGTTCTAATCATAGCCGAGTCTCCCATGAATTCAATAAAAAGTGATTTTGTTTCCATAATAATCAAGTATAGTATTGATCAACTAGTATTTAAATATTTCATTCTTAAAGGGTTACCATCTCACTTAAAAGGAGATAAAATTATATTAGAAAATTCCAATCTTAGTTTCAATCTCTTTCTTTAATGCAGAAATGTATAACTTTATCTGCAAATCTATTGATTTCCATTCATCAAACTTGACATGGCCACCATAATAATTAATATTATTTCTTTTCTTCCTTATGGTTTCAAAAAATTTCCAGTCAAGCTCTAAATCAGGGAATTTTGCACATAAATATACAAATAGGCATTGATGATTATTGATTTTTACTGAATGATAACGCAAAAATGCTTCTGTATAAAACCTTAAAGCTTCGTAATGATTAAGGTAAACATTGAGCCATTCATCATCATCTTTTTTTAATGTTTTAATGAGTATGTTTGCTGTTTTAAGGTTTGTTTCAGCATTTTTTATTAAATCTTTTAACTTTTGTTTATTATGCTCATGATTTTCTCTTATAAAGCCATCAGCAACACATGAGTTGTAAGCCTCATCCAAATTTTTAAAATCAAACATTTACCTCAACACCTAATTCTTCAATAGACCCTTTAATAAAATCTCCAGATATTATATAAGGCATCATTTTATCAATTTTTTTTAAATCTTTTTTTGTTTTTGCACTGTGAATCTGTATTTCTCTTTTTAATTTTTGCTTATATTTGTAATATTCAAAATTGCTTTCATCACCATAAATAAAAATATCAATATCGCTGTCATCATACCAATCTGCTCTGGAAAAGCTTCCAAAGATAATTACAACTTTTGCTTTCTTTAATGAGGATAAATGGTCCAATAAGCCGGATTCGGTCAGTGTTTTTATTGCGAATAATCTTTTTCTGTTCCGAAATTCAGGATTTTCAGATATTCCAATGTAATAAGGCATCTTTCCTTTTGGCTTTAATCTTTTAATTAATCCTTGCTTAATGAATTTCTTTAGCCAAACTGCAAGCCTGGGCCTGCTTAAGCCAGATTTATTCAATAATTCTTCAAAGTGCCAGTGCTTAGGTGTATTAAAAAATAATCCTGTCACTTTATCTTCTTGGCTTCTCATTTTAGTTAGTATATAGTAACTATTATTTAAATACTTTTTGGTTTTTTAGAAAATCCCTTCACAAAGACTCCCAACTAGATTTTACCTGCAAAGAAAACTGGAGAGATTCATTATTCACTAAATCAGGAGAAAACAGATGAAATCTTAAGATTTTATGAAAGATACTGTAAAGAATAGATTAATTTCTATAAATAAAAGTTCGAAAAATAAATTGTGATTGCTTCTAAGAAAACTGAGAGTATTTGTAAGTTCTGGAAGAAGGAGTTAAGGGTTTAGGTTTTATAGATTGCTGGATTAAAGGGTTGTCTACCAGATGTTTCCCATGCTTTAAAATAAAGTTTTATGGCTCTGTCTGCAGAATTAAGAACACTCTGTTTTTGATTGCTTTATTCCTTTTCTCTTTAGAAAAAAATTCATGTGAGACCTTTATCTTTTTGTATAAACATATTCTCTTTGAAATCTAAAGTTAGTCTTTACTCTAAACTTTTTAATCGCTGTATGTTACAGGAGTTCCAGCGTTAGACCCAGGTAGACAGTTAGCGGCATGTTTTCCACCAGCTAAATGAATTTGAACTCTTAACCAGAACTCATCAGGTGCTCTAACAAATTTTTCAGGATTACCAGTTTCGGCAATTTTTAATGGTCTTCCCACTGCATCTGCTACCTCTGTCACACCACCTTGATAAAGACCGATATCTTTAACTTGTTCTTTTATATCGGCAAGGTTCGCGTTAGTACAATGTTTAACGCTTTGTCCATGCTTATCTAATTTCCTTCTCTGATTTTTAACACTAGGAGCCAAATGTCCATAATAAAGTCCTATAGCAAACGGAATTAAAGCTACTGCTCCAATAATTACCCCAGCCACAGGCGCTGAGATGAATCCATAAATATCGCTTGATGAATGATAAATATGATTTAAACCAAAACCTGTTGCTCCAGCTAAAGCCAAACCAAAAAGTGATGATGTTACTTCATCTAGAGGTTCTTGAAAATGAGCTATGGTTTCTTCTCCAGTTTTACTGTTTCTAACCAATTCATAAAAGTGTGTTTTAGAAGAAGGAAATCCTTTGGAAGTATATTTTCCAAGAACAGTAAGATAGTCCCCTTCAACCCTTGCAACCCCAATAGTACCCGACCCTTCTTCAATGTCTAACCTACCTTCAAGAGAACTCAAATAAGCAATAGTCTCTTCATCCATATCTATTGGAACATTAGGTAAATCTGGTAGTTTCATTTTACCACTAGATAATACTCTCTTATTTATATAATAATATGCTCTATTTTTACGCTAAAATAGTAAAATTTATATACTAAACTCTGTTTTTGATTAAAAATGGAAGAAAAATACAAAGGCGTGATATTTGAACTAGATTATGGCAAGGATATAAAGATAGATGTTAAAGACAAGAAGATTTTAGCTGCTTTGGCTAAAAATTCAAGGATTTCTCCAACTCATTTATCAAAAATTGTTGGATTATCCAAAGATGCAATAAGATACAGGATTCAAAAACTAAAAGAAAAAGATGTAATTAGAAAAAATTTGCTTATAGTTAACCCTTTTATTTTCTTCACACCATATACTATCTTATTAAGGCTGGAAAATATAAATGAAGAAAAAGAGAAAAAAATAATTGAATTTTTTATTAATCACCCATTTATAATTTGGTTTGGTCAATGCTCCGGAGAGTGGGATTTTGCAATTAATATTTTATCCAAAGATGTAAAACATTTTGATATGCTGATGAAAGAAATAAAAACAAAATGTTTAGGTAATTTAAAGAATTATGAAACTATGCCCATAATTAGCTTAAACAAATATGAAACTTTGCCTCAGAGCTTTTATAAAGAATTGAAAATTGATGTAAATTCTTTAAAAACCTATTTTGCATATGGAGAAAATTTTGGAAATAATAAGGTTGGACTTGGTAAACAAGATATTAATTTAGATGAACAAGCTCTGAAAATATTAAAAATTTTATCAAATGATGCTAATGCTAAAATAGTTGACATTGCAAAAAAATCCCGACTATCAGTTGATACTGTAAAACATAGAATAAAAAAATCAACAGAAAACAAAATTATATTGGCGTTTAGAACTATTATTAATGCATCTTATTTGCATTACCATGGATATATATCATTCTTTCAGCTTTTGCCTCATGTTGATGCTGAAAAAAGAAAAATGTTTGAAAGCTTTTTTAATTTTCATGAAGAAACTGCCTTTGTTCTTGAAACAACAGGAAGATATGACTTTGAAGTTTACATATTTGCCAAGGACCCTTTACATTTCAATACTCTATTAAGAGAAATAAGAAACAAATTTTATGACATTATTGAATCACATATGACCTTGATGGTATTAAAAGACTATAAGTTTGATTTTCTGCCTAAAGGTTTATTAGATTGATTATTATGTTCTGGAAGAAAGAGTTTGAAGTTATTTTTATTAAACAACAAATTTAAAAATAAGGGGAAAACCCTGTTTCTTATGGCAACACAACTTCATTATGCAAGACAAGGGACAATAACAAAAGAGATGAAATATGTTTCTTCTGTTGAGAATATTGATGTTGAACTTCTAAGGCAAAGAATAGCGCAAGGCTCTATTGTAATACCTGCTAATTTGAATCATAAGAATCTAAAGCCTGTTGCAATAGGCAAAGGTCTTAAAACCAAGATAAATGCAAATGTAGGAGCATCAAAAATAAGAGCATGTATCAAAGAAGAGCTTGAAAAAGTAAAGTTATGCAAAAAATATGGTGTAGATACTGTTATGGATCTAAGTACTGGAGGAAATCTAAATGAGATAAGGGAAGCAATAATTAATGAATCGAGTATGCCTATTGGAATTGTACCCACTTACCAAGTTGTTGAGGAAAACAATACAATTGAAAATTTAAAACCGGATGATTGGCTGGATATAATAGAACTGCAGGCAAAGCAAGGTGTTGATTTCATGACAATACATGCTGGTGTTTTGCAAAAAACTTTGCCTTTATTAAAAACAAGGCTTATAGGAGTTGTAAGCAGAGGAGGAGCTATACTTATCAGATGGATGAAAGCCAATAACAAAGAAAATCCATTGTATACTCATTTTGAGCAAATATGCGATATTTTTAGGAAATATGATGTTGCTTTTTCTCTAGGAGATGGCCTAAGACCTGGCTGCCTGCATGATGCAACAGATAAGTCCCAGATTGCAGAATTGAAAATACTTGGGCAGCTAACATTAAAGGCATGGGAAAAAGAATGCCAAGTTATGATAGAAGGCCCAGGTCATATTCCATTAAATGAAATAAAGTTAAATGTTGAGTTAGAGAAAAAATATTGCCATAATGCTCCATTTTATGTTTTAGGTCCTTTGGTTACTGATATTGCTCCAGGCTATGACCATATAACATCATCAATAGGCGCAGCAGTAGCAGGAATGCATGGCGCTGACTTTCTTTGTTATGTTACTGCAGCAGAACATTTAGGATTGCCAACTCCTGAGATGGTAAAACAGGGAATTATTGCATATAAGATAGCTGCTCATTCTGCTGATATTGCAAAAGGAATTCCTAATGCCAGAGACAGAGATGATGAATTAAGCAAAGCAAGATTTAATTTTGACTGGGAAAAACAGTTTAGTTTAGCTTTAGACCCGGAAGAAGCAAGAAGAATAAGGTCTGATTTAAACCTTGATGCTGATTTCTGCAGCATGTGCGGTCCAGAGTATTGCGCAATGAGACTTTATTCTAAGACAAGCAATGATAAAAATAAGATTAAAGAAGAAAAAATAACCTAACTTATCACCACTTTCTTATTGCCACTAATAACATTCCCAATAACCTGTGATTTAAAATCATATTTTTTTAATTGAGCTAGAATTTTTTCAGAATATTTTTTATTAACTATCAATACAAAGCCAATCCCCATATTAAATGTCCTGTACATTTCATCTTTTGGGATGTTTCCATGTTTCTGGATTAATTCAAATATGGGGGGTATTCTCCATTTTTCCTGATATAACTCTACTGAGCAGTTTTCAGGAAGTACTCTTGGGATATTTTCAATTAAACCTCCTCCTGTAATGTGGGCCATTGCCTTAATCTCAAATTTAGTTAGTAATTCATTTACAGGCTTAAAATAGCTTAAATGGACTTTCATTAATTCTTCCTTTAAAGCGCAATTTAGTCCTTTTGGTTTTTGGTTTAAATTAAGTTTTGCATGGTCAAACAGTACCTTGAAAACTAAGGAGTAACCATTAGTATGCAACCCATTAGAAGATAATCCAATTACCGCATCATCTTTTTTAATTTTTAAACCGTCAATCATTTTGTTTTTATTTACTTTTCCAACAATAAAACTTGCAAGGTCATATTCCTTTTCTTTGTACAATCCGGGCATTTCAGCAATTTCTCCTCCAACTAATGCACAATTATTTTCCTTACAAGCAATGGAAAGGCCTTTCACTATTTGCTCAATGACTTTGGGATTAACTTTTCCACAAGCTATGTAATCTAAAAAGAATAAGGGTTTTGCTCCAGTAACCAATATATCATTAACACAATGATTAACTAAATCCTGGCCAATAGTATCATGCTTATTTGTTTTAAACGCTAATTTTAGTTTTGTTCCAACTCCATCTGTTGAGGAAACTAAAACATTCTCTTTGTCAAACTGGTATAAACCGCCAAAAGAGCCGACTTTTGATAGAACATTTGGATTATACGTTTCTCTGACATATTTTTTAATGTTTTTTACTGCGAGGTTAGCAGCATCTATGTCTACACCAGCATCTTTGTATGTTGCGGGCTTTAATATCTTTTTAATTGAGCCAACAATCTCGTTTTTCTTATTAAGCCTGTAATAAATGGAGTTTGCTCTTTTCTCGCTTAGTAAAATTCCCGCTTTTTCAAGCTCTTTTAAGCCATCGCATAAGACTTTTGGGGAAATTTTTACAGCTTTCAGTATCTCATTCACATAAAACTCATTGTCAGGGTTGGCTAAGAAGAACTCTATTAATTTGGAGTATATGCTCTTAAATAAAAAGTTGATATTTGTTTCGTTTTTTGACATAATCATGTGATAATATGAAATGATATTTAAAGTTATCGGAATTTTTTGAAATTTCGAGAACTTTAAGCTTGAAAATTGTGAATTGTGAGCGAGTTCGCAACGAGCTCACTCGCATCTCACAGATTTTCATTGTTTAAAGCTTTTCTTTTTATAACAAATTAAGAAGTATCAAAAACAATACTTAACAAAGAAAAAATAATTTTTGAAGGATATTAGTCAACATTCAACACATTTCTTGCAATATGCTTAATAAAGCTAGAGGTTGCCTTTGTTTGCTCAACAATAATTGCTGTTGAAACAACAATTTTATTGCTTTCCTGAATCGACTTTTTTGCTCCTTTTTTCACATTACAATCATGACAGGGAACTTTGCTTGCATTTTCTAAAAATTTGTTACACCTGTCAATAATATCTTTGCCTGTTACTTGAATATCGTGGGCTGTTTGTTTATCATTGCTATAGTATGCCTTCATTACCTTGCAAAACCTCTCTTTTAATTCTTTATTTATGCTTTTAAATTCTTCTCTCAGCCCACCCTGAAATCCTGCTTCCGCAATCAAACTGCTCATTCTCTTCTGCGCGTCTGCCAGCTCCTCAATCCTCCTTAAAACTATTTTATCAACTAAAAGATTCCAGGATGTAGTATTTAGAGTCTTCATATTTTTTGGGCTATCCATGATATTTTTTATAACCCTAAACCCAAGATAGTATAGCCTATTTATGTCCATATCCCTATGGATAATGCTATCTGGATTGCATTTTCTATCTATGCATAACAAATTATCATCCATCATTGACCTTGCTATTAAATCTACCCTCCTGATGATGCTGTTGATGGGTATGCTGCTAATATCAATAAGGTCTTTTGCCACAATCCTCTGTCTTGTCTGCTCAATAATCTCCATTCCTGAAAGATTCCTTAAAATGCCTTTAAGTACTGGTGCGTCCTCTTCCAAAGTTTTAGAAAAAATCTCGATTGTATGGTAATTATTGAGGTATGCGGTGATTATTTCGGCTTTTACCCTGCTCAGCTTTTTACCATCCATACTTATAGTAATGGATTTTTCTTCTTTTTTTACGCTTTTGCCTTCTGCATAAAAGATTATCTCATCACTGCCCTCTTCAACCCCGATATTATCTCCTTTTTTTAGTTTATTTTTTTCTACCCAATATTTTGGTATAGTCACAACAAAAGAACCATTGCTAAATCCTATTAATTTTCTATAATCCATATCTACCACCCCCAGTTTATATATTTTTAAAAAATATATACTTACTATATCGTATATAGGGTATAGAGAATAAGTATATATATTTAATTGTTTTGCTATATTATAAAAGCGTGAGGTGGTATATATGGAAAAGGAATTCTTTGTTGATGAAGAGACAGAGCAAATGCTAGATGATGAAAGCATCTATTCTGAAAATGTAAGGGAGCAGCTTCTGGAAGATGATGAGCTAAGTCCTCAAGAAGCGGCTTTTATGCAGGGCTATGATGAAGCCTATGTTTAATAAAAATAATTGGGCGGCGGTAAGATGAAAATAAGAAGAAGATGCATAAGCTGTGGTTTTCTAATATTCAAAAGTGGCCGTAATGATCCTTATCTATGCAGGGATTGTGAGAAGATAGGCTTAGGAGAAGAAGCAAGATATGCTTACTTGGATAGTGTGCAATTATAAAAATTTAGGGTGGTGGTGGAAATTAAAAATGTATGCATAAGTTGTGGTTTTTTTGTTAAGGAAGAATCAGACAGCAGTCCTGAAATTTGCAGGGATTGTGAATTAATGAGCCTTGATGAAGAAACTATGTATGTGTAAATAAAAACAAGAAGGTGCTCAGAAATCATAATTCTGGGCACCTCTTCGTAAAAAACTCCGAGGTGATTAAAATGTATAGGCAAGAACCATCTGAAGATTTGAATTTTGATGACTTTTTTGAAAGGTTTGCCATGAACGACTTTACAGATAAGATGTATGAGTTTAAGGATAAATGAAAAATGATGAAGATGTAAGTCAGTCATAGATATGTGTTTTTGTTCTTAACTGCTGTTAGTGCTATTCTTCAGTTCTCTAAAATCCCAAAATTCTTAACTTATAGGCTCTGAAACCCTAAAATTTAATTGTATAATTCCGAAATAATGTGACACTTTCTAAGCCAGGATTCAT
>CEPV01038425.1_pt1 | contig 45264 bp, 46 predicted proteins | sample 530451 | NCBI WGS metagenome assembly CEPV01 (sample SAMEA2620097, study PRJEB7988) | marine metagenome | isolation source: saline water (ENVO:00002010), including
TTTACTATTGGTTCCCCGGTTGCCTTTTTTAATAAGCTGAAAACGCCGAATGCTGTTCTGTCTTTCATGGAAGAATGACCAATGGAGTTTCCTGTTATATCGGATATGAACTGAAGCAAAGGTTTTCTTGCGCCACCACCGCTTGCCGGGATAATGTCTGGGCATTCCTGTAAAGGCATAACTTTAATAATATCATTTACAAGGTATCCGATGGATTCCATTCCGGCACGAATGATTTCATTATTACTTACATTATCCAATTGGTGAAAAACAGTTTCAAATCCACTTTTCCAGTAAGGGGCTGCCAATCCGGAAAAACCGGGAACCAATACACCGTTTGTATCAGTTTGGCTGCATCGTTTATCCCATTCCATGTCTTTGTGGGGAATATTCAATTTATCTTCCAGCCAATAAAAAAGAGAATTACATGCATTGATTGAGCCTTCAGTCACATAATGGGTTTCATATTCATTGGAAAAAAGTACATTGTTTAGCAATCCTTTTATATGTTTTGCAAATGGACCCGAATGGTATAAAACGGAAGCAGATGTTCCAAAATTCATAGCTAGAAAATTTTCTGCCAAACCCCCCTGTCCAATCAATGCACTTTGCTGATCGCCAATGATACAATTCAGAGGCAAACCCCAAGGCTGGATGTATCCAAAATCTCCCACAGATGGCACAAGGGTTGGCAAGCAATTTTGGTTAACATCGTAAAATGAACATAACTCATTATCCCACTTTAATTCAGTGATATCCATTAGTTGAGAGCGTCCTGCAATTGTATGATCTACGACAGGATGCCCTGTTAACCGATGTACAAGAAAAGCACTTAATGGTCCAAACCATAAATCTCCTTTGTCCACGTTTGATTTAAGGCCTGGATCATTGCGAATCAAATGTTGGTATTTAGCACCGCCGAAATGAGCGCTTAAAGGGACACCGCTTTTTTCATGTATCAATTGATTATATTCGGATAATTCATTCACAATTTGATAGGCTCGACTATCCTGCCAGCTCAATGCAGGTGATTGTGGTTCACATGTGATTTTATCCCAAAACAAAAATGTGGAACGCTGCAGCGCAATCCCAACATTAATGATGTTACCGAATTTTTGGTCAGCAGTATCAACACATTGCTGAATCAGTTCAAGGCATGATGCAACAATCTGATTGGCATCACATTCGACATGTTGAGGTGCCGGTCGAGATAATGGATGTTTTATACGGTTGCTGAAAACAACATCATTGTTTTCATTGAATAAAAAACATTTTGTTGATGAGGTTCCCTGATCTATGACAAGGGAAAAAGGTGAACCGGATGAGTCCGGCACGGTTATTCTTCTACTGAATATTCGTAAAGAGTTTCGAATTCATCCGTTGGAAGCATGCGAATGGCATCCCAAGTCAACTTTGAGCATACCCGAGAACATATCTGGCAACCGATACATTCATCGAAACGAATTTGAACGGGAGGAATAGGAATGCCATACTTTTCAACAGGAACTGCTTCAATGCAATCAACAGGACAAAAGGGTACGCAAACCTGGCAACCGGTACAATTATCCTCATCCACAACAGCAATAAGCTTAGGTTTCTTTTTCTTTTTATTAATCTTTTCCGCCAGTTCGGGTACGGACTTATAGTGATCGTATTTATATGTATCTGCCATATTGATTCTCTAAGTAAGTCAGGAAATTATGCTGGCTTTTAGTAAAACCAAAAGTTAATTCAATTGTCGGATCTGTTTGGAAAAAAGGCCTATCAATCCGCTTATAACAGCTCCAATTCCAAAAATAAGAAAAACATAACGGACATCCATTCCGGCTGCCAGAACACCTACCAATGCTGATGACATAGCTGTCATACCCACAACAGCCAGATGAACCATGGAAAATAAACGTCCATGATATTCATTCGGTGTATTTTTTTGTATTATAGATGTTCTGGAAATAGTAATAACCGGTATACCCATCCCATGAACTATTATCATAACAATTGCCGCTGGGACTGAAGGAATCCAGTAAAAAAAGGAATAGGTTATACCGTCCCAAATCAGTGCAAGTAATAATAATACACCATTGCTTAACCGATGGCTGCTTTTATACATGAGCCAAGAACCGATGAGCATGCCGCCGGCCATACCCGCTTCCACAAAGGCAAAATCGGATGCTGTACCGCCCAAAGTGGTTTTTACAAATATTGGCATGCCGACGATGGCGGGACCCATGATGAAAATATTATTTAAAATTGTCAGGATAATTAAATATCCAATACTACGGTGTTTAATGATGTAATGTAGTCCGGATTTGAGTTGTTTGAATGTAGCATGTGTTTCCTGCGGCGGACGATTTTTGGGTTTAATAACAAATAATAACAATATGCTAGCAACTAAAAAGGACATTGCATCAAAAACAAATAATTTATTTAAAGATATTATGCCTAATAACACTCCAGCAAAGGCCGGGCCGATTAAATAAGCCAGCTGTGAACTGGTTGCTATAACAGAATTCACTTTAGATAATTGTTTTTTTGCAACGACTTCCGGGACAAAGGCGTTCAGCGCCGGGGGAAACATGGTGCCGAAACTGCTGCGTATGAACGCCAGAATACCAATGAGCATAGCATCGGCTGCGCCGTAAAAAAGTGTAATGGGAATTATCATCACCGTCAATGATTGGCTTATATTGGCAATATGCATGATCGTCAGCCGATTGTATTTATCGGCGAAAACTCCTCCGAGCAAACCAAAAAACATAGCAGGTAAATAAGCGCTCATTGCCACCAGCCCTGTGATAACAGGTGAGCCTGTCAAATCCAGGATCAGCCAGATCAGAGCTAATTGATAGACGGCATCACCCATGGCCGTGATCAGTTGGGCGAGCCACAATGTCGTTACATTTCTATTCCACATGATTAAACAGCGGGAAAGTTAATGTTTAAAACCACCAAATATATTTTGTTATTTTGAGTATGAAATGAAAGTAATAATTTTTAGATTTTTATCTATTTCTCTGATATAAAAATGATTTAATCAGAAAAATTAAAAAATGCTTCTACAACAAGCAATGAAATTGATAATAATTTTAATGATTATTGTATCAATGAGTTGCAATAATTCAGAGAGCAATAAGTCTGTTTACCACACCCAGACCTCATCTATCAATCAAACCGATGAACCTAATGTGTATTGTATTAATGATTAATGTAACCTGATGTGGTTTTCTTGTGGCGAAGGTTTGTGCGATTATTATGGTTTTGGAGTTTGGTGGTGCACTAGTATAGGAAGTGGTTACTGTAATGGATCAGGTGACGGAATTTGTTATCATGATTGTTTTAGAAGTAATGGGTGTGCCGCTGGATTAAGTTGTAATTGTACAGTTGGGCTTTGCAATTGTAAAGTTAATAGCAATACAAATATTCCAGATTAATTAATAATGCATTGGTAATAATATGAATAGACAGTTTAAAACAACAGTTATAATTTTTGCTTTTACAGTAAAAGCAATCTCCCAAACATACATTTCTGAAGATACATATTCGATTATGAATGAAAATAATCTTTTATTTGAACAGTTAAATGGTAAAAAATCTGATGAGATAATTGATATACTCTCTGTTGCAATCTCTGATCCTAATATTAATATTAATACAGAAACAGATGTATATTTAAAATCATTGAGTGGGAGTATTAAATCTCTCGTATTAAATAATTATGATGATGGGATAAATGAATTAAAAGAAGCATTTATTTTGGCAAAACCATGGATATGGAATTATTTCAAAACAATTTAGGTTTTATTGCTGTTCAATTGGCAATTTCATATAATAAAAAGGGTGATTTCAATAGAGCTGTAGAGTATTCTAAGCTTGTACTTACTAATTATCCTTTGTGGGAAGGTGGTACAAATTTCGCAAGTAATTTAATGTTATTAAAAATTGCTTTAGAAAATATTATGACTGTAGAAGAAAAAAGGAATTTATTATTAGAATTAATTTATGTTGCTCCGAACACTTCTTTTCAATTACAAGTATTACTCCATCTTGCTGATCAAGAAATTAAAATCAATAATAAAATTAAAGCTAAAGAGTATATTGCAATCATAGATGAAAATTATAGGACAGATATACATTACAATAATATTTGGTCTAAATTTTATTTAGATTGGGGTTTCATTACTTTAGATGAATATAAAAATCTTAATGAACAGTTATATAAATTTCATCAATTGAGCCGTGATAAAAAATAGTAATATTATAATTGGATTCAAACAGAGTCCATTAAAGTTAATGTCAAAATCCTTTTCACCTTTTATAAAACCCTCCTAAATTTTCACTCTAATTTTGTACAGTTAATATAACCAACTCATTTAGGAGATAAAAATGACATACATAATTGCAGAACCCTGTGTAAGTACATGCGACACTGCATGTGTAGAAGTATGCCCGGTGGATTGTATCCACGGACCCGATGATAAAACCGGTTCTGGCGAGGAAGCAAAAGCAGACGGATTTGATCCTGAAGGTAAAATGCTTTACATCGATCCGGAAGAATGTATTGATTGCGGAGCCTGTGAACCGGAATGCCCGGTTGAAGCAATCTTTGAAGAAAGTGAAGTCCCTGAAGAGTGGAATAAATATATCAGAATCAATTACGAGTGGTTCGGCCAAGAATACACCGGCTGATTCAGCAATCCAATCAATCTTAACTCGAAGAACGGCTGTTTTATACAGCCGTTCTTTATCTTTTAAACCCCATGAATAAACAAGACGTATTAGACCTGCTAAAAACAATAAAATATCCGGGTTTCAGCCGGGATATTGTTTCTTTTGGAATGATTGATAATATTACTGTCGATGACAATAATGTATCTGTTTTATTAAAAATAACGACAGAGAAAGATGATAAAAAACAAGCTGTAATTGATACAGTCAAAAATGTTTTACAATCAACAAATACATTTGATAAAATTGATGTAACACTCTCACAAGAAGGGCACACACCACCTCATACACACCAGCAACAGGCACCAGCCGGGCCAGCGCCATTAGAAGGGATTGAACATATAGTTGCCATCGCCAGTGGAAAAGGCGGAGTAGGCAAATCAACTGTAGCTGCAAATATTGCCGTAGCACTTACACAAAAAGGCCACAAAGTTGGTTTACTTGATTTAGATATTTATGGACCTTCATTACCCACAATCCTTGGATTCAATGATAACCCGGAATTAACCCAAGACAAAAAATTAATCCCCCTTAACCGTTATGGAATGAAAGTCATGAGTTTTGGGTTTATCAGCGGTAACGATACTCCCGCCATTTGGCGCGGACCCTTGGTCAGCAGAATGACTGAACAGTTTTTTCAGGATGTTATCTGGGGAGAATTGGATTATCTGATATTAGATCTTCCGCCTGGAACCGGAGATGTACAACTAACATTGAGCCAAAAAGTACGCATGAGCGGAGCTGTAATTGTTACGACTCCTCAAGATATTGCTTTGTCTGACGTACGCAAAGGTGCCGAAATGTTTCGAAAAGTTCAAACACCTGTTTTGGGAGTAATAGAAAATATGTCCGGTTTAGTTATCGAAGGTCAAATTTCAAGTGAAAAAGATGTAAAAATTGATATAGCTGGCGTGGGAAATGTTGATGTAGATAAAGATGGACATTTTGAATTTATGGTGGATATTTTCAAAAAAGGTGGTGGTGTTACAGAAAGTGAACGATTAGGCGTTCCCTTATTAGGCGAAATTCCTATTGATAAAGAAATAATGGATTCTACAGATAATGGTAAACCCCTTGTTTTAAGTCAACCGGATTCATCGGTATCACATGTGTATATTCAAATAACTGATCGTATTCATACTACGTTGCAAGCATAGTACCAAAGGTTACAATGACAACCCATCTTGCTGACATTTTAATTTATACACTTTTGGGTGTTGCTGTTTTATATCCTTTCTTTTTCTGGTTCACTCCCCGACAAAAAATCGATTCCGGTTTTTATAATTTTAATTTGGGTCTGTCAGGAATGCTTGGCGGCATGGCATTGGTTTTATCGTGGGCTACCGGTATGGATCAGATGCATATTTACGGAATAGCCGGTTGGCTTGGACTACTTTTATTAGTGACATATCTGTATTGGAATAATGAAAAAATTTCCTTATTCGTCATATCATTTGTATCATGTTTAGGTTGTTTTGTTTTTATCCTTTTTGCAAAATCTATGTTTACTGATAGTAATCTTTATTCAGTGATTTTTACTGGGTGTGTAAGCCAAGCCATCCTTGCAGGCGTCATATTTGCAATGATTCTTGGGCATTGGTATTTGAATGTTGTTCAATTACCTATTATTCTACTGCGCAGAACATCCAATGCGCTGGCAATTCTTTTAATCATCCGATTGATATGGAATTTAGTTCAATTACAGTCATTTTCAGTTGTAGATCAATATGGAAGAATGCTTTCGATCTTTCAATATATAGCAACTTTAGAGGGTTTTTTCTTGGGAGTATCTGTGTTTTTTGGACTTCTTGTCCCATTAATATTGCACTTTTTTATTTGGCAAACATTGAAACTCCACGCAACTCAAAGTGCGACAGGATTATTATACATTAGTGTTTTGGCCATTATGGTTGGTGATTTATGCTATAAATATGTTCTATTCCAAAATGGATTATTATTGTGAGTGAGTTGGATTTCTCAAAATGCCCAGAGTGTGAATGTAAACATTTTTATCGCCAAAAAGATTTTAACAGAGCCATTGGTTGCCTAATGATATTAGCGGGCGCCATTCTAGTCCCTTTTACATATGGTTTAAGCCTTGCTGTAGTCGCTGCAATGGATTGGTATTTATACAAAAAAGTTTCCGATGAAGTTGTGTGTTATAAGTGCCGGGAGAAATTCAAAAATGTTGATATTCCTGAACACATTACACCATTTGATCATCATATTGCTGAATTGTATGAGGAACCGGATTGAGTACGGTGCGTTATACTCGACACAAGTCTAGACACTGTTTGTATATAGACAGTGAAAAAGGTAATTTCGCCCGCAATTTTTATAGATAATTGAATTGTTTATGTCAGTTGATTTATTAAAAGATAACGTAATCAAAAATGGTAATGTCCCCAGTCATATAGCTATAATTATGGATGGTAACGGACGATGGGCAAAAGAAAAAGGCCTTCCCCGCTTTGCCGGCCATGGTGAAGGGATTAACTCCGTAAGAGAAATAACCAGAATTTGCGGTGAAATAGACGTGAAACATTTAACCCTTTATACATTTTCTTCTGAAAATTGGTCTAGGCCCAAAACCGAAGTATCTGCTTTGATGAAATTGTTATTAAAAACAATCGAAAAGGAAATAACTGAACTGGATAAGAATAATGTGCAATTAACCACCATCGGCGAATTAGACGATTTGCCCACAAGTGCACGTCAAGGAATTCTGGATGGAGTTGAAAAAACCAAAAACAATACAGGTTTAAATCTTGTACTTGCGTTGAGTTATGGCGGAAGGCAGGAAATTATGAAAGCAGTCAAAGATCTTTGTTTGGATTTGGAAAGTGGTAAAGTAAAATCCGCTGATATAAATACCTCCCTCTTTAAAAATTATTTGTATACAGCTGTTACTCCAGATCCGGAGCTGCTCATTCGTACAGGCGGGGAAAACAGGATAAGCAACTTTCTCCTTTGGCAAATAGCATATACAGAATTGTATGTGACGGATCTTTATTGGCCCGCATTCCGAGAAGAAGAATTACTGTTAGCAATTAAAAACTATCAAGATCGCGAAAGGCGTTTTGGAAAAGTGAGCGAACAACTAGAGTCATGTTAAATAAATATTTATATCTCATACTTACACTATTATTAGCATCAAATTGTCTTTTTGCTCAGCAGGAAGACATCAAGCTAAAGAAAGTTAATATTGAAGGGAATAATTTAACGTCAGAATCGATGATCCGATATACAGCCGGATTACAAGAAGGGGAAAATATTGCGCCAGGTGATTTTTCCAGAGCTGTAAAAAGACTATGGCAGCTTGGCCTGTTTAATGATATTCAAATCAGAATGGATGAAGAATCAGAAGAGGGGTTGTCCCTTACTATTGTTGTAAAGGAAAATTATATTATAGGGGAAATCCTTTATAAAGGGAATAAAAAAATAAAGGATAAAAAATTTGATGAAGAATTAGGCTTGCGCAGCGGTATGCGGATTCAACCAAATCTCATTAATGAAACCATTAAAAAAATGAAAGATCTGTATGCCGAAGATGGTTATTCACTTGTCGATATCGAAGGTGATTTGACTGAACCCAAAGATATGTCCGAAACGGACGATGCAAAGAAAAAACAAATCCGTCATTTAGTTTTTACTATTAATGAAAATAAAAAAGTCAAGTTGCGTCATATCAAATTTGAAGGCAATGAACAATTCTCATCATTCCGTTTACGCCGTGAGCTTAAAGAAACAAAAATGCAGCGATGGTATTTATTTTGGCGTTCCCATTTTGATGATAAGAAATACAATGAGGATAAACTTAACCTAATTAATTTTTATCATAACGAAGGCTATCGGGATGCTGAAATTGTTTCAGATTCTATCTATTATGATAAAAGCAATAAAGAAATGACCATCCTCATTAGTATAAATGAAGGACCACAATACCGTTATAGGCAGTTTACATGGGAAGGCCATTCGCTTTATACAGAGGGAGAATTAAGTCGCGCTTTGGATCTGGAGCTTGGAGAAAAGTATAACGAAGAAGAATTTAATATTGCTGTATACGAACGCATGCACGGGCTGTACATGGACCGTGGTTATATTTATAGTAATGTCATTCCAAAATTTACGCCTGTAGGTAAAGATTCATTGGATATTCATTTTGAAATTACAGAAAATCACAAAGTGTTTATTCGCAATATTTATGTCCAAGGCAACGATAAGACGAGGGAAAATGTAATTCGCCGGGAACTCCATGTGTTCCCCGGGGATGTGTTTAATCGTCAGCTTTTGCAGCGGAGTGCTCGTGAATTATTTATCTTGAATTATTTTAGCAATGTCGTTCCAGATGTTGTGCCGGTCGATGAGGACGAAATTGATTTAGAAATAACTGTGGAAGAAAAATCATCTGATCGGGCCAATGCCAATGTTGGTTATAGCGGTGTGTATGGACTTATGGGCGGCGGTGGTGTGGAATTCACTAATTTTCGAGGTTTAGGCCAGCAGCTCACCATGAGTTACAATGTTGGTTCACAACAAACCGTAAATTATTATTCGCAAAATCAAGGCGCGAAATATGAATCGTTCAGTATACGCTTCATGGATCCTATGATTTTTGATACGCCAAACAGGGTTGGTTTCTCATTTTTTAATTCTTTTCGCGGTAGATCATCTGGTTTTGGAATACCTTTGGATATACAAGTTGTGGGCGGTTCAGTTCAATGGGGGAGACGTTTTAGATGGCCCGATGATTATTTCCGCGGTTATTGGGTATTAAATTCTTCGACAAAGACCTACGATGGTTCACAGAGCGATATAGATACATATGTGGGAGGTCTGGAAAAAACAAGAGGACTTGGGATAACACAAGTTATCAGTCGAGACAGCCGCGACCGTCAGGAATTTACCAGCAGAGGATCTAAGTTTACATGGGAGTCAACCATATCAGGCGGGCCCTTTGGCGGCAATGAAGATTTTCTTAAACACGTATTGAATTTGGAATGGTATACACCTACATTCTGGAAAATTGTACTAATGAGTTCATTGAAAATGGGTGTAATTGATGCCTTGCCATCGCAAGAAGAACGATCTATTATTCCTTTTGATGAAAAATTTATTATGGGCGGAAATGGTATTCCCTATGGAAATATGCTCCGAGGTTATGCTGAAAGTTCAATTGGACCAAAATCGTCTTCAGGGAATACAGTCCCCGGAAATGCCATGATGAGATTTGTTTCGGAATTAAGGGTTCCGTTTTCAGAAAATCCCGTAATTTATGGACTTATGTTTGCAGAAGCTGGAAATGTTTGGAATACAGAATCCATGACGGAACCATTTAGTATTCCAAGATCTGGACCCTTGAGCCTAAAGCGATCAGCCGGGTTTGGAATTCGATTCTTTATGCCCATGATCGGTATGCTCGGCTTTGACATGGGCTATGGTTTTGATGATAATAGTGGCGATGGGAATCCAGACGGCTGGAACTACACCATCATTTTTGGTCAATCTTTTTAATTAATTCAACCAAGGAGGACTTGTGCCTAAACTCATATTAACACTAATCATAACAGCAGTGATGTTGACTTCAACATTGCTTGGTGAAATAAAAATCGGTTTTGTTCAATCGGATCGTATTCGCGCAGAATATGAAGAATTTCGTGATGCAGAATCACAATTGCAGATGGAATTCCGGAAAGTGCAAATGGAATATCAAATACAATTAATGGAATTGGATAGCCTCAAAAACGCATATGAAACACAGCGGCTAATGAGTTCACCGGAATGGCGTCGTGAAAAAGAACAGGAAATCGCAACCAAGGAACGCAATCTGCAAGTTTTTCAAGCAGAAAAAGTGGGTCCGGAAGGACTGCTTTATCAAAAACAGGCACAGATGGAATTTGAAATTCTATCCAAAGTAAAACGTGCTGTGGATAAAGTTGCTGCAGAAAAAGAATATGACTACATTATTGATGGTTCAGTTTCACTGCTTTTCGGCAACCCTGCATTCGATGTAACTGACGATATTCTTTATGAACTTCGGAAGTATAATATTTCCGAAGAGGATAAATAACTAAACCTTTGGCATCATTGCAGGAATTGGCCTCCCTGTCCGGAGGTCAAGTAATTGGCAATCCCAAACTTGAAATTTCAGGTGTCTCTGAAATCCAGAATGGTGTATCTGGAACAATCACATTTATAGGTAATCCAAAGTATAAAAAATATGCAACGGACACCCTGGCCTCGGCGATTATTACCGCAGATGAAGCTGATCTAACCGAAACGAATGGAATTTTAGTTAAAAATCCCCAATTGGTTTTTGCAAAAATCCTGAACCATTTTTATACACCACCGGAAACCAACAAAGGGATTCATCAAACAGCTATCATTTCTGATTCAGCAACAATCGGTAAGGATGTTAGTATTGGTCCTTTTTCACTAATTGAAGAAAGGGCTTCAATCGGAGATCATTCTATTATTGGTGCGAATACTATTATTGGTAAAGATGCCTCTATTGGTAATAATTGCCATTTGCATAATAATATCACTATTTATCATAACTGTACAATCGGTGATTACAATACCATTTTCAGCGGTTCTGTTATTGGCAGTGATGGTTTTGGATATGTTGAAGAGGATGGAAACCATAGAAAAATTCCCCAAACAGGAACGGTTGTTACCGGTGATAATGTTGATATCGGTGCTAATTGTACTATTGATCGCGGGACCATTGGGGATACAATAATCGGCGCCGGAAGTAAATTTGATAATTTGGTACATATCGCTCACAATGTGAGAACCGGTAGAGGATGTCTCTTTACAGCAGGTGTTTCGATTGCAGGGAGCGTTGAATTAGGAGATTTTTGTATATTTGCAGGGAACTCTGGTTGTATTCCGCATGTGAAGATAGGCAATGGCGCTGTTTTTGCAATAAAAAGCGTTGCAACGAAATCTCTTCCCGGCGGAAAAACATACGCTGGGGTACCCGCTAGAGAAATAAAAGAACAGCATAAAAAAGAAGCAGTGATGTTTGAAATAGCATTAATAAAGAAAAGATTACAAAAATTAGAAAATGCTGAAAAGTAATCATAAACAACAACGAACCATAAAAGAAGCATCTTCATGTACAGGCGTTGGTTTACATACGGGTGTAGAAAGTAAGATAACATTTAAACCCGCACCGGAAAACTACGGCATACGATTTAAACGAACGGATATTAAAGGCAGTCCTGCAATTAAAGCTGATATCGATCACGTAGTTGATATATCTCGTGGAACTACTATTGAGCAAAATGGCGTTCGTATTCATACAGTTGAACATGCATTAGCAGCAGTTTCCGGATTACGAATAGATAATATTCTAATCGAGTTAACCAGCAAAGAAACACCTGTGATGGATGGAAGTGCCAAAGATTTTGTTGAAGCATTACATTCGTCGGGTCAAATTACCCAGGATGAGAATCGCAGAGTATTGCCAATCAGAAATGCAGTAACGTACTCCGACACAGTAAAGGAAATTGATATACATGTTATTCCATCAAATCGTTTTCGTGTAACATTCATGGTAGATTACCCATTGCCACAATTGGGAACACAATATGAAGCGATTTATAATATGGAAGAAGATTTTGCAAAAGAAGTCGCCCCTGCCAGAACATTTTGTTTTATGAGTGAAGTTGAAATGTTAAAGGAACAAGGATTGATCAAAGGCGGTACATTAGAAAATGCTGTGGTGATTATTGATAAGGAAATAGTTCCTGATGAAATTGATCATTTGCGAACACTGTTCAACATCGAAGAAACAATTATTTCTGGCGCAAATGGAATCTTGAATGATAAAGTTTTACGTTATAGAAATGAGCCTGTCCGTCATAAAACACTTGATTTGATTGGCGATTTAGCACTGTTGGGAGTCCCAATCAAAGGGCATGTTACTGCTGCCAGAAGCGGGCATGCCAGCAACGTAGAATTTGTTAAAATGATTCGCCAAGAATACGCTGATTATTTTAAAGAAAACAAAATTTAAATTTTATACAGAGAATTAAAATGTTGTATATAGAAGAAATTATGGAACTCCTGCCACATCGTTATCCATTTATTCTGATAGATAGAATTATTGAAATAGAACCTGCAAAGAGTTGCACGGCATTAAAAAATGTGACCATTAATGAACCCTATTTCCATGGACATTTTCCAGATCAACCTGTAATGCCTGGAGTACTGATTCTAGAATCTATGGCTCAAGCCGGTGCGTTTCTTACGCTGAATTCAGTTGATAATCCCATGAGTAAAAATATGTTCTTTTCAGCCGTTGAAAAAGCCAAGTTTCGTAAACCAATTATTCCTGGTGATCAAGTTAGGGTAGAAATGGAATTGCTGAAAATTCGGATGAATGCAGTTAAACTTCGCGGTAATGCTTATGTCGATGATAAAATCGTTACAGAAGCCATAATCATGGCAAATATTGTTGACCGCGCTGGAGCGTAACTATTTCTACACTCATCCATCCTGCTGCTCTTGTATCAAATGGAGCAAAACTGGGGAACAATGTTTCGGTAGGCCCTTTTACCCTAGTTGAAAGCAATGTAACAATCGGCGATGATTCCAGCATTGGAAATAATACAACGGTTAAAGCAGGAACGAGGATTGGCAAAAATACCCACATTTTTCATAATTGTTCCATAGGAGAAATTCCTCAAGATCTAAAATTTGGCGGTGAAGAAACCACAACCTCAATTGGCGACAATGTTACTATTCGAGAATCAGTCACTATTAATCGAGGAACGTCCGCCAGGGGGTGTACAGAGATTGGAAATAATGTTTTATTAATGGCCTGTACTCATGTGGCCCATGATTGTATTCTAGGTAATAATGTGATTATGGCAAACTTAACAACTTTGGGAGGACATGTAGAACTTGGGGATTGGGTTTCTTTGGGAGGCGGCGTCCTCGTCCATCAATTTTCTAAAGTCGGCGCCCATGTCTTTATCGGTGGAGGTTTTCGGATAGTACAAGACGTCCCTCCTTTTATTCTTGGTGCCGGAGAGCCACTCCAGTATAGTGGAATAAACCAGATTGGTTTACGCCGTCGTGGGTTTAATGGAAATGTCAGAAAATTAATTAAGGAAGCGTATAGACTGTATTTCAGGTCAGGCTTAAACCGAAAAGAAGCCCTTGAAAAAATCAAAACAGATTTAGAACAAACAAATGAAATAACTTTGATAATCAATTTTATAGAATCCAGTGATCGTGGTATAATTTGAAATGGTACAAACAGAATATGATTTTTCGTTTTTTAATATATTGTCTAATCTTTACTTCTTTTTTAACAAGTCAGTGGATATCGTTTGATTTATCAAAGGCGGATGCGGCAACATTTGATAAACAAGTTGAACCTACTATAATATCATCTGTATTAACCGGCGGTCGTTCGACCTTATTAAATTTGACTCCAAACCAGCGGTTAGGTATTGCAGTTTCCATGCCAATTGGGTGGGATATAGCAAAGACCTCTTATCAATTAAATCCTTTTATCCATCCATTCATGGTTGAAGGGCAGTTTTTAATCACAGAAAATCTAGTGCTTAAAGGGAAAATGAATATGTTTTCCAATGGTGAAGAATCTGTTCAAGTTGCTGGATACGGTTGTAATTATTTAGCAAATTCATGGTTCTCAAGTGTTTCAATAGGCTGGCTGGAAGGACCGAAACATTTACGTGTACGCTTCGTTGATACAGCTGTCACTATGAAGAAGTCACTATTTAACATGCCCGCATTTTTTGGTGCTGGATTTAACAAATATAGAGGAAATATTCTTGGATTAAATAGTGATGAATTACCCGGGAAAATAGAAAATTCAATTTCGTATTTAATTGCAGGAACTGAACTTCAATTCTCTGGTATAGATATAGAATTACAAACCCAAATTCATTTTAAATTCGTACAATTTAACGTTACAATTTTCCGTTTATTTTTCTAATGACAATAAAATTATCTATACTTGGTTCAACAGGATCTATTGGGGAAAACACTTTACGTGTTGCTGATAATCTTGGTCAGAAATTTGATATTACTTATTTAACTGCGAATAGAAATTCAGATAAATTGATTGCACAGGCGAAAAAATATACACCTAAAGCTGTTGCAATAATTGATGAAAAAGCGGGTAAAAAAGTATCATCTGCATTACAGGATAACATTGAAGTATTAACCGGTAGAGAAGGATTATTAGAATTAGCTGGTCGAGATGACGTTGATATTGTTATGAACGGTTTGGTGGGGAGTGCCGGGATGGAACCAACATTAAGATCGATTGAAGCCGGCGTAAATGTTGCCTTAAGTAACAAAGAAAGCCTGGTGATGGCCGGTTCAATTATAGAAACAGCCAAAAAGAAATCCGGAGCAGCACTATTTCCTGTTGATAGTGAACATTCAGCGATTTGGCAATGTTTGGCAGGTGAAAAAATAGCGGATGTGAGGAAAATAATTCTAACAGGCAGTGGAGGCCCATTCAGAACAAGAGAAATATATACGTTTAAAGACATAACACCTGAAGAAGCACTCCATCACCCAAACTGGAATATGGGCAATAAAATAACAATTGATTCTGCCACCATGATGAACAAAGGATTGGAAGTTATTGAAACAAGATGGCTTTTTGGATTACTTGCTGATGAAATTGATATTGTTATTCATCCCCAATCAATTATTCATTCCATGATTGAATTTGTTGACAAATCAGTCAAGGCCCAATTGGGTGTACCCGATATGAAAATCCCTATTCAATATGCTCTGACGTATCCCCGTCGCAGCTCTGCAAATTGGGAGGAGTTGGATCTGATAAAATCCGGACAGCTCACTTTTGAAGAACCAGATCTGGAAAAATTCCCCTGCATTAAATTGGCGTATGAGGCTCTTCGTGCCGGAGGTTCAACACCTGCTGTATTAAATGTTGCTAACGAACAAGCAGTGTATCGCTTTTTAGATGGTGAAATAAAATTTACTGAAATACCGGCAATAATAGAAAAAGCATGTGCGAATCATCATTATATTTCTGAACCAACTTTAGAAGATTTACTGGCATTGGAACTCTGGGCAACCGAATTTGTTAATGCGTATAATTAATAGGTAAAATTTAATGACAACTCTTTGGGCAACAATCATTGTATTAGGTGTTCTTGTAACTGTTCACGAACTAGGACATTTTCTGGCAGCGCGATCTGTGGGTGTGCGAGTAGATAGGTTTTCAATAGGATTCCCTCCACGGCTGTTTACGTTTACTTCAATTGCCGACGGCTGGTTATTCAGAATTTTCTTTTATCATCGTAATGAAGAAAATAGAATTGTCTGGGGCCCCATATTAGAAAAAATAATTGGAAATAAAAATCGTATAGGGAGTAATACTGAATATTGTTTGGCCATTATTCCTTTAGGCGGTTACGTAAAAATGGCTGGGACAATAGACGAAAGCCTTGACGATAATATAAAATACGCTGATGATGAATTAATGAGCAAAACATCCTTACAGCAAATTTGGGTCATGAGTGCCGGTGTAATCATGAATATCCTGCTGGCATTTGTTCTGTTTTCAGGAATCGCAAAATATATGGGTATCCCCGAACTAAGTGATGATCCTGTAATTGCTCAATTGGTACCAGACATGCCGGCTGAAGCCGCTGGTCTGCAAGTCGGGGATCAAATTTTGGCAGTAGATGGTGAATCAATAGAAACATGGACTGATATTTCAACACGTATCCACGAAAAACCAAACACACCTATCGAATTAAAAATTCAGAGGAATACAAAAAAATTTGATCTTGCCATAACAACAAAATATCAAGTAGCAGTCATTGACGGTCATATCGATACACTCGGTGCTATTGGTATCATTCAGAATTATAATTTTCGACCCATTGGAATGGTTGAAGCAGTCCAAGCAGGTTCGATCGCAACAGTTAATGGTTTTGGAATGATTGTAATGTCATTATCCATGTTGGCTAGCGGAGATGCGTCGATGAAAGATATCGGCGGGCCTATTATGATCGCTCAATTAGCAGGAGAAACAGCCAGGGCAGGATGGACAGCACTGCTGACGTTTATGGCTTTGATCAGCTGTAATTTGGCCTTTATTAATATATTACCCATCCCGGGACTGGACGGCGGACATATCTTTATTATCCTTATTGAGGGCATTATACGCCGGAAATTGACTATTAAAACACGAATGATCATCCAGCAGGTTGGAATGGCATTTTTATTGTTATTGATTGCGACAGTGATCGTAAACGATATCAGTCGACTTTTCGGTTAACTATTTCCTTCAGTTTCAAATGCATGGACCCAAATTTCAGTTTAATCTGAATTTGAATGGGTAATCGTTTTTCATCATCACTGAACCAAATTTGCATATCTCCTTCATTTTTAAATAATGCTTTCCCTTGTTGAAATGGTTTAACAACAAGGCAACTGAATGTACCGGCTCGTGTTTTTACAGTTTCCTTTCCAGTAACAGCTAATTTGAAAGGAGTTGTTTTCTTATTTTCGAAAGATGTGAATTCCAATAATTGCCCTACATTTAAAGGAATGGATCGTAAATAGTAAAAAAGAGAGTAAGGATCTCGTACAGGCTCTGCAATTTCTACAGTGTCAGAATTAATAATTGCCAGTGAGGCATCATAATAGATAATAGTGTGAATTTTCTTATGGTAATTGCCTTCCCTCAAATTCTTTTTTAATTGGTGAGTAAAAAGATCTGTTTCATCTAACCAAATATCAATCTGATCTCTCAATTTATACAAACGATCAAATGTGGGATTAGTACTAGCCTTGAATCTGGCATGATATGTTCCTACACCATTGATTGATTCATGACCAAGCACTTCAAGTGAAGCGTGGCCCGAAGGAATAATATTGAATTTTGCTGAATAAACCAGTTTTTCTCCTAATTGAAAAGGCAAATTCTGTCCATTTAATATTGCTATTAGAATAAATAAGAAAAATCGCATTTCAATTTCTCAATTGCACCAGTTCGCCATGTACAAGTTTATAAATACTTGACCCTTTATTTCTTTCTAAATTTCCTCCATTTACAAAAAGATTAATTTCATCTTGAAATTCTTCCAGAATTTTAGCGGGATCATTTAATGCTCTACTTTTGTGCCGGTTTACGCTTGTTGTTGTAATAGGATTTAAAGATTTTTTTGCCAATTGATTGCAGAATGTATTATTGGGTATTCTCACGCCAAGAGTTTGATTTTTACCTAATATTTTATGACTGACTATTCCTTTCCTAACAGGAATGATTATAGTTGATTGTCCTTTCAGATTTTCCTCAACCAATTTTATGTCATTGTTAGAAATATGACTCCAGCTTAATACAGTATGACTGTTTGGAGCCAAGACACTCATAGGTCCATTACGTCTTTTAATTAGATTTAATTTTTCAATCGCTTCATCATTGGCAGCATCAACACCAAAGCCATAAATAGTATCCGTTGGATAAATAATGATTCCACCATCTTCGATTACTTTTAATGCTGTAATAACTGCATCTTTATTATGTACATCAATTTCGATCATAAAACTATAGGTGGTTTAGTTTTCCAACGGCGATGAAACCAGAAATACTGTTCAGGAAATTCTCTAACTTTTTCTTCTAATAGTGTCGTATATGCTTGTGTGATGGATTCTACTGTACTTTCTCCTTCAGGGACGATAGGTTGGATATGGATTTTATAAATCCCATTTTGTTTAACATGACACGTGATGAAAAACATATCTGAACCTGTCTGCAAATGGAAACGTGCGACACCCTTAGGTGTTGAAGACGGTGTATTGAAAAAGTTAACAAACACCCCTCGCTTTTTTGCATCTTGATCACTGCCTAAAATTAAAATTTTATTTTCTTTTAAAACGCGATGCATATGTTTTAATGACGATTTGCGAAAAATCATCCTCATACCGGTATTTTCCCGGAATTCCCTGAAAAAAATATCAGCACCCCTGTTTTTTTGTCTTAAGGCAACAGCAACACATGGATATCCGGAATATCCAAGCCAAGCAGACATTATTTCCCATTTGCTGAAATGTCCTGTAGCTAATATGATACCTTTACCCTTTGCCAATGATCTGTCCAATAATTCCTGACCTTCTACATCAATATCTATCAATTTGTATGATTTGGGGATTGATAAAAACTGTAGAAACATTTGAGCAAAAAACGAATACGTTTTTTTTAGGATCACTTGTCGATCACCATCGCTTTTTTCCGGAAAAGCAATTGAAATGTTTTTTAATGAATCTTTTTTCCGTAAACCAAGTAAGGAATATGCAACCCTTGCTAATCTGATACCCAGCCTATCTCGTTCAGCTTCCGAAAGACTGCGCAGCCAGCCGGAAAAAAGTGTTAGTGATGCATAGGATAATTTATGATGAAATTGCATTGATTAATAAAATAACCTTTATTGATGGTAAATCTATAATAATTTCTATGATGAGAGTATTGAAATTACCAATGAATTGGGGTAACATCATTGGAATGAGAATCCCCATATTAATATCTTTATTTATTCAATTCCTTGCAGCAGAACCGATTGTCTTTCGAGTTCCGATTCAGGGAACGATTGATTTAGGACTCCCTCCCTTTATTGAAAGAACTATCGCAGCAGCGGAAGAAGCAGATGCAGCAGCTATTATTTTTGATATAGATACGTTTGGTGGACGAGTAGACGCTGCGACTCAAATCAAGGACGCCATTCTTGATTCTGATGTTTTGACGGTTGCGTTTATAAATAGACGAGCTATTTCCGCAGGAGCATTAATTTCTTTATCGTGTGAAATAATTTATATGACTGGTGGCGGTACAATTGGAGCTGCGACAGCTGTGGATATGCAAGGCAAAAAAGCATCAGAAAAAGTAATCAGCTATATGCGAGAAGAAATGGCTTCTACGGCTGAAAATAGGAACCGTAATACAAAGATTGCTACTGGGATGGTAGATGAGGAATTATCATTTACTCATTTAATTATTGATGGTGATTCTGTAGAAGTGGTTGACTTGGAAGGACGGAAAGAAGGGAAACTAATTACGCTGACAACTGAAAAAGCATTGAAGTACAAAATAGCGGATGGCGAAACAGAAACATTTGATGATGTTCTATCTAAACTGGGAATATCCAATGCTTCAATTCGAGCATCAAAAGAAAACTGGTCAGAAAATTTTGTCCGCTTTTTAACTAACCCTGTTGTTGCTTCTTTGTTAACAACGTTTGGGTTTCTAGGAATTTTATTTGAATTACAAAGCCCAGGCTGGGGGATCCCAGGTACGTTCGGCGCTGTATGCCTGGCCTTGTCTTTGGGAGCATCTTATATTGTTCGGCTTGCCACAATGACGGATTTATTAATTGTTTTTGTGGGTGTTATCTTGCTCTTGGTGGAGGTTCTTTTAATTCCCGGGTTTGGTATAGCCGGTATTTCAGGCATTGGAATTATATTATGGGGATTGTACGAATTACTCTTGCCCGATGTGCCTGTTGGTCAGGAAATTCACTCCATGGCACTGACAGGTCTAACCATTGGAATTGTAGGCGGGATTATTGGTCTCGTGTTGCTTTTTAAGCTAATGACCAAAACTGAATTTTGGAAAAAACTGACTTCCCCAGCAGTTCAGAAAAAAGATGAAGGCTATAATTCTTCTATTGGTTTGGAAGATTTGATTGGACAGAAGGGTATAGCAGATACAGATTTGCGTCCATCCGGGTGGATTAATGTAGGAAATCAGCGAATTTTCGTCGTAACGGAAGGATCGTATATCGATCAAAATGATAATGTAATAATTCTGTCTGTAGATGGGAATAGAGTCGTTGTCAGAAAAATTAAATAAATATAAAGGAAATTAATTATGGCTATTGGATCAATAATAATGTTGTCTTTGCTACTGTTTGTTGTAGTACTGTTTTTCTATTTTGTACCTTTGGGATTGTGGATACAATCTGTCGTGAGTTTGGGTTTAGGCCCCATTTCTATTATTGATCTTATCCGCATGCGTTTGCGAAAAATTCCTCCAAGACTGATTGTGGATGGTGTAATCAATTTGCACAAAGCAGGACTTCAGAGCATTTCTACAGATATGCTTGAAACACATCAACTAGCCGGTGGTCATGTTGTAAATGTAGTTGCATCTCTTATTGCCGCCGCAAAAGCTAATATTCCATTAACGTTTGAAACTACAACAGCCATTGATTTAGCCGGACGCGATGTTCAAGCCGCTGTGGCAACCAGTGTATATCCCAAAGTGATTGATGCACCAAAAGATGGGTATTTATCGGCTGTTGCAAAAGACGGTATTGAATTGAAAGCACGAGCTCGCGTAACAGTACGTACAAATATCCCCGGATTAGTTGGTGGTGCAACCGATGATACAATAATTGCCAGGGTTGGTGAGGGAATTGTAAGTGCAATTGGTTCATCACTGAATTATTCTGCTGTGTTAGAAAACCCGGATAATATTTCCAAAGCTGTATTACATAAAGGATTAGATGCTGGAACAGCTTTTGAAATTTTGTCAATAGATATTGCTGATCTTGATGTGGGGAAAAATATAGGTGCCAGTCTTCAAGCTGACCAGGCAGAAGCGGATTTAAGAGTTGCTCAGGCAAGAGCAGAAACTCGTCGTGCCATGGCTGTAGCGGAAGAACAGGAAATGAAAGCCCGTACACAGGAAATGCAAGCAAATGTTGTCGCAGCAGAAGCTGAAGTTCCTAAAGCAATGGCTCAGGCTTTTCGTGAAGGAAATCTGGGTATTTTCGATTATTACAATATGCAGAATATCAAATCAGACACAGGCATGCGGGATTCCATATCCGAAATAAGTGAAAAAACTACAGACGATCCAGAGGAAAATAATTGATGGATAGCCTCGGTTATTGGCTTTTCCTACTGATTATATACATGCTGTCAGCTATGATGAAAAAGCGACAGCAAAAAGCCGCCAGACAACAATTAGAACAAGGAGAAGAAAATAGTTGGGAAGCTCCGAACTTTGTTAAAGATATCTTCGCTGATTTTGTGGGTGATGACGAAGAAGAACCGGAAGAAATCGTTGTTTCTGATTTGGAAAAAGAACTTGAGGCTGAACTCAATGAGCCCGTATTTCAAGATTCCCCACTAGAGAGTGTTGAGGAAAGACCACTGAAAGAAAGGCATTTATCCAAAAGTGATTTATCCATTATTGATGAAAAGCATGAAATCGGTACCCTTACCCATCGCAAACAAAAAAGGAAAATATCTCAATCGAGATTTTTCCAGCATCAAGGAGATGTTCGTCTGGCTATGATCTATAAGGAAATAATGGACAAGCCCAGATCTTTAAGGAAAAGTATACGTTAAACGATTCGATTATAGATTTCCGTAATTTCTTTCTGAAGATCTTCTTGAGTACTGTCGTTATGAATAACAAAATCAGCTAATCCAGTTTTTTCTTCTTCGGACCATTGCAAGTCAATTCTCTGTAAAATTTGCTGTCGTGTCAGCGTTCCCCGGTCTATGGCTCGCTCCATCCTGTTTTTCATCAACGCTGTTATGACAATTACATAGTCAAGGTGTTGGTCATAGCCAGATTCATAAATCAACGCACCATCCACAACAAACATGGAATATTCATTCTTGATTGAAATTTTTTCAAACTCCTCATCGATTAAATTATGAATATGAGGATGTACTACCGAATTAAGACGCATTTGATGATCTTCATCTTGGAGGGCTATGCGTCCAAGTTTCTTCAGTTCAATAACATTTCCCGGTCCCATAATATCCGTCCCAAATTCAGCAATTAATTCATTTTGTACAGTTGAGTTTTCAGTTATCATTTTTTTTGCTTCATCATCCGCTTCAAAAATATACGATCCTAATTCAACCATAACTGTGCTGGCTGTACTTTTACCACACCCAATTCCACCTGTTAATCCAACTTTCAGCATTTTAAGACACAGTTTTTAAAATTCGTTCAGTGATATCATTTATTTCACCCATACCATCGATCGTTTTTACCATGTTGAGCTTTTCGTAAAACGCAATCAATGGTTCCGTTTGTTTCATGTATACTTCTAAACGTTGACGGATAATTTCAGAAGTATCATCTGTTCGTCCTGATGTTGTTCCTCTCAAAACCAACCGGTTAATCAACTCCTCTTCATCAGCTGCAATACTAACCACCGCATCGAGTGATTGATTTAAGTCAGACAGAATATGTTCCAGTCCTTCTGCTTGGGCAATTGTTCTGGGAAAGCCGTCCAGGCAATAGCCATTTATGCAATCATCTTGAGTCAAGCGACCTGACATCATATTCAATAAAACATCATCAGGCACTAATTTCCCCGCATCAATAAATATTTTTGCAGATTGTCCAACGGATGAATTATTGGATATTTCATCTCGCAAAATATCACCTGTAGAAAGGTGTACAATACCAAAATGATCACAGATACGCTTAGCTTGAGTACCTTTTCCAACACCGGGGGGACCGATAAAAATAAAACGCATAATTATTTACTTAAAGCCTTTTACCTATACAAATTATAAGAATTAAATCAATAATCCTGCAATAGTTGCTGTAAGCCAAGATGCAAGAGCACCACCCACCATCGCTTTTGTAACCAGTTTAGCGAGATCCTTTTTTCGTTCCGGCGCCATACCTCCTATTCCGCCTAATTGAATACCGATAGAACCAAAATTGGCAAATCCGCATAAAGCGTAACTTGCAATAATGGCTGTCCGGTCCGTTATGGCTCCTGTGGACATTAATTCTTTCAAGTCACCATAGGCAATCAGTTCTGTAAATACGATTTTCTTTCCCATAAGTGTTCCCAATGTGCCGGCCTCTGACCACGGGACGCCCATTGTCCATGCCAAGGGCTTGAATATAAAACCGAGGATTGATTCCATAGATGTACCTGCGAAACCTAGGAGGTAGTTAATCATGGCAACGAGGGATACAAAAGCTACCAGCATGGCTGCCACATTCGCGGCCAGTTTTAATCCACTCGTAGCGCCGTCTCCCAACGCCTCCATTGCATTCGTGCTTTTTTGCTCAATATCGATTTTCAGGTCTCCCATCGTTTCAGATGTTTCCGTTTCAGGATAAATAATTTTTGCCATAACGAGTGCTCCCGGTGCAGACATGACCGACGCCGCTAATAAATGACCGGCGATTCCCGGAATGTCTCCAAGCCACATAACATAAATTGCCAGCACTCCCCCGGCAACGGTTGCAAATCCGCCCGTCATCACGGCCATCAACTCTGATTTTGTCATATGTTGGATAAACGGACGTACAATGAGAGGCGCTTCAGTTTGACCTACAAAAATATTAGCGGAAACACTTAATGTTTCCGATCCGCTGGTGCCCATTGTTTTTTGCATGGCTCGGGCAATCCATTTGACGAAAATCTGAATTATACCGAAATGATATAAAACAGCCATAAGACTGGAAAAGAAAATAATGGTTGGCAAAGCACGGAAAGCAAAGTTGATCATGGCAACATGGTATCCCACATCCGATACAAAAGATTTGAATAAAAAATCACTTCCCGCATCCGAAAAACTAATCAATTTGCGAATAGCTTTATCAAGATATCCAAACAACGGGCCGCCGATGGGCGTCCTTAAAATAAAAATGGCGAAGATAGCTTGTAACCCAAGCCCCCAACCAATAATACGCATATTGATTTGTTTTCTATTATTTGATAGGGCAAAGGCAATTGCTAATAAAACAACAATACCAAGTAGTCCAATAAAACGATCCATTTATTTTTTCTCCGGATGTTGATAACATTTTCTGCAGCGTGCTTCATATTTATCCGTTTCACCAATAACCACCTGTCCTGCATCAGTTGAAATACGTTGTGTAAAACTGGCTGGCTCCCCACAGACAACACAAATAGCTCGCAGTTTATCTAGATATTCAGCTGCACACATAATTTCCGGCATAGGTCCAAAAGGACGAGCCAGATAATCATTATCCAAACCGGCCACAAGCACACGTTTATTATTGGCGGATAATTCCTGGCAAACAGCGATCAAGTTATCATTAAAAAATTGTGCTTCATCAATTCCCACTACTTCAGCCCCGTCCACTTTTTCAAGTATTTCAACAGCATCCTCAACGAGAAAAGATTCCATTTTCGTCTGATTGTGCGAAACAATATGTTCTTCACTATAACGATTGTCTATTAATGGTTTAAAAATAGATGTTTTCATTTTAGCAATCTGGGCTCGTTTCAATCTGCGAATAAGTTCTTCTGTTTTTCCACAGAACATGGGACCGCATATTACTTCTATCCAACCGCCTGTGCGTGGTGTAAGCATCATTTAAATTTTCCCCATTTGGACTATAGATTTAATTTTTGTTCGAATAAGATCGACAGCTACTTTATTTTGACCACCCTCTGGAATAATGAGATCTGCATGAACTTTCATAGGGTTAACAAATTGCTCATGCATGGGTCGAACCGTGTGTAAATATTGATCTATAACGGATTGTGTTGTTCGTTCCCGTTCCTCCCTGTCCCGTGTTAATCGTCGAATGAAGCGAATATCATCCGGTGTTTCCACAAATAATTTAATATCCATCAGCTCACGCAGTTTGGCGTCCCAGAGCGTAAGAATGCCCTCCACAACAAGTACATGGTGGGGATCGATTTGTGCGGATTCTTTTTTACGGGTGTGGGTACTGAAATCATAACTTGGAATATTGACTGTTTCCCATTGCATTAATGAAGACAAATGTTTGTGCAGCAGTTCAAAATCCATGGCCTCAGGATGATCAAAATTTTGTTCATTTCTTTCTTCCATTGACATGAAACTTAAATCCTTATAATAGGAATCCAATTGAATTACCGCAACTTCTCCTGTTGTGAATTCTTTAACAAATTCTTGGGCGATGGATGTTTTTCCGGAACCGGTGCCCCCGGCGATTCCAATTAATATAGAAGATTGTTTCATTTTAACTTATTTTGATCAAACGCTTCCGGTAGCAATTTTGCAGAAGATGTTTTTTCAATTTTACCTTTTTTATCAGCAATAAAAATAGGAATATCACCGCATAAATCCCACACAACTTGCCTGCAGGCACCGCATAAGGAGCCTCCATTTTCCGTGGCCACAGCAAGAGCCTTGAACGACGAATGTCCTTCGGCAACCGCTCGGTATAGCGCTACACGTTCAGCGCAACAGGTTAATCCATAACTGCTGGATTCTACATTGCAACCGCCGATTATGTCTCCATCGGCTGTCAAAACAGCCGCCCCAACTGTATAGTTAGAATAAGGAGCGTGGGAACGTTTTCGCATAGTATGAGCGTGAGTGATTAGTTTTTTCATGTTATGTTTCCTGTGAAAATAATAGATGGATTTATTTTATATTTAATAACCGCCATATCAAAACTCTTTTATTTTTATATGTTGAAAAATGAAATTGAATCCTACTCCTGCAATAAATCCTCCAATATGGGCAAACCAAGCAACACCGCCTGTGGTATCAAGGTTCAATGTGCCTAATCCATTAGTTAATTGGGTTAAAAACCAAATTCCAAGAACAATGATTGCAGGAACTCTAATGGTTGTAAAGAAAAAGAATATAAATACAAACACATGGACTTGAGCATGAGGATAACGAATAAGATACGCGCCAAGAACTCCAGCGATAGCTCCACTGGCTCCAACCATGGGAATCATAGAATCAATATTGAAAAGAACTTGCGCAAGCCCAGCAGCAAGACCGCATAAAATGTAGAATAATGCATATCGTACATGGCCGAGAGCGCTTTCAACATTGTCGCCAAAGATCCATAAAAACCACATATTGCCTAGCAAATGAGCAATACCACCATGTAAAAACATAGATGTAAAAAGATTAATAATATGAAATTGAGCCGGGACCAATCCAAATAAATATATAAACGATACTTCAGCTTCAGATCCAGACATTGCCAAGGAAAGCTGGTAAAGAAAAATAAGAACATTCATTCCAATAATACTGTACGTTACAAAAGGAACGAGAACACGGGGATTATCATCTTTATAGGGGAAAAACATTATTTAATCACAAAATCTATTTGAGTACTGGCGGAATTTCCTGCGCGATCCTGCACGGATACAGTCATGGTATGATTACCAAAGGTTAAACGATCCAGCAGATTATAAGATATGGTTTGGTTAACTGGCTGAAATGCATATAATAATCTCTTGCCATTAAGTGTCATAGTCATAGATGTTTCTTCGGGAGCAATGCCGGATAAAACATCATCCACATTGGCTTGCAGTTGAATAATGTCTTCTCTGTAATACTGCCCTCCATGAGCAGGGAATGTAGATGTAATTACCGGTGGGACATTATCCTGTAGAATACACACAGCTTCCAAACTTTTCAGGCTGCCCGTTAATACTTGGCGTTTTTTTGAGTCTTTGGATTGAATATATGTCCAACCATCATCTTGATCATAATAATACAAACTTATTTTTTCTAATTTTGCTACATTTTCATCATAGCGAATACCAATACGAACTGTATCTTGTATTGGAATATCAAATGGCTGGAGTTGATATACACTTGAAAGAAATTTTCCATGGGTAGGCTTAACCGAATTTTCCACAGCATCGATCCAGATTAAACTTTGACTATAAAATGTTGATTTAAGGGCTTGCAGTGAACACATCTCATCTTCTGAAACAACAACTGCCTGTTCACCCGGAATTGCAACTTCCGGTTTAAATGCATATTTGAATGTATAATCAGTTCCATTATGAATGCTGACATTTAAGGAAGTTACCTTCTTGAATATTTCTGCATCCAATGCTTCAGATATATATGTATAGGGCTGAATTTGTTCTAAAACAACATCCGTAAGTTTTTGGGGCGAATCCAAATTCAGAGATGGTTTGGCTGTTCCCATATTTCCTGTTTCTATCTGGACAATAATACCGGCAGCCGTTTGATTTACTTTTATATCCGGTTTGGCATTATAATCAACGGCAATGTTATGTGGATGCCAATGCAATGGTATTGAAAATGTACCCATTATATTTTTGGCAATGAATTGAAGTGAACGATCTTGAATCATTCTTTTATCCAGTGTTACCGATAAACCACCATCTTTTTTTTTGATTCGTAGTGGATTAATTTTTTTGTCTGCAAACCCGGAAGGTGAAAATGAATAACATGTTATATTCTTCAAAGGAATGCTGATGGATTTGGATTGCACATTGAAAGTGATTTCATTTCCATTTTGTTGTGTATCCTGAATAACCAAATCGATGGGAGGGTGGGTAAAAATCCAACCGGATACTTCAGCAGTATTCCCATTAGCATCTGTTGCCTTGATGATCAGTTTATGGTATCCAGGTGGTAATTTCAAAATTCCTGAAAGATGATCAGACTGAACAGTTGATTTAGGATTTTCTTTTAGATGAAAAAGGTTGTGGAAAGAGCCAAGATTTAAACGATGTAAACCATGATTACGTACCAATTGTACACGATCATTTAAATTGTAGTCAAGAATATCAAAATCAAGTTTGTACTCCAGTTTTCCATCGATAATTAACTCAATAGTTTTCAATTGATAAGTTTCTGAAAATCCCTGACGCTTGTCATTTGTTCGAATCGACAGCCCAACAGGGCCAAAAATGTTGAGTGTATCCGCAAGTTCATATAATCCATCCGGATTTCTGAAAAACGGCATCTGTACTGGCAATAAACTTCCGTTTACCCGTGAATTATTTCCCAAAGGAATAAGTGCCAATTCTTTTAATTCTGGAGACTGACGGTCATCAATGGCAAATCCATTCGTTTGTGGATTTAAAGGCTGTTCTTTTTCGTTTCGAATTTCAAAATGTAAATGTGGCCCAAACGAATAGCCGGTATTTCCGGTATATCCAATTAATTCACCTTTAATTACATTAATTTTATTTGGCTCAAGGTATTGGTTCAATATATATGATTCATTCATGTTTTGATAATATTTCAGAAATCGTTCCAGCTTCGGATTGAATTGGGTAAGGTGAGCATAGACACTTGTTTTTCCGTCCGGGTGAAGAACATAAAGCGCCCGACCGTATCCCTTGAAATTTGCAACCATGCGTGATACATAACCATCCTCAACAGCTAAAACAGATGCACCTTCTTTTTCTCCTGTTTTAATATCAATCCCCATATGGAAATGACGATGGCGAAATTCACCATAATTGGATTTCAGCGACTTACCGGCATCTGTGGGCCAGACGGGTTCTTGGGCAATGATAACTCCCAAAAATAGTGTACTGTAAAGGATAAATCGATTCATAAATGATCAGCAGACACTGTCAATTTATAGTACTGAACAGTGTATAGAAAAAGAAAACATATAAGTTTATGAGTTTTTTAGTGCACGAAATCTCTCTAGAAGTTTTTTTGATTTCCTTCTTTAATCATTAGACCAAGTTCATTTAACTTATTCATATCTAAACTACAACCTATAGGGAGATTCCTATGAAGAATATAAAATTATTAGTCATAATCAACCTTTTTGTTTTCACCAGCTTGTTTGCTATTGGGGGTCTAGGATTTTATGGTGGCCAGGGGATGTTAACTGTTGCTTCTACAACAGATGAAAATGATATTGCCACTGTAACGACCGGAGAATTCAGTAACCCTATGCAGTTCGGTGTATATCTTTATATTGATGCAATACCTTTTATAGATATTGAAGTTGATGCCCAAGCCACTTGGAGTGAATATACATTTGATTTTAGTAATGATTTATATACAGCTGGACCATATGATTCTTATTGGGGAGGTGTCTCAACATATATTACACTAAGGAAAAAACTTATTGGTTTTGGCATCCCTTTACTGGGTGGAGCTAAAATCCATGCCGGTGGTGGTTATAATATGCATTCATTTGGTCCACTTGCAAATCTGAATTTAGTGGAAGATTTAATGGGTGACTTATCTGTTGAACCGGAATTTAATGAAAAGAAATTAGTGGAATTTGTAAAGGATAATAAGGTTGATATTAATGGCTTTCATGTCCAAGCAGGTTTACAGTTCAAACTTTTGATGCTTGATTCTTTTCTTATCTATAGACAGACCTTTGGTGGATTTGAAGATGTTATAGATGCTAAATCCTTTGGCAGTATTAACCTCCGGTTGGGATTTGGTATCTGACACCCAGATCAGAATTATTGAAAAAGGGGCAAAACTGCCCCTTTTTTATTTCAATAATATCAGTTTTTGAATTTGTCGCTGTTCCCCGGAAACTAATTTCACTATATACATACCGCTAGCCATTCCGTCGGCATTCCAAACAATTTCATATTCACCAGCATTAAGTTTTTTATTGGCTAATGTTTCCACCAACCGGCCGTTTAGATCATAAATACGTAAAGATGTAGGATGCTGTAACCCTACAGAAAACCTAATAGTAGTTACGGGATTAAAGGGATTGGGGTAAGGCACATACAACTTGAATTCATTCGGTAATATTTCTGATCCTGTCCCGGCAATCTCTTCACCAAAAATCATATCTTTAAAGTCATAAGCTTCGTGCAAGGCCCACTGGTCATTTTTGTGGGAGCTGGGTGTACCATCAATATGGATCAGATCGCTCTGCCCCGGAGGGTTTATGTTATAATCGATTATCTCTGTTCCGGTTAATTCATAAGCACCCTGATAAGTACCGTGTGAATTAATATTGTTCGGCACTGATTTCACATCTTCGAGGGTCATACTGGAAAAAGACGTGACAAAATTGGTAATGTAATCTACACCATTACAGATTCCTGCTCCGGAAAACCACGGGCCAATATCGCCGTTATTCCACCAAGGCGCTGGTTTATTATTCCAGTTTGTAAAATATCCCCAATCCGGATTGAGTGTTTGAGGTAGATCTTCAAAGGCAATGAAACCACCCCATTCTTCAGAACCATCACCTTTGTGGGGCAGATAAGGGTGAACGCCATCGGTCCTATCCTGAAACCGCCCGGAATGCCAGAAACCAATATTTTGATCTTGATCAATCACAAAACAATTGAATGACATTGGTGCTGTGCTTAGCGCACTTTCGTATTCATAAATGTCGGTTGCTTTATTGACTTGATACAAATATTCAGCCATAAGCAGTTCATCCAGCCAGAATGTCATTTTATGAGAATAGGCTTGTTTGAGAGGTGTATATGCACCAACAACAGGGCCGTGAATAGTGCGCCAGTGAGTATAAATTTCGTAACTATTAATCGTATAAATAGTATCTACTAGAACCTCAAAATCCAGCCACTCACCATTGTGCCAGTAGCCATCGCTGTAACTCGTAGATTGCATTGAATCAATATATGTATCCACGTTGTCGCTGACGCCGCTGGTCCAGGTCCAGCCTACATTTACATTGTGTCCGAGAACAACAAAAGGAAATCCGGGGATAGACATTCCACCGACGTGTACGGTAGGGCATTCCAGTTCCACTTCCATTGTGACGGTAGGATTATCATATTGGGGTGCACCCATTTGCGGACAGCCTAATAACATAGTGTTTCCGGATGTAGAAAACCCTGCAGATACTAATGTAGCAAAACTGCCAAATTTATATATAAGGCCATGATCTTTTTTAAACTGCTCCATGAATTCCTGTGTAGCTTCATATTCCAAAGCTGCCTCTTCCGGAATGGTCATTCCGGAATAATGCCAGGCTTGACCTGTGGCTTGACCTGAATCTGGGATTGTGGTAGAGCAAGTCGGATCATTTATAGGTCTATTTTCATTAAACCAGGTCCAGCCATTGTTCTGCAGTTCAACTAATCGAGACAGTTCATCGCCTCCAAATTTGCCAAAATCCCAGAGCATGTATACACCAAACGCAGCAAGGTCTGTCGCAGTGTATATGTCAAAATCCATATTATTATATTGAATTGGTTTGTAAATATCCGGTGATTGATTCATGGTATCAACATAAGCATTCACCCCATCTACATATGCTTGAACAGCGGTTTGCAGTTCCTGGGAACAATTATTTAACATTGTATTTAATTCAGCTTTTGTATACCCGTTCTTTCGAATTTCTTTATCGAAATCCAATCCATATGCTCCATACCACTCACTTAACCTTCCAGTAGCCGCTCGGCGGTTAAGGTCAATCTGGTACAAACGGTCATTGGCTTCAGCAAAACCCTGCCCAAAAAACATGGCAGCTTCATTATCGGCTTTGATGTGCGGCACACCGTACTCGTCCCGGTCAATGATGACCGTGGTGCCATCCGGAGTAATCAAATGTTTAGTATCAGCCAATAATACTGAAATTGTAAGCAGAATGGTAATTAGATAACGCATTTAAACCTCTCTTGCAATTTTTAAATCTTGCGAATTTACAGCTTTTTTGCCAAAACAACTGTTTGGATATGTTACTAGCTCGTAACAGTAAAAAAGATATAATGGCCCATTCCGGAGTAAAAATTATTGAATGGAAGCCCTCACTTTTTTCAATAGTTCACGGGTAAGGCGAATGCCTTCCATTTCACTGTGGACACTGCCTTCATACTCTATGCCCACATAACCGTTGTAGCCGGCATCCAGGACAATGTTCATCATTTTATAAAAATCTGTATTTATTTCATTCCCCTCATCATCAAACTCGTGGCTCTTGGCACTGACCGCCTTGGCGTAAGGCATAAGTTCTTTCATTCCCAAGTAGCGGTCATACCATTCATCTTCCTGAATTTTGAAATTGCCGAAGTCAGGAAGTGTACCAAAACGAGGATGGTTTGCTTTTCCCATAACCGCCGATAACCATTTTCCATTGGAAGAAAGACCGCCATGATTTTCCACAATCGTATTAATTCCGATTTTATCACTGAATTCTGTAAGGCGCTGTAAACCATCTGCTGCCAATTCGATCTGCTCTTCATAAGAACCTGCACTTCTTGCATTAACACGAATAGAATGACAACCTAAATATTTTGCTGCTTCAACCCACTTATAGTGATTCTCCACAGCCCGAAGACGCTTCTTTTGATTGGGATCTCCCAGGTTGCCTTCTTCATCGCACATGATGAGTAAACTTTTTACACCGGAGTTATCGGCCCGTTGTTTCATTTCCGACAGGTAGGCTGTATTTTTGGCTTTTTCAAAAAAGAAAGTATTCACATATTCGATAGCATCTATCCCAAACTCATTTTTTGCTATGGCAGCAAAATCGAGATGATCTAAATCTCCATTCCGGATGGTACGGTGGAGGGACCACTCGGCCAGCGATATTTTAAATGGCAATGGTTGGTTAGATCCTGAAAACATTGCACTGTCTAATCTTGAAAAAACCAGTCCTCCTGTAATAACTGCTGTTTTTTTTATGAAATCCCGGCGGTTCAATCTATAACTTGCGGATGCGGATGTTGCGGTACCACACTTCACCATGATCTCCCTGTAATCCAATATGACCTGATGATGCCTTGGCAAAAAGAGGCATTGTTTTGAACTTACTTTTGGCAATCAATGCCTTCATGTGCTCACTTTGGTATATGTAATCAACAACCTTAATTCCATTCAGCCAATGTTCTATATGGTTGTCCTGCACTTTGATCCGCACCCGGTTGAATTCACCCACCGGTTTAACCACACTGGCAGATGCAGCAATTAAGTCATATAATGATCCGGCGGAAGTTAAAGCAGCTTTACCATCGGTATGAGTTGCGTCGTCGAGGACCTGCATTTCCGGGGCGGATTCATAAATGTACTTTCCTTTCTCTGTAGCAAAATAAAAAATACCGCTGTTACCGCCTTTTGGAATTTTCCATTCCAGTTCAAGCTCGAAGTTTTTATAAACATCTTCTGAAATCAAGTCAACCCCATGGCCGGGAATTGTTTTCAAGGCGCTATCCACGATCACCCATGACTCTGGCAGCCCCTTTTGTTTATAACCCCGGAGACCGCTGACTTTTTCACCGTCAAAAAGAACGGTCCATTCGGCATTAGATGTACAACTGATCATAAAGAAAATTATAAATATTAAACGGGTATTTTTCATTTTATCCTTTCGGATTCCATTCACCGCGGGCTACTGCGGGAATGAATGTTTCTATTGCTGTATTGGGTAATTGAATGGTTTTGCCCTGTTCAGCACTCATATAGGCAGCCATGAGCAGTCGCGTTACATCCAGGCCGTCATCAAAATTTTCTTCCGGCCGTTTCCCTGCCAGGAATGATTCCACCATGTGGCGGTTTTCGGCCGTATAGCCATAGACTTCCGCTTCATTGCTCACCACCGGCATGCCGCCAGACTCGGCATTTTGTTTTTCGACAAGGTCTTCACCTTCAGCGCCGGTGACCTTACGGCTGAAGAATACTTTAAGGTCCGGATCAAGTGTATTGACAAACATGGAATATTCTGGTCCAAACAGTTCCATACTCAAGCGCAAACCTTCGCCCACAAAACACCAGGACGTGGTTGTTTCAACGATCAGTTTATTCCCATCCTCATCCAAATATTCAATTAATGACCGGGCAAAATCTTCAGAAGGACGTTTGGTATAATCGGTCTCACCGCCGCTGTTGTCTGATAAGATTTTGGCATATTCAGGCCGCTGCCATTTCAGGCAATCCATATGGGCGCTAATACTGACTGCGGTGAGTGAGTCCCGGGGTTTTCCCGGTGCGGTGAGCATGAAGCGTGCTTCTTCCACGGAATGGCACATCATATCATTCAGCACACCGCCGCCTTGGAGCGAACCTTCCCAGAACCAGGGCATGTGGGGACCGCTGTGTTCTTCCGCTGCACGGGCTAAATAGGGCCTGCCGGTGGTGGCAGCACCGCGCGCCCAAACTATTTCCTTACCCCGCGTGATTGATGGAGAAAAAACCTGGTTTTCTAGGTAACCATCCAGGAGTCCCACACTTTGGGTAAGTTCGCAAACTTTTTGCGCTTCTGCAACATTGCGTCCTAATGGTTTTTCACACGTTACACCGATCAGTTCACCTTTCCCAGAGGAAATAGCGTTGGCAATCTCTTCGAATGTTTCGATGCGGGCGAAATTGGGCGAACATACCCATAACGCATTTATAGCTGGATCTGCAATCATATCGGTGATGGTGTCATAAGCTTTTGCATTATCTCCTACGCCAATTGATTTCGCCAGCGCTGCTGATTCTTCCGCCGATGCTTTGGTGCGGGACATGACGCCTATAACATCCACATCCCGAACACCGATCAAAGATTGGATGTGAAAACGGGTGATGAAACCACCGCCAATGAATCCGATTCCTAATCTCTTAACGGACATATCTTATCTATATTCTTCTTAAGTCAGCGTCAGATGTGCTTGTATCATCTTTGAAGAACAGCAGGAAAATAAAAGCAACAATGGTACACAATGATGCCGGGATAAGGAAAAACTTCCACCAGATTGTATCTCCAGCCGGGGTTTTGAATGTATCCCAAATGTATCCAGTGAATAATGTGCCGAGATAATTGCCGACCCCCAAAGTGAAAAAGGTAAGCATCGCCTGGGCGGAGGCACGTATATCATCTTTGGCTTTCATATTAACGTAGATCTGGGAGGTTACAAAAAAGAATGCATAACCAAATCCATGTAGCGTCAGCGAGGAAATGATAACCGGTAAATTGGGTACCATAAACAGGAAATAGCGGATAGGCCAGGCAAGCATACCAATAACCATGGTAACCCTGACACCGAGTTTTTTAATGGAAACATGGAGCAAAAATAAAAGGACTACCACTTCAGCGATCTGCGCTACAGTTTTAATGGCTGTGATCCAAGCCTCTTCGGCACCCATGTCCAATAAGAATGGCGCAGTGGGGATATAGTAAAACTGCAGTTCAGTTGTTACAACAAAAGAAGCAAGCATAAATATCAGAAAATTCCTATCCTTCAAGAGCGACAATGCTTCCAAAAAAGCCAAGGGATTTTGTTTGCTGGCCACAGGCGGTGTTTTGGGTAAACTGAAACAAAAAACACCCATGATCGCAGATGTGATACATGCAAACATAAGCAAGTCACTGCCCCCGGTCCAATTTTCCGTCTGCCATGTACTGCGCATAAAAGTCACCATCCAGCCCACAGCGATCCAGCCCACAGTACCCCACATACGCACTTTGCCAAATTCTTCCTCGGCATTTTTTAAATGCCGAAAACAAATGGAATTGGTCAAAGCCAGGGTCGGGGCGTAGAAGAGACAATACACAAGCATCCATGTCCACATAGAACTGAATTCCTGCTGCACAGCCGTTAAATAGAGAAACACCGCTCCGGCAAGGTGTGCGATACCTAAAAACACCTGTGTCTGCATGAGGCGGTCTGCTATCTGCCCGCCTACAAAAGGAGCCGCAATACAGCCGAGCCACATACAACCATAGATTGCAGCGATCTCACTCCCGGAAAATCCGATTTTATCCAAGTGGGCGCCTAGGGCAGTTGTCCATGATCCCCAGATGGCGTACTGGAGAAACATCATGATTCCGAATTGAAACTTGTTTGTCATATGGTTATCCTGGTTGTTTTAGATCAACTTGCGGTTTATGGGATCCCACTCCACTCGCCGACCGGTTTTATAAGATTCTGTCGCCATAGCACAAGTCACTGCTTCATGAAAAGCCACCTCAACATTGCACTTGGGCGTGCCGTCATTGCGGATCGAGTCCAGCCAATCCTTGATATGCAGGTGGGTTGGGTCCACGCGTTTGCCCTCGCGATAGGTGTACAGCAGTCCTTTATTAGCAAAGTAACGGGAAGTAGCGGAGGTGACACCATCAACCTGTTTCGAACCTGGAGAATATGTATAGATCGGATAATTTGGATTGATAATCCCACTCTTTAAACGATCTTTGTATTGAGTAGATTCAGAGTCTGCGGTAACAACGAAACCGTGAACAGATCCACCACCACTTTGACCTCCCATCTGCATGGATGCATCATGGCCCATGATCCGATTCCCCCGTGGATTGTTACTGGATAGGGTGGCACTGTATAGCAGGGTCAGGTTCTTATCCGGATATTCAAAGGTAGCGTTCCATACATCAGGTACGTCTCGATCATATTCCGGATTGCGTTCCTTTGTATAATAATATATACCACCTGTAGAGGATGCATATTTAGGTATTCCAATTTCCATGATTTGGTTAATTGCATCAAAGTCATGAGAAAAGAGGTCTCCAGACAAACCCGTGCCATAATCGAACCAGCAACGCCATCTAAAAAATCGTCTTAAGGCTTCTTTACCATCACCCCAAGGGATTTTGTTTGAACATGGTTCTTGGAAGGTATCCCAATCAATGGTTTTTGCGTTGCCCTGGGGATGAATGTCCCACACCCAGGCACCCCATGGGGAATTACGGTTGGTGGCAATCTCAATCAGGTTGATGGGACCAAGTAAGCCCTGGTCGATAATATTTTTTGCTTTTTCATTCGCCTCTACCTGGCGGTTTTGATGGCCGAGCTGCAATTTGATGCCGGTTTCTTTAACCGTATCATAGACCTTGACCGCTTCGTCAAACGTACGGGTGAGCCCTTTCTCACAATATACATGTTTACCGGCTTTGGCAGCATCAATGGTAATACGTGAATGCCAGTGGTCCGGCGTGGCTACGATAACGGCATCAATGTCATCATTGGCTAACAGTTCTGTATAATGACGATAGCGTACAGCTGTTGATTTTGGTTTTGCACCTGGGCGTGTTTCGTTTTTGGATGCATCAATGGCCTGCTCGGCCCGGACATCAAATAGATCGCAGACACCAACCAGAGAACAATTCAAATCTTCCTGGGTCATGTATGTTTTAAACTGTTTATCAAGCTTGTTCTTACGGGCATTTTCTGATACAGTGTCAGTCCAGCCTTTGGTGGCAAAACCGGCACCGCGAATCAAATGCGACCCTCGACCGCCATATCCGATTATCCCCAGATTTAGATGGCGGCTATCAGAGAGACCACTGATTACAGCTGGAGCTGATTTTTCCTGGATTAGGTCAGACAATAAGTTTGATTTTTTTAGAGCGTCACGGCGCATCTTCCGCCAGAGGTTGACCAGAAATAAGCCAAAAACCGGCACGGTAGCCAGGCTTTTGATCAATTCTCGGCGTTCTAAATTGGGTTTGTTTTGTTGATTTGTTTGATCGCTCATGACCAACTCCCTTTAATTTGATTTCGGTTTGACACAGAAACGGTCCAAACCAATGATATGACTTGTAGGAAATAAATAAATTACCCAAAGGGCACAGGCTTCTATCAGGTTTTTATTGACAATAAGATAACTGCCTTCTCCCGGCCGCGCGTATTCCAATCCTAAAAGAGGCGGTGCAAATAAATAGTATAGCAGTACAAGCACCATACCGGCCAAAGTGCCAAAGCGGCTGAATAACCCCAGTAATAATGAAGCGCCCACAAGCGTCAGTCCCCACATATTTACGTAATCTGATATTCCCAGCAGGGTTGGGTTGGAAACGATCGTTGTGGCCAGGCCGGACAAGAGCCATTTAGAGTCCAGCAGGTAAGCGGCCGATGACCAATAGGGGTTAATTAACTTGGAAATGCCCTCATATAAAAAATGCCATCCAATGAGCACCCGCAGTGTAACGAGCCCGTATAGCTGGCATTTATCTTTTATAATTGCTGAATCAAAATTTCTCATCTCGATTTAACCTCTTATTATTGTAGAAAGAATTGAAAAATGAACAGGTAAGAATAAGTTTTATCTGTCTTTAAAAACAAGAAACAAATTCAGCATTATTAATAAATAAATTGAATTGAGATTTACAGTTTTTTTGCCAATACAACCGTTTGGATATCTTCCCAGGTTTTACTGCTGGATTCATCCGCTGCTTTTACTTTAATTATGTATACACCGATTCTCGCTGGTTCACCGTTTTTTCGTTTGCCATCCCACGTTAATATATTTTCCTGGGCTGTGTACATATTCCAATAAGGTACAGCAATTGTTCGGCCTATTACATCAAAGATTTGAATGGAAATAACTCCATATTCAAAGGGAAGTTTGTATTTGATATAAAGCAAATCATCAAATCCATCTCCATCAGGCGAAAATGGATTGGGTTCCAGAATCAATTGTCCATCTTTTGACAATTGTTCGTAATACACGCTGTTGGCTTTACCGGGAGACTGTCCGGCCTCATTTACGGCAACTGCCCAGCGGGAAGAGTCATTGGATATGAACTCCGGCCGATATTTTTCCAGTGAACGGTTTTCAACAATCCCCCAGTCTAAAGTATAAACCAATGAATCAATAATCATGCCGGTCATATCGTATAAATAAATTCCATCACTGGTATTGTTTAATCCGGGAAAACCGCCATCGGGAATTTTCCATACTCCATTTTCTGGAAGAAATTCAGTTATGATGGAATCCTCCGCCAAAACAAAAAACTGTTCTTCTGCCACACTATCAAAACTGAAAATTCTATGTGACATGCTGTTATCACTAACTGACCAGTTATCCATCTGCACAGTATTAATTGCAACAAGTTCAACAAACTCCGATTGCGTTGAATCAGGAACTGTCAAGAATTCGTTTAGTACCACCTCTCCAAAATCATAGCTAACCAGGATTGAATCACCCACCACATCATTTGTATTATTTTCGTCCCCTATTATATCCAAGGTTAGTTCAGCATAATGATAACCTGAAATAAGTGGTCCGAATTCTAGTGAATGGATGGCTGTGTCACCTGGTTCGATATTTGAAAAATCTGATGAACCATATTCATCCCCATCAATTGCAAGAATAATTGATCCTTCAAATGAAGTCACCCCGCTGTTTACGACTGTTGCAAAAAGTATAATAGATTCATCATTTTTAGGATATAGAGGTGAATGTCGCGTGGAGTCCGAAAGCAGGGCTCCATCTAAGTCAAAGAGTGTAATGGAATTAAAAAACCCGGGAGTGAATCCGGAGGTATCCGTTGACAGCCCCCAATTTGCAGAACTAAATGATACAAACTCCGGCCGTAATTTTTCAGTGGATATTTCATCAGATAATGGCCAATCCAAATCATAACGCAACGAATCGATAATACTGCCGGTGAGGTCGTAGAGGAAAATAGCATCACCGGAATTATTAAGCGACGGCCAACCATCTTCGGAAACCACAAAATGGGCTGTACTGTTTTGCAGGGGATAAAGACTGGAATCAGCACCGAAAACAATATAATCGCCTTCTTCGACTGAAATATTGCTGATACGTTTCTTTTGCTGATTATTATCACTAAATGACCAGCCGTTCAGATTTAATACATCAAAGCTAACCAATTCAATGAATTCAGCTTGGTCATTATTGGGTTTGGCCATGAATTCGTTTAAGCGTACAGAACCAAAAGGAAAACGAACATTAATACGAACAGTATCTGCATTATTAGTAATATTCCCATCATTCAACACATCCAGTGCTAGAAACAATATATTATCACCAGATGGCAGGGGTGGAATAATTAACGGTACTATTAGTGTATCTCCCGGTGTTTGAATAGAAACGTTTGCGCTGGCCAATTCATCTTCATTGTATTCAATATACATATCACCGGAAAAGGCATTCTGCCCGGAATTAACCACCGGAATGGCCAATTCAATTGAATCTGTTTGCGTAGGAATAATCGGATTGAACCAAATATTTTCAAATATGATGGCTCCATCAAAAAGCCAGGGCATGACGGAATTACGAATTCCCGGCGTATTGCCATTCGCATCAACTGCCGGCAGCCAGCTTGCAGAATCGGCTGAAGCAAGATCCGTAAATATTTTTTCCATGGATTGACCTCGATCATAATCCCAGCTGCTGGAATAGGTTAACGAATCAATCAATGTATTAAATGGATCATAGATGCGAATGATATCACCTCCATTGTTCAAAGCAGGGAATGATGATAGGGGGGTTAAAAATAAACTGGAATCCGGAATCGAAGTCAAAAGTGCGGAGTCAGCACCAATAACAATATAGTTTTGATCTTCAACATTAATATCATCGAACAAAGCAGGATTATTATTTTGATCAGCAATACTCCATCCGGAAAGGGATAATAATTCATCTCCGTGATAGAACAATTCGACAAATTCCGTTTTCCCACTTTCTGGGTAAGGCAGAAATTCATTTATTGTAAACAGTTCGACTGGATAGCGAATCCCAAAAGAAACAGTATAATTATTGTTAGTTGTATCCTGATCACCGCTGATGACAAAATGTACATCCAAGACCATTTGTCCCGAAGTAAACGGACCTATAACTGCAGAAAATTCTGTGGTATCCAGTTCATTTAAAGAACTGATAAAAATCGATTCCAAAATATCCTCATCGTCCCATATTTCAACATCACCGGAAATGGCAGTGCGGCCGCTATTGGTCACATAACCGTGAATGGTGACAGTTTCATCGCTGCTGGCAACCTCCGGTTCAGCGGTCAACAAATCAGCAATCAACATTCCATCAATCGTAAATGGTTCCACACTATTAATGCTGCCGGGAGTCCCTAAAGAATCTTGACTCGGTAACCAGTTTACATTTGTGTTGGGTAATTCGATGCGTACTTTTTCAATTGAAAAACCATCCGGTGCAATGTCTGTCCAGCCAACTGAATCCTGTACTATACCCGCAGATGATATGAGAAACAAGGAATCACTTGTGGAAAGACTATTGCCAATACTGGAATCGTCAACTTTAATCAGCACAGCTCCCGACGGAATAGAATCAGCATAAATCCCCGTGTTGAAGTTGTAATCCCCTTCAAAGATTATTCCGTGAGATTCGGGCGGAATGATTAAGCCATAGCCAGAATCATGCAAAGCGTCTGTTGAGGATCGGTCACGAATTTGCCATCCAGAAAGGTCAACAGAGTCCGATGTGGAAAGGTTGAATATTTCGACATATTCATTTGGAGAATCAGTTCCGTCCAGATCATACATGATCTCGGTGATTCTAATCTGCCCGGAAATGAGACTTGAAAATAGTAGAATTAACCATCCATATTTTAAGCAGAACTTTTTACTACTCATCTTTTCTGCTTTTCAAAAATTTCTCAATTCGTTCGCAGACTGTTTCCCGTGTTTCCCGAAAGGCATCCAGATGTTCATCGCCAGCGTCCCATCCGATAAATGGATCTTTGATACTCCAATGAATTCGTTCTACATCACCGGGGAAGGTAGGACAAATCTGATTGGCATGATCGCATACTGTAATAACAATATCAATTTCTTTATCTAAATATATATTTACCGAATCCGAGGTGTGATAGGAAATATCAATCCCCCATTCATCCATAACCTTAATGGCCATAGGATTGACACGGGAAGGATGGCTACCTGCGCTAAAAACCTCATAGTGATCTCCTGCTTTATCTCGCATAATGCCTTCAGCGATCTGGGAGCGACACGAATTACCTGTACAAACAAATAATACTTTAGGCTTAAACATAAGTTAGAATTTGCTGTAGCTATCGATTGAATGTCAATAAACTTTATTGAATCCGTGTATATTTGACGGCAGAAGCATGTAAATTTTGACTTGTAAAAAATGGAAAAAGAACACCTAAACCCCCTATTCTCCAACCCCATGGAGCCCTATCCCGGTTTATCAGTTGATGATCTGAACCGTTATTTGCCAGCAATCCGCAAGGCTGACGAAATTGTCATGACACTGGATACTATGGAAGAAGGATTATTTCTTGCGGATGCCCTGGAAGGATTAAAGCGACTGCCGGAAAAATCCATTGACCTGATTCTAACCGCTCCTCCGGTAAGTCCATGGCGGGATATTGGTACTCAAGGCCAAAAAATGACACTCCAGGAATACTATACATGGAATAATAAATGGCTTCAAGAAAGCCAGCGCGTGTTAAAGAATACAGGAGCAATTTATTTATTGTGCGGGTGGCGTTTTTCAGGAATGTACCATGCCTTATTGAGTGATTATTTCAGGGTTCAAACACGGATAACCTGGCGGGATAGAAAAGCCAGGGAAAAAACGCTAGAAACCACATGGTTCAATGAAATAGGTGATATTTGGTTAGCCACTAAGACAGGTGATTTTATCTTTGATAGGGAAATGATAACAAATGATAATAAAGCAGATGATTCCCAAACGAGTGAAAATATGTCCAATCTCTGGCTGGAATATTTTACTTCTAGCTCTGAACAAGAAAAAGGGGATCTCCCTGAAAAACTATTGGAAAAAATTCTCAAAGCAAGCAGTTTTAAACTTAGCTGGGTTGTGGATCCATTCATGCGCAAAGGCAATGTTGGTGTTGCAGCAAAAAATAAGGGCAGGCGATTTATTGGCTTTGAAACAGATCAGGACAATCTACTTGTTTCCATGAAACGTATCGATCAATCATAAGAGGAGTTAAAATGAGTTTATCAACTCAAATTCAAAAAGATATGTACACTGCTATGAAGAGCGGTGAAAAAGAAAAGGCAACAACCTTAAGAGGTGCTTTTTCAAAATTGAAGGACAAGCGAATTGAAAAACGAGACGATTTGAACGAACAGGAAGAAATGCAGGTGATTAAAACGTTGGTGAAACAGCGCAATGAAGCTATTGAAATGTATACCAAAGCAAACCGTGATGATCTTGTTTCAAAAGAACAATCAGAGCGTGAAGTGCTTGAAACATATTTACCCCAAATGATGAATGCAGAAGAATTAGACACTCTGATCAATGCTGTAATAGACGAGACAGACGCCGCATCCATGTCAGATTTTGGTAAAGTGATGCCGGTTGTTATGCAGCGATCCGAGGGTAGGGCAGATGGGAAATTGGTGCAGTCTTTGGTGCGGGAGAAACTTGGTTAAAACAACCGTATACCTCTTAACAAGTATCGTGACCGTTAACCCATGATCCTATTTCTAGACATATTAACAATAATCTTCATCATCGCCCTGGGAGTCATCGGCTATAAACGAGGCCTTGTGGAAGAGCTGGGCCGCCTGCTGGGATTGTTATTAGCCATTTCGTTTGCCTGGGGCTATTATGTGGAATTATCTGGAATTGTATTGAACATTTTTAATATTAATCCATGGGTGGTCATGGTCTTTAGTTTTACGATTGTTTTTTTGATAGTACTTTTTCTAGCTAGACTTTTAACCAAATTCATTCACGTATTGCTTCTATCAAAGAGTACGAAATTATTAAATAGAAGCATGGGTTTTGTTTTCGGCGCAATAAAAGCCTTATTGATTGTCATGGTATTTATATGGGCATTGGATATTTCTCAAAAAAAGGAATGGACAAAAATTATTCACAATGAGTCAACCATAGTTGAATTCATGACCTCAACTCGATTAAAAATAATTCATGTGTTCAATTTGCAGGATCCAGTTACAAAAGGGGAAAAATTTGTTCAAGAATTAATGGAAGCGGCGGAAGAGGAATTATAATGGCCCGTATCAGCCAGGAAACAATTGATAGAATTCGCAACTCCGCAGATATTGTAGATGTCGTATCACAATATGTCAATCTCAAAAAACGCGGCCGGAATTTCTTTGGCCTTTGTCCATTTCATGATGAGCGTACACCGTCTTTTAGCGTTGCTCCGGAAAAAGAGATATACCATTGTTTCGGTTGCGGTGCCGGGGGCAGTGTATTCAATTTTATCATGGAGCACGAAAATCTTTCTTTTGTGGAAGCTGTTCAGCAATTAGGATTGCGCTATGGAATTGAGGTAGCCCTTTCCGGCGAAAGCGGTTCAAAACAATTTTTTACACAATTATATGAACTCCACGAAATTGCCGCGACTGCTTATACTAAAAACTTGTTTTCTGATTCCGGTAAAGCGGCCTTGGATTATTTACTCGAGCGTGGTTTAACTGAAGAAACGCTGAAAGAATATCGCGTTGGTTTTGCACCGGATGCCTGGGAATTTCTCACAGAAAAAGTGAAAGGGCAGGGCTATTCACGGGAAAGTGTAAATAAGTCAGGATTGTTCGGAAAAGGGAAACAAGGAGTCGTAGATCGGTTCCGCTCCAGGATTATGTTCCCCATCATGAACCGCACCGGCAAAGTAATTGCGTTTGGTGGACGGGTGTTTGATAGCGACGATCCTGCTAAATACATGAATTCTCCGGAAACACCCCTCTATCGCAAGAGTGAAGTTTTTTACGGTTATCATAAAACAGCTCCCGCTGTGCGTAGTGCCGGATCGGCTGTTATGGTGGAAGGATATATGGATTTTCTCCAATTGATTCAGGCGGGAATCGAAAATGTATTAGCCGTTTCCGGTACGGCATTTACGACAAAGCATGCAGTACAAATTGGCAAAATCACCCAAAAAGTATATTTGGCTTATGATGGTGACGAGGCAGGGCAAAAGGCATCGCTGCGTGCGGGATATGCCATGCTGCAAAATGGTATTGCAGCGCTGGTTGTACGAGTGCCGGAAGGCCTGGATCCTGATGATTGGGTACGGAAAGAAGACGGCGATACTATTCAAACCGGTATTGAAAAAGCTGTTCCGCTTTTAACTTATCATTTGGAAAAGACCGGTGCATTGGATCTCCCGGCTGTGGAACGTTCAAATTT
>CEPV01084983.1_pt1 | contig 44339 bp, 37 predicted proteins | sample 530451 | NCBI WGS metagenome assembly CEPV01 (sample SAMEA2620097, study PRJEB7988) | marine metagenome | isolation source: saline water (ENVO:00002010), including
AGATCAACCACTTATCCAAGTGTCCGATTTTTCCGGACCACCTCTCTGTATAGACTGATCCAGCGGAACCGCCATCACTTGACGCAGATCGGTGACTACACTGACATTGTTGGTATGGAAAGAAATCAGCTCGAACGCAAACTTGAGAAGCGAGATGAACAGGAGCGGATCTTTGGGCTATTTCTGGGTGATGAGTTTATCGGTACGGTATCTCTGATTCAGTACGAGGCAACGGTGTTTGGGCTGGGTTACTGGATTGGTCAGCGGAATGCCGGTAAGGGGTACATGACTGAGGCCGTCCGTTCGGTTATCGGCCTTGCCAAAGACAAATTCGGTGCGACCGAAATCTGGGCCGGGATCAAACCAAACAACACAGCAAGCATAAGGCTGGTCAGACGATTGGGATTCCAACTTGCCCGGGAACAACCCGTGCATCAGAGCTATCGCCTGAATGTGTCCACTTCGGACGGGGAACATCAATCTAAGTGAGTTTCCGCCGCGTCTTGTGATAACGACATCTCTCAAGCTGTGGTACCACCATGGCATCACGTTGAGGATATCTAGCGTGGCATAAGCAACCCCGCACGATAACGACATTTCTGGAGCTGTGATACTACCGTGACGCTACAAAAAGACAGTCCCAATACCTTGAATGTTGGTTTGTAGAGGGCCTAAGACCATGACAGGGAATGACGAGAAAACCAAAGGTTATGGATCAAACGGAACCTCGTCACACTTCCAGCTACCCAACTGTGATCTGGTTCACAGAACCGACCCCTGATTCACCTATCTTGGCTGAATAGGACTAGAGTGTGATTACTGTTGAATGGAATTGTACACATGACTATGTTCGTAAGGCTTCATTTCAGATTTGGACAAGCGTTTGGTCATGTGGTGGGGAACTGATATGAAAAAGATTAGGATGATGTTACTTATAACCACGCTATTTGGCGTATCTGGTACGGCAAGCGCTGTTGATTCTGTACTCACTGAAGAACAGATCAGCTACAAAGCGGTCATTGCAGCTCTGGACGATGAACTCTGTACAGCAATCGGCGAAGCCGCTGCTGGCCGTATAGAGCCTAACGAAGATCGTGAAGGCCATGCATGTATTTCCGATGTTGGTTTTGATGTCACGCTCTCGAATATAGTACGTCAGCGCGTGGAAAGCATGATTGACCGGGCAATCGCAACGGATTCCCAGCAAACGGACAACCCGAACCAATAGAAACGCACCAATCAGTTGGGCTTGTAGTCAATTATTCGTGACATCTCACGGATAATCACTGAATTCAGGGGACAGCTTACTTGATTCGCGAAACCTACAGTTCAATTAAGTAAACTACCCCCAGAATTCCCCCCTAGAACTCACTCTATCGACGCGCCGTTCCTGAGCGGACCTGCATATTGCAGCAGCTGTCGGCGCATCAGAAAGCCATCCAGTGAACCTTCGCACGCTTGCGCGCTCGAATAACGCATGGTTCTGCGATACCCGAAACGCACATTATTGCTGTCCGTCGTGCTGGCAACCACGTTGCACGCGGCATTGCTGCTGGTACCGTTGATGCCATCGATTCCGGTTAGCCAGCCAGTGCGTCAATCGATCACTGTCACGCTGGTGCCGCGAATCGTGCAACCACCTGTTGACGTGGCTGTGACGGCTGTCGCAGATGTGCCTGACAGCGTTGATGTTGAAGCCACGGTCGATCAGGAAATCCGGCACGATACGGGACTCAGCCCTGCCCCGCCGAAGGCGGAAGCGAACAAGCCCGATGTGGCTTCGGAGACGCCAGTCAAGGGCGCCGAACCCGAAGACGGTACCGAGACCATCAGACCTCCGTCTATGTCGGTGCAGGCAATGGTCAGAACCTACGTGGCTCGCGAGAAGACCGAATCTCAGCTAGCACCAACCCGAACCTGTGATCTGGCGCAACGTGCATCGAAGATTCGTCACTGCGATGAAGATAACAAAGATTTCTGGCGCGAAGTCAGCAAGCGAGGCTATGAGGAGACCCTCGACGTAGCGTTTGCACCTCAGACCTATGGTGACCACCTTCGCCATAAGAGGGTTCTGGTGGCTCGTCTCGTCGAGAGACAGAAACTACTTAACGAGATTGTTGAGTCGCAGGGATTCGAGGCTGATGACATTGCCGCGATGCGAAGGGAAATTAGCAGGGATATCGACCACATCGAGAGGCAGTATCCAAGTGGCAACTTGTTTCAGATGATAGGTGTTGCTGCAGAAGTGGCCACTGAGTTGTGGAAGGCAGCGAGAGCCAAAGAGTAACCCAGGGGCCAGGGACGCCTGCGGAATCAGTCGGCAGGATCCGTTCATGTGGAGCGAACATGACCCGACTAACTATGGTAGGTGCAGTTGCCCGGGCAGAGATACGCAGCAACACACGACTGGCTAGATATTGGCTGATTGCCGTGATCTCGGTGATTGCTGCCCTGGGCGCCCTTGCGGAATCCACCTATTTACACGGTAGATATTCACATCTGTCCGGCGCCATCGGTGCAATCGGGCCTCGCTATCTGATCGCTTCGGTCGGCACCAAACTGTTGTTGATATCTCTTGTTGGGCTCGTATTCCTGGCTTTTGATGTTCGAGCCAGAGAGGAACGAGATCGAATGACAGGAGTACTGGACTCCCGGCCACTCTCCAATGCGGAATACCTGCTTGGCAAGGTCGCCGCGCTGGTGTTCGTGATCTGGATTCCGATGCCCATTATTGCGGCTGTGTATGGAACGTTTGGACTGACAGTGACCAGCTATGGCTGGGCCTACGGCGACCTGGTTGAACCATTCTCGCTGTTGGGCTTTCTGCTCAGCACCTTTACTTCGTTGCTCCTATGGTGTTCGACCATCGTCTTAATCACAGTCGTTTTCCGAGCCAGAATACTGGTCGCCATCATCTCGCTAGCGCTGTTGGCACTGCAATTCTGGGTCGTTTTCAGTCTGCCGATACACCTGCAGCGATGGCTTACCATCCTGCCCGCCTTCGATATGGCATCGGACATTCTGCCAAGAATCACGGCGGAAGGTGACATCACTCGGATAGTTGCCCATTGGATTTTGACGTCGTCTTTCCTGTGCCTTGCGATTGCGTTGCACCCTAGAAGGGACGGCGGTTCAGTTCCGAGATTGACGGGAGCCGGACTTATCCTGTTGACCGTGTCCATTGCCGTTCTTGGTATCTACTACCAGCAAGTTAACAGAGGGGCTGAGCAGGAAGCTGTCTGGAGATCAGCGCACGAAGCAAAGCAGGACCTGCCTCGAGCAGATATGCATTCTCTGAGTGGCGCTCTGACAATCAAGCCTGGTGACCGGATCAGTATGGAACTTGATCTCGAAATCCAGGCTCCGCTGAATCAGACCTTGTCTACACTGCTCTTTACTTTCAATCCAGGCTTGGCAGTGACGGGCGTTCGATTGCCCGGCACCGATGTAAGCTGGCTACATGAAGACGGATTGCTGGAGATCACCCCAGACCAACCATTGACAGCCGGTTCAAAGACGACTGTCTCCCTTAAGGCGTCAGGCATTCCCGATGGTCTGTTTGGCTACCTGGGCACCTCTCTAAATCTGTCAGACGGGGGCCTTGTTGAACCACAGATCGGTATGCTCGGCATCAAGGTAAGCGTGTTTGAATCAACCTACGTTGCCATGATGCCGGGCGCACATTGGTTGCCCTCCACGGGCACCGACGCTCCGCATGGCGATCCCAGAACCCATCCACTCGACTACTACACACTGGATCTTGAAGTGGATGTGCCTGCCGATTGGCTGGTTGCCGGTCCCGGTCGTCGCCGGAAACTAAGCGCCAGTGACACGAGGGTGCGTTATCGCTTTAACCCAAAGTCGCCGCTGCCGCATGTGGGCCTTATTGCTTCACGATTCGAGCGTCGGGCCATGGTGGCCGCAGGTGTTGAATTCGAGGTGCTTCTATACCCTAATCATGATCGCAACCTGGCATTTCTTGAGGATACACAGGCACCCATCCAGGAACGATTGGATGATCTGTTTACGACGGCAGACGAGTTAGGGCTAGCCTATCCCTATGACGGGTTTAGCCTGGTTGAAACACCGCATATTCTGCGCGGCTATGGTGGTGGCTGGCTGATGGGTACGGTGCAATCGATGCCGGGCGTAATGTTGCTGCGTGAGAATGGCTTCCCCACCGCGCGATTCGAGACGAGCTCTCCTGACCCCGAGAATCCTGAGGATGAGGAAGGCGGTAAGCTTCGTGCCGTCGAGCAATACTTAGAGAACGATTTCAGCGGTGGCAATCTCTTCACTGGCGGATCCCGCAATTTTCTGCAATTTCAGACCAGTGCTGTGGGAGACGGTGCACATGCAGTCAACTTTGTACTCGACGAATTGATCTCACAACTCCTTACGGGAAAACGTGGTCACTTTTCCGCACATGAGTTTAAGCGGTCTCTTGACGTGGCGATATGGGAAGCAATCTTTGTGCAAAACAGTACGAAATCCGTCTTCGAGCGCGTGCACAGCGACACCACGGATAGGCCTTCGGTCTGGGATCACGCGCTCGGCACCTCGCTGGCGGACTTGCAGTTAGGAGATGCACCACAATCTTCAATAAAAGCTCTCACTCTCAAGAGTGACGCGATTGCCCAATCAATTCTGGACGGCCTTGGACGTGAAGACACCGCGCGACTGCTGGCTGAATTGGTTAGCTCGTTCCGTGGTCTCAACTTCCATGTTACTGATCTTTACCGCATCGCCGCGGACCTCGACATTGGATTGGAACCCTTATTGGGCGACTGGCTGCACGATGTGTCCCTTCCAGGATTCCTACTGTCTAACGTGACATCGATCAGACTGAAAGATGATGATCGAGGCAATTCTCAGTACCAAACCCAACTGTATATCCGCAATAGCGAGCCGACGCCCGGATTACTGCAACTGAGATATCAGTGGGGGAGCTACAAAGAGCCAACATGGGACGTAACAGACCCCATTCGCGTACCTGGCCATACATCCCTCGATGTTGGGATTGTCACATCGACGCCGCTGTTTCAACTGTGGACCCAGCCTTACCTATCACTCAACAGAATAGCACAGAGACTATCGCTTCCGAGGGTCGATGGTGAGCAGCGTATAAGCGCCGACCCGTTGAGTGGCAATCGGGCAAGTGACTGGCAGCCCGAAGGAGCAGCCGACATTGTCATCGATGATCTGGACAGTGGCTTCACGATCTGGCGCGCTGAACCCGAAGAAGCAGCGCGCTCCAGTGCGCGTGTCTTTTGTATGCTGTTTGTCTGCGGCGGATCACTTGGCGACGATGCAATCGACATGGATCAAGGACTGCCGGAACACCGAAGCGGACGTGGTCGGGCCAAGACTTGGCGCCGTGAAGCCTATCCGGACGCCTGGGGCAGATATAGACATACCTATGCACTGGTCCATCCTGGCGGCGGAGCAAGTCATGCAGCTTTTACCACGACGTTGCCACGCGCGGGGCGCTGGCGACTGTCGTATTACCTCCCCATAAATACGAAACCACAGGATAAGGATGTCCGCTTTGATCCCGGCGGCCTTTACAGTTCATACGTGGGTGAACATGACATGACATTGGTGTGGGACGGCAATCGGCAGCCGATAGAATTCGATGGGCGGGTTGCGGCATTCGGATGGAACGATCTGGGGGAATTCGAACTGCCCAAGGGTGAAGCACGCCTTGAGGTGTCCAACGTAACTACGGGCATTGTCGTTATTGCCGACGCCATTCGCTGGAATCCAGTCAAAGAATAGGGTCCCAGCGATAGTCTCCGTTTGCTCAATAGCGGTCATGCCCTACACCAATCACAGCATCAGTCGTACAGTAGTCTGCTAATCTGTGGCAATCCACTAAGTGGTATGGCAGAATCTCGCCTTTTTCCTGACAAGGGAATTGAGGAGGGCACGATGACCACTGGACCAGAGAGATGCACTCGCCTCCATCTACTATTGATCATTCTCCTACTGAGCTGTCCACTGACAGCACAAGCGCACGGCCGCGCTTACTGGGGAGATGTAGATACGGATCGCCAGATCGTGTTTCCCAATACAGAGAACTATATAACGCTCGTTACCGATCTGCACACCCATAGCGTGTTTTCCGACGGACACGTCTGGCCGAACGTGCGAGTGGCTGAGGCCGCACGAGACGGTCTCGATGCGGTCGCCATCACGGAACACCTGGAGTACCAACCGCATCGCGCCTTAGTGCCTAATCCTGATCGCAATGCGGCCTTCAACGAGGCACGCATGGCCGCGATCGGAACCGATATGATCGTGATAAGCGGCTCTGAGATCACGCGCGATGCGCCCGCGGGGCATATCAATGCGGTGTTTCTCGAAGATGCCAACCCACTTCTCCCGGAGACCGGCCCCGATAGCTGGCCAGTCGAAAGTGCCGTCGACGCGGCCAACCAGCAGGGCGCTTTCGTCTTCTGGAATCACCCTTGGGGTTCACCGGCTACCCCCAACTCGCGCACCGCACTCACCGATCTGCACAGGCAACTCATCACAAAGCGCCAATTGCATGGCATCGAGATCGTTAATGGTGATACCTACAACGAGGAAGCACACCAGATTGCCCTCGACCACGGTCTCGCTTTCGTCGGCACCTCCGATGTCCACAATCTCATTGATTGGGATTACGAAATAGGACAAGGCGGTCACCGACCGGTGACATTGGCGCTGGTCGAGGAGCGATCGTCCGATTCATTGCAGGAAGCCCTGTTCGCACTACGAACCGTTGTCTGGTTCAAGAACCTGCTGATTGGCAGGCCCGGTCCGCTAAACGAGCTACTCGAAGCAGGTCTCGTCATCGAAGACGCAAGGCACCATTCGAGTCTGGATGTCGTTCTTCTAACGCTAGGCAATCACACAGAGGCGCAGTTCCGGTTACGACACGTCTCCAATCAGACGCAGTCGTTTCATCGCCACGCCGACATCATCGACATCGAACCGCACGGCACGGTGGAGTTGTCGTTGAAACCGGTCAACAAGCTTGATGAGGTGGCACTCGAATTCGAAGTCATGAATGCACTCACGACGCCCAACACGCATCCGCACATCGTGTTGCGTAGTGCAGTTTCGACCCCAGTGAGCGCCCTCGGCACGAGTTTTCACTATGAGGGAGAGCCATCCTTCACCATCGAATACCCCGAGGGTACCAGCGCCTGGTCGCTAGACGGTGCCGATCAGGTATTCGCCGCTGCGACGCCCCAGGGGATTACCTTCCAGGCGGCGGTTGCAGACATTCCTGAGGGCGTCGCCCTGATGGACATGGCCCAATACTACGTGGACCGTAATCTCGAAAGCGGAGTCGGCAGCGACATGAAGATCACGCGAAACGAGCAAATCATGCTGAGAGACGGCACGCCGGCGTATCGTTCTGAAGTTAAGTGGGTATACGGCGGCGGCATCCGCCTGAATACGCAGATGGTCTCCGCGTTCAAGAACGGCAAGGCCATATGGGTCACTGCCCATCCCCGATCCGACCCTGAACCGGTCTCCCCGATCGTAGAGAGTCTGCGATTTGAATGAACAAGTTGAGGCCCGTGTGTCACTCCAGAATTCGGCGTGACGCAAAGGAAATAGGTAAATCAGTAGCCGATATTGCTAGTTTTTTTGCGATGTGGTTTTATGCTCATATTCCATGCATTTTGAGGGGATATACATGAGCACGCCAGTCTATCAAGAACTGTTGACCGTTATGCAGAAACGTGGAGGTGGATATGCCGGGATGGATATTCCGGAGTTTTTTGCCATGGTCGAGGAACTCTTTACACCGCAACAGGCCGAGGTAAACAACCTCTTAACAGGTAAGCGAGCGACAGCGGAAGATATCGCCGCATCCATGGATAAGGACGTGACTGAACTCGAAAGCATCCTTGAGGCAATGGCGGACGGTGGTTTGTGCGTTGCCAGCAACCGCGATGGGCAGATGTATTATCAGGGAGTGCCCTTCATGCCCGGCATTATGGAGTATCAGTTCATGCGGGGAACGGCATTCGACAGGGACAAGAAAGTCGCGCGCCTGATCGATGACTATAAGAAAGCCCATGACGCTGTCAAACCCCTGTCAGAGCGGAAGACCACTTTTGCGGATATCAGAGTTATCACCGTCGACAAGACCATCAATGAAGAGAACACCGTTCACACCTACGACCAGGTGAGCACCTATATCGACAAGAATGACTTAATCGCCACGGCAGCCTGCTATTGTCGACAGAAGGCCCATTTGCTCGGCGAAGACACCCATGAAATGCCGATTAATGTCTGTATGAGTTTTGGTCCGGGTGCGAATTTCGTAGTCGACAGGTTGGGTGGTCGCATGCTCAGCAAAGATGAAGCCAGGGAGATGCTGGACGAGACGGAGGAAGCGGGCCTGGTGCACATGACTCGTAATGTCACGGACAACATCAGTTTCATGTGCAATTGCGACAGATGGCACTGCGTACCCATCAATGGCATGCTGCAGCAACCGAAGCCGGGCAAGTTCTTCAATTCAGGCTTCGATCCCCGATTCGACCCAGAGGACTGCACGGGATGCGAGATCTGTCTCGACCGCTGCCCGGCGGCCGCTCTGGAGCTGGGAGATGATTTCGTTCCGGTGGTCGATCGGGACCGTTGTTTTGGGTGTGCCGTATGCGCAACAGGTTGCCCAACGGAAGGCGTCAAAATGGTCAACAAGCCTGGTTTTCAGACCCCGCCCAGGGACAATCAAGAGTGGATGGCGGCTTTCAAAGCGAGCAAAGCTGAAGCTTGATGCCGTAGGGCAGCTTGGTTCTGCCTATCGACTTGACGTTGAGTCTACCGGTCCAAGATATCTATCCAACCAGTAAGCACTCTCAAGGGCTACTTCTATCATGGGTAACGTTCCGTGACCGCCGTCGATCAACACCCATCGCTTATCTCCCGGGTCTGTCCCCAGCATCTGATCGAGCCAGTATTGATAAGTTTCTTTTGGGAATTGATTCGTGTAAGGCTTTTTACAGCAAACCGAATATCCGGTAATCTCTCTCCTTCGCTCAGCCGGTTGGGCTCAAACTAACGAGGGAGCATGTATGGAATTTGGTGCGCAGGTTGGTTGCTACCGGAATACGTGGGATAACATCAGAGATGTCATCGACCTCATGGAAGCTGGTCGTTGGGGCAGTGTGTGGTTTGCTGATCACTTCTTGCCACCACCCGGGCGCAAGGAGGAAGAACACCTCACCGCCCATGAGGGATTCACGGTGGCTGCTGCCGTAGCAGGTTTTACTGAGCGTTTGCGTATCGGCCATCTGGTACTCGGGAACACCTATCGCAACCCGGGGCTGACCGCAAAGATGGCGGGCACGGTCGATCAGATTTCTCACGGTCGTTTCACGCTCAGCATCGGTGCAGCCTGGTTTACCCGTGAACATCTGGCATATGGCTGGCACTTCCCATCCATGCGAGAACGTCAGGATCGACTGGAGGAGGCGTGCGCGTTACTCAGAGAGCTGTTTCGATCAGACCGCCCGGTGACGTTCAGAGGCAAATACTATCAGATTGACGATGCGCCGTTGTCGCCCGGCAGTTTTGACAAGCCAATCCCTATCATGGTGGGCGGAACGGGTGAGAAGCGAACGTTAAAGACGCTGGCCAAATATGGTGATGTCATGAATCTGGACGGTTGGGCTGGCGGACCGATGACCGCCGACTACTTCCACCGCAAGGTGGGCATACTCGAAAAACACTGTGAGAGCGTTGGCAGAGACCCGGCTGAAATCAAAAAGACAGTTCTGATGCCATCGCTGGTTTCCGACGATGAAGCCGCCGTCAAGGAATTGGTGGAAGGTCGGCGCCTCGGAGCCGGATCCGCGGCCGGCCCGAAGAGCTACGTGATCGATCGAATCGGCGAGATTGTTCAAGCCGGTGCCGAGGAGATCATGATTGGTGGTCTCGACACGGTCCACCCGGAGCTCTTTCAGGAATTCGACGAGGAGATCCTGAGCGCATTTGACTGAACCGTTAGTGACTAGGACCATTTGAGAATTTTGGCTCCTGTCTCATGAAACGTATCGTCATTGTTGGTTCAAGTTGCTCCGGCAAAACTACCCTCGGTAGAGAACTCGCCGAGATGTTCGAGTCGAGACGAATCGAGTTGGATGAGTATCATTGGCTGCCGGATTGGCAGGAGCGTGACACCGAGGAGTTTAGAACGCTGGTCGCTCAGGCTATTGAGTCAGACAAGTGGGTAGTTGATGGCAACTACAGTAAGCTGGGTAGCTTCGTATGGGACGCTGCCGATACCATCGTCTGGCTGAATCTTCCATTCTGGCGCATCTACCTTCGGCTACTGCGTCGAGCAATATACCGAGTGACCAAACGTGAGGAACTATGGAATGGCAATAGGGAGACACTTTACCTGATGTTGTTCGACAGAGACTCCCTTCTGTACTGGATCCCCCGAACCTGGCGGAGAAAGAACCAACGTCTACGGAGGATCTTCGATCACGGCATTCCTGATAAGATTCTCCTGGAGTTCAGAAGCCCGGCAGAGCTTGCCGACTGGAAGAGAGCAATCAGTCCGTAGCACTCGCAGCATCCGCGCAGACTTCCAGGTCACACATTGTCTGCAACAACCTGCCGCCTAGTCTGTACATAACGCACGAGGTGATAAGTTCCCATCGCCGCTGCCAAATGCTTGAGGCTGTGCCCGCTCACCGCTCCACTCAGCAACTCAAACACGCCTTCGTCAAAGTTTTCAAGCAGCTTGGCCAGGATGTACCAGCCGATCATCCACCACAGTTGCCGCGTCTCTGTGTAACGTGGAGGCAGTTGCCAAAGCATGAACGGGATCGCTACCGTTGGGAAGAACTGCACCCAGACGTATGGGCGAAGATCGCCTCGGCCCAATGTCTCGGTATGCTGCCAGTAAAAGACGCTGAGCACGCCGACGACCAGTAGTAACGGAAATAGATACTGCCCCGCTCTGACGTTTACTCTCTCAAGAATCATCAGCGCAAAGATAGACATGAAGGCGATGGTCATTGGCAAACGATCCCACAGAAGGGTATCGTTAGTCGGAGACCAATGGTAGTAGGCTGAACCAGGTCCGACGAGGGTAATCCCCAGGAATGCCAGCATGATCATCCAACCTTCGCTGGGATGAACTATGCGGCTGCCGTCACCACGGTGCTGAAAGAGAGCCCAGAATCCCAGTAATCCTACCAGACAAAACGGCAGATTCGACATCACATCGCCGAAGTTGGAGATGCCCCACAGACCCCGTAGGTCGGCGAATTGGTGGTAGCCGGGATCCTGTGGGATCGGTTGTAGGAAGAACAGTACCAGGACCGATACGCCCCCAAAACCGACCAGGAAGGAGATCTCACGACTTTGAAACATGATCGCAACTCCTTGCTCTGGTAATTCGGCTCATCGGCAGACTCTCTTCGACGGTTCGAAAAGAGTCTAACTGAAGAATGTGGACCTATCGGGACAGTTTACCCTATAGATTGAAGGAACGACGTCAGGGCATCCGAGGCGAGTGAACTTGCCCCCGCCTCCCCCTAAATTGCTAGAATCGTGCCGGTGGATGGCCGCATTGCGGCAAGGAGAGATGGCATGTATGGTATCGAAACACTGGCGGCGGGATACGCTCGACTCTTCGACGTGATCGAGGCATGGGCTCGATCCAACGAAGCTGTCGAGGCATTTTTCATATCCGGTTCGGTTGCCAACAACGCCGCCGACAAGTTCAGTGATCTCGACATCCTGGTCATCAGCGAACAGAGCTCGATTCAGATCCTAATGGCGCAGATTCGCAGCGTGCTCAACGAAGCCGATGCTGTCATCATCGAAAATCAAATCCCGGCTGCAAACCCAATCATACTCAGCGTGGTAACGAATGAATGGCACCGGATTGATGTTGCGTTTGGCGACAGAGAGTCAGCCCTTCTGCAGCAGACGCTCATTCCTGTTTATGATCCCGAATCGTTGTATGCAGGGGCGCCGGCGAAGAGCGTACCTGTGCCCCATACACCAGATCGCCTTATCACTATCTCGAAAGAGTTTCTACGTGTTCTGGGCCTGAGCGTTGTGGTTCTCGGCCGTAGAGACGTTCACGCTGCCCGCGAAGGCGCCAATCTCTTGCGCAACATGCTGATCGAGCTCTTCCTTATGGAACCGCCAGCACGCACGCGTTCCAGCGCAAAGAAATTGCTTCCGGTGCTGACGAAAGAGCAGCAGAGCATACTGACTTCATTGCCGCCAATTAGCGATGACCATGTTCTGGTGGTTGACTTCTCCTCAGCCATTGCCAATGTATTCCTGCCCCGCGCCCGGGAACTGACAGAGGCTGCTGGTGGCATCTGGCCGATTGATGTTGAGGACGCAACGCGGGCGTATTTGGCGAAAAGTGGGACGCTGGAAATCTGAGTAGGCGGCCGGAGACTGCTAACACTTCCCCTCAGTGTGATAGCCTACTACCGTCTTCTGCTTGTCGACCACCAGCACTCTCGTGCATTCACGCCGTCTCGAAATAGAAACAGGTATACCCAGAACACTTGTACTGGCAGCGTTTGTTATATTGGAGTTATCGATCCACACGTGATGCCAGGTGCCGTCCTGCATATCGAAGACTGATTTTACTGGCGCGCCCGGCGCGATTCGAACGCGCGACCTTTGGCTTCGGAGGCCAACACTCTATCCAACTGAGCTACGGGCGCTGGTGAGTTTGATTCTATCGACTAGCTGCCCATTTAGAAACCTTCAGATCAGACCACGGCCATCGCTCCAGCACACCGAGACGTGACGGGATTCCTTCGCTGAAGCACTGATTTTCAGACTCACCACGACATTGTGGCAATCCTGCACAAATGTGCTATCTAGCTATGTAGGTGGTGGAGTATCCTTGCTCGACAGAGCAAAGGATGGGGAACAGGACGTGGCAACTCCCAAGATTGCAATCAACGGCTTTGGTCGCATTGGCCGAACGGTGATCCGAATTGCCAAACTGCGCGGTCACTTCAACGTGGTGGCGGTCAATGATCTGGTGGAACCAGAGCAGATCCGCTACGCCTTCAAGTATGACAGTGTTTACGGTACCTATCCCGGAGAGGTGGCCCTTGAGGGGGACACCATGGTGATCGACGGGGATACCTTCAAGGTGCTGTCGGAAAGCGATCCTAGCAATCTGCCGTGGCGGGAGCTTGGGGTGGATTACGTGATCGAGAGCACTGGGAAATTCCGTCAGTTGCAGGATCTGCAACAGCATCTGGATGCAGGTGCCAAAAGGGTGTTGGTGACGGTTCCTACCAAGGATTACCTTGAGAGTACCCTCGTTATGGGGGTCAACGATCACGTGGTCAAACAGGATTCAACCATCATCAGCAACGCCAGTTGTACCACCAATTGTGCTGCACCCATTGCCAAGGTATTGCAGGACAATTTTGGCATCAAAAGGGGACTGTTGACGACCGTTCATGCATACACTTCTGACCAACGACTCACAGACTCTCCACACAGCGGGGATATGCGTCGCTCACGTAATGCGGCGACCAATATTATCCCGACTTCGACCGGTGCCGCGAAGGCTATCGGCAAAGTCCTGCCGGAGTTGGCAGGAAAACTCGACGGCATGGCAATGCGGGTGCCGGTGCCGGATGGCAGTCTGGTGGACCTGACGGCGGAGCTTGCTACCGACGTGGTTGTGGATGGTATCAACGAAGCGATGCAGCGGGCCGCCGGAAGTGATCTAAAGGGCATACTCGAGTACTGCGAAGACCCCATCGTTTCCAGCGATATCGTTGGCAACTCGCACTCGAGCATCTTCGATGCCGCGCTGACCCAGGTGATCGAGAAGCGCCTCATCAAGGTAGTTAGCTGGTACGACAACGAGTGGGGTTACAGCTCGCGCATCTCGGATCTTATCTCCCGATTGGCCGGCATGGACAATATGTCAGTCAGCTAGTCTTCTCGTCACGCGTTGCCCCAGTTGAGATCTTCCAGTTCCCGGTTAGCCGTGAACTGAAACACGCTGGACGTGCCTGCCTCTACCACCGATTGCTCAGAAACCATCGTAAGCACCGCGTTCTGACGGAAGTCCAGGAGCGAATCCGCACCCACATTGACCATCGTGCTCTTTACCTTCGACAGGGTCGTTGTTAACACTTCAGCTAAGGGGCCAACGAGGGGAACATAGGCATCGACGCCTTCCTCAAAGTGCATCTCTCTGCTGGCCATGGCATCGCTGTACCTTTGCCAGTTCTGTGCCCTTTGGGTGCCTTCTCCCCAGTAGGGCTTGTACATCTGCCCGTTGATCGATGTTTTTGGCGTGGGGCTCTCGTCGGTCATGGCGAAGTAGCGACCCATCATGACCAGGTCAGCGCCCATGGCGAGAGCGATGACGATCTGGGTGTCATTCGTCAATCCGCCATCGGAGCAGACCGGGATGTAGATCCCCGTCTCCTCAAAGTATTGGTCGCGGCGGGCAACGACGGCCATCAATGCGGATGCCTGGCCTCTGCCGGTACCTTTCTGCTCCCTGGTGATACAGATGGAGCCGCCACCCATGCCCACCTTGATGAAGTCGAGTTCGCTGTTCTTGACCAGGTAGTCGAATCCTTCCGCTGAGACGATGTTGCCACCCCCTAGCACGACGTCATCGCCGAACTCATTCTTGATCCAGTCGATGCCCTCCATCTGGTAATCGGTAAATCCATCGGAGGAATCAAAGCAGAGCGCATCGGCACCGGCCTCTAAGAGGGCGGGCACCCGTTGCTGGTAATCGTGGGTGTTGATGGCGGCACCAACGCACAGTCGCTTGGATTCATCTAACAACTCCATTGGGTGTCTGCGGTGATCGACATAGTCTTTCTTGAACACCAGGGACGTTAGCCTGTTGTCGGCGTCCAGTATAGGTAAACACTCCTTCTTGTGCTGGTGCAGCAACTGATTGGCTTCCTTCAAAGAGACGCCAACGTTGCCGTAGATGACCGACTCCATGGGCGTCATATGCTCGATGACCGGCTTGCCGAGGTCGTCCTCGAATTCCCAAAAATCCTTGTCCGTCAGCAAACCGAGCAGGCGACCAGTAGAGGACCCGTCTTCTGTAATGGGTATGGTCGAATGACCGGTACGTCTCATCAGTTCGACCACTTCGGCGAGCGTGGTCTGCGGCGTGGCGTTGGAGTCACTCAGCACGAAACCGGCTTTGTGGGCTTTGACCTGGCGAACCATTTCCGCTTGAGTCTCGATGGGCTGAGAACAGAATATGAAGCTGAGGCCACCTTGCCTGGCCAAAGAGATGGAAAGCTCCACGCCGGACACGGCCTGCATGCAAGCGGACACGACGGGAATATTCGTGCTGAATCCGTCTGCTCGACCGTTGTGATTTCTAGCCAGCGGCGTGGCGAGATCGACTCTGTCTACCCCCTGCCCTTTCTTTGTAAGCCTCGGGACCAGCAGGAATTCCGAGAAGGTGCGTGAGATGTCAGGAAGTATAGTGGCCATTCATTACTCCTTTTATTAAGCAATAAGGTCTCAGCACTGCTCGCACAAACGAAACGGCAGAGGGGCGTTCTGAATCTGAGGTGCTGGGAAATCCGGGCGTGGGGCTTGGGTTGTATGGGTTACAACGGAAGAAGTGGCAGCGAAGGTTTCTATTGCGACTCGCCATGGCGAATCTTACGCTTAATCCACCGGTGAATCAACCGAAGCCTGCTGTACAACAATACGATTAAGGGGAAGCTGCAGCGTTGCCGCGGCCCTCTGATCCTGCGATCGAGCGCAGCAAGTCGTCCGCCGGTCCACATATGCGCAACTTGCGCCCGTTTTTACCTCAAATCTAATCAATCACTTTAATATTTCTTTCTAACGCCTTGATTTTTAGACAGTATTCTGTATCATGGCCCTACCAGGAACGGATGCTGCCGAAAGCGCAGCTTTCCTCATGATCAAATCAGAATTAGTCAAGAAAATCGCAGGCAGGTTGGACCAACTGAGCAGGAAAGACGTGGATCTGGCAGTGCACACGCTCATCCGGACGATGACCAACACCCTCGCGTCCGGTGAGCGCATAGAGATCAGAGGTTTCGGGAGTTTCTCCAACCACTATCGAAAAGCTCGCCTGGTACGCAATCCTAGAACCGGCGAGGCCGGCATACGCAAACCGGGCAGATTCGTACCTCACTTCAAACCCGGGAAAGAGCTGAAGAAGCGAATCGACGCATCCAAGTCTGAGGAAATTCTTTAAAATCAGTTAGTTATGGGCAGAGAGGGTGGGTTCGAGCTCAGGACGCGTTCTTGTTGCGTTCGTTGACGACGTTGAGCTTTAAATCCATATAAAAGGCAAGGTTTTCCACCACCTCGTCCTTGGATTTATAGGGACCATGGTCATGGCCCTCCCGAGTTCTGAAATACCAGCCGGCACCACGTTGAAAGACCCTTCCGGAGCGGCTGGGATTCATCTCTTCCGATAATTCACTGTCCTGGACCCGCATATCAGCCTCAGCTATCTCATTCGCGCACTATCAAGACTAGCTGACGGGTGCTGAGCTTCCAGGCCAATTTACAAAAAATCACCTAGTCAGTAGAGGTACCGATTGAGCAGGTTTTCCAGCATCTCCTGGCGGCCGGAGACGGGCTCGGGATTCAGGTTGCGGCTGTGGACCAGGTCGGCAATCTGCCCTAAAGACAGCTCTCCCTGCAGCATCTGCTGCCCCAACTCCCCCTGCCAGCCGGCATAGCGCGCATCCACCAGTTCTTGCAGACGGCCGTCTTCGATGATTCTGGCGGCGTTGAGCAATCCCATCGCAGCCACATCCATGGAACCGACGTGGGCGTGGAACAGGTCGTCCCGGGCGATGCTCTGTCTGCGGATCTTGGCGTCGAAGTTGAAGCCGCCGTTGCCCAGACCACCTGCCTTTAGGACCTCGAGCAGGACTAACGTTGCCTCTTCCACGCTGTTGGCAAACTGATCCGTATCCCAGCCGTTCTGGGGATCGCCTCGGTTGATGTCGATGCTGCCGAACAGTCCGTTGGCGGCAGCCGTGGCGATTTCGTGTTGAAAGCTGTGCCCTGCCAGGGTGGCGTGATTGGCTTCGATATTCAGCTTTATCTCATCCTGCAGATCGAATTTCTGCAGAAACGCGTACACCGCTGCTACGTCGTAGTCGTATTGGTGTTTGGTGGGCTCATGGGGTTTCGGCTCGATCAGGATGGTGCCGGGAAAGCCGATCTTGTGTTTGTGCTCCACCACGAGCTGCATGAAGCGGCCCAACTGTGCGGCTTCCCTCTTGAGGTCTGTATGCAGCAGTGAGTCATAGCCCTCGCGACCTCCCCACAGCACATAGTTGGCTCCGCCGAGACGATGGGTGATCTCCAGAACGTGTTTTACCTGTGCTGCTGCATAGGCAAAGACTTCCGGGTCCGGATTGGTGGCCGCGCCGGCTGCAAAGCGCGGGTGGTTGAAGAGATTGGCCGTACCCCAAAGGAGCTTGATGCCCGTGCGGGCCATCTCCGCCTGCATCATGTCGGTCATCCGGTCCAGATTGTCGTTACTCTCCGTGAGGGTGGTACCCTCGGGGGCCACGTCCCGGTCGTGAAAACAGAAGTACGGTACGCCCAGCTTTTCGATAAACTCGAATGCCGCCGACATCTTGTTCCGCGCCTGCTGCAGTGAGTTGTCCTCGAGCCAGGGGCGGTCATAGGTTCCTGATCCGAATATGTCCGCGCCGGGCGAGGCGAAGGAGTGCCAGTAACAGACTGCAAAGCGAAGGTGGTCTTGCATGCTCTTGCCCAACACCTCTTGTGCCGCATCGTAATACCTGAACGCCAAAGGGTTGTCTGAATCCGGGCCTTCGAACGGGATTTTTGCCGTGTCCTTAAAGAATGACTCGCTCATCGATGGCCTCCATGAAAGGGATTGATGGTTACGTGTGTGTTACAGATTATCTGAGTGTGTTACGAGTTTTTGAAGGTCGGGGCCAGGTTGCCATACAGCTCTCTGAACGTCGCCAGTCGCGACCGGTAGTGATCGACCAGTCCGGGATCCGGTTCGATCACTTCATCCACGGGTGGTACGGTGCAGACTTCGAGCGGCGCTTCACCGGTAACACTAAGCCTGGCCAGTCTGGCTGCACCAAACGCCGGTCCCACTTCACCTGCCAGCCTATAGGTCAGGGGCTTGTCCAGGACGCTGGCGATGATCTTGCCCCACAGCTTACTGCGGGCCCCGCCGCCAATAACCGAAATCGCGTTGATCTCCGTGCCGGCCTGAGTGAGGGCCTCCTGGCCATCTGCAAAAGCAAATGCCACCCCCTCCAGAACGGCTCTGCCGAGCTGAGAGCGGCTGGTGTCGTGGCTTAGCCCAAAGAAGGCGCCCATGGCATTTGGGTCGTTGTGCGGGGTTCGCTCACCGGACAGGTAGGGCAGAAATATCAGCCTGTCCGAGGGCGCATCATCGTGTTCGATCTCTTCCAACAGGGCTGCTTCGTATTCAGCGCCGGTTGCCCGGCTGATCCAGGTGAGGCAACTGGCGGCACTCAGAATCACCGACATCTGATGCCATGCGTTGGGCACGGCGTGGCAGAACGCGTGCAGCGCCATTTCCGGGTTCGGCTGAAAACGATCGCCAGCCACGAAATAGACGCCGGAGGTGCCGAGGGAGAGAGATGCATCGCCGGGTTGAATGACCCCGGCGCCGATCGCGCCGGCGGCCTGATCACCAGCTCCTGCGCAGACGGGAACCGGATCGATTCCCCATCGCTGCGCGATCTCCTCTTTTAGGTACGCAGTGATTTCGCTGCCTTCGAACAGTTCCGGCATCTGCTCTTCGGTCAGATCACAGGCTGCCAGCACTTCGGGTGACCACTTTCTTGCTCCCACGTCCAGCCACAGGCTTCCGGAGCTGTCGGACATGTCCGATGCATAGGAGCCCGTCAGCCGCAAGCGAAGGTAGTCTTTAGGCAGAAGCACATGTCCGATGTTGGCAAAGAGCTCCGCTTCATGATCCTTGACCCAAATCAGCTTGGGGGCGGTGAAACCGGGCATGGCCAGGTTGCCGGTGATCTCTCGAAAATCGGCCACTCTCTCTTCGAGCAGCGCGCACTCGCGTTCGCAGCGACCGTCGTTCCACAAAATGGCGGGACGCAGCACTCTGTCCCTGTCATCGAGCAGGGTAGCACCGTGCATCTGACCGGAAAGGCCGATGGCCTTCGTGGCTGCGAACACTGTCTTACCAACAGATTCCTTAAGGGAGTCGACCGCCTTCTCACAGGCAATCCACCAATCCTCCGGCGACTGTTCGGACCAGAGAGGTTGCGGCCGCGCGACTTCCAGTGGCGCTTCGCCCTGCCCCACCAGTTGATCCTCCTCATCCAGCAGTATGACCTTCACTGCGGATGTGCCTAGATCGATTCCCAAGTACATCTCCTACTCCTACCCTTTTTGCGGTAGGTGGAGATTACTACATTTCGGTAGTGTGGCGACACGAGATACCTGCCAATGGTCAGCAGGCTGGGAGGGTCCGGGATCAGTGGCTCACATACTGCTGGCAGCGATTCCTGCCGTTTTCTTTCGCCCAGTAAAGGGCCGCGTCAGCCCGTTCGAATACAGCATCGCTTCGGTCACCACCCTTAAACTCGGTAATGCCAAAGGACATGGTCACTTCAATGGCTTTGCCCTTGAATTTGAAAGGGCAGCGCTGTAGCTCTTTTCTAATCTTGTCGACAACGCCGAGTGCTTCTTCGGCGGACGTCCCGGGCAGCAGAACGACGAACTCCTCACCGCCATAACGGGCCACGAAGTCACTGCCTCGGAGGTGGGAGGTGATCTCTTGGCCGATGACGCGCAGCACCTTGTCCCCGGCTGCGTGACCATAGTTGTCGTTCACCTGCTTGAACAGATCGATGTCACCCACTGCCAGCGCCAAATGCCCGCCGTTCTTCAACCAATTGTCCTCCTCCGTCAGCAGCCGTTCCTGGTAGGCTTCCCGATTCGGCATATCTGTCAGGGGATCGGTAAGGGCTTTGCGTCGCTGCTGTTCAAGATCCTGTTTGGATTGCACCGCCTCGGATTCCATCTGTACAACGGACGTGGCCAGTTCCTGCAACCGATCGCCGAGGGTCTTATTCCCGTCCTCTTCCGCCTGAAACTGGTCAACGATAACGGTCAGTTCGTCCAACTGTGTCCGCACCGTATTCTTCAGACTCACTACATCGTCGGCATCCCTAACGATACTACCGAGTCGTGAGAGCTGCTGGCTGACCGATGCTGTCAGACTACGTCGACTTCTGCTGCTGGACTCCTGACCTTTTATCACTGAAGTGAGAAGCCCCTGCAGGTCGGATAATCGATTGACCAGGATCTGTAAAAAGCTTTCGAAATCGTCTTCGTTGCGGCAGACGACAGCGATGACCACTTCGGCAATATCCTTCAGGACGGGGGTCAGCTCCGTCTGTTTCAATTCGCCTCTTAGCCTGGCCATAATCTCCGCTCGTTTCGCTGCTTCACTCTCTTCCAACGGGAGCCGATCCACCAGCTCGTACAGTACTGCTTTGACCTCCTGCGCCACCACCGGATTCGGATCTTTGTCGCTGCCACGCCTGTCACTGCTACTGCTTTCGGGCCGGCCACCAAGCAACTTGCGCCAGAGTCCTATGGACTCTTGCTGGTCTGCCGGCTTGTCCGTGAGCTGAGTGCAGATCTCACGGAGCAGCCCCGCCAGCTTCTTGGTCAACTCCGGCAGGTGCTGGTAGGCATCGACAGCTCTTAACTGTACTCGTAACTTGGTGAGCTGTTTTTCAATCTTGCGGTTCGGTGACAGCGGTCTCAGTTGTCCCGTTGCTTTCGCCAGTGAATGGGAGAGTGAGTCAGCCCGCCTCTTACCAGTGGTTTCAACTCTGCGAGCGTCGCGTTCGATGTCTTCAATGAGGCCCGCCAGCCCCTGCATGTCGTCCCGTTTAAGTATTGCGTCGAGCTCAGCGAGATGTCTGTCGAGCTGCTGGTCGGTGTCTGCTGCGATTCCACTTATGCTCAGCAAGCCTTGACGCAACAGCCCGGTGCGGCGTGACCACCGCTTTTCCGACGCTTCCAGTCTGTCCAGGCTCTCCCGGTATTTGTCTTTCCACAGCCCCGCTTCTGTGCTGGCACGACCTTGTTGTCTGCCTCTACTCATGATCGATTCCGGTCACTCTCGCCGAATGATATACATTCAGTATAGGTTGGGAAAAGCAGCAGCAGCGAGAGAACGATCAGATTCTCAGTGCCTGCCGGACGACCGGTACGGTAACGATATCTCAACGGCAATTGGCAGGTGATCGGAGCGATTACAGTCCGCCGTCTGCGCGTAGTTCACCGACAGTTCCGAGGAGAGCAGGATGTGATCCAGGCAGAGTTTCGGCCGCCAGCTCGGGTAGGTTTTAACGCCGGCCACAGGAGAATGCAGATCGGCATACTTCAGTGGCGACTGCTGCAGCAGTGGATGCAACTGCGTGTTCATATCCCCCATAAGGACAACGTGTCTGTAGTCGGCGATCATCTCCCGCAGGTAAGCGAGCTGCCTGGCCCTGTCCTTTGGTCCAAGAGAGAGATGCACGATCACGAGGGCCAGTGACTCCTCTCCTGAACGCAGACAACACAGGATCGCTCCCCGTCCGGGGATTTTGCCGGGAAGTTTGTGATCCTCTATGTATTGAGGAACGGCTCGGCTGAGTAATCCATTGCCGTTCTGGGCGAGCATGCCCAAGTCGCGATTGCGTTGCAGGTACCAGTAAGGGAATCCCGCTACATCGGCCAGATACTCCACCTGATTGACGAAGCCACTGCGCAGGCTGCCGCCATCGGTCTCCTGTAACGCGACCACATCGTAGTCAGTCAGAAGGCGAGCGATCCGATCCAACTGGGGGATGCGCTGGGGGGTAGGAAGGAGATGCTGCCAACCACGAGTGAAGTAGTGGTGAAACGACTCGGTTTGTATACCCACCTGGATATTGAAACTCAGCAGTCGTAAACGATCGCCTCTGTTCTCACCGGGCGGATCAGTGACATGGTCGTCTGTGGACCCGGCCTCGCGGCCTAGCACGTGACGGCGGTTTTGCATCTACTCCCCTCAGCGATGAGAAACGACAGTACTCACCCTGAGTTTAGACGACCGTTACCGCCATGGCGTCACCCGACTTTCGCGCTTCTCTCTTTCGCCACCAGAAAGCTGACGATCTTCAACATCTCCACGTGATCGATGTATTGCGTGCTGTCCACCCGGTACTTGCCGTTCACGATGAAGGCCGGAACGCCCGATGCTCTGTAGGCTCGTCCCCTCGCCTCCGCCTGCTGGACGCTGGCTCTAACACCGAACGACTGATAGACCTTGGCAAAGTTGATGGGATCTATGTCGAACTCCCCAAAGAACATGGCCATGGCCTGCGGATCGGTCAACCTTCTGCGCTCGTCGTGAATGGCTTTGAACAGTGCCGTGTGAATCTTGTCAATCACGCCCATCGCCTCCGCCGCATAATAGGTTTGTGCGTACACCTGGTAGTCCTTGTTCCACATGGCGGGGGTGCGATTAAAGTCCACATCCGATGCAAGGTTTCTCTTCCAGGATTCCACGATGGGGTCTAACTGGTAACAGTGCGGGCAGCCGTAGGAGAAATACTCGGTCACTTCTATCTTGTTTGGATTCCTGCTTCTGATGGCAATGGTCAACTCAATGTAGTGCGTACCCTCTTCGTACTGCGGGCTGGATTCTCCCAAGCTGACCAAGGGTGTGACAAACATGATAAACAGACTAACAACTAAACCTGGTTTCATCGGTACACCATCTCCTTTGCGGCAATTGCCTCGATAATAACTATAGACACTCTATCGACGGTACCTGTTCCCGTCCATGCACTGATTCTTGCCGATTCGATAATTCCTTCCTGTGGGAATCGTGCCGTTGTCGGCCGCGGTTCCACGTGACTGTTTCGGCCCTCGCCATATAAAGGGGGTGCAGAGGTCACGCCTGCTACGATTCTGGTTGCGGCTGACGACAGAGTGCTAAAATGCGAGCGCATTATATTACATTCTCGCTGTTGTCTGGAACGGAGCGGCCCGCACGCATGGTTGAAGAACAAGGACCGGTGATCGATTACCGACGTGCCACATTTGTAGGCGGCGCGGCCAGATTGGAGCAGTGCCCTGCCGATACAGGTAGTGAGGTGGCCTTTGCCGGACGATCCAACGCCGGCAAGTCGAGCGCCATCAACCTCCTCACCGACAACAAAAAGATGGCCAGAACCAGCAAAAGTCCAGGCAGGACACAACTGATCAACTTCTTTCAGCTGGATGCCCAACGCAGACTGGTGGATCTGCCGGGGTACGGCTATGCAAAAGTTCCTCGGGCCGCAAAGGAGGACTGGCATCAGCATTTGGATGAGTATCTGAGAAACAGACGATCTCTGCGGGGCGTGGTGCTGGTGATGGATATCCGACACCCCATGCGCGAATTCGACCAGATGTTGGCGCAGTGGGCCGGTGATGCAGATCTGCCATTACACATGTTGCTTACAAAGTGTGACAAATTGAAACGGGGCCCGGGCAGGAAGACGCTTATGCAGGTAAGGAATCAGATGAACAGCGTGTCGATCAACATCAGTGTGCAGCTCTTTTCTGCAACACGGAAGATCGGTCAGGAGGAGTTGCAGAAGACATTGACGAAACTGTTGGGCTAGCCCAGAAGTGCGTGAGGTGAGGCGAATCCCCGGGAAATAAAAAGGCCCTGATCACCTATTGGGGAGGGCGTGATCAGGGCCAGAGCTTCGGTACTTTTGGGGGACAAAATTTACCGAAGTTTGCTGCCAAATCGGTACTTGCGGAAGCGTTCGTTTAGAATCAGACTCTTGCCAGCGGGAAAAGTTCCGTTTGCCGGCAACTTTCTTAGTGCGCCGCGTCCCAGTCGTCGCCGACGCCGACATCCACCACCAGCGGTACATCAAGGGCTGCAGCCCGACTCATGCGGTTCTTGACCTCTTCGATCACTTCATCCAACTGCTGCTCGGACACCTCCAGGACGAGTTCGTCGTGAACCTGCATGATCATGCTGGCATCTACATCGTTGTCCTGCAGCCAGTTATGCACGTCGATCATGGCGATCTTTATGATATCCGCGGCGGTGCCCTGCATGGGGGCGTTGATGGCGGTGCGTTCCGCCGCCTGTCGGCGCATGTAGTTACTTGATCGGATTTCTTCGAGGTAGAGTCTGCGTCCGAACAGCGTTTCTACATAGCCCATACCCGCTGCCGACGCGCGGGTATTATCCATGTACTGCTTGACCCCCGGGTAACGGCTGAAGTAGAGATCGATGTATTCCTGCGCCGCTCCTCTGGTCACGCTGATCTGCCCTGCCAGTCCAAAGGCGGACATGCCATAGATCAAGCCGAAGTTGATCGCTTTGGCACTCCTTCTCTGCTCGTCGCTGACAGCATCCTTAGCGACCCCAAACACCTCCGCAGCAGTGGCTCGGTGCACATCCTGGCCGGTGGTAAAGGCACTTAGCAGACCTTCGTCCTTGGATAGGTGCGCCATGATACGCAGTTCAATCTGGGAGTAATCGGCAGCGATCAGCTTGTATCCATCGGAAGCGATAAACGCTTTACGTACCCTGCGCCCCTCTGCCGTTCTGATCGGGATATTCTGCAGGTTGGGATTGGTGCTCGACAGCCTGCCGGTGGCGGCGACCGCTTGGTGATAGGAGGTGTGAACGCGACCCGTTGCCGCGTTGATCTGCTTGGGAAGTTGATCGGTATAGGTCGATTTGAGTTTGCTGAGCCCCCGGTAATCCATGATGACCTTCGGCAGTGGATAATCGAGTGCCAACTGTTGCAGGACGCGTTCCGCTGTTGACGGCTGTCCTTTGGGGGTCTTCTTGAGCACCGGCAGGTTCAGTTTTTCGAAGAAGATCTCCTGTAGCTGCTTGGGAGATCCAAGGTTGAATTCCTCTCCGGCAAGGTCGTGTGCCTCACGCTCCAGTTCATCCATCCTGGTCGCCAATTCCGCGCTCTGCTCGCCGAGAAGATCGGCATCCAGCAATACACCCGTTCGCTCCATCGTCGAGAGAACCGGTATCAACGGCACTTCAATCTCTTCAAACAACTTCTGCAGTTTCTGCTCAGCCGCGAGTTTGGGCCACAGCGCGTTGTGCAGTCGTAGCGTGATGTCGGCGTCCTCGGCAGCGTATTCGGCTGCTTTGTCCAGATCGATCTGGTTGAAGGTGAGCTGTTTAGCGCCCTTGCCGGCAATGTCTTCGAAGTGGATAGTCCGGACTCCCAAGTATTTGAGGGCCAGGTCATCCATGTTGTGTCTGGATCCTACCGAGTTGAGTACGTAAGACTCGAGCATGGTGTCGTGGCTGATGCCCCGCAGATCAAGCCCATAGTTGGCCAGTACACTGCGGTCATACTTCAGATTCTGACCGATCTTTGCTACGGCCGGATCCTCCAGCAGGGGCCGCAGTTTCTGCAGCAGGAGTTCCACGCTTAACTGTTCCGGGGCACCGGCATAGTCGTGTCCACACGGAACATAAGCTGCCTTACCGTCCTCCACCGCAAAGGAGACCCCCACCAATGATGCCTCCATGTATTCCAGGCTGGTGGTTTCGGTATCGAATGCGAATACGCCCGCCTCCTGCAATGCTTTAATCCAACGATCCAACTGCTGCTCGGTCGTTACCAACTCATAGTCCCTGCTGACCGGATCCAATTCAGCAGGCTCTTCAGGCTGATCGAACTCCTCCAGCCATTGCTTAAATTCCAGCTCGGTATAGATCTTTCTGAGGCCCTCATCGTCGGATTCTCCCGGTACCAGCGAGGTCGGATCGGTATCCAGCGAGACGTCCAGCTTGATGGTGGCCAACTGGTAGGACAGCGGTAACTGCTCGAGCGATTCGCGCAGGTTCTCTCCGACTTTGCCACCGATTTCATCTGCATTGGTCACGATTTCATCCAAACTGCCGTACTGGTCGAGCCACTTGACGGCGGTCTTGGGGCCCACCTTGGGAACACCCGGGATGTTGTCGGATGTGTCTCCCATCAGCGCCAGGTAGTCGATGATCTGATTGGGAAGAACACCGAATTTCTCCTTCACCCCCTGGATGTCCATGCGCGTGTCGTTCATGGTGTTGATCAGGGTGACATGTTCGTTGACCAACTGCGCCATGTCCTTGTCACCGGTTGAAATGAGGACCTCCATCTGCAGGTCGGTGGCCTGTTTGGCCAGGGTGCCGATGATGTCGTCCGCTTCCACGCCCTCCTGCATCAGCAGCGGCAGTCCCATCAGCCTGACGATGTCGTGAATGGGTTGAATCTGACTCCTCAGATCGTCCGGCATGGCGGGCCGATTGGCTTTGTATTCCCGGTACAGGTCGTTGCGAAACGTCTTCCCCTTGGCGTCAAACACGATGGCTACGTTGTGCTTCGGGTTGTCTGCAATCAACTTGCGAATCATGCTGATCACCCCCTTGATCGCACCCGTCGGTTGGCCTTTCGAGCTGACCAGCGGAGGTAGTGCATGGAACGCTCTAAACAGGTAGGATGATCCATCTACCAGCAGCAAAGGGCTGTGATTTTCCATATGATCTGAAACCAGAATCTTATCCCGCAAACCTTACGCCGAATACGCACCGTGAATCAACGGTCTTCACTATATGGTTATTTTTCTCAAACGGCTACCGACACCCATACCAAACCGGTTATCGACACGCATGCTCAAACGGCTGGCCATGCTCGCGCTTTGCGCGCCTCTTATTCTGTACCCACCTATACTATGGGGCGAGGAAGAGGAGCTGCGCAACGATGACATCGAAATCGTGCACGGTGAAGATCGGACCATCTTTGAGTACCGCCAGAACGGCGTTCTGCGAATCATCAAGATCGTACCTAAGAAGGGCCGGCCCTATTACCTGATCCCCGTGGACGGGAAGCCCCACTTTGAAGGCCTGGAGCATGCAGACAAACTCTACCCACAGTGGATCCTCATTGAGTGGTAGTCGCAATAATCTCATCCGGTAAAGACTGATGTCAGTATTCACCACTGTCAAAAAAGAGCAGCTTGTTCGCTACATGATCATGTTCGACATGGGCGAACTGGTCAGTTTCGAGCCGATCGAACAGGGCATCGAGAACTCCAATTACTTTGTTACCATGGAGAAGGAAGGTGTTCAAACGGAGTTTGTTTTGACGCTGTTCGAAGAACTGACCTTTGACGATATTCCCTTCTTCAATCAACTGAGCAACCATCTATACCACTATGGTTTGCCGGTAGCCACGGCCCGCCAGACGCTGGACGGTATGACTTCGACCATCCTCTGCGGTAAGCCAACGCTCCTCTTTCCCAAGCTACCGGGCGAGATCGTCAGGGAAGTTACGCCTGCTCACTGCACGGCGATCGGGGAGGCGTTGGGAGAAATTCACGACACAGTCCCGAGCAGCGGACTGACCCGGGCAAAGGTCAGGAATCTCAACTGGTGGCATGACTGTCAGGCAACGCTGCAGGAGTATCTGGACAGCGAAGAACGGCAGCTCCTGGCAGACGTGGTCCAGACCTACGATGGATTGTGGCCGGATGGTGACCTTCCCGCCGGGATCATTCACGGTGACCTGTTTCGTGACAACGTATTATTTCAAGGAGAGAAGCTAACCGGGATCATAGACTTCTATCACGCCTGTGAAGACTACTTTATTCTGGATCTTGCCATCACCGTCAACGATTGGTGCAGCCAGCCGGACGGGACGCTCGACGCGGCGCGTCAACGGGCCCTCGTGGCGGGCTACCAAAGTCAGCGCGAGGTCACCGAACAGGAAGTGTGTGTGTGGCCGGATATGTTGCAGGTTGCTGCAGCGCTGTTTTGGATGAGCCGTGCTCTGATCGATGCGGCGGGAGACACCAGAAAAGACCCACAGGAATTCAAGCAGATCCTGCGCCAGCATCGGCAACACCCTAACAGTTTTCCTGAGGCTCCTTAACGCTGGTTGGTGTAGCACACAGCGATGCGGTGCTATTCCCTCATCAGACTGGTCAGGACTTTGACCACTCGCTCCACTTCGTGAGGCGCTGTCAGCACCCCTGTATAATGGCCCCGAGGGTCAACCACCACGATCTGTGAGCCGTGGGCAACCAGATAGGAATCGCTGTCAATTTCCGACCCGGGTTCGACCGTCTGGAAGGCGACGTTCAGTTGCGCGGCCAAGTCCGAAAGCGCGTCGACTCCTCCCGTGACACCGATGAACTCGGAGTTGAAAAAGGGTACATAGTCGGCAAGCTGAGCGGCGCTGTCCCTGCCGGGATCAACGGTGATCATGACGATCTGTGGTTTGCCGGGGGCATCCGGGCCGGACAGTTCTTTGGCAACGCCATTCAGCACGCCAAGAGTTGTGGGACAGATGTCCGGACAGTAGCTGTAACCGAAGAACAGCAAAGACCAGTGCCCCTTCAGATCGTCTGTTAGGAAGCTGGTGCCCCGGTGCGTCTGCAGTGACTCGAGTTCGACTTGTCTCGGCTCACCCAGAGGATAATAGCCGAGCGCGACATACTGGTCCGTGGACAAGGTTTTGGGTAGCAGCATGAAACCCACGGCCAATGCCAAGATCAAGGCACCACTGCCGAGAAGCAACAGCCGAGGCGCTCGGATCCCGGCCAATGTGGCAGGATGAAGCGCGCGGCCTTCGCTGACTGAACTCATGACTGCAGGTCTAGAGCAGATTGCCCGCGGTATTTGCGACCGGCATGAGGTAGTGGTCCAGCAGCAGCACGACGAAAAGCGCCATCAGATAGATGATGGAGTATTTGAATGTCTCCATGGCTGCTTTGGCATTCTTACCGCGCATCAGCTCGACAGCCCAATACAGGAAGCCGGCCCCCAAGACCAGTGCGCCGGCGAGATAGAGCAGGTTGCTCATGCCCGTGCTGTAGGGGAAGGTGCTGACCACGACCAAGATGATGGTGTAGAGCAGGATATACAGTTTGGTCAGTTTTTCGCCGTGGGTAATCGGCAGCATGGGAATAGCCGCTTTGGCGTACTCATCCTTGCGATCCAGAGCCAGCGCCCAGAAGTGGGGTGGCGTCCAGGCAAATATAATCAGCACCAACAGCAGGCCGCCGCCGTCGATACTGTTGGTAACGGCGGTCCAACCGAAGAGGGGCGGGGCAGCTCCAAACAGGCCGCCGATCACTATATTCTGAGGCGTCGCCCTCTTCAGATAGATGCTGTAGACGATCCCATAGCCAACCCAGGCACCCAGGTTCAGCCATGCGGTGAGGGGATTGACCAGATAAACCAGCACGATCATCCCGATGATGCCGATGACGCCGGAGAACATGATTCCGGCACGCAGGTTGATTCTTCCCTGGGCGATGGGTCTGTTCTCGGTCCTGGCCATCTTCATATCGATTTCTGCATCGACGATATGATTGACTACGGCGGCAGAGCCCGCCACCAGCGCAATGCCCAGATTGCCGAACAGCAATACATGCCAGGGAACCAGCCCCTGTACGGAGAGGAACATACCGACGGTGGCACACAGCAGCATCAGCAGGACCACCCTGGGTTTACACAATTCCAGGTAGTCACGCCAGGTTGCTTTTGCCAAACTCGTTGTTATTGCCATCTTATGCTCCAAATTGCTCTTTACCCACTTGATTCGTCCCACACGGTCTGTCGAATAGCCTCTTCGCGCAGCGGCGAATGGCTTTTGGGTCGATTCAAATCCGTTGCCAGCCAGCTCGGGATAAGAAATACCACAATGTGAAGTTGCCCATCCTTAACCAAAGTCAATTCTGCTGCAGATCAAGGCAGAATTGGCGTCTGGAACGTTGCTGAACGGTTGAACGGTTGAACGGTTGAACGGTTGAACGGTCTGACTCAGACTGTGCCCAGAATAGTAAAGTAATATATTTATTATATATACTGCAATGTACCGTTTTGCACTGGAAAGTCAAGTGTATTGGTAGATCAGTAGTGATATCAAATCACGTTTGGGCCCTGTTGACCAGGTCGCATGTCGGCGCATATAACGACCTGGAGTTCAAGAGCCATTCTGATATAGGAAAATAATCCAGATCACGGTGAATGATTCATGCTATAAGTCAGCCTATGGGTATGGACTGGGCTGATTCAATCGGATAGTGACCAATGGACACGGCTTTAGTTCGCAATACCATACAGCTCGCAAAGGATTCTGAAGAGGAATCCTCACTGCTGCTGGAACAGTCTCAGGCCGCCTCAGCCAAGAGCCATTCTTCAATCGCGTGGGCGCACGGCAGCGGCGCTGACGCCCTTTATGACTTCGCGGTCAAGTACGTCGAATTGGTCCCGGATCTCTTTGAGTGCGTAATGGCCGCGGCACAGAAAGGGGAAATGCGAAAGTTAGTGCAAACTTACCTCAAGGTAGTATCCGCTAACTTTCCGGCTCACGAGGCCCGTGAAGGGGTGAGCATGATCGAGTTGCTGAATGAGGCCTACATCATGCATCGGCTGATCGAAGAGCTGAACGATCGGATCGAGTGTGGGCTCGGGATACCTCTGGTTCACTTCGACATGATGCAAGCTAACCTGATCATTCACGACCTGATCGGCGATTCGTTTGCCAATGAGCTTGATAAGATCGTCACCTCAATGGTGGGCCGAGAGGAGCTTGAGGAAGCGCTAGCGCATGTGCAACTGGACGCTGATTGGATCAGGTCTTTGAAGGAAGGCAGAAGAGCTGTTTCAGGCGAAATGGTCTTCTGCTTTGCTGGTGAAAACGGGACCGGCCTAGGGGTGCCCGCCTAGGGGGCCTGTTTCGGGGGTCCGCCCAAGGACTCTGCCCAGCAGCGCCCAGACCAGGGCCCCTCACACAGGCACGACTGGCTTCTATCAGAGGCGAAGCTAGCGCTTGCTAACATGAATTCTGAGGATGCCTTTTCACTTCTGCCTCTGCAGCGTAGGTTGGGGTCCAAGGGGCGGCTCCATACTAAGGCTGAAGTTCGCCTGGGACGTTGCCGGAGTCGGGATGGCTGAACGGCCAGAGCAGAAGTAAGCGATAGCTAATCGCGTCGATGAGTCGGCCTGCTGTTCCGGAAAGGGCACGACTGGGGCACAACGATCACCCTTATCTGGCCTACTGATCCTGGTCAATGATGCCGTCCTGGCGGAGAAGCGCCTCAATTTCGGGCTCCCTACCTCGGAACGCCACAAACAGATCCATCGGCTCCTCCGACCCCCCCTTCTCCAGAATAGTCTGCAGGAACTTCTCGCCGCTCTGTCGATTGAAGACGCCATCCTCGATGAACAGCGAAAAGGCATCGGCAGACAGAACTTCTGCCCACTTGTAGCTGTAATAGCCTGCCGCGTAGCCACCGGCGAATATATGTGAAAATCCATTCTGAAATCTGTTGAAGGCCGGCGTTGTGAAGACGGAAACGCGCTCTCGCACGCTGTCCAGCACTCTCTGGATCTGGTTGTCGGCGCCTTCCTCGAATTCCAGATGTAGTTGAAAGTCAAACAGCGCAAACTCCAACTGGCGCACCATCGACATGGCCGCCTGAAAATTCTTGGCTGCCAACATCTTCTCCAACAGCTCCGTTGGTAAGCACTCACCAGTCTCGAAGTGCCCTGAAATGAACGCCAGGGCTTCCGGTTGCCAGCACCAGTTCTCCATGAATTGGCTTGGCAACTCGACCGCATCCCAGGCTACGCCGTTGATTCCAGACACGCCGGCCTCTTCAATGCGCGTCAACATGTGATGCAGTCCATGGCCAAATTCGTGGAATAGCGTGACCACCTCAGTATGGGTGAGCAATGCAGGATCATCGCCAACGGGAGACGTGAAATTACAGGTGAGGTAGGCCACCGGCAGTTGCAGAGCGCCATCTTTCTTCCGCCTACGGACTCGACACTCATCCATCCAGGCGCCCCCTCTCTTTCTGGGTCTCGCATACAGATCGACGAAGAACCTGGCAATAGCTGTCCCGTCCTTGTGGACTTGGAAGCACAATACGTCCGGATGCCAAGTATCCCAGTCGTTCTGCTCGATAATCTCCAGGTCGTACAATCTCTTGACCGCCTCAAACATGCCGGTCAGGACTTTTGGCACCGGAAAGTAGGGCCGTAGCTCCTCCTGGGAGACCGCATATCGCGCCAAGCGCAGTTTTTCGCTGAAATACTGGACGTCCCAGGCCTCCAGTTTCTCCACGGAGAATTCTTCCCGGGCATAGCTGCTCACTTCCTCAAACTCCCGCTTTGCTATCGGCAGGGACTTTTCTGCCAGTTGCTGCAGGAAGTCCATCACCTGCGAAGTACTTGCTGCCATCTTGGTCGCCAACGACAGATCGGCAAAAGTATCGAATTTCAGAAGTTTGGCCATCTCAAGGCGCAGGGCGAGAATCTCCTCCATCAGGGGATCGTTGTCCCACTTGTCGGCAGTGGGACCGCAGTTTGATGCCCGTGTTGTGAAAGCTTCGTACATTTCATAGCGGAGATCGCGATCGTCACAATAGGTCATTACCGGGATATAGGACGGTGCATCCAGCGTGAGCAGATAGCCCTCCATCTGTCTGTGCTCAGCCATCTGGCGCGCAAAGTCCAGAGATGACGTTGGCAACCCCTCCAAGTCACTTTCGCTGGTGATCAGTTTGGTCCAGGCGTTCGTGGCATCGAGCACATTGTCGGCAAACTGGCTGCTCAACTCGGTAAGTCTCTTGCTGATCTCCGTAAATCGATTCTGCTCCGCCTCGGGCAGCTCGATGCCCATCAGACGAAAATCCCGCAAGGCGTTGTCGATGATCTTCCGCTGTGGCACGGTCAATGTTTGCCACTGCTTGCCTTCCGACAATGCTTTATAGGCCTCATACAGACCTTTGTTCTGTCCCAGCTCTGTCTCATATTCGCTCAACTGGATCAGACAGGCATTGTGGGCCTCCCTGAAATCATCGCTGTTGACTACCGCATTCATGTGACCGACAGGTGACCAGCATTGAATGAGCACATCGTTGAGTTCTTCCAGGGGCGCAACGAAGGACTGCCAGGTGATCTCGCCCTTTGCGGCAAGCAGCCCCTCGATAGACTTTCTGTTGTTAGCCAGAATCTCATCTACTGCGGGGGCGATATGCTCAGCCTCTATGCGACTGAAGGGCGGCAATTCACAGGTCTCTAACAACGGATTTTTCATGCTCATTGCTCCTTCTGTAGCTGAGATCGTACAAGGTCTATGACCGGTCTTGTTTGCGGCAGGGTTCCCCGCCAGATTTCGAAGGCGAGGGCCGCCTGTTCTACCAGCATGCCCAGGCCATCGCTTGTTGAATTTGCGCCGAGCGATGCGGCCCAACGATTGAACGGAGTCGCATGGGCAGCGTACATCATGTCATAGCAGCGGGAGCTACTCTTGATAATCGACCCATCGAGATTCGGTACGTCTCCCTGCAAACTTGCGGACGTCCCATTGATTATCAGATCAAATGGATCATGCAGGGCGCTAACGGGCAACGCGGAAATGTCCCCCATGAATTTGAAGTCATCCGCAAGCTTCTCGGCCTTATCAAACGTACGATTTGTGATCACTAGCCGACCGGGACGCGCGCTAAGAATCGACTGCAGTACCCCTCGGACCGCACCACCGGCGCCGACTACCAGGATCTCGCTACCTTCGATGGGCCATTGCTGATTGTGGGTAATATCAGCGATCAGACCAGAACCATCGGTATTGTCTCCGGTGGTGGCGCTGTCCTGATCCACCGATACTGTATTGACCGCGCCGGCTGCTTGTGCTCTTGCACTGCTCCGCCCGACCCATTGCCAGGCTTCCTGCTTGAAGGGCAGCGTTACATTGAAACCCCTGCCGCCCCCCTCAATGAAGTCGCTTGCGCCTGCGGCAAATTCATCGGTGGGAACGTAGATTGCCTCATAGGCTATCTCCTCCCCCGTTTGCCGGGCGAAGGCCGCGTGTATCTGAGGGGACTTACTGTGCGATACCGGGTTTCCCAAGACTGCATAGCGATCCATCATCCTTTCCTCAGAACCCGGTTACTGGCAAGATCCCTGATCTCAGAGGCATTGCTGCGAGCGCCGAGCTCTCCCGGATAGATCATATCGAGCTGGTCGCCGAAATACTTTCTGACCCAATAGCTGTTGCGGGCGGGTTTCTGACCAGCGGGGTTTGCAGAGGTGGAAACCAGAGCGGAATCGGCAGCTCGGCAGATGGATTTGACAGTCGGGTGATCGGATACGCGCAACGCAACCGTGTCGTTGTCGCCCACTACCCAACCCGGTGCGTTACCGTTGTCCGCAACGAGGTAGGTAACCGGGCCAGGCCATGCTGATTGTAGATGCGCAAGCTGCTGCTTGCTGAGGCCCTTAAGGTAAAGATCAAACTGGCTGATATCTGCCGCTACCAGGATGACGCCCTTGTCCATGCTTCTCTTCTTGAGCGCCAGAATCTTCAGCACCCCTTCTAAATTGTCGGGAAGACAGCCCAATCCCCACACAGCTTCTGTTGGGTAGGCAATGATTCCTCCCTGCCAAAGTGTTTTACTTGCCAGCGCGGTTCGCCAACGACTCATTGCTTCGCAGTAAGGGAATTCTGCAACGAGCGGCTCTTCTCCTGAATGGATTCAGTATTCGATTTTCTGTCCTGCATCAGCAGATCCGTTAGCTTCTCATCCGAGATCGCCATGATCTGGGCGGCAAGGTAGGCCGCGTTTTTTGCTCCCGCCCTGCCGATCGATACGGTAGCAACGGGAACTCCGCCGGGCATCTGAACCGTCGAGAGCAATGCATCCAGCCCCTGCAGCGGTCCACTGTCGATCGGTATACCGATCACGGGTTTCATGGTGTGGGCCGCCACTGCGCCTGCCAGATGGGCCGCCATGCCTGCTCCGGCGATAAAGACAACACATCCCCTCGCATCGGCATCCTCGACGTATGCGCGCGTGTCATCCGGGGTTCTGTGAGCAGAGGTTATCCTTGCCTCGAAGGGGACATCGAGTTTGTTGAGCACGTCCATACCGGCCTGCATGACCGGAATATCGGAGTCCGATCCCATCAGGATCGCTACGAAGGGGGAAGACATAACTGTTCTCGCTGAAAGATAGATTTCACGCCGGTGAAAGGAGGGGCAAGTTACCCCAGACACACCCCCGACGCAAGCGCTTGATCCCGATCGGCGCAGCGTGGCGGGACTTCCTGGCCGGTCGCGCCTGGCCGGCCGCGCCGGCCCGTCCTGCCTGGCGTTCACAAGCGCCGCCCGCAAGGCGAGGGGTCGCTGATCTCGACTGTAGGACGTTGCAAAAGAACATACGCAATTACTTACGGAACTAGTTATGTATTGACAGGCTATGGGTCGGCTGGTAGAGCTGACGGGGTCAAGGTATAACCACCGGCCTCCATTCTTACGATATTCTTCAGCTCCAGTTGGATGAGAGTTGCGGCCAGCGTTTCGGCGGCTATACCGCTCCTTGCCACCATGGCATCGATGGAAACCGGCTGGAGATCCAATTGCTGAACCACTTGTTCCTCTATCGGGGAAAGGCTCGCATCCGAGCGCAGCTGCGCATCATCGTGTCCGGGCAGCTCAGCCCTATCCGAGTCGTCACCGCTGAAGAGCTGGAACTGTGCAAGAGAGCCCAACTCTTCTAACACGTCCTCCATGGACTCCACCAGTTTGGCCCCCTGCCTAAGCAGCTGGTGGCACCCTTTGGACAGCGGGCTGTGGATGGATCCGGGTATGGCAAACACCTCCCGATTCTCTTCAACGGCACATCGAGCGGTAATGAGTGAGCCGCTTCGGACATTGGCCTCCACAACCAGCACGCCCAGGCTGAGACCACTTATTATTCGGTTTCTTCTTGGGAAATTCTGCGCCAAAGCACCCGTACCCAGAGGAAATTCCGAGATCAGTGCCCCATCCGCTGCAATCCGTCGTGCCAGTCGTCGATGTCGGGCCGGATAGACCTGATCGGCGCCAGTGCCCAAGACGGCAATTGTAGGCGAGGAGCCCTGCAATGCCCCTTCATGGCTTGCGGCGTCTATTCCCGCTGCCATGCCACTGGTCACGATAACCCCGCTCGCGGAAAAACTGCGGGCAAAGGCAGTTGCCGTGTCACGACCGGTACGGGTGGGATTGCGACTACCGACCATGGCAATCTGCAATCTGGACAGACAGTCCGGATCACCCTTGATGAACAGCAGCGGCGGCGGTTGGGCAATCTGCTTGAGCAAAATCGGATAGTTATCGTCAAGCATCGTCAACGCGTGATGGCTTGGGCTTTCCAGCCACCTTAGGTCGTTGTCTACGCTTCTCTGAAGATCTGAAATACGGCCGATCTGCTCGACGCTCTGAGCAGAGAGACCGGCCGCCAGTAACGCGGCAGGACGTTCACGCAGCACTGCCCCGGGCGAGCCGATCTGGTCTAGGAGTTTTCGAAAGTGCGCGGGGCCAATGCTCTCTACCCTGTGCAGGGCTAACCAGTATTCAATTTCCTGCAAAACATCATCCTTGATGTGGGGGCATCACTTCCTGTGATGCGATGGCTAGGGATCTCTGTCACGGATTGGTAACTTCGTCGCCCACTCGTAACGGCTCTTCCGTCCTCAGCACCAAACCATAGCTCATCTTATCAAAGATCCGGAACAGCATCATCAAGCCGGCTCTCTCCACCGGTAGCTCTATCTGATCGCGGGCGACGCGATCGCGCACCACGGTACCGCTCTTGTAGATAGCAAGAACGTTGCCGACTTCCAGTCCATGGGATGCGCCTCTGTTAATAGCAACCACGTTGTTGCGCCCCACCTGGGTGACGCCGCCCATCACGTTCATGATGACACCGACAACCCTATCAGCCGGCGCGTTGGGATAGAAAGTTGATTCAACGCGCCGCTCCTCGGTGGGCAGCAATCGATCACCTATTCTCACATCCTCCGTCACGCTGGTCATCTCCAGGGTCAACAAGTCACCATCCCGCTGCGCGACCTTGGCCAGACCAACTTCACGGGCCTCAAAACCCAGCACCTCCTTGGTTTGCGGATCCAGATAGACGTTCCCCTTCCTGAAGATTCCATATACGGAGTTGTTGCTCGTCCAGTTTCCCCGCGCGTAAAACTCGTCACCCGGCCCGAAGATCAGCCTGTCCGCCTTGCCGGCAATGATGTGCGGCGCACCATCCAAGGTGAATTGCTCGACGATCCGACCGGTCGTAAGCAGGCTGGCCACCGCATCCAGCGGGATCGCGGGGATCGCACTGGTGATCGGTGTGGCGCGCACCTTCTGCCTTAACACGACCGTCTCAATCCCTCGTCTGTCGGATGTGCGGATCTGCGGTCTCGTTATGGTAGCTATCTCCCCCTCGTTGTCTCGATCGATAGTAAGTACTGGCTTACCCGCAACATAAGTCAGAGTAATAACATCACCAGGGAATATCATGTGAGGATTCTCGATGTCCGGGTTGACCTGCCAGATATCAGGCCACCGCCAAGCATCGTTTAGAAACATGGAGGAGACATCCCAGAGGGTGTCGCCCGCTTTGACGACATACCGATCAGGGTGAGTTTCTCTCAGGAGCTCTTCTGCCGCCGCGGCCCCCGCAGACAGCAACGACAACGCCAGACAAAGAAGAATTTTCCTCATGGCTCGAATCCCTTTATCATACTGGACAGGTCCGCACTGGTTTCGTGGTCCACAGAGACAGAACTGAATTCATAATTCGATCATAATCTTAGCAGCACAAGTTGCATTATTACTAGAGGTTTGTCACAAAACCGTATGGCCGTATTGGATATTTTGGAGTTCCCTGATGCACGACTGCGTAAGCCGGCCGCTGCGGTAAAAGATGTGGATGGCAGAACCGTGGCGTTGATCGAAGACATGCTGGATACGCTCTATGCGGCGCCCGGCATCGGCTTAGCTGCGAGCCAGGTCAATATCCACCGGCAGCTGATCGTCATCGACACATCGGAAGAGAGAAACGAGCCGCTGGTGCTGATCAATCCGCAAATTTCAGCGTCTGAAGGAGAAATCGAAACTTCCGAAGGTTGCCTGTCGGTGCCGGGCTTCTACGAGCCGGTCACACGTGCCCAGAAGATCCAATACAGCGCCGTAAACAGGGATGGTGAGCCGTTCTCTGCAGACGCAGAGGACCTGCTGGCTGTCTGCATACAACATGAAATGGATCATCTCGTCGGCAAGCTGCTGGTGGACTACCTGACGCCGGTCAAGCGACAACTGATCCGCAGGAAGCTGCTCAAGCTACAAAAGCAGAGAGCCTAGCTCACGCTTGTCTACCAGGAAACACCAAGATTCTCAGTGAACGCCGATACCGAGCAACCTTTTAGAATCGTATTCGCCGGCACGCCTGAATTTGCTGCGCAGCACCTCAGCGCACTGTTGCTGGCCGATCGCTCGATTGTCGGCGTCTTTACCCAGCCGGACAGACCCGGTAAACGCGGCCGAAAGCCGGTCGCCAGTCCAGTCAAACTGCTGTGCGTCGAGCGCGACCTTCCCTTGTATCAGCCATCTGTTATCGACGCCACAGCCGTCTCAGAGCTCGCCGCGCTGCAGCCGGACCTTATGGTCGTGGTTGCGTACGGCCACAAGCTTCCCAAAGGAGTATTGGATCTGCCGCCGTTTGGATGCATCAACGTGCACGCGTCTCTGCTCCCAAGATGGCGCGGTGCGGCTCCGATTGCCAGGGCCATTCAGGCGGGTGATGACCGGACTGGGGTCAGCATTATGCAAATGGACGAAGGCTGGGATAGTGGGGATATCTTCCACACCACAAGCTGTACGATTGCTGACGAGGACACGGCCGCTTCCCTGCAGGAGAAGCTATCCATCTTGGGTCAGTCCGCCCTCAACCACACCATCGATCAGTTGCAGCAGGGATCCATCGCCGCAATACCTCAGGCGGCGAAGAAGACGAGCTATGCAAGCAAGCTTTCTAAGAGTGAGGCTGCCATCGACTGGGCGAAGTCGGCAGAGCAGATCCAGCGTGACATTCGCGCCTATATACCTAATCCTGTCGCCCACAGCTTTTTGGACTCACTGCGCGTCAGAGTGTGGCAGGCAGAGGTAGCCGAGGAGCGTGGGGCAGATGCAGACCCGGGTGAAATAATCGCAATGAACAAACAGGGGATCTTCGTTAGTTGCGGCACGGGCACGATCAAGCTACTGCGCGTTCAGCTTCCGATCGGCAAAGGAGCGATACTGACACCACGCGACCTTTTGAACTCGCGCCGCGACTTGTTTCTGCCGGGCAGTCGGTTGCGATCATCCAGCGTCAACCCATGAGCACCCAGCCTGAGTCAATGAACGTCAGAGCCCGCTCTGTTGCGGTACTGCACGGGGTGGTGATCGATGGCCGTTCCTTGACCGCCTCCCTTCCTGCGGAGATCGACGAGCTACCGGTAGACCAGCGGCCGCTACTGCAGGAGCTGTGCTACGGCGTGCTTCGCTATTACCTGCCTCTGACGGCAATCTGCAGCCGCTTGGTCAGCAAACCGCTGACGGGGAAGAATGTCGATCTCGGGTTACTGATCCTGTTGGGTTTCTATCAGCTCATCTACATGCGTATACCGGATCATGCCGCGGTCAATGAGACGGTCAAGGTTGCCAAAGAGCTCGGTAAGCCATGGGCGAAGGGATTGATCAACGGTGTGTTACGGGAGTTTCTGAGACAGCGGGACGCCTTGATGGCGTTACTTGAGGGCGACATGGAAACCAAGACCAGTCATCCACGCTGGCTGATAAGGCGCTTGGAGAGTGACTGGCCGCGTGATTATCTCTCAATCTTGCAGGCCAATAATCAGCGTGCAGCGATGACCCTGCGGGTCAATCGCCGCAAAGGCGAGCGCAACGACTATATCGGGCTCCTCACCGGACGAAACGTCGACGGGAGCCTCTGCAGCCTGTCGCCTTCGGGTATTACGCTTGCGTCTGCCCACGACGTGTACACCCTTCCCGGCTTTCAGGAAGGCGTGGTCAGCGTTCAAGATGAAGCGTCTCAGTTAGCCGCTCAATTGCTTGAGCTTGAGCCTGACCTGAAGGTACTGGACGCTTGCGCAGCTCCCGGCGGCAAGACCTGCCATATGCTGGAGATGGAACCGGCGCTGCAGCTGCTGGCACTCGACAGTGACCGCAAACGTCTCGACATGGTGGCGGACAATCTGCAGCGTCTCGGGCTGCATGCCGACCTGCTGCTCGCAGATGCTAACGACACGGCTGAATGGTGGGACGGCACAGGATTCGATCGGATTCTGCTGGATGTGCCGTGTTCCTCAACCGGTGTGATCAGACGGCACCCAGACATTAAGTTGCTGCGCAAAGATGAAGATATTGCTAAGCTTGCCGCCCGACAACTGAGACTCCTGACAAATCTGTGGCCGTTGCTGGAAAAGGGGGGAATTCTGCTCTATTCAACCTGTTCGCTGTTTGCTGAGGAAAACTGGCATGTGGTCAGTCGCTTTCTGCAGCAGACCGCGAATGCAATCGATAAGCCATTGGTAGTGGATTGGGGCGAAGCTGTCGATGTGGGACGCCAACTCCTGCCGGAGCCGGACGGGCACGATGGTTTTTACTACGCCAGACTGCAAAAAGTGTAGAGCTGGATCAGCATCACCCGGTTCAGCCATCTACATAGCCAGCCGGTTTCAATCGACTGTGATGGTCCCGTTGGGGAAATCTGAGCGCTTATGAAGATTATTATTCTGGGAGCTGGTCGGGTGGGTGGCAATCTGGCACAGAATCTTGGCCGTGAAGCTGCCAGTGATATCACCGTGGTGGATAACGATGGAGATACACTCAGAGATCTGCAGGATCGACTCGATATCAGAACCGTGAAGGGCCATGCCTCGCATCCCGATGTCCTGAGGCAGGCAGGAGCGGAAGAAGCCGATATGATTATCGCCGTCACCAACAGTGACGAAGTCAACATGATGGCCTGTCAAGTTGGTCACACCGTCTATCACACCCCCACAAAGATAGCCCGGGTCAGAGCAACTGGTTATCTGTCCCACGAAGAGGAGATATTCGGCAATGATGCCATGCCGGTTGATTTTCTAGTCAATCCGGAGCAGATCGTGACCGAAGATCTTAAGCAACTAATCGAACATCCCGGCGCACTGCAGGTGATGGACTTCGCTTCCGGACAGGTGAAGCTGGTGGCCACCAGGGCGTACTATGGCGGGCCGCTGGTGGACCAGGAAGTGCGCAATCTCAGACAGCATATGCCCTCCATCGATACCCGGGTAGCGGCAATCTTTCGCCGCGATCGCCCGATCATTCCCGAGGGATCGACGGTGATAGAGCCGGATGATGAGGTGTTTTTCATCGCCGCCAGTGCCGATATACAAGCGGTGATGAGTGAGCTTCGGCGCACGGAAAGACCATACCGGAGAATTGTGATTGCCGGTGGCGGACACATAGGAGCGGGCCTGGCAAGAAGTCTGGAACAGCGATACCGGGTCTTCATCATCGAGCAGAGCAAGCAGGTATGCTATGAACTGTCCGAAACGCTTGACCACGCTATTGTGCTGGCTGGGGACGCTTCCGACAGCGATCTGCTGATGGGCGAGAACATTGAAGAAACGGATGTTTTTTGCTCTGTAACAAATGACGATGAGGTCAATATCATGTCCTGCATGCTGGCAAAGAGCCTTGGCGCAAGGAAGGTGATCTCATTGATAAACAATCCGGCTTATGTGGATCTTATTCAGCGCAGTGATGACATAGATATCGTAGTGTCTCCCCAACAATCAACCTTAGGGAGTATCCTGTCCCACATAAGATTGGGGGATGTGGTGAAAGTTCACACGCTACGCAGCGGCGCGGCAGAGGCCATCGAGGCCATTGCTCACGGTGATGAGCGCTCATCGAACGTAATCGGCAATACGATAGAGGACATCGACCTGCCTGAGGGGACAACCATCGGTGCTATCGTTAGAGATGACAAGGTTATCATCGCTCACGACGATATCACCGTTGAAGCAGACGACCATATCATTTTATTTGTAGTGGACAAAAAGCGAATTCGAGATGTGGAAAAACTGTTCCAGGCACCGTTCTCGTTCTTCTAACGATCCAGCCAAGTAGCGGCACATGCATTTCAAAGCAGTTTTGAGAATAGTCAGCATCTTGATGATGATGTTCAGCCTCACCATGGTTCCACCATGGTTGTTTTCGGTGCTGTTTGACGACCAGGCTGCCGTGGTCTTTGAGCGCGCTTTCGGTTACACATTCATATCCGGCTTTGTGGTGTGGTTTATTCTGCGTAAGTACACGACGGAACTGAGTATAAAAGATGGTTTCGTGGTGACCGTGCTTTTCTATCTTTCAATTGGCAGTTTTGGCGCATTGCCTTTTCTGCCTGTTGAGGGACTGGGACTTTCCCTGCCAAACGCCCTCTTCGAGTCTTTCTCTGGCCTGACGACCACAGGAGCCACGGTGCTGACCGGCATCGATGAGTTACCCGCGTCCATCCTCTATTATCGACAGCAATTGCAGTGGTTGGGCGGCATGGGCATCATCGTGCTGGCAGTCGCAATACTGCCGATGTTGGGGGTAGGCGGCATGCAGCTCTATCGTGCTGAGGCGCCCGGGCCGGCAAAGGACAGCAAACTGACGCCTCGTATTCAGCAGACGGCTTTGGCCCTATGGTGGATCTATCTGGGACTTACTATCCTGTGCGGCTGCGCCTACTGGATTGCGGGTATGCCATGGTTTGATGCACTCTGCCACAGCTTTTCCACCGTGGCGATCGGCGGATTCTCCACCCATGACGCCAGCATCGGCTATTTCAACAGCCCCCTGATCGAACTGGTCGCCATTGCGTTTATGGTGATATCCGGAATCAACTTTGGATTGCACTATTTCGCGTTCAAGGAGCGAACCATTGCCCACTACGTGGCTGATTCCGAGGTTAAGTTCTATCTCACGCTGCTGTTCGCCGCAACCGTCATCACCTTCACTGTCCTGTTCTTCTTCACACGCACCTATGGGTTCTTTTCAGCGGCTCGATTCAGCCTCTTCGAAGTGGTGTCCATCTTCACGACCACCGGATTTGCCACCGTTCACTTCGACGAATGGCCGAGCATGCTTCCCTATTTCATCTTCTATGGTTCGTTCGTCGGTGGCTGTGCCGCGTCCACAGGCGGCGGCATGAAAGTCATCAGAGTGATGCTGCTGTGCAAACAGGGCATACGGGAAATCCATCGTCTGATTCACCCCAACGCCATATTTCCAATCAAGCTGAATCAAGCCACCATTCCCAACAGCATCGTCGATGCGGTGTGGGGGTTCTTTGCCATCTACGTCATCGTATATATCTTTATGCTGCTGGGCTTGCTTGCCGTGGATCTCGATTTTGTCACGGCTTTCTTTGCAGTAGGCGCCTGCCTTAATAACCTCGGCCCCGGGCTTGGCGATGTCGCTGCCCACTATGGCAACATCGGTGCCGTTGCCAAATTACTTCTCTGCCTCACCATGATCCTCGGACGCCTTGAGATCTTTACCCTATTGGTGCTGTTCGCACCCATGTTCTGGCGCAAATAGCTCACATGTCCGCTTCAGATAAATGGGATAGCCGCTATCGGTCAAGCACTGACCCGGGATCGGCCGCGACGGCGCTGCTGGAGTTCCAGCATCTGTTGCCGGCCAGCGGCGTCGCTCTTGATCTCGCCTGTGGCTTGGGGGCTAATGCGCTCCTTCTCGCCAAGCGGGGCCTGACCGTACACGCCTGGGACTCTTCCGGCGTTGCGCTCGAGAAACTGAACAGTTTTGCCGTACGGGACGACAAGCTCATCCACACGGAGAGACGGGACGTCAGCCTGGATCCTCCCGTAGAGAACCGTTTTGACGTGATCGTGGTGAGTCATTTTCTGGATAGGGCACTCTGCCCGGCTATCGCTGCAGCGCTAAGGCCGGCGGGCCTGCTGTATTATCAGACCTTTACGCAAAAGAAAGTCGACCCGACTGGTCCGAGCAACCCGGATTACCTGCTGCAAGAGAACGAGTTGCTGCGCCTCTTTCCGCAGTTGGTCCTGCGGGCTTACCGTGAAGACTCGCTGCTCGGTGATGTGGATATGAGGAATCAGGCCTACCTGGTCGCGGAAAAACGGGCCCGCATCACTGATGGTACATCTCCTCAGGGAGCTTCTTCTTGAACTGATAGAGTTTCAGTTCTCCCTTGGGGCGTTCTCTGAAACGTTTATACTCCCACTGATACTGTTCCGGTGCCTCTCTTACACACGCTTCGATACTTGCATTGACCGCCTTGACGGCAACGTTGATATCCGTGGCAGCGATATTGGGATCGGAGCGTCGAAAGACAACCTCAAAACCGCCTCCACCCGCCAG
>CEPV01074485.1_pt1 | contig 43921 bp, 40 predicted proteins | sample 530451 | NCBI WGS metagenome assembly CEPV01 (sample SAMEA2620097, study PRJEB7988) | marine metagenome | isolation source: saline water (ENVO:00002010), including
CAAAAGACATGTGGGTTAGGGCAAGCGCTTTTAGCGCCGTGCGACTACCCAGTAGATGCAGAAGCCAAGTGTCTGACACATACGGAGGTGTCAATACATTTCCAACAGTTTTCAGTTGTCTTTCCGGAATACCCAGGGCGTTGGAGCCGGAATCGTCGTTCTGGGCTTGGTATGACGACAGAGCCGTAGTTGATATGACTGACCGACTGCGGCAATACGGGGAGTCCGTTCAGTCCGGATGGCCGCAAGCTGTAGAAATTGGCCCGACCCGTTAGCCACCTCCGCCACGTAGCACCCTTCAAGCAGTAGTATAGTCGCCAAGTGCCTTATGTAACTGCTTACCTAGACGGTGGAACAATTTCGCTCGTAATTGCCGCTATAGCGGGAGCGGTAGCGGGTGTCGGAGTTTATGCCCGATCTCTTCTACACAGAATGAAGACTTTCGCACGAAGACTGGGGCATCGCTCCGACTCCAGTGGCCAAGACTCAGAATAGCCACGATTCGAATTTGGTAACTCTATTTAGATCACGTTGATAGGCAGTCGTATTGCCTCCCAAAGTAATACACCTGAGACGCTTGAAGCTCTCGTGATACCCAGACTCCAGTAGAACTGAGAAGCATCACACAATGAACAAGACTGTCTATGTCGGCATGAGCGCCGATCTAATCCACCCAGGTCACCTATCGATCATTGACGTGGCGCGACAACTAGGCGATGTCACAGTTGGTTTATTGACGGATGAGGCAATTGCAAGCTACAAGCGCTTACCTTTTATGGCCTACGAACAGCGAAAGATCGTCATCGAAAACATTCGCGGTGTGGCGAATGTAATTCCTCAGACCACTCTTGACTACACGCAGAACCTGCTCGACGTCAGACCCAACTATGTGGTGCACGGAGATGACTGGAAGGACGGGGTTCAGAGCTCCGTTCGGGATCGTGTAATAGAGGTGCTGGGACAGTGGGGCGGGGAACTTATCGAACCCAAATACACGGAGGGGATCTCCTCAACTCAGCTGAACACAGCCATGCGCGAAATCGGGACCACACCCGAAATACGAATGAAGAGATTTAGGCGACTTCTTGCAAGCAATAGGGTTGTGCGGATTCTCGAGGTCCACAGTGGACTCACTGCACTGATTGTGGAGAACACCAGGATCAGCCACGATGAGCGGGAACTCGAGTTCGACGGAATGTGGATCAGTAGTTTGACCGACTCCGTGGCCAAGGGAAAACCGGATAACGGTCTTGTAGACCTCACGTCGCGTCTCGGCACAATCGAAGAGGCACTTGAGGGCACCACGAAGCCTCTAATTCTTGATGGCGACTCTGGCGGCCTCGCTGAGCATTTCGTCTTTACCGTTCGGACCCTGGAACGTCTAGGTGTTTCCGCTGTCGTGATCGAAGACAAGGAGGGCCTGAAACAGAACTCGCTTTATGGCACAGACGTTCCACAAAGCCAAGCCGTTCCGGAGATCTTTGGTCAAAAAATTGCGGCCGGCAAGAAGGCACAGATCACGGAAGATTTTTCAATCATCGCTAGAATAGAGTCCCTCATTCTTGGAGCGGGTGTTGAGGACGCGCTGCATAGGGCGCGCACCTATATTGATTCCGGCGCAGACGGGATAATGATCCATAGTCGAGCAGAGACCCCAGATGAGGTACTGGAATTCTGCGAGCACTTTGCAGAGATACCTAACCGTGTCCCACTGGTCGTGGCGCCCACTACCTTTAACGAAACCTTCGAAGAAGAGCTTGTTAGTGCCGGAATCCAGGTAGTCATTTATGCCAATCATCTTCTACGGAGCTCGTACCCGAGCATGGTAAAAACCGCCGAATGCATCCTCCGGAACGGTAGGGCCAAGGAAGCCGAGGAAATGTGCATGCCGATTGCGGATTGCCTCGCGCTGATCCCGCAAGCCAACTAGACCAGTGGTAGACGCAACGGCGTTCTACCAGGCTGCGGTTGATAACGGTATAGACCTCATTTGTGGTGTGCCAGATTCACTACTGAAGGACCTGTCCGCAGCGTTGCATGAGAACGCAGCAAAAGACCAGCACGTTGTGGTGCCAAATGAAGGAGCGGGAATAGCTCTTGGGACAGGCCACTACCTGGCGACGGGCCACACCCCCCTTGTATACATGCAGAACTCCGGACTCGGAAATGCTGTCAATCCACTCGTGTCTCTGACCAGCCAAGACGTCTACCAGATACCACTCGTCCTCCTGATCGGCTGGAGAGGGCAACCTGGAAAAGACGACGAGCCTCAGCATCGACTCCAGGGACGAGTGACCATTCCTCTCCTGGAAACCCTTGAAATCCCATCTCGACTGCTGCCATCGGATACGGCGGCAGCCGCGAAGTGTCTTGGTGAATCAGTGGCAACCGCCAAGGCGCGCTCTGGTCCAGTCGCGATAGTCGTCCAAAGAGGCACGTTTGACGCGAGCTCAGGAACGGACATCGTGACGAACGGCTACGAATTATCGCGTGAGGACGCCCTGTTGGCAGTCGTTGGGTCGCTCGACAGCCGAGACGCGGTGGTGGTTACGACGGGAAAGGCCTCGAGGGAGATCTACGAACACCGACAAAGCCTTGGTCCCATAGGGCCAAAGCAGGAATTTCTTTCAGTGGGATCAATGGGGCATGCGTCTCAAATAGCGCTTGGAGTTGCACTCGGCCAGCCGGATCGCCGGGTTTTCTGCCTAGACGGAGACGGGGCCCTAATCATGCACATGGGCTCGTTAGCGCTGATTGGCAGCTCGGCCCCTCTGCAGTTTGTACATGTTGTGCTGAATAACGGGTGCCATGAATCCGTCGGCGGCCAGGCAACAGTCGGGTTTGAAATTGGTATTCCCGAGATCGCAATGGCGTGTGGGTACAGCGCGAGCGCCTCAGTTTCGAATGTCACAGACCTTACGAATTCCCTACAAGGATTCCGCGAGATAGAAGGTCCGTGCCTGTTGGAGGTCCGGATATCGGCTACTGCACGCAAGGATCTGGGTAGGCCACAGGAGCCACCATCAGCGGGGAGAGATGACTTCATGGAGTTTCTGCGCTTATGAGTGTTGAAACTCATCTGGGTGTCGGCGCCATTGGTGAATTGTCTGGCATCCTCGAAGCGCACGGAGTGGAAACGGTTCTAGTTGTTACGGGCCCGTACTCCTACAGCATGTCTGGCGCAACTGACATGGTTGACCCCGTCTTAGCCCCATATAGGACAGTCAGATTCTCAACTCTTGCCGACTACCCCGACCTTCCTGATATTGAGCGCGGTGTGGAACTGTGCAGGAGGGCTAAGCCGGATGTAGTTATCGCAGTTGGGGGCGGCACTGTTATTGATATTGCGAAACTCCTACGTATATGCAGTGCGAACGATGCAACACCGGGCGAGATAGCTACTGGAGTTGGAAAGATCAAGCAAACTGGACCGCCATTGGTAGCCATACCTACAACGGCTGGAAGTGGCAGTGAAGCCACTCACTTTGCGGTTATTTTCGATCAGCAGCGGAAGTACTCCGTCGCCCACCAATTTGTACAACCGGACTTCGCAATTGTCGATCCATCTCTGACCTACAGCATGTCAGAAGAACAGACCGCTGTTTGTGGTCTGGACGTTCTCTGTCAGTCGGTCGAGTCGATCTGGAGCGTTGGCTCATCCAAGGAATCCAGGACCTGGGCATCGGAGGCTGTGCAGTTAGTGCTGCTCAACCTTCTCGAAGCGGTTCAGGCACCGAATCAGTCGTGCCGCGAATCGATGAGCCGAGCCGCCCATCTTGCTGGACGGGCCATCAATATCACTAAGACGACAGCTCCCCACGCTCTGTCATACACGTTGACAACGAGTTACGGGCTACCCCATGGTCACGCAGTTGCTCTGACGCTAGGAAGTTTCCTCGAGTTCAATGATGAGGTTTCAGAGGAAGATCTGAACGATCCTCGAGGCGTGGAACATGTACGAGAAGTAATTGGCGAAGTGTGTTCCTTGCTTGGAGTTGGCAGTCCAATGGAAGGACACCGTGCGATAGCAGATCTGATGGTTGCCATCGGAATGGAAACACGACTCGGTCCCTACGGGATAAGAAACGCAGTTGCCTGCGAACAGATTGTTGAGACAGTAAACGTGGAGCGACTTTCGAACAATCCGCGTAGTCCCACCAAAGCTCAGCTAGCTCAGATTCTAGAGAAACTCATTTAATTGCTTTTCCGATTCAGTAGATGGGTCTCCACTGCCTCGTACATTAGTAACACCAGTAGGTGCTGTCGGACACTGCCTGCAACCACGAGACGGGCTAGGTCATCAGATCCAGTATTTGCTCCGCTGCAGTTTGAACAGCGTTCCCTGGATTGAAGAGCACTTGGTCCCGGAGTAGTTCAAGTCGCTGCCTCCATTCAACCCGCTCATCAATAAGGGAAGTGACAACGGCTGGTAACGAATTGACTTCATGGACGCCGATGAGTGCTCCCAAATCTGCGCGAAGCACGTCCTCATAGCATTCAATGTCGAGTTCAGGATGGCTGTCGTTGTGGGCCTTCTGGGGTGTATCAACGAAGATTGCAGGCCGAAGGAGGCCTAACGCGAACTCGTGCGCCACACCCGACCAATCACTCAACACAAGATCCGACTCGACCAAAGCGGCACTGGAGGCATACGAGCTATCCACTGCAAACAATGGATTGTCCCCAAACATCGCAGTATACGTTTGAAAAATATCTTTTTGATGACGGACAGACATGGGATGAAACCGAAGCGTTACTTGGATAGATGAATTCAGTAGATTTGTAATTATCTGATCAATTCCGAATTCAATAAGCGACGATGGTCCCCAAGTTGGAGCAACCAATACTCTGGGGCTACTACCGGAATTCGTGAGCAGCGCAGGCGATTCAGATATCAATTTGTCTAGTCGACAATACCCGGTCTCGTAGAGAGCTTGGGGTCGGATATCACGGATGGTTGCGGCTTTATCCAACTCAGCCACGTGGTAGGAGTTAGCACAGAGAATCGAATCATATGAATCAAACGCGTTGGCACGATACGCGCGATGTGTGCTCAGCAGTGAATGGAATACATATACATAGTGGACGTCATTGACCGAACGTTTGAGATGGTAAGTATCGAGGTCAGTCATGGTCATGACCACGACACATGGTGGGAGTCGCAGAAAGAGTTGCGTCGCTGCAACGGTACCGCCGATATACGTGCCGTTCTTGGCAGTGATTACCGAATCGTTGGGGTCAGCCGTCAGTCGCAGAATCGAGCATCCGAGGGTTTCGAGGTGATCGGCCAACGCTCCGATGTGGAGCCAGTCGGAGGCGTCCTCAGCGAAGAAGACAACAGGCTTTGGTTGAGACTGGAGGTCCCGCACTTCGGTTAGGGCAGACGGTTTTCTCCGAAATGGACGGAATCCCGAAGTTCGTGACATCGCTCTGCTCGATTCGCTATCCGGCGGCGGGGCTGTGACTACTTCATGGTTGCCCAGCTCCACGTAGTCGGTTTGGTGCTTGAGGATATGTGCGGAAGTAGCCAGTCGAGCGCTGGCACCGTGATTCGAAGATCCACGACATCTTCGAAGGCACCGAGCAGATCCAGCAACTGGTGATAGCCCGGGCGCTGTCAGGCATGCGAATCGAGTAGTTGGCCCTGTTGAACCGGGCCTAGTCGCGGCGTAGGGCCAGGGCCACGGCCTCCGCCCGGCTGTGCACATCCAGGCGGGCCAGGATGTGTTGGATGTGGTTTCGGACGGTCGCCGGTGAGATGAGCAGCCTCTCGGCAATGGCGGCACCGTCCAGCCCCTCGGTGAGAAGGTTCAACACCTCCCGCTCACGGTTTGTGAGCACGTCCAGGCGCCCGTCTTCAACACCTGTGGCGGGGCTCCAGTTCTTCAGCCTCTCAACGATCACGCGTTCCAACTCGAGGGGAACCGCCACCTCCCTCACCAGGTGAACCAGACGGCACTGCTTCCGAAGTTCGGCTGGTGGGGTGATCGTCGAGGCACTCAACCACAGGGTTCCGCCGCCAGCAGAATTGCCCAGTACCTCTCTGGTCTCGATCACCTCGTCTGGCTCACCGACGGCCACCGCCGGGCAGCGACCGTCGCACACGGCATTGCCGCAGCGGTCCCGCCAGCAGAGGACCTCATGACAGGGCCGGCCCAGTACCTCGTCGGGGGAGTAGCCCAGCAGTTCGGTCGCCGCCCCGTTCCAGGCGATGATGCTGAGCTCACCGTCGACTGCGAGCATTGCATCGCCGGTCCGGCCGAGCACGTCGAGCAGGTCCGCGAGAATGCCACCAACTCGCGGCTTGATGGCAGTCACGCTGGTCATAGACGGGACCGAATGTAGGTTGGGGCTCGGTTCCAGTCAACGTCGGCGGGGGGGAATGTCAGGCCACTCCCTGACCCTTCAACATGGCGAGGATCCCACCGGCTGCCAGGATCCTGCACATTTCCTCGGGCAGTGGATCGGCCTCGAGTTCCAGGCCGCTGGAGACGTTGATGATCCGGCCCTCTCCAGGGTGGACCTGGATTTCGTCACCCTGAGTGAATGCAGCGTGGGCGTCGCGGCACACGAGTGCAGGAAGTCCCACCGCGATGGCGTTGCGCATGAACAGCCGCGACAGGGACTCGGCGACAATGCAGGTCACCCCCAGCGCCCGGAGGTTCTCGGCAGCACTCTCCCGGCTGGAACCACAACCGAAGTTGCGGCCCGCCACGATCATGTCGCCGGGCCTCACCTCGGAGGCGAACTCCGGGACGACGGACTCCAGCACGTGGAGTTTTCTGACCTCGACCGGGTCGACGGCATAGGCACCCGGTGACAACACGTCGGTGCTGATGTCATGGTCGAGCCTCCAGGCTCGACCCTTCAGGATGTCATCGGCCATCGGGTACCCCCAGGTGCCTGGGGTCGGTGATGTGCCCGGTCAGGGCCGATGCCGCCACCGTGGCGGGGGAGGCCAGGTAGATCTCGGCCTGGGCACTACCCATGCGTCCGATGAAGTTTCGGTTGTGGGTACCGATGCAGCGCTCACCGGGTGCCAGCAACCCCCCGTGGCCACCGAAGCACGGACCGCAACCCGGCGCCAGAATCGAGGCACCAGCCTCCACGAGCGATGCTGCAACCCCCGTCTCCAGTGCCTCACCCAGGACGGCCTGTGATGCGGGGGCAACCAGCAGGCGAACCCCGTCAGCAATGTGTTTCCCGGCCAGGGCCTCGGCTGCGGCCCGCATGTCCTCGATCCGCCCGTTCGTGCAGGAACCGATGAAGGCCTGATTGATGGTGATGCCCTCGACCTCGACTACCGGGCTGACCCTGTCGACCTCGTGGGGGAGTGCAACCTGTGGCTCGAGGTCGGAGAGCGTAATTTCGTGGACGGCCTCGTAGGTGGCGTCAGGGTCCGGCTGGAAGGGTTCGGTGCCTGCACCTCCGTGGTCCCGCAGGTAGGCGTCGGTGACCTCGTCGGCTGCGAACAGGCCAAACTTGGCCCCCATCTCGAGCGCCATGTTGGAGACGGTGAGTCGGCTGGACATGTCGGCTCCAGCCACCGCCGGGCCGGCAAACTCCATCGCCCGGTACTGGGCACCGTCCGAGCCGAATCGGCCAGCCAGGTGCAGGATCACGTCCTTCCAGGAGACCCCGGACATCAGTTGGCCGGTCATCTCGAAGCGGATGGTCTCCGGTACCCGGAACCAGAGCCTCCCCGTCGCCAGTGTGTAGACCATGTCGGAGGTACCGATGCCCGTTCCTCCGGCACCGAGGGCCCCGTAGGTGGTCGTGTGGGAGTCGGTTCCCACGACCAGCTCACCCGGTCGGATGTGGCCCTGTTCGGGAAGCAGTTGGTGGCAGATTCCGCGGCCGGCGTCGTAGAAGGCTCCGATGCCGAGCCTTGCGACGTGCTCCCGGATCTTCTGGTGGAGTTCCGCAGCGGCGGTCGAAGGGGCTGGTACCAGGTGGTCGATGACTACCACGGTCCGATCTGGATCCGACACCCCGTCCACGCCGACCTCGCGGAGCAGGTCGAACACCTGTGCGGCGAAGATGTCGTGCAGGAGGGCCAGGTCGACCTCGGCCATGACGAACTCCCCGGCGGCCACCTGGTCCCGTCCGGCAGCGCGGGCAAGGATGCGCTCGGCGAGGTTCATACCCACGGTGCCGCACCCACCCTCATCCGGCTCCCAGACTCCGACCGCCACACACGTAGAGCGTCTGGCCGGTCACATAGGAGGACTCGTCGGATGCCAGGAACAGTGCAGCGTTGCCGATGTCCTCGGGGGTGCCTATGCGTCGGGCCGGGATGGTCTTGATCAGGCGCTCCTGCACATCCTCCTTGAGCCCCCGGAACAGAGGTGTGTCGACGAGTGCAGGGGCGATGCAGTTGGCGGTAATCCCGTAGCGGGCCATCTCCAGGGCGAGTGAGCGGGTCAGGCTCACGACGGCTCCCTTGGAGGCCGCATAGTTGGTCTGTCCGGGTCCACCCAGCCATGCACGTGACGTGATGTTCACGATCCGACCTGATTCCTGTTCCATCATGTGGGGGGCCACCGCCCGGCAGCACAGGAACTGCGACTTCAGGTTCACCTCTATCACTGCGTCCCAGTCCTCCTCCTTCATCTTCGCCAGGTAGCCGTCCCTGGCGATGCCGACGTTGTTCACGAGGATGTCGACTCGGCCGTACGCGTCGAGTGCGGCATCCACGAGGCTCTCGGCACCCTCGGCAGTAGCGACGTTGGCGGTGTGGCCGGTGGCCTCTAGTCCGGTAGCCACGAGGTCGGCTGCCACAGCGTCGATCTTCTCCGGGCCGAGGTCGTTCAGCACGATCTTCGCCCCGGCTGCGGCGAGCACCCTTGCGATGCCCTCACCGATGCCCTGACCCGAGCCTGTGACTATTGCAACCCTGTCCAAAACACCCATGACTGTTACCTCCTGGTCGGTATCAACGTCCCTTGAACTCGGGTGGTCGCTTCTCTATGAAGGCCTGGATCCCCTCATCCCGGTCTTCGCTGGCACGCAGAACGGCATGGCTCGTCGCCTCCAGTTCCAGGCCGGTCTCGAGGTCGGTCTCGCTGGCCCGGTTGACGAGTGCCTTTACCCGATCGTGGGAGAGTGGGGCGCGACCGGCGATCCGTGCGGCCAGCGCCATCGCCTCCTCCATGAGGTCACCGTCAGGCACCACGCGGTTGACGAGGCCCATGCGTAGGGCATCTGTGGCGCTGACGTGGTCGGCGGTGAACATGAGTTCCTTGGTGAAGGCGGGTCCTATCAGCCGGGTGGCCCGCTGTGTTCCACCGGCGCCGGGCAGGCTTCCCACCTTGGCTTCGGGGAATCCCAGGCGGGCCCCCTCAGTCGCCACCCGGATGTCGCCGGCAAGGGCCAGTTCCAGGCCTCCGCCCAGGGCGTAGCCGCGGATAGCGATGATGACCGGCAGGTGGAGGTCCTCCAGACGACCGAACACGTCTCGTACGAGGATGCCCAGTGGATCATGGATCAGGCCGGCCTCGAACTCCCTGCCCCGACTCTTGAGGTCGGCACCAACGCAGAAGGCCTTCTCTCCTGCCCCGGTCACGATGAGCACCCGCGTCTCCGGGTCGGCCTCGACGTCGTCGAGGATGTGGGACATCGTCTCCAGCATCGCCACGGTCATCGAGTTGAGGGCCTCTGGTCGGTTCAGGGTGAGGATCCCAACCGCACCGTCTCTCTCGTAGAGCACCGTTTCACCTTCATCAACAGTTGCCTGGTCGTCGGTCACCGTTGTCTCCTCTTCTGGACTGGTTCGTTTTCGTGGCTATCGCCCAATACCCCGTTCCGGAGCAGTTCTGCGACCTCGGAGTCTGCGAATCCGTTCTCGGCCAGGATCGCCTCTGTGTGTTCACCGGGGATCGGGGGCGGTGGTCCTGTGAAATCACACGGTGTCTGCGAAAGTCGACCGGGGAACACCGGGGCACGGACATCTCCCACAGCAGGGTGTTGCACGGTGACCAACGAGTCCCCCTGGGAAACATGTTCCTCAGCCACCAGTTCCGGGTATGTGAGGAGTGGGCCGCAGATGACATCGACGTCGTCAAGAGCGACGGTCCACTCGGCGGTGGTCCTGGTGCGAAACAGCGGTTCCAGGACATCGCGAAGTTCCGGCCTTGCCCTGACGCGCTTCTCGTTGGTGTCAAAGCGCGGATCTGTCGCCAGCTCCGGTTGGCCCAGTGCTCGACAGAGGGCTGGCCACCGGATCGGCGTATAGGCAGCGACCATCAGCTGGCCGTCGCTGGTGGCGAACGCCTCATTCGGCGCCGCGTACGGTGCGGCACTACCCAGCCGCGTGGGGGCCTGTCCGTCGGCCAGGAACATGGAGAGGGGGATGACCTGGTAGGTGAGGAGGGAGTCCAGAAGGGACACGTCGACACGTTGTCCCTGACCGGTCCTCTCCCGCGAGAACAGGGCCGCCAGGATTGACTGCGATGCGAACACACCCCCGGCCATGTCGGCTGCGGGTACGCCGACCTTCACCGGTGGGCCATCGGCGGTTCCGGTGACGCTCATGATCCCGCCCATTGCCTGTGCCACGCCGTCGACTCCGGGTCGGTCCCGCCAGGGGCCGGCCTGGCCAAAGGCAGAGATGGCCGCGTAGATGAGGCGTGGATTGCGTGCCGCCATCGCCTCGTAGCCGGTGCCGAGCCTGTCAGCCACGCCGGGGCGGAAGCTCTCAAGAGCAATGTCGCAGCGCTCGGCCAGCCGGAGGATGACTTCGGGTCCGTCCGGCTTCTTCAGATCGACGACGATGCTGCGCTTGTTGCGGTTCATTCCGAGGAAGGCGGCGGCAACCCCCTCGACGAACGGCGGACCCAGCCCCCGTCCCCATTCGCCTCCCGGTGGTTCCACCTTGATGACATCGGCACCCAGGTCGCCCAGGTACATCGAACAGGTCGGCCCGGCTGCTCCCTGTGAGAGGTCCAGCACGGTGATGTTCTCAAGGGGTCCACCCATCTTCAACCTGCCCCACCCATGGTTGTCTCGGGTCCACTGGTGACTCCACGGACCGCGAGGTCGGCGAACTGGGTGGCGATCTCGTCGGGGGTCAGGTCGCCGCCCGGCTGGTACCAGCGAACCGCCGAGTTGCACATGCCCAGCACCGCCTTCACGGTGAGGCTGATGTCTCGGTCCAGCAAGTCGCCCGATGCGATTCCCTCCTCGAACATGTTCCTGAAGATGAACTCGTAGCGGTCGCGCCGCGCTACGTGGGCGGCCATGAAGTCCGGTGCCAGGTACCGACCCTCCTCCATGAAACAGGCCTGGGCATCCTGGTCGCGAATCCCCTCGAGGGTGTGTTGGTGGATCGCCCGGTGGAGCCGTTCCACCACCGGTAGGTCGGACTCGGCCACCTCACGCAGCAGGGGGGTGACCCGGTTCACCGTCAGGTCGATGATCTCAGAGAGCAGGGACTGCTTGGAGGGGAAGTGGTGGTAGAGGCTGGACTTGGTGACGCCCACCGCGGCTGCAAGGTCTGCCATGCTGGTGCCGTTGAACCCCCTCTGGTTGAACAGGGCTGCGGCAACCTGGCGGATGTGATCCCTGGTGGTTGGAGGGCTGGTCATCACACGCCGCCCGTGACGAGTCGGGCACCGGCCCGCAGTGCCTTCAGGTTCATGTCCAGATGTCGGGACGGGACCCTGTCGGCCACTGCCCGATCCAGAGTATCTGTCTCTACTGCTCCGGTTAGGGCCTGAAGTACCCCCAGGGCCACAACCCCACTGACCAGGTGACCGCCGCTGATGGAACGAGCGGTGTCGACGATCGGGAACTGGTGGTCTCTGACCCCCAGGCTGGTCGGGGCACAACGGCTGTCGGCCACCAGGCGGCCGTGTTCCATCAGTTCGGGGTGGTACCTGGAGCAGGCCTCGCCGCTGAGGGCCACGAGGAGGTCGATCTGTTCGGCCAACGGATAGCCGATCTGCTCGGTGGCGATCACCACATCGGAGCGACTGGCGCCCCCACGGGACTGGGGTCCGTAGACCTGGCTGTGGATGGCCTCGGATCCGGACAGGATCGCTGCCTCTGCCAGGATCCGGCCGGCCGTGACCACCCCCTGGCCACCGGCGCCGGCGATACGGAACTCGCTACGACCCATTGCAGTCGTCTCCGAGGATTCCGGCGAATACGGGTCGCTCCTCACAGTGGAGGATCCCCGTTGTGATCCCCGGCGGTGGGATTGAGGAGGGTACGTGGTTGACGAACTGTTTGGAGGACAGGGGGCCGGTCACGTTCTGGTCGCGGCCGGCCATCCAGGTGAGCATGTCAGCGCCACCGCCGACCTTGTTGTAGCGCCCGTAGTACTCGGGGCAGTCGCTGATTATCTCAATGAACGAGAAGCCACGGTGTTTCATGCCTTCGACCATGACCTTGGTCATCTCCATAGGTGTGGCGGCCAGCGCCCGGGCCACAAAGGATGCTCCGGCACCGATGAGCAACCGGCAGGCATCGAAGTCGGGTTCGCTGTTTCCTGCTGGCGTGGTGGAGGCCACCGCCCCGGCGGGGGTTGTAGGGGCAGCCTGGCCGCCGGTCATCCCGTAGATGGAGTTGTTGAGCAGTAGGACGGTTATGTCTATGTTCCTGCGGGCTGCGTGGATCAGGTGGTTGCCGCCGATGGCCAGGCCGTCTCCATCGCCGGTTATCACGACGACCTCCAGGTCGGGGCGGGCCAACTTCAGGCCGGTGGCAAAGGCGGGTGCCCTTCCATGCGTCCCATGCAGGGTGCAGAAGTCCACGTAGCCGACCAGGCGACTGCTGCAACCGATGCCGGCGACCATTGCAAGCTTGTCGGGGTCTATCCCCTGTTGGTCAACGGCCTCCAGGAACGACCTCAATACGATGCCGTGGGCACATCCGGGGCACAGGACATGCGGCATCGCCCACTCACGGAGATGATCCCTCACGTCGGTCACGTTCTGGCTCCTGCAGGGTCGGGCAGCGCGGCGATGAGGTCGGCCGGTGTGATCGGTTCACCGTCTGCACGCAGGTGGCCGATGACCTCGGTCGTGCCGGCCACCGCCCGTTCCACCTCGCCGATGAGTTGACCAAGGTTCATCTCGGCAACGAGCAGCGTGTCGATACCGGCTGCCACATCGGCGACCTGCGCGTAGGGGAAGGGCCAGAGCGTGAGTGGGCGGATCAGGCCGACCAACATGCCGGCCCGGCGGGCCCTCAGGACCGCCTCCCGGGCGGACCGCCCTACGATCCCGTAGGCGAAGATGGCCACTTCGGCATCGTCCAGCATGAATTCCTCGACGGCGCTGATCTCGTCTTGATGGTCGTGGACCTTGTCGTGGATCCGGGTTATGAGGGCCTCGGTGTCTCCCGGGTCGGTGGTTGGAAAGCCGTGTTCATTGTGGGTCAGTCCGGTCACATGGAACCGGTAGCCGTCTCCGAAGGCCACCATGGGGGGTACACCGTTGGCGGCCGCAGCCTTGGGTTGGTAGGTGGATGGGTTGCCGTTGGGCCGCGACCGGTCGACGATGTCCACCCGGTCCGGCAACACGACGCTCTCTCGGGTATGTCCGATGATCTCGTCGTAGATGAGGATGACGGGGGTGCGGAAGCGCTCGGCCAGATTGAAGGCCTTCACCGTAAGGTCAAAGACCTCACCTACCGATGAGGGGGCCAACACGATTGCGGGATGGTCGCCGTGGGTACCCCAGCGTGCCTGCATGATGTCGCCCTGAGAGGGTGATGTGGGGAGTCCCGTGCTGGGGCCACCCCTCATCACGTCGACGATCACGCACGGGACCTCGGCCATTGTGGCGAATCCGATGTGTTCCTGCATCAGGGAGAAACCCGGGCCGCTGGTGGCCGTCATCGCCTTTGATCCGGCCAGGGAGGCTCCGATGACGGTTGCGAGCGAGGCGATCTCATCCTCCATCTGGATGAACACGCCACCGGCGTCAGGCAGGCGCCGGGCCATGATCTCGGCGATCTCCGATGAGGGTGTGATGGGGTAGCCCGCGTAGAAGTTGCATCCGGCTGCCAGTGCCCCTCGGACGCAGGCCTCGTTGCCCTGGACCAGCTTCGCCCCGCTCATAGTTGTTCACCGGTCAGGGACACGGGCTCTTTCAGGGAGGCCGTGTCGCGTGGAGGACTGACTGCTATGGCGAAGTCGGGGCACAACATCTCACACAGCCGGCAACCGGTGCAGGATTCTGCGTCAACGATTGCGAGCGCCCCGTCGATGTCCACCTCAAGGCAGTATTCGGGGCACACCCGGGAGCAGATGTCACAGCCCTTGCACCAGTCGTGTCTGATGTCGATCTGGTGGGGACCCGGGAAGCCCACCGGGTCGGGTGGCCTCCGCTGTACGGACGCCTCTGCAACGTCGCAGCCGGCCCGGAATGCAGCCAGGTTCACCTCCTCGGTGCCCCTTGGCACCAGGTGCCCTATCGCAGCCTCCCAGTGGGTGTGTTCGATGTCCATGAATGCGGCCACCGAGCCCAGGATTACGCTGTTGGCGGCCCTGATGTTGCCGAGTTCGGCGGCGGTCGAGGAGGCGTCGACCAGGCGACTCTTGAGGGTACGGCTGCTCAGGAGGTCGGTGTCGATGCCCGGGTAGAGGGTGGACCAGGATCTTCTGTCAGTGCAGGCACCGGGAGGGACGATCCTGCGCAGGTCGGCTACCACGGCCCCGCCTTCGCGCACGTATTCGACCCAGCGCAGGGCTTCGGCCCATTCGAACGCTGCCAGCACATCGGCACTCCCGAGCGGAACGAGGGGGCTGTCGACGTTGGATCCCCAGCGGATGTGGCTGAAGACGGAGCCGCCCCGCTGGGCCATGCCGTGGACCTCGCTCTGCTTGACGTCGTGGCCGGCCCGGACCAGTGCGTCGGCCACGATCATCCCGGCCAGGATCACACCCTGGCCACCGACACCGGCCAGCAGCAGGCCCCTTGACTTGTTAGACATGCTCTGGCACCACAGGTACCGGATCGGGAATCGGAATGATTGCGAGGGGTGGGCAGATCTGTGCGCACAGCGTGCAGCCGGTACACGTGACCGGGTCTATCACGACCTTTCGCCTGCCCTCGAAGGTCTCGTCGCTCCAGACGATCGACGGGCAGCCGGCGGTCATGCAGGCCTGGCATGCCGTACAGGCCTCCGCCAGAACCTCGTAGGGCCTGTCCCTGACCTTGGTGGGTGCCTCTACGCAGGGACGGTTGGTGATTACCACCGATGGGCCGGGGCTCGTGGTCGCACCCTCCAGGGCGCTGAAGGTGGCGGCCAGATCGTATGGATCGATCACCTTCACGTCCCGGACGCCCAGCGCCGCGCACAGTGCGACCAGGTCCACCGGTGTCGTCTCGGCTCCCTGGAGCGTGATGCCGGTTCCGGGGTGTTCCTGACCGCCGGTCATGGCGACGGTTCCGTTGTCCAGGATGAGGACGGTGATGTCTGCCTGGCTGTAGACCGCGTCAATCAGGCCCTGTATCCCTCCGTGCAGGAATGTCGAGTCGCCGATAGTCGCGACTACGGGCCCTCCCGCTCCACCGGATGCGGCCATCCCGACGGCCATGCCGATGCTGCTTCCCATGGCCACGCAGGTGTCCATGGACGACAGTGGCTCAAGGGCCGCAAGCGTGTAGCAGCCGATGTCGCCGGTTACGACTGCGCCAAGTCGCCTCAGGGCCAGAAATGGTGGCGTGTGTGGGCATCCGGGGCACATCAGCGGTGGTCTGGTGACCGTCGGTGGAGCTGGCTCGACAGTGGGTTCCGGGGGCAGGATGTCTGCAGCGACGAAACCGCGTCGGACGGCATCGGGGCTCAACTCTCCAACCTGAGGGAAGAAGGCCTTTCCCTCCACGGTTATGCCTGCGGCCATCAGGTCATGCTCCAGGTGTGGGTCCAGTTCCTCGACCACGAAGAGGCGGTCCACCGATTCGGCGAAGGAGCGGATGCGCTCAGTCGGTATCGGGTAGCTCATGCCCAACTTGAGGATCCTGGTGTCGGGAAGTACCTCCCTGACGTAGTGGTGGGCGATGCCCGACGTGACCACCCCGATTCCGGTGTTGCCACCTGACTCGACGGTCAGGGGGCTGGCCTCGACGTAGTCGCTGAGCAACTCGAGTCGCTTCAGCATCTCGGGCCGTCGCTGCCGGGCGAAGCCGGGAATCATCACGTACTTGGTTGGATTGCTGGTGAAGCCGGTTACAGGGTGTTCGGTTCTGGGGCCCAGATCAACCAGGCCCCGGTTGTGTGATACGCGGGTGGTTGTCCGGATGAGAACGGGCGTGTCGAACTCCTCGGAAATGGCGAAGGCCAGCGCCGTGAAGTCGCGGGCCTCGGAACTGTCAGCAGGCTCGAGCAGGGGTACCCCCGCCATGCGGGCGAACGCCCGGCTGTCCTGTTCGTTCTGCGAGCTGTGCATGCCCGGATCGTCGGCTGTCACGATTACGAGGCCCGCCCCGACCCCCGTGTATGCGGTGGTCATGAAGGTGTCCGAAGCCACGTTGAGGCCGACGTGCTTCATTGTGGCCAGTGCCCTGACCCCGCCCAGCGATGCGCCGAGGGCCACGTCCAGTGCCACCTTCTCGTTGGGTGACCAGCGGACGTCGATGTCATCGCGGTCCGCAATGGATTCCAGGATCTCGGTACTCGGCGTTCCCGGATAGCCGGCGGCGACCAGTACCCCGGCCTCTACCGCCCCGCGGGCCACGGCCTCGTTGCCAGAGAGGAGCACGCCTGACCTGATCTCACTCTCATCTCTCGGGTCCGCTGCGACATCGGCGGTCGTGTCGATGCTCATGGTGCGCCGACCTCGCTCAAGAGCTCCAGAATCTCGGTCTCGGAAAGGACGTGGTCGGAGGCCTTGGCGGCAGCCAGCACCTTGTCCACGGATGGTTCGTCACAGGACTGGCCGTGCCTCGTGAGCCATGCCACGGCGTTTGCCTTCCCGCTCATAGGACCGACCGTGATTTCCTGTTCGCGTCCCAACTCGTCGGCCGGGACTCCGCTGTAGATGCGGCTGGCCAGCCAGGTGTCGCCGGTCCGCATGGCCTTGAGCACGGCTGCGGCGTGAACGCCGGTGCTGGTCTGGAAGGCGTTCTGGCCGATGGCAGGGCAGTTCTCGGGGATCGGCGTGTCGGTCGCCCTTGAGATCGTGTCGCAGTAGGCGGGTAGGGAATGGAGGTCGTTGTCCAGCCAGCCCAGGAGCTTGAGGTTCACGAGGAGGGTGTCGGTCGGGGTGTTGCCAACCCGCTCACCGATACCGAGGCCGCAGGTGTGGACCCGGCTTGCGCCGGCTGACAGGGCAGCCAGGGAGTTGATTACCGAGAGGTTCCGGTCCCGGTGACCGTGCCAGTCGATCTTCACGTCTTCGCCGCTGTCGGCCACGATCTGTCTGGCGAACTTGACGAGTGCCCTCACCCCCCATGGCGTGGCATGGCCAACCGTGTCGGCCAGACAGATTCGACGGGCTCCCGCCTCGATGGCGACGGTGTAGACGGCTCGTAGGGCTTCGGGCCGTGCCCGCGTGGTGTCCTCGGTGACGTACATGACCTGAAGGTCCTCACGGCGGGCAAGGGTCACTCCCTCCACCGTTGTCCGGATCAGGAAGTCCAGGTCCCAGCCCTCCACGTATTGGCGGATGGGGCTGGAGCCGAGAAAGAGGGCGGCTTCTATGGCGACGCCGGAGCGCTGCTGGGCCTCGCTGATCGGAAGGATGTCAGCGACATGGGTGCGACCGGCGCAGTTCGGCTGGATCGCCAGGTCGGTACCGCCTGTGGCCTCGGCGAGTGCGATGACGTGGTTGAGCATCGTGGCACTCGCCCCCGGGTAGCCGATGTTGGCGGCGTGGATACCGAGTTCCCCCATGCGACCGAGGATCTCCAACTTCTCGCCCAGGCTGGGTTGCCGTACCGATGGGCTCTGCAGGCCGTCGCGGAGGGTCTCGTCGTCGATCTCCACGGTGGTGGGTCGCTGCAGGTCGCCCTCTCCGGTCAGGTTCCAGTCGTGGAGGTACCTGTCCCTCTTTTCGTCGGGCTGTTCCTCGTGTTCCAAAACACCTCCCATCCAGAACTGGCCGTCCGACCGGTCGGACGCTCTATGTAGAGGGTCCCAGCGTTGGCCGCCCATGACAATCCTGCCCTTGCCTCATTTTTCTGATGCGAACACACCACATGGCCTGGTGAGGACCAGCTACCTGGGCACGGTGTCACCCCGGATCTCGACCAGGCTGGTAGCGCCGATGGATCAGACAAATGAGGCAGTCACCTCATTGACGGAACTGTCCAGAGGGGAGGACACTCAGGTGTACAGATGGGCGACCGAACGGCCGGACGGCTGTTCCTGCCCGGCGCCAGCCTTCAGACCAGACAGAGGAGGAACGTTGACTGGAGCGGAAACACAGACCTCGTTTCGACCGAACGAGTTGGAGGTATGCCCCGACGGGGCCGGCCACCTGCTCGGTAGCCGGTGCAGCTCCTGTGACGCCCACTTCTTTCCGGTTCGGGAAGCCTGTGCCGGGTGCCTCGGAAGCGACCTGGAGACGATTCGGTTCTCGACCACCGGAACCCTCTACACCTTTTCGATCGTGAGGCAGTCGACGCCAGAGTTCGAGGTCCCCTACGCACTGGGCTACGTGGACTTCATCGAAGGCGTCCGCATCATGGGTCAGATAACCGGGTGCGACTTCGAGGACATGAGGATCGGTATGCCGCTGGTCCTGTCCCTTGAACCGTTCGGAGAGGATGACGAGGGGAATCCACTCACCGGCTACAGGTTCCAACCATGCGAGGTCGAAGGTGACTGACGTCCACATCCTCGGGGTCGGGATGACCCGATTCGGCAGACACCCCGACAGGGATGCCGCCGACCTGGGGGCCGAGGCCCTGCTGGAGGCCGTTGCCGATGCCGGCATCGATGCCCGGGCCGTTGAGGCTGCCTACTGCGGACACGTGTTCCAGGGGATGGTCACAGGCCAACGGATCCTTGCTGAGGTCGGCCTCGCGGGCCTACCGCTCACCAACGTCGAGAACGCCTGCAGCAGCGGAGCAACCGCCATCCGGGAGGCATCGCTCGCCATTCGGGCGGGGGAGCACGACGTAGTCGCAGCGATCGGCACCGAACACCTCACCTCCAGGTTCAAAGGGGCGCTGACGCCGGATCCGAGCGATCCGGAGGCGGCCGTCGGGGCCACCATGCCCGGCGTGTACGCAATGCGGGCACGCCGCTACATGGAGGAGTTCGGGATGACCCGTGAGCAGCTCGCACTGATCCCCGTCAAGAACAAGGCCAATGCGGCGCGCAACCCCCTGGCCCACTTCAAGACACCGATCACCATCGAGGACGTGCTGGAATCGCGGCCGATCGCCGATCCGCTCAACCTCCATGACTGCTCACCGGTTACCGACGGGGCGGCAGCGGTGATCGTCATGAGCGACAGGGCACTCCGGAAGTACGACGGAGACAGGGCAGTTCGACTGGCGGCATCGGCCCTGCGGTCCGGCTCGGTCGACGTGGAACCGGTCTCGATGACGTTCGAACCGCTCACCTGGGCTACCGCGCAAGATGCCTACGAAAGGGCCGGCATCGGACCCGGTGACGTCGACCTGGCAGAGGTCCACGACTGCTTCAGCATCGCCGAGGTTCTACGGGTAGAGGGCCTCGGGCTGTTCGAGCAGGGAAGTTATCCGGCGGCTGTGGAGCGCGGCGAGGCCGACATCGGTGGCAGGCTTCCGATCAACCCGAGTGGGGGGTTGATCGGTAAGGGCCATCCCCTGGGCGGTACGGGTGTGGCTCAGGTCGTCGAGGTGGTACGGCAACTGCGTGGCGAGGTTGGTGATCGCCAGATCGAGGGAGCCAGGGTGGGCGTGGCCCACTGTCGGGGGGGCAAGGCCGTCGGAATCGAGGGTGCGGCGTGCACGGTCCAGGTTCTGGTCCGCTGACTGGCAGCACGGGGGAGCAGATCCGTCTTCCCTTTGTCCTGATGAGGGGTGGAACGAGCAAGGCGGTCTTCCTGACCGGAAGCGTGCTCCCTGAGGATCATGGTGGGCGGGATGCAGCGATTCTGTCCCTTTTCGGCAGCCCTGACCCCCGTCAGGTGGATGGCCTCGGGGGTGCGGATCTGTTGACCAGCAAACTCGCCATTATCGATCCCCCGACAAGGTCCGATGCCGACCTCGACTACACCTTCGCCCAGGTGAGCGTCGCCCAGCCCGTGGTCGACTTCGACATCAACTGCGGGAACATCTCAGCAGCGGTCGGGGCCTACGCCGTGGACGAGGGACTCGTGACCCCTGTGGAGCCCGTCACGAGTGTGCGGATACACAACACCAACACCGGAAGGGTTCTTGTCGCCGAGGTTCCGGTGATCGACGGTGTCGCCGCGGTCGAAGGCAACCATGTGGTACATGGCGTGCCCGGAACCGGTGCCCCCATCGCCCTTGACTTCGGTCAGACCGCCGGCGGCATCACCGGGTCACTCCTACCCACGGGCAGAGTGGCTGACGTACTCGACACGGCCATCGGCCCCATCCGGGCTACGATCATGGACCTGGCCAACCTCACGGTGTTCTTTTCTGCAGCCGAGGTTGGAATGGCTGGAACCGAGGGGCCAGAGGAGTTCAGCGCGGAGCAGATGGCGGCCATTGAAGCGGTGAAGGAGGCGGCAGCCGAACTGCTCGGAATCGCAACCGACGGCCTGACTCCAGTTCCAGCGGTCGTGTCCCCATCGGCCGACTACACCAACTACACCACGGGCGGCCCGGTTGGCAGCGACCAGGTCGACCTGATTGCCCGGGTTGTGGGAGGTCGCCCAGCGGTTCCCCACAAGGCCTACCCGGGGACCCTGGCTGCATGCACCGGGGTGGCGGCATGCATGCCCGGCACGACGGTCCACGGTGTTGCCGGCCAGCAGAGAGATGGCGAGATCCGGATCGGGCATCCCTGCGGTGTCATGCCGGTCCAGGTTGATGTAATGCCTGACGGAAGCGACTGGACGGTCGACCGGGCCGTTTTCTATCGAACAGCCCGTCGCCTTGCCGAGGGTACGGCGTTCATCCGTCGGTCTTCCGTCTCCGGGGTCAGTGGCAGCTGATGACAGAACAGGTCCTTTCCCTCCAGGTCAATGGTGTGGAACACAGGATCCTGACTGCTGACCACCGCACCCTCCTTGAGGTACTGCGCGAGGACATGGCAATGGTTGGGACCAAGCACGGTTGCGACCTGGGCGAATGTGGAGCCTGCACCGTGTTGTTGGATGGTCGGCCCGTGCTGGCCTGTCTGGTGCTGGCTGTACAGGTTGCTGGACGAACCATCACGACCATTGAGGGCATGGCAGAGGACGGGACCTCCCACCCCCTCCAGACGGCCTTTTCGGAAAAGGGTGCCGCCCAGTGCGGCTACTGCACACCCGGCATGCTGCTGGCGGCCCGGGCTCTCCTCGATGAGGTCCAGGCCCCGGGACCGGACGACATCAGGCAGGCCCTCGCCGGCAACCTCTGCCGCTGCACCGGCTACAACAAGATCATCGAGGCGGTTGAGGCAGCCGCTGGGGCCCGGGACTGATGGGAACCGGCCACAACGTTCTGGGGCGCGCCCTTCCCCGCGTCGACTCCATGGAGCAGGTGACGGGCGCAACCCGCTTCGCCGACGATCTGACCCTGCCCGGCACGCTGGTCGGGCGACAGCTGCTCAGCACGCACCCGCATGCCCTCATTGTCGGCATTGACACCAGCCGGGCCGAGGCCCTCGACGGCGTGAGGGCGGTCATCACCGGCTCGGACCTGCCCATTACCTACGGCATCCTCCCGGTCAGCCAGGACGAGAACGCCCTGGCAGTGGACCGGGTGCGCTACGTGGGAGATCCCGTGGCCGCCGTGGCCGCCGACGATGCCGAAATCGCCGAGAGGGCGCTCTCGCTGATCGAGGTGGACTACGAGCCCCTCGCAGAGGTGGTGGACCTGGGACAGGGCCTGTCAGAGGACCGCCCGCTCATCCATGGTGAGGGATCCGGCCGGAACGTCCACAGGTCGGTGGCGCTCGAGTTCGGTGACGTCGATGAGGGATTCGGTGTCGCCGACCATATCCGTGAGGACGTGTTCCACTACAGCGGGAACACCCACGCAGCACTGGAGACCCACTGCGTTCTGGCCTCGTACGATGCTGCCGGGAAGCTCACGCTGTGGTCGTCCACCCAGGTTCCCCACTACCTGCACCGCTCCCTCGAGAGGGTGCTGGAGCTCCCCGCCGGTCGTATCAGGGTGGTGGCAACGCCGAATGGGGGTGGGTTCGGTGGGAAGACCGAACCGTTCTCCCACGAGTTCGTCGCAGCGAAACTGTCGATCCTCACCGGGCGACCTGTCCGCATCAACCTCAGCAGGGAGGAGGTCTTCTACGCCCACAGGGGACGCCACCCGGTGCTCATGTGGGTGAGAACGGGCTTTGCATCCGACGGTCGCATCACCGCCATGCACTTCAGGTCGTTCCTCGACGGGGGTGCCTACAGCAGCTACGGGATCGTCTCCCTCTACTACACCGGTGCCCTCCAGACCACCACCTACCAGATCCCCAGCTACCGCTTCGAGGGCGTACGGGTCTTCACCAACAAGCCTGCGTGTGGGCCCAAGAGGGGCCACGGCACACCGCAGCCCAGGTTCGCCGTCGAGTGCCAGCTGGACAGGGCCGCGGAGGATCTGGACATGGATCCCGTCGGCATTCGGCTGGTGAACGCCGTGGAACCTGACTCGTCGACGGTCAACCACCTGCGCATCACCAGCTGCGGCCTCCGCGACTGCATTGCCAAGGTGGCCGGGGCATCCGACTTCACAGCGAGGCACGGTCGGCTTCCACACGGCCAGGGCCTGGGCCTCGCTGTTGGTGCCTACATGTCGGGAGCGGGCCTACCCATCTACTGGAACGACATGCCCCAGTCCGAGGTCCAGGTGAAGGTGGACAGGGGAGGCGGCGTGACGGTCTACTCAATGGCCACCGACGTCGGTCAGGGGTCGACGACGATGCTGGCGACCGTGGTGGCTGAAATGCTCGGTCTCCAACCATCGGACCTGGCAATGGTGACAGCCGACACCGATCTGACACCGGTGGATCTCGGGAGCTATTCCAGCCGGGTGACCTTCATGGCTGGGAATGCCGCGGTGGAAGCGGCCGGGAAGGTCCGGGACCGCGTGGTCCGGGCCGTGGCCGAGAAGCTTGAGGCCAACCCATCGGACCTGGTCCTCGCCGACGGCCGGGTGTCAGTGGCCGGAGACCCGGCCACCGGCCCTGACTGGTCCGAGGCGGTTCGCATGGCTATAGCTACCGAAGGGCCCCTGATTGAGTCAGGCAGTTACCGGGCACCCGAACTGGCCGGTCCCTACAAGGGATCGGGCGTCGGCATCTCTCCCGCCTACAGCTATTCGGCATGTGTCGCCCAGGTCAGGTGTGATGCAGATACCGGCATGGTTGTCGTGGAGAGGGTCTGGCTGGCTCACGATGTGGGCAGGGCGATCAACAGCCTGCTGGTCGAAGGCCAGATCGAGGGCGGTGTCTACATGGGCCTGGGCGAGGCACTGCTCGAGGAGCAGGCCTTCCGCGGTGGCCTGCACAGGGGGCCCAGCCTGCTCGACTACAAGATCCCCACCATCCTCGAGATGCCACCAGTTGAGTCCATCATCGTTGAGTCGGTTGACCCTGAGGGCCCGTTCGGTGCCAAGGAGGTCGGACAGGGCCCTCTCCTCCCGGTGGTGCCTGCTGTCGCCAACGCCGTCCACGATGCCATCGGCGTCTACATCGACGAGGTACCGATCACCCCGGACAGGGTCATGGCTGCCATACGCGACCTTGCCCGTGGCGGGAGTGGCAGGTTCGGTCCGGAATCAGTACCGGATTTCGACTTCGGAACACCCGTGCGGGTCGAACCGCCTGAGGGGTTTGTAGCCCCATGACCATGCGGCTCCCGAACTTCGAGTTCGTCGCCCCGGCAACGGTCGATGAGGCGGCCAGGCTGCTCTCCGACCCCGGGCGATCGTCGTTGATCGTAGGTGGCGGTACCGACCTGTTTCCCAAGATGAAACGCCGGCAGGCCGTTCCGACCACGCTCATCTCCCTGTCCGGGCTCGACGAAATGAGAGGCGTTCGCGTCGATGCAGCGGGCAACTGCGTCATCGGCGCTTCGACGCTCCTGGCTGACCTTGCGACCTCTGAGGTGGTTCCGTCGGCCGTGGCGACCGCTGCTGCGAGCATCGCCTCTCCCCAGATCCGCAACACGGCGACGGTCGGCGGGAACCTCTGCCTCGACACCCGATGCAACTACATCGACATGCCGGAGACCTGGAGAGAGGCGAGCGGCCACTGCCTGAAGGACGGTGGCGAGACCTGTTGGGTGGCCCCACAAGGTGATCGATGCTGGGCGATCAACTCATCGGACCTGGCACCCGTGGCCATCGCATTAGGTGGTTCGGTGCGGCTCGCGAGCGTGCATGGAGACAGGATCATCCCGGTCGAGGACCTGTACCACGATGACGGGATCGCCTGTCACACCAAGTCTGCCGAGGAGATCCTCGTTGAACTCCTCTTGCCGTCGGGTGGCACACGGGCCACCTACCGGAAACTCCGCAGGCGTGGATCGATCGACTTCCCCCTCCTGGGTGTGGCCGCCGCCGGCCGGTTTGACCCGGATGGGACCTGCCTCGAGGTGCGCATCGTCATAGGGGCGGTAACGCCGGCTCCGGTACGGGCCACAGAGGCCGAGGAGTTCCTCATCGGCCAGCGGCTGACCGAAGAGGTGATCGTGCAGGCAGCCGACGTCGCCTCGGGCCCTGTTCGCCCTCAGGACAACACCGATACGGGTTCGCGTTACCGGAAGTGGATGATCCCGGTCTTGGTAGGTAGGGCTCTACGTGACCTGGTGGCAGACGATGGCTAGACGATCTCGGGAGGAAGAATGATGGAGGCCCGTACCGACCGGTACTCGTGGCGGATGGTCGAGGCGGGTCGGCCCCTCGAGAGGTTCGATGGCGCCGCCAGGCAGCCGGGAGACGGCGAGGTCCTGATCCAGGTCGCCGGGTGTGGCGTTTGCCATACCGACCTGGGGTTCCTGGACGGGTCTGTCAGAACCCGCGCCGACCTGCCCCTCGTGCTCGGCCACGAGATCAGCGGCCGCGTCCTGGAGGCGGGGGAGGGAGCCCGTGACTGGATCGGCAGGGATGTCCTGGTGGCCGCCGTCATTCCCTGTGGATCCTGCGACATGTGTTCAGTCGGTCGGGGAAACGTCTGCAGCGACCAGAAGATGCCCGGCAACGACATGGACGGGGGATTTGCCACCCACGTGACCGTCCCGGCCACAGGAATCTTCGCCTGCGAGGGTCTGCCCGACGGATATGACCTGGCCGACCTCTCAGTGGTGGCCGATGCGGTTACGACGCCGCTCCAGGCGGTACGTCGGGCCGGGGTCGCCGGGGGTGACTTCGTTGTCGTGGTCGGAACAGGTGGTGTCGGGACCTACGCGGTGCAGATCGCAGCGGCATCTGGCGCAGCGGTCGTGGCTGTGGACATAGAAGATGCCCACCTTGAACCCCTCCTCGCCCACGGGGCGGCTGCAACGGTCAACGCACGGGGTCTTTCACCACGGGATGTACGCGACAGGGTTCGGGAGCATGCGAGGTCGTCTGGTGTGGTGCCCACCGGCTGGAAGGTCTTTGAGTGCTCTGGCACGCCGCCCGGGCAGGAGACGGCCTTTGGCCTGCTCGGTCCCGCCGCCACACTCGCAGTGGTTGGATTCACGCGGGAGAAGGTTTCCATCAGGTTGTCGAACCTGATGGCATTTGATGCCACGGCATTTGGCAGCTGGGGCTGTCCGCCAGAGCTCTACCCTGAGGCCATCGACCTGGTCACCTCGGGAAGGGTGGACCTGCTTCCCTTCACCCGGAAGGTTCCTATGGGCGACCTCGAATCAGTCCTGGCCGCTGCGCACGGCCGGAGCGATCCCCGGCGGACGATCCTCGTTCCATGAGAAACGACCCCAATCAGATGAAAGGTGCAATGCAATGGACTTTGTAAGCCATGACCTGGATCCCAACAGGGAATTCACCGAGATCCTCTACGAGCAGCGGCCGGTGTTTGACAACGGCGGGTCGATGGTCGAGGGCCTCCACACGATCTGGATCACCCTCGACAATCCCGATCAACTCAATTCCTATACGACGGAGTCGGTCAAGGACCTGATCCTGGCCTTCCGCCGGGCATCGGTGGACCGCGCCGCGGTTGCCGTGGTCTTTACCGGTGTCGGCGATCGGGCGTTCTGCACCGGCGGCAACACCGAGGAGTACTCCGAGTACTACGCGGGTCAACCGAATGAGTACCGCCAGTACATGCGCCTCTTCAACGACATGGTCTCGGCGATCCTGTCGTGTGACAAGCCGGTCATCAACCGTGTCAACGGTATGAGGATCGGTGGTGGGCAGGAGATCGGGATGGCGTGTGACTTCACCCTGGCTGCCGACCTGGCCAGGTTCGGCCAGGCCGGTCCCAAGCACGGCTCGGCGCCCGACGGTGGGTCCACCGACTTTCTTGACCTGTATGTGGGCTGGAGTGAGGCGATGGCCAGCTGTGTTCTCTGTGATCCGTGGAGCGCCCACCAGGCGCTGAGGCTGGGTCTCGTCAACGACATCTTCCCGGTACTCAGGGTGGACGGAGAGTTTGTTCCCAACCCGCTGGTCGTCACCGACCGCTACCTCGACGAGTGGGGCAGGATCGTCCACGGAGAGTCGAAGCAGGGTGACGACCTGGCAGCCGGCAAGGCACTGCTGAAGTCCGGAATCGTCGACTTCGAGTTGCTCGACGAGGGCATCGACACCGTCGTGACCAAGTTGCTCTACACGATGCCGGACTGCGCTCTCAAGACAATCGAGTCGCTCCGGAAGAAGAAGCTCGAGTACTGGGACAAGAACCGCGAGAGCAACCGGGCCTGGCTGTCGCTCAACATGATGACCGAGGCCCGGGCCGGCTTCCAGGCGTTCCACCGTGGGTCACGCGAGGTCGGCCGGGAGGTCGACTTCATAGGTCTGCGTCAGCGCCTCGCTGCCGGGGAGATGTGGGGTGACGACCTCGTCAGGGCCGTCTCACCCCAGTACAAGACGGGTTCATGAGCGACACCTGGATTCACCACGACGTCTCGGCCGACGGAGCGGTCCACACGATCACGCTCGACAGGGCCCCGGGGAACGTGATCGACATTGCGCTCTGCGGACAACTCCGCCCTGCCATCCAGAAGGCAGCGGACTCCGCAGACGGCAAGGTCCTGGTGATCCGTGGATCTGGCAGGCACTTCTGCTTCGGAGCCAGCGTCGAGGAGCACCTCCCCGAGACGGCACCCGAGATGCTGGCTGCCTTCGGTGGGGTCATTCGTGACCTTGTCGGTTTCCCCTATCCCACGGTCGCCGGGGTCCAGGGCAGTTGCCTCGGAGGTGGCCTGGAGCTGGTCCTGGCGTGTGGCATCGTGATCGCAGAAGACGGTGCGACCCTTGCCAGCCCTGAGATTCAACTCGGGGTTCTGGCGCCGGCAGCCACCGCTCTCTTGCCGACCCGGGTGGCCGAGGATGTGCTCCTGACCGGTCGAAGCCTCACCGCTGACGACGGCCTCCGGCTGGGGATGGTCAGCTTGGTTGTGCCTGAGGGTGGCCTGGATGAAGCGGTCGACACCTTCGTTGACACACACTTCGTTCCCCGGTCGGCCCATTCGCTCCGGCTGGCGACGCGGGCAGTGAGGGGTCAGCGACAGGTCGAGGTTGGTGAGAGGCTGGACGAGGCTGAGCGCCTCTACGTGGAGGAGTTGCTACCTACCCACGACGGCGTCGAGGGCATCAGGGCCTTCATGGAGAAGCGCCCGCCGCAGTGGCGGAACTGCTGAGGTTCCCTTCCCGGGCCCTCGGGGCAGGCATCAGCCGTCTCTCTTCCCTGCCCTGGTGAACAGTGCCACGTACCCGGAACAGGCTGAGACGGCGCAGGTGGTGCAGGCCTCACCGAAGGTGGAAGGGTCCAGTTCGGTGGTGGCTGTTTCGAACCCGAGGGCCGAGTAGAGACCTCTGAGTTCCTCGATCCGGGTGCGGTCACCGACCGTTCGTTGCTCCCAGCCTTTGGCCTTGAGGTCATGGGCCCGGAGCACCCTGATGCCCTCCGAGCAGTAGACGGGCTCGGAGGCCTCTGTCTCCTTCATGCCTGCATTCCCGCCGTGGCCGGCACGTCGCCCCTGGCCCCGATCTTCTCGAGCCGTCGATGTCCGAGGAGGGCACAGCCGAGAGCCTGAACATGTTGGACCATGTCGGCATCGGGGACGTTCACCTCGGAGTCGAGTATGTCGCTCACCAGCCTGCCCATGGTCTCGAACCGTAGGATTCCACCGATGAGGGTGAACTCCGGTTCGGCCCGTACCCGCTTCATCAACTGTACGGACCGGTTTGTCAGCGACTCGATAGCGCCCTGCATGATGTCCGCCGGCGTCGTTCCCAACGAGAGGTGGTTGATCACCTCGGACTCAGCGAAGACGGCGCATACCCCCGAGATCGGTACCGAACCCTTCGAGGTGGTCATCAGGGCACCGATTTCGGTCGTCTCGTAGCCCATGTAGCGGGCGGTCTTCTCCAGGAAGGCGCCCGTGCCGGCGGCGCACTTGTCGTTCAGCCGGAACGAGATGACCTTCGCCGATTCGTCGACCCGACTCGCCTTCATCGTCTGTCCGCCCACGTCCAGGATGGTGCGGGTACCGGGGAACAAGAAGATGGAACCACGGGCACATGCGGTCAGGTCTGTCACGTGCAGGTCCTTGAAGTCGACCTGGTGGCGACCTGCTCCTGTGGCGATCACGTAGGCGATGTCAGTCTCGTCCAGCCCTGCATCCTCGAGCGCCAGGTCGTAGATCGTGCGTGCCACCTGGCGAAGTTGGAATCCGGTGGGTCCCATCGCCCTTCCCAGGATCGTCCCGTCCTGGGCCAGGATGACGGCTTTGGTGTAGGTGGATCCGACGTCGATCCCGGCCGTGTTCGTCATGACGCCACCCCTGCACCGCTGCCTACGGGGGTTCGCCCGGTCAGCACGTGGTCCATGGCGAACATGGCAGCGCCCACCGCTCCCATGTAGTGGCAGTCGTCGCTGGTGTTGAGAGGGGTGCCGAGGCGCTCTTCGAGTGCCTTCACCATCCCCTCATTGCGTGAAACGCCACCGGTGAACGTGATCTCATCGTCGAGGCCGACGCGCCGCATCAGTGCAACCGAACGGGAGGCGATCGAACTGTGGACCCCCCAGAGGATGTCCTCGATCTTCTTGCCCTTGCCGATCCATGCAAGTACCTCGGATTCGGCAAAGACCGTGCAGGTGGTACTTATCTTGATCGCCTTCGTGCTCTGTAGGGATACGGGTCCGAGATCGTCGAGGGGAATGTCGAGGGCTGCGGCTGCGGCGCCGAGGAACCGACCCGTCCCCGCGGCGCACTTGTCGTTCATGCAGAAGTCGGTGATCTCGCCCTTGGAGTTGACCGAGATGGCCTTGGTGTCCTGGCCGCCCATGTCGACAACCGTCCTGGTCGCGGGGAACAGGTGCACCGCCCCCCGGCCATGACAGCTGATCTCGGTGACCTGGCTGTTGCCGAACGTGACCCGGAAGCGGCCGTACCCGGTTCCGATGACGTAGTCGACCTCCTCTTCGTCGATGCCGCCCTCTTCGAGGGCGACCACATAGGAGGATTCTGCTGCCTGGTTCACGTTGGCACCTGTGTCGAGGAGGGCCCTACCCACGATCTGGCGGTCCTCATCGATGATGATGGCCTTTGTCTGGGTTGAGCCGACGTCGACTCCTGCTGCATATGACATTGCGGTTACCTCACATTCAGGTTCCGGCCAGGGAACGTTGTCTGCGCGACTCCAGGCCTTCGAAGAAGGCGTCGACCCGGTTCTTCATTTGTGCCTCTGAGACGACCCGGCGATCCATCATGTCGGATTCGATGAACAGGGTCGGGACGTCTACCTGCTCTGTCAGGTACCGGCGCCCGTCTGCCAGTCCGGTGGAGACGGTTCGACAGCTCTTGATCGGGTGGTAGATGACCCCGTCGGCGTCGAAGTCGGTGATCATGTCTACGAGGATCTCGTTCTGGTGGAACATGGAGTCCATGGCGTCGCGGACCGAAACCAGCGTTCCCTCGGCGAGGCTCGCCAACGGGTCGGCGAGGTCGTATTCGAAGCCGCGGTTGGTTCCGCCCGAGGCGAACCAGAGGTATGTCGAGCTGACGAAGGTGGCGTCCCACTCGCTGAACAGTTCGTTGAATCGGCGGAAGATCGGGTAGCAGGGCACACCTACGAACAACAGCCGGTACTTCTCCTCGATTGTCTGGCCGATTCCGTTGGAGGCCTTGTACTCCATCTCCTCTACGAGACGTTCGAAGTAGCGGGCGCCTGTCTCCGTTCCCCTGAAGCCGTTGGCGACTCCGAGGAAGATGGTTCCATCGGTGACGGCGTTGAAGAGGGCAGGCCCGGCGCTGTTGAGCTCCAGTATCCGGCTCCAGCAGCGGCTCATCGTGTTGGCGTGTCCGAGGACCTCACGGAACCTGTCGATGTCGAACTTCCTGCCGGTTACCTCCTCGCAGAGGCTGATCAACTCGGTCAACTGGACCTCGATGTACCTGCGGTCGGCCTCGAAGTCGGCGTCTCCCTGCCAGGTCTGACCACCTGCCTGGCGGGTGCCGGGAATGTCGATCGTGAAGGTGGGCGTTTCGTACATGCGCTCCCAGATCTCGGCCCACTTGATGTAGGTGTTGCATGCGTTCGTGAGCACCGTGAGGCTGGGTGGCGGTATCTGGCCCATCGGGTGCTGGCCGCCGCGCAGTTGGACGGCCACGTCGGCCTTGACGTAGCCGCAGATGTCCGGTGAGTACCCGTAGTCCTCTGCCTCGTCGAGGTACTCATGGGCTACGCGACGGACGGCTGTCTGAAGTGAGTTGATCTCGGGGAAGACAACGGGGAGGTCGAACGACTTGAGGATCTCGTTGAGGCTTCCCATTACGAAGACGTATGCGGCCTGGCCACCATTGGCTGCTGTCTGGCCCAGTTCGGCGAACCAGTCCTTGAACAGGGCTGCACCCTCGCGGTTACCCCGTCCTACCAGTTCCTGCCCGCTCTGTTCAGTTGTCATGTCCACCTCCGGTGAGTGGCGTACCCGGTCATGCGAACAACAGGTGTTCGACAAAGGTCTCGACCTGGAGTTCGAGTTGACTGAAGGAACTCATGTTCTCTTCGAACTCGCTTACGAAGTAGGCGATCTCCTCGTCGTCGAGTGTGTGCGTGTAGGCGACCTGTTCCTCGAGGCCCGGCTCACACATCTTGGCGGCGGCGAGGATCGCAGCATCCGCCCCGGCCTCGTTGATCCGGTCGATGAGCATCTTCTCCTTGGGTTTGCGCAGGTCGTGCTGCACCGGGCTGTAGGAGGAGCGTTCGATGTAGGCCTCGGCCAGGTTCAACAGGGGGTCACCGTCGGTCGGTACGTCGTCGGTGATCCAGCGGAGCCCGATGAGCAGGTCGTCGTCGACCAGGTAGGAGGTGCGTCCCAGCATCCGGATCAGATCGAATGGTGGCTGTTCGCAGAAGCCACCCTCAAAAACCAGGCGGATCCGGTCCTCCGGCCTGGTGGTGCGCTCACGCACCTGGGGCAGCAGGGTGGCCAGTAGTTCGTTGTGTTCCTCGCGGGGAATCATCCCGGCCAGGGCCACCAGGGCGTAGGCGTCCTCGGCGGCGATCAGCCACGGGGTTTCCTTCTTGATGTCGTAGAGGTCGCGCATGAGACGGCGGTTTTCGTTGAAGACTGCGATAGAGCAGCGGAGGTCGTCGTCTGTGATCTCCCTGCCGGAGACATCCTGGGCAAGCCTGCGCATCCTGTCGTATTCGTGGCGCAGGTATTCGATGCTTCCGGCCGAGTTGGGGTTCTGTGGCAGGTACAGGATCTGGCAGGGGTAGTCGAAGTTGCGTCCCCAGATTGCTGCCAGGTTGCGTGCTGCGTCGCAGATCGGATGGGATACGAACAGGTCCAGCTGGACCTTCTGGTCCAGTGCAAGCTCGAGCGAGGTCTTTAGTATCGAACAGAGGTAGGAGCCGAAGTGTGAATCCGCCAGGTTCGGTTCAACCGGGGCACCGCGCACCTTGAAGGGGAGCATCCCCGCTGCGTGGACGATTTCTTCTGGGAAGACCACCTGGAAGTGGCCGACCACCTTGCCTCCAGACTCACGCCAGCGGGCCACTGGTTCGAAGTCCGGGGATTCGACCATGTCACGGCACTCCAGGAGTGCGTCGTCGAGGGATTTGCCACGCCATTCGCCGAAGACTGTCGTGCTGGTCGGGTTCATGCCGGTTCGCCTTTGGGTGTGATCGAGACCCCGCCAAAGAAGAGGCCGAGGACGTGTTCGAGTTGGGCTTCGGTATTTCCGAGGGTCACCTCGGCGTACTGGCTGATTGCGACCTCCACGAGGGCCACGAAGGACCATGCCAGGATCCTGGCGTCGCAGGCCGCCACCTCTTCGTCCCTGATCCCGTCGTTGATGATGGTTTCGATCTGGGCCGGGAGGGCCTTCTGGTATGCGCTGATGAGGCTGTCGCGTTCCTTCCCGGAAAAGGTGTTGACGTCGCGTCGCACCAGGTGGGTCAACTCGCGCTGTTCGTGGGGAAGTTCGAGGTAGTCCCTGGTGAGCTGGGCCAGACGGTCTCTACACGTGCCGGGTGTGGCAACAGCCTGTTCGAACAGGCGGCGCTTGTCCTCGAAGTCCCCCAGCATCATCGCCAGGTAGAGGTCCTCCTTGCTTGCGAAGTGGTGGTACAGGCCGCCCTTGGTGATCTCGGCCGCCGCTGCGATCATGTCGGTGGTGACATCGGAGTAGTTGCGAGCGACGAACAGGCTCTTGGCGGCAGCGATGATCCTGGCTGTCGTGGCCTCTGACCGGGTCTGGGCTGTGAGCAAGGAGGGCTCCGTTCGTCCACCGACCGACTGACCGGTCGGTTTGCACTGTATGGATGTCCTTCCGTCCTGTCAAGGGTTCTGAGCTGTGCACCTTGAGGCGTGGTGATCCGAACGGTAGAGGTGGCAGAAGTTGTGGCCAAGGTAGCGACAGCCCTAGGTTGACCCGGACGTGGTAACCGACCAGACGCCTTCACCCACTGCCCTGCTGCGCGAAGAACACCAGCTCATCCTGGCCGTGGCAGCCGCCCTGGATCGGGTACTCGCCGTGGAGGTTCCCGGTGGGCCACCAGGCATCGACACCGTCGACCGGTGTGTCACCTTCTTCCGGCTCTTCGCCGATGCCTGTCACCATGCCAAGGAGGAGAACCTCCTGTTTCCTGCGCTTGAGGCATGCGGCATGTCGCTGGACTCGGGCCCGGTGGCGGTGATGCTCGGCGAACACGAGCAGGGCCGGGTGCTGGTGCAGTCCATGGGAGGACTGGTCGGACAGGCTCGTGATGGTGACCGTGATGCTGAGCCGGCCCTCAGGACGGCGGCCTCGGGTTTCGTCGAGTTGATCACGTCCCACATCGCCAAGGAGGACGGGATCCTCTTCGAGATGGCCGACCAGTTGATTCAGGGACCTGCATGTGATGCTCTCTGCGAGGCCTATGCGGAGCTCGCCGACGAGCGCTACGAAGGCCACTCGAAACAGGACCTGGTTGACATGGCCTGCGAGATACTGGAAGTCGGTTAGGGCCCGTATCCTCGGTTGAAGCGACTTCCCTCTGACCGGGTGCCTACGGCACCACGTACAAGACTGGAGTTTTCGAGATGACCGATTTCAACCCCGCCCCGCCCCCCGGCCCCGGTGTCGACCCGGAAGCCCTTGTTCCCGCCGGATGGTGGCGTCGTGCAAAGGCGGTGATGATCGACATCCTCCTGTTCATGCTGGCAGCGATAATCCCGACGGTGATGCTCGGCGTCGGCCTTGTGTTTGCCCTTGAGAAGGAGACCGGGTCCGACTCGTCCGGGGTCGGCTGGCTTCTCTTTGCGGTCGGCCTGTTCCTCGGGTTGGTGGTAATGGTCTGGGCCGGCTGGAAGTTCGGCTGGCGCCAGGGCATCACCGGAACCACGCCCGGAAAGCGCAGGCTGGGGATCAGGCTCGCAGACATTGCAACTGGCGAGGCCCCCGGGGGTGCCAGGGGCCTCGGACGCTGGCTGGTGCCGGGCCTGATCAACAGCGTGGCCAACGTCTACTCGGTCATCGACTACCTGTGGCCTCTCTGGGACGATCAGAACCAGCGGGTTACCGACAAGATGTTCAAGACCCTGGTGGTGGAGGCCTGACAGCCAGCCGTGGGTCTCCTGGCTGTCAGTTGAGCACCAGGTCGTCCTCGGAGACCTCGACCGACACGGTGTCTCCCTCGTCGTAACCGCCGTCGAGCAGGCGCATTGCCAGCGGGTCGGCGACCCGGCGCTGGATGACCCGCCGCAGGGGTCGGGCTCCGAATGCCGGGTCGAAGCCCTCCTCCGCCAGGAGGTCCCTTGCCTCTGCGTCAACGGCCAGGGTGATGCGCTGCTCGGCAAGCCGTTCGGCCAGTATGTCGAGTTGCCGGTCGACGATGAGGCGCAGGTCCTCGGGCTGGAGTTCGTTGAAGCGCACGATCTCGTCGATCCTGTTCACGAACTCCGGCTTGAACGCATCCAGCGGGTCACCGACGAGGTTGGACGTCATCACGATCACGGTGTTGGTGAAGTCGACGGTGCGTCCCTGTCCGTCGGTGAGGCGACCGTCGTCGAGCAGTGCAAGGAGCACGTCGAATACATCCGGGTGGGCCTTCTCCACCTCGTCCAGGAGGAGCACCGAGTAGGGGCGGCGCCTGACGGCTTCGGTCAGTTGCCCTCCGTCATCGTGGCCTATGTAGCCCGGGGGGGCACCTATGAGTCTGGACACCGAGTGGCGCTCGAGGTACTCGCTCATGTCGATGCGTACGAGCGACCGTTCGTCGTCGAACAGGAAGTCGGCGAGGGTGCGGGCCAACTCGGTCTTTCCGACGCCGGTGGGACCCAGGAAGAGGAAGCTTCCGAGAGGCCGGCCGGGGTCTGACAGGCCGGACCTGCTGCGCCGCAGGGCGTTGGAGACCACCGATACGGCCTCACTCTGACCGATAACCCGCTCTGAGAGCACGCCCTCGAGGTGCACGAGGCGGTCGGCCTCCGTCGCAAGCAACCTGGTTGTGGGGATGCCGGTCCAGGCACCCACGACCCTTGCGATGTCCTCGGCCTGGACCTCTTCACGGAGCATGGGGTCGTCTCCCTGGCAGGCGGCGAGGACCTCTCCGGCTTCGGCAATCCGCTGTTCCAACTCCGGGATGCGCCCGTACCGGAGTGCGGCCGCCTGCTCCAGGTCGAGCTCGCGCTCTACTGCCTGAGCCAGGCCCTCCAACTCCTCTTTGAGGGCACGCAGGTCGTTGATGGCGGCCTTTTCGGTCTGCCACTTTGACCGCAGGCCGGAGAGTTCCTCCTCCAGGTCGGCGAGCTCGGAGTCGAGGACTACCAGGCGTGCCACGGATTCGTCGTCTGATTCCTCGGAGAGGGCCAGCCGTTCGATCTCCAGTTGGCGGTGGCGCCGGTCGATTATGTCGATCTCGGTGGGAACCGAGTCGATCTCGATGCGCAGCTGGCTGGCCGCCTCGTCCATCAGGTCTATGGCCTTGTCGGGGAGGAAGCGGTCCGTGATGTAGCGGTCAGACAGGGTGGAGGCCGCAATCAGGGCGCCATCCTGGATACGCACACCGTGGTGGACCTCGTATCGCTCCTTGAGGCCGCGCAGGATGGCGATTGTCTCATCGGTGTCGGGCGGTGCGACCATGACCTTCTGGAAGCGTCGCTCTAGGGCCGGGTCTGATTCGACGTGCCTGCGGTACTCGTCGAGGGTCGTCGCGCCGATCATGCGGAGGCGACCTCGGGCCAGCATCGGCTTGAGCATGTTGCCGGCGTCCATTGAACCCTCTGCCGCACCGGCACCGACGACGGTGTGGAGCTCGTCGAGGAAGGTGATGATCTCGCCGTCGGACTCGTCGATCTCGGTCAGCACGGCCTTGAGGCGTTCCTCGAACTCGCCGCGGTGGGAGGTTCCGGCGATAAGCGACGGCAGGTCCAGCGCGATGACCCGGCGGTCGCGCAGCGAGCCGGGGACGTCGCCTTCGACTATGCGTGATGCGAGCCCCTCGGCGATGGCGGTCTTGCCCACGCCCGGTTGGCCGATGAGCACGGGGTTGTTCTTGCGGCGGCGGGAGAGGACCTGCACGACCCGCCTGATCTCGTCGTCCCTGCCGATGACGGGGTCGAGGCTGCCCTCGCGGGCCTCGGCTGTGAGGTCGCGGCCCCAGATCTCGAGGGGCCTGGGGGTGTTCTCGGGGGCCTGTTCTGTCATGCGCTGTACCTCTGTCTCAGTATGCTCAGCGGGTATCACTAAGAAATCTTTATACAGAGTGTATCAACTTCTGCTCATCCCGTAAACAGGATCCGCAATGTTCCAGGGGCGGATGGCCCTGGCCAGTTTCCCTAACCGTTCACCGAGAAGGAAGAGTTGGGGTTGATCTCCCGGTTTCGCCGGTAGAAGCCCATGTTCATCTCGAGGCCCGTGAACAGGCCGGTAACGACCAACGGGTCGGCATCGTGGTCGTGGCCCTTCTCGACGGCGTGTATCAACTCGGCCATGCAGTAGCCGGCCACCGGAGCGTTCTTGAACTGGTTTCCGCTGGAACCGATGGCCACGTAGAAGCCATCCAGATCGGTGCGGTCGTAGATGGGAATCCAGTCGTCGGACACGTCGTAGAGGTCCACGATGCCCTTCTTCTCGTTGGGAACTCCGAGGCTCGGCATGCGCCTCGCAAGCCGTAGCACCTGGGCGTTCCACTGCTCGTCGGACACGACGTTGTCGTAGTCATCTGGGTCATCCACCCAGACCTGCGGATCGCATGGTGGGTCCTCCGAACCGATCAGGATGTTGTTGCCCGATTCGGGCCTCACGTAGATGGCAAGGTCGGAGTCCGAGGTGTGGAGGCCCTCGTCCTCGAAGTCGATGCCGGCCGGTGACGGAACATGGTGCACCTCGTGCCGCAGTGCCTTCGTCTTGATGTTCATCGAGTCGTAGACACCCGCCATCTCGTTGATGACAAACGAGTGCGGCCCGGCAACGTTCACGACAACGGGGGCGTCGACCTCGGTGCCGTCGGCGAGCGTGATGCCGGCGACCCTGCCGTCGGCCTGACGGACCGCGGTCACCTCGGCGTTGAACATGAAGGTCCCACCTTTCGCCTCGGCTGCCCGCTGCAGGTTGTGGGTTGCCAACTGCGGGTCGCTCACGTAGCCCGAGTCGGGGGTGAACAGGCCACCGACCAACTCTCCCTCGGGCTCGGCCCAGAAGCGGTCGTCCTCGGGCCGGGTCGGCTCACCGTGTGTTCCGTGCTCGAAGAACGGAACGCGCTCGGCCATGGTGGCGTTGTCCCAGACCTCGTATGGCACACCCACCTGGTCGAACAGCGGCAGCACCTTCTCGTGGTGGCCACCCTCGAGCATGAACAGCACCGTTCCCGACTGCATGTAGAGGGCGTGGCCGCGCTCGTCGTCGGAGTCCAGATAGCCGGACCAGTCCTTCCAGTAGCCAAAGCCCTCGTAGGCCATGGCCACGCCGTCATAGGTCGAGTAGTGGGCCCTCACGATGGCGCACGAGTTGCTTGTGGAGCCGTAGCCCGACGTGGGCAGCTTGTCGACGTTCAGGGTCCGGTAGCCCTTCTTTGCCAACTCGAATGCGACTGCCGCACCGATGATGCCGGCACCCACGATGACGGCGTCGTACCGCTGGTTCTGTGTTGGTTCAGACATCCTGATCTGGTCCCTCATGGTTCGTGTCCCGGACACGCGTCCGGCACAGGTCGACTCGCGGCGGGACGCTATCCAATCGCCGGATCCGGCGCTACGGGTGAGGTTGAGACCTCAGTTGGCCCGGTGGGGAAGGTCGACGGCAACCTGGTCTGCCACCAGCTTCCCGATCTCGAGGGCGGCGGTGGCCGCGGGTGATGGTGCGTTGACCACGTGCAGCGACCTGTCTCCGGCAACCAGGTGGAAGTCGTCAACCATGTTGCCGTGCACATCGACCGCCTGGGCCCTGACACCCGCGCCAGCAGGTTGGAAGTCGTCCGGATCCATCTCAGGCACCAGGGCCTGCGCCGAGGCGACGAACCTCCGCCTGCTGAGAGACCTCGCCAACTCGGCCAGGCCGACCCGTCCGTAGCGCCGAGCCAACCGGAGGGTGCCGGGCCAGGCCAGGGCTGAGGCGAGGTCGCGTGGCGACACGTCGCGCCAGCGGTAACCCTCGCGGGACGCCGCCAGGATGGCATTCGGACCTGCGTGGACGTGCCCGTCCAACCCTCGTGTCAGATGGACCCCCAGGAACGGAAGGCGCGGGTCGGCCACCGGGTAGATGAGCCCCCTCACGAGATCTGCCGAAGGACCGGTCACGTCCAGGTACTCGCCACGGAAGGGGACGATCCGGGCGGCCGGGTCGGTACCCGACCTGCGGGCCACCCTGTCGCTGTACAGGCCTGCACAGCCGAGCAGGTACCGGGCTTTCACAGGCTCATCTGACGTGTCGACCAGCCAGTTCCCGCTGACCAGCGCCGCCCGGCCGTATTCGACACCTGTTCGGATGGATCCACCCCGGGAGGTGACCCGCCGAGCCAGTTCGTGCGCCACGCCGACGAAGTCGGCCCGCCCGGTTGAGGGTACGTGCATGGCAGCCACACAGGAGGCGTGGGGTTCCAGTTCCCGGGCGGCCCCGGGTGGGAGCACTGAGACCGGCACCCCGTTGGCCGTTGCCCTGGCGGCCAGGGAGTCGAGCAGCGGGACCTCGTCAGCGGTGGTTGCCACAACCAGCTTTCCGCAACGGTCGTGGGCGATTCCGTTGTCAGCACAGAACTCGACCATGCTCTCGATGCCCCTGACGGCCAGGTCTGCCTTACGGGTGCCGGGTGAGTAGTAGATGCCGGCGTGCAGGACCCCGCTGTTGTGTCCCGTCTGGTGAGAAGCCACATCGGGTTCCTTCTCAAGGACCGTGACGCCGATTCCGGGAAGGCGCAACTGGAGTGCGTCGGCGGTAGCCAGACCGATGATTCCGCCACCTACGACGAGCACGTCGGTTGGGGAATCGGTCATGTGTCGACGCTACCGGTGGTCGGCCCACCGGTAGGCCAGGGTCTGACTAACGGAGGTTCAGGGCAGCCAGGGGATCCACTAAGTCGAGGTCGAAGGTCTCGGCGACAGCCCTGTCGGTGACGACGCCGGCGCAGACGTTCAGGCCGTTCAACAGGTGGGGGTTGCCACGAAGGGCTGCACTGGTTCCCTGGTCGGCCAGGGCCAGCGTGAACGGGAGCGTTGCGTTCGACAGGGCGAGCGTCGAGGTGCGGGGCACGCCGCCGGGCATGTTGGCGACGCAGTAGTGGACAATGCCGTCGACGACGAAGGTCGGGTCGGTGTGGGTGGTTGCCCTGGTGGTCTCAAAGCAGCCGCCCTGGTCGACTGCGACGTCGACGAGAACCGACCCGTCGCGCATGCGTGAGAGCATCTCGCGGGTAACGAGCCGGGGCGCCTTGGCTCCCTTGACAAGCACGGCGCCGATGACGAGGTCGGCGTCCAGGACCGAGGCCTCCAGTTCGGCACTGGTCGAGTAGACCGTGCGGACACGGCCACCGAATCGCCTGGAGAGGCCTTCGAGCACGGCGGGGCTGCGGTCCAGAACGGTCACATCGGCACCCAGGCCGATCGCCATCTCAGCTGCGTTCTCGCCGACGACACCTCCGCCTATTATCACGACCTTCCCGGGCCTCACGCCGGGTACTCCGCCCAGCAGCAGTCCGGCACCGCCGTGGGTGGCCTCGAGGGCGTGTGCCCCGGCCTGGATTGACATGCGGCCGGCGATGGCCGACATCGGCGCCAGCAGCGGAAGGCATCCGGCGTCGTCGGTGACGGTCTCGTAGGCGATGCACGTGGCGCCGCTGGCCAGCAGGTCGTCGGTCTGGGGTCGATCCGCTGCCAGGTGCAGGTAGGTGAACAGTGTGTGGTGTGGCTTCAGGCGGGCACGCTCCACCGCCTGTGGTTCCTTCACCTTGACGATCATCTCCGACGTGTCGAAGACCTCGTCGACGCTGCCGGCAATTGCCGCTCCAACCTCTTTGTACTCGGCATCAGCGAATCCTGCGCCGAGGCCGGCATCGTTCTCGACGACGACGCGGTGGCCGCGCGAGGTCAACTCGCCGACGACAGCGGGAGTGAGGCTGACGCGCCGCTCGGCGGTCTTGATCTCTGCGGGTACTCCGATGTCCATCGCACCGTCCCTCTGTGTGGGTGACATGGGGACAACCGGTCGGGCCCCCTGATCGGGGAGACGCTAGGTGAAAGCGGGCGCTACCGGATTGTGGAGATGGGCGCATTCGTAGGAGTTGACACAACAGAGTTGTGTAGAAGTACCATTTGAGGCATGGAACATGCAGACAGAGCTCTAGATGGTGTGGATCGTGCCATCCTGGACCTTCTGCAGCAGGATGGTCGGATCGCAAACGTCGACCTGGCAGAGGCCGTCCACCTCTCACCGTCTGCGTGCCTGCGACGGGTACGGCGCCTCGAGGACGGCGGCTACATAGACCGCTACGTGGCACTGGTTGACCCCTCGTCGGTCGGCCTCGGCACCGACGTCTTCGTCGAGATAACCCTCGTCGGCCAGGCCGAGGCCACACTTGACGCCTTCGAGGCCGCGGTTGCCGACCGACCCGAGGTGATGAGCTGCCACCTGATGGCCGGCGACTTCGACTACCTCGTACACGTGGTCGTGAACGAGGTGGCCGACTTCGAGGCACTGCACCGGACCCATCTGGCACAGCTCCCGGGGGTGGCCCGGATGGTGTCCAGCTTCGCCCTTCGGCCTATCTGCGACCGCACCGCCTATCCGGTGGGACCGAGGGGCTGAGGGTCTCCGGGTCCGGCCGGCGGGAGGGTCGCGGAAACTCCCACCCGGGACCCGTCGGGCCGCCCTATTGTCGCCACGTGCACCCAGACCGTACTCCCGAGCCGGCACCCGAACCGGCACCTCGCCGGGTGGCGGGCCCTGACGGCGGCGAACCCGGGGCGGACCCCTGCGAGTCGGTGCTGGTCCAGGTGACCGGACGCGACCACCCGGGCATCACCTCGGGCCTCCTGAAGGTGCTCAACGAGGCGGGGGCCGACGTTGAGGACGTTGAGCAGGTGGTCATACGGGGGCGTCTCTCGCTGGGCCTGGCGGTGACCGTGCCGGCTGGCCGGGATCTCCTCAGGGAGCTCCTGCTGTACGGCTGGGAGAGCGGTGTCATCATCGACTTCGAGGTGGTGGAGGAGGCCTCACCGGCCGCCAAGCCGACGGGGCAGGTCGTGACGGTCCTGGGGGAGCGCCTCGGCCCCGGCGACCTGGGCGTGGTGGCCGAGACCATCGCGGCGGCCGGCGGCAACATCGAGAGGATCGTGAGGCTCTCCCGCTACCCGGTGTGGAGCTACGAGATGCTCGTGAGGGGCGGAGATTCAGCCAGCCTCAGGTCCGACCTCCTCGCAGCCTGCTCGGACCATCCCACCTTCGAGGTGGCTGTGGCGAGCGAGGGCCTGGCCAGGCGGTCACAACGCCTGGTCGTGATTGACGTGGACTCCACCCTGATCACCGACGAGGTGATCGACCTCGTGGCGGCCGAGGCAGGGGTCGGGGAGGAGGTGGCCGAGAACACGAGGCTGGCCATGGAGGGGGGCCTTGACTTCGAGGAGTCGCTGCGCTACCGGGTCTCCCTGCTGGCGGGAACCGACGCCACCGTGCTGGACCGGGTCGCGGACTCGGTGAGCCTCACACCAGGTGCCCGCACCTTCTTCCGGACCCTCCACAGGCTGGGTTACACCACGGCCGTCGTCAGCGGGGGCATCTCCCAGGTGGTCGACCGCCTGAGGGAGCACCTCGAGATCGACTACGCGCACGCCAACCTGCTGGAGGTCGAGGATGGCGTGCTCACCGGGCGCATCGTGGGAGAGGTGGTCGACAGGGAGGGCAAGGCCGCCCTCCTGCGCCGGATCGCCGAGGACGAGGGCGTCCCGCTCGAACAGGTCGTGGCGGTGGGTGATGGGGCCAACGACCTGGACATGCTGGAAGCCGCCGGGCTGGGGATCGCGTTCAACGCCAAGCCCCTCGTGAGGGCCTATGCCGATGCCTCGCTGACCGTGCCGTACCTGGACGCCATCCTCTTCCTGCTGGGGGTGAGCAGGGAGGAGATCGAGGAGGCCGACCGCCTGGAAGCCTGAGCAGGGGTGTGTGCCCGTCGGCTCAGGCCAGGGACCTCAGGAACTCCCTCGTCCTGGCCAGCTCCCCCTCCGACCGGCCGAACTCCAGCGCGGCAAAGTCGGTTGTTCCGGCCCGCTCCAGATCGGCGATCTGGGCGGTCACCTCTGCTTCCGAGCCGACCACGGCGACCTCGCCGGGGTGCTCGACCCCCTCCCTGTCGAGCATCGCCCGGTACGACGGGAGCTCTCCGTAGATCGAGAAGATCTGTGAGGCGGCGTCGCGGACCGCCTCTGCGTCGTCGGTCACGCAGACGGGCAGGCTGCACACGATCCGGGGCTCCGGCCTCCCGACCTCGGCGGCGGCGGCCGTCAGCCTGGGGCGGATGTGCTCGGCGATGGTGCGTGGCCCGACCATCCAGAGGATCGTCCCGTCGGTACGACGCCCGGTCACCCGGAGGGCCTGTTCACCGAGCGCAGCCACCATCACCGAAGGGGCACGGTCGGTAGGGCGGGCTGACTCGATGTGCGCTGTGAAGGCCTCGCCGTCGTAGTCGGCTCGTCCCTCGGCGAGGATCGGCATCAGCACCTCCAGGTAGTCGATGAGGTGCCTGATGGGCCTGTCGAACGACAACCCCAGGTAGCCCTCGATCACCGGCTTGTGGGAGAGCCCGATTCCCAGCACGAGGCTGCGGTCACCGAGCACCGCCTGGGTGGTCAGCGCCTGACCGGCCAGCATCGTCGGGTGGCGCGGGAAGGTGGGGATCACCGCCGTCCCGAACTCGATTCCAGGTGCAGCATCGGCAACGGCCGGGAACACCGTCAGGGCGTCGACGAGGCCCGTCTGGGCCAGCCACCAGCCTGCGAAGCCGTCCTCGGCGGCAGCCGCCGCATGCTCCCTCAGGCGGCCCACATCGGCGTGCATCAGTTCCGCTGAGGCGTTGATGGCGATTCTCACGGTTTCCTCCGGTCTACGTCAGTAACGGGATTTGACCACCGCCTCGAGCCGGTCAACGAACCCGGTGACGAATCTCTCCGCATCGGCGATGAAGGGGTCTCCCGAAGCATCCGGCAGTGGATCGATCACCAGCGACCAGGACATGAGGCACGTGTCGCCCTGGTCCACGAAGGCGGTGGTGCCCTGGTAGAGGGCCACCGGAGCCCCCGAGAGTTCGTACACGCGTCGCCACGGCGGCTCAAAGGAGATGACGGTCTCGGTCAGGTCGAGGCCATCCAGGCTGAAGCAGAGCACAGCGCCGAGGCCGTGGGGGACAGGGTCACCGTCTGTCTCGTAGCCGCCGATGCCGGCGAGGATCATCTCGTGGAGGGTGTCCCAGGCGACCTGTCGGGTCGTGGGCAACTCGCGCTCGACCACGAAGGTCCGGTAGGTCTTCCTCTCGGTGCTCACCTGATGATCATGCCCGCAGGGGCAGGCCCCAGGTCCGTCATGCCCCTCATGTCCCCGCAGCCTCACCGACGACCGACCTCGGGTCGGCAGCACCTCGAAGGCCACCGTCAACGACCTCGATGCAGTGGGCGTGGCCGAAGTTGGCTTCGCCGACCCGTACACGGTGGCCCCTGTCCGCCAGGCCTCGCGCCCAGTCAGGGGGCGCATGCTCTTCGACCACGACCTCCACGG
>CEPV01011566.1_pt1 | contig 43614 bp, 39 predicted proteins | sample 530451 | NCBI WGS metagenome assembly CEPV01 (sample SAMEA2620097, study PRJEB7988) | marine metagenome | isolation source: saline water (ENVO:00002010), including
CCCGTTCTACGCGAGATCAAAAACGGCGGGCATAATGCCCGCCGTATATACGCTACTTTTTCATCTCAATAGCAACAAATCTAGGCCCAAATTCACTTTCAACGTACAACAACACATCCGTACGCCCAGCTGTACGCAGTTCATCAAGCACACGCAAAACATCAACAACATCAGTGACACTCTGATTTTGAATCTTTGAGATGATATCTCCAAACTTCACGCCCTTTTGCTCAGCAGGACTACCTTTTTCAACTGCAATAACCACTACACCCTGTTCATTAATATTATATACCTCACGCAATAACGGAGTAACAAGTGAAAGCGTAACACCTAATTGTGGAATTTTTTGCCCTTTAACAACCTGCGAATCTTCTTCTTTCTCAGAAGAATCGTCCTCAACCTTACCTATGGTAACAAAAACTTTCTTTTCTTCTGACTCGCGCCACACAGTGACAACGACTTTGCTGTTGGGTTGAATATTCGCAATCATATGAACCAACATGCGCTTTTCAGAAATTTTTTTCTCGCCCACAAAAAGAATTATATCACCCATCTTGATTCCTGCCTTGTGAGCTGGACCACCCTCAATCACATGTGTAACGATAACGCTAAACGCTTCTTTATTAAAGCCAAATGCCTTAGCTATTCCTAGAGTTATTGTCTGAAGATGAACACCAAGCCATCCTCGGCGTACTTCTCCATGTTGAATCAGTTGCTCAACAACAGATTGCGCTATTGAACTAGGGATCGCAAATCCGATACCGATATTGACACCGGTTAGTGAAAAATGACCTGAGACAATACCAATGACTTTGCCAAAAATATTAAACATCGGGCCACCCGAATTCCCCTTATTAATGGCCGCATCAGTTTGAATAAAACCAACGAAGGAACTGTTACTAAGTTTGCGACCGAGTGCCGAAATAATACCCCAGCTCATTGTGTCAACAAAATCAAGCGGACTGCCAATTACAATAATCAAATCTCCAACCCGAGCTGTATCAGAATTACCAAACCTCACAAACGGTAATTCTTTTTCTGAATTAATCTTCAAAACAGCAAGGTCTGTCATTGGATCATGTCCAACAAGTTTTGCATCAAATTCTGCACCATCTAGCAGAACAACAACAATTTCCAAAGCATCTCTAATGACATGAACGTTGGTCACCACATAGCCATCACTACTGATAATAAATCCTGAACCGGAACTTCTTTGTTTGTGTTTCGGAGCTTGCTTTGGTACAGGAAGATCAGGGACATCGGAAGGAACTTCGACCCGCTTCACTAAAACACGAACCACAGCAGGACGAACTTTTTCTGCCAAGTCAGCTAAATCAGTTAAGCCAACAGGGTTAACTAGCGTATCTTTGGTATATATAAAACAAGCAAAAACAATTGCTAAAGAAAGACATACTGATACCAATACAGTAATTACAGGCACAAGATATCGTTTCATTTGTTGCCCTTTCTACGTATACGACATATCTAATATTCATATTAAAGACAAGAAAGACGCTTGTCAAAAATTCTTGATTTTTCATACATCATCTGGTACTTTCAAGTCAGAAGACGAGAGAAATTAGACGACAGGAGACATCTCGTGAACACATTCAAAGCACTTACTTTATTGGTGTTTCTTGCTATTTTTGCTTTTTCTCCAGTCCTTGCGGACGAAAGCAACACTATAGCTCCCACACAAGCAACGGATAAAACACCTTCCAGCTACGATCTGGTCAAAAAAATTTTAGGTAAGGATTTCCTTCCACCAGAAGAAGTAACAAAAGCGCGCGGCTTCTATTATCTTAAGACACAGCTTGCTAAATTCAAAAAATCACTTCCTTCAAAAGAAGTGCTTGAGTGGCTCAAAGCAAACGACTATATGCTCGTTGCCGGTCCTCCGTACACACTCTCACTCTTGAGTATGCAAAGACGCGATGACACGCTATTCTATCACGATAGCGAAGAAGGATGGTACGCAAACTATAAAGAGAGATTTTTCTACGCCGACACCATCAGTCCAGGTTGGCTCGCGCTCCGTAAGTCATCAGTTCCCGGTTCAACGGAAAAAACATGGGGTGAACAGCAAGCATCACTTTCAGATAACGAACGCGTTCCAAACGCAGCGGAAGTCGCATGGGGATTGACGACATACCAAAAAGTCCGCGACACATACCTCATGAGCGGTAATGTCTTGGTACGAACCTCGTCCGTGAGCTCCAGAGGTGTTCAAGTCTACGTTGGCGGCTTCGCCTCACACAAACTAGACATCAACGACTGGAAAGGCGAGGCTCCCAATAGCCACTTAGGTGTTGCCGCCGCTCTAAAACTTTGAGCTTTGAATCCTCAAAGCTCAACCCTCAAACCCCCGAGCCCCGCTTTTAGCGGGGCTCTTTCCTTGATTGAAAAAATATCACCATGTGTGGCTAAACACTAAACACCCTCTTCGCATTCGCCACCAACACCTCCCGAACTTTCTCAAAATCCTCCCCACGAATTTCAGCGATTTTCTTTACCACTTCTTTAACATAAATCGGCTCATTTCGCCGACCACGATACGGAACCGGAGCAGCAAAAGGACAATCAGTTTCAGATAAGATTGACTCAAGCGGTAAACCACGCACCACATCATCATAGTCTGAAGTGAAAGTAATCACCCCGGGAAAAGAAATAGTAAAACCTAGTTCCACATATGCATTCGCCTCCGCAAGCGAACCGGTAAAAAAATGAATGTTGCCGAATAATTTTTCTCCATATATTTTTTTCTTCTCTTGAAGTATTGCTGTTGTTTCTGTATGCGCATCCCGACAGTGAATCATCAGTGATTTTCCTAACTCCACACCAAGTTCAACGTGTTGCATAAACACCTCTTTTTGTTTTTCAAGTTCTTTCTCACTCCACTCTTTAGTACGAAATAAATCAATTCCGCATTCACCAATCGCAACAACGCCCTCCTTCTGCGCAAGAGTTTTATAAAAACTTGTAGAAAATTCCTCTTTTAGAGCATCATTTGGATGAAGCCCCACAGCCGCGAATATTCCATCCTTCACAGAAATCATATCGCACGCCTTCTGCGATGATTCTTTATCAGTCCCAACAACAACAGTAGAGACACTTTCTTCTTTCATTCGTCCCAAAACCTCCGCCAAATCTTCGTCAAAACCGAAAAATTGAAGATGCGAATGTGTATCAAAATATTTTGGTATCATATTTAATTTTTTTTCTTTTTATCTATGGGCTAATTCGTGCGAATAAGCCCATAGATACTAGGATCACTCTTGCTCTGCATCGCTGATAAAAAAGCTCCGCTGAAGCGGAGCAAGCCTTGTTTAACGCAAAGAGTTAAACTCATCGGTGGAAAGTCGCGCCGCTTCAACGGGGGAAATCCTCTCAACAGGGACTTCTCACTCCTCAGCGGTTGCCCAAAGGGGCTCGCGAACAATCCACCGACGCCGAAAAATGGTTCATTCAAATTCGATAACAACAGATATTATAATCGCCCTAATTAATTGAATGCTCCTTTGGCTACATCGCTGGAGCAGGACGGGAAACTGCATCAGTGCTCACCTGCAAATATCCATTGTCATTGTAACATAAAGCAATCAAATTTGTCAGGCAAAACTAACTAACTACTTACCATCCCAAACAAGCCTTGCAATATAAGGGTATTTAGGAAGCAGACAAAATTTTCTTTTGTACTTTTTTGAAGTCACCCCTTCCACAAAAAAGGCCCCAAAGAATGCACACGCACTCTTTGGGGCTTAATTTACATCCACTTGTCATATTCTATCCCCAGGCTTTTCTCTCTGAATATCTCTCCAGCCTTTCCCCTCCTCTATAGGGCAACTCATGCCTTTGGGAGTGGTAAGCATAATGGTGAAACTTCCTCCAGACGAGATGAAAACCTCTACCAAATTGCCTTTATTGCTAAGTCCGACAGACTTCAGCGCTTCCGAATGTTCCTTTTTTAGAAATGCGATGACTCTTTTACGTTCGTAGCAATCAATACTAAAACCAGTGTTTGCCGGCGCCGCACAACCATATATTAAAAACAAGAACAACACAACGAATAAACACCTCATTTCCCTTCTCCTAGCCAAAATTTACGAACTACAACTAACTACTTTCAGTATGTCAAATTAATCCGCTTTTATCAATACAGTCGGAATTCTTACAAACAACGGTTCAGGCGCTTTATTTTCCGCAATCGCTTTTTTAATTTTCTCTGCCGTTTCGGGCAAAAATGGCATTAACATACGCGCAACACCCATTAGCCCATTCACGAGATACACAATGTCGTTTTTTGCTTTATCTTCATCTTCTTTTATTGTTTTAAACGGTTGAGTCTCTTGAACATAAACATCAAGTTCACCAATTCGCTTCCAGATAATATCAGCTGTTTTTTGAATTTCATACTGCCCCATCAATTGTTCATATTCCCCTTTCGTTACTTCACTCCAGCCTGAGGCTGGTCCGCCTTGGGCGGAAAATGTCCCGTCACCGACAACGACAGGTTCTTGAAGATGTGTCTCCGCCATTTTCATAACTCTGCTCACTAAATTTCCCAAACCGTTGGCAAGGTTCGCATTATACACTTCTCTAAATTTTTCCATTGTGAAGTCAGAATCTTCAAACGGATGAACGTGACGAGCAAGATAATACCGAAGAGCATCAGTTCCGTATTCATCAATAATTTTGAATGGGTCAACAACATTGCCAATACTTTTGCTCATTTTCTCTCCCCCGCTGGTAATAAAGCCGTGAATGACAATTTGTTTTGATGGAGATAATCCGGCAGACAAAAGCATTGCTTGCCACATTGCCGCCTGCTGACGAATTTGATCTTTCCCCGCAAGTTGTACAACTGGCCACCACATTTCAAACTTTTTCATGTCATCAGGCCAGCCAACTGTAGAGATATAATTAACAAGCGCGTCAAACCAAACAAACATCACATGCTCATCATCCCCAGGCACAGCAACTCCCCATGGCATTTTTTCCTTTAATCGTGAAATACTGAAGTCCTTTAAGCCGCGCTCTGCAAGCGCTTTTATTTCATTAAAACGAAAATCTGGAACAACAAAATCCGGCTGTCTTTCGTAAAGTTCCAATAATGGTTTTTGATATTTTGAAAAACGAAAAAAATAATTTTCCTCGTCAATTATTTCAAGCTCCTGATTAGAATGAAGCGAACAACATCCTTTTTCATTTAATTCTGAATCAGTTTTTTCTAATTCACATCCAACGCAATATTTTACTTTGTAATTCTTCTTATAAATATCTCCACTTGCATCGCAACGTTTCCAAAATTCCTGCGCCGCTTTTTTATGACGCTCATCTGTTGTCCGTATAAAATTAAGCCCTTCCCATAAATTAAGCGCAGGCTGTAAACGTTTGAATTTTTCCGCATACTCATCCACATACGCCTGCGGTTCAACTCCACCCTCTTGCGCCTTCCTATAAATTTTTATTCCATGCTCATCCGTTCCCGTATTAAAAAAAACTTCATCTCCATTAAGGACATGATAACGAGCAAGTATATCAGCAGACACAATCTCTAAAGCAAAACCGACGTGAGGATCGGCATTTACGTACGGTAGAGTCGTTGTAATGTAAAAGGATTTTTCCATTCCATTACGTTTTTTTACTAGACCGTCTCTCTTCCTTTTCAAGACGCTTTTCTTCTTCAAGCTTGTCTTGTTTATCTTTTTGAATGTCGTCAGTAAATTCAACAAGGGCAGCCGCAATCGGTACCGCAAGGATAATTCCTAAAAGCCCTGCAAGTTCTGCTCCGACAATAAGCGAAATGATAACTAAAATAGGAGAAACACCAACAACTTTTCTCACAACCAACGGATAAATCAGGTGGTTTTCAAATTGTTGAATAATAACATAAAGTCCAATAACCATAAGCCCTAGAGAAAAGCTTTGAAGAAAACCTAAAGCAATAGCTGGTATGGAGGCAAGAATAGGGCCAAACAACGGAATTAATTCAAACAACGCCGCAAGTACCGCAAGTAAAAGCGCGTACGGTACCCCTAAAATAGTGAGTCCTAAATAGACCAAAACACCAATAATAACACCCAGAAGAAGTTGTCCCTGCATCCATTTGCCGATTTTCATTTGCGAGCGATTCCACAGGTCCACTATATATTTTTCATGATGCAACGGTGTAATGAGACGAAGAAAATTCTCAATTCCTTTTTTTTGAACTGCAAGATAAAAAGATATAACAATAATAAGTACGAAACTAAAAAGACCACCGAAGACAGCGCTTAGAGACTGAACAAGCCCACCAGAAATACCTGTAGCAACATTTCTCAATTCTGCAACTGTCTCTTGAATTGAAAATTCCTGTGAAAATTGCTCAATAAAGGACTGTCCGCTTAAGAACCCACCGGCTTCTGGCGCAAAGAAAGTCAATGACTCAACATATTGCGGAAATGAGGAAAGAAGACCCGATGTCTCGTTAAGGAGAGGTGGTAGAAAGAGATAAAAGATTCCAATTAAAACAATTGCAAAAAAGAGATAGATAAAAATGACTGCCAAAACACGCGGTATCTTATATCGCTCAAACAATTTTGTCATGGGTTCAATTGCTGATGCAATAACAACAGCAGTGAGAAGCACAAGAACAAGATCGCGCAAAATATATAAAACAACAAAAAGGAGCGCAACTAAAATTGCCTTGAAAAATGCAGCCGCATTGATGTTAATAGTCGTATTTCCCATTATTTATACTTTATCACACGAAGATACTCCCGCATAGGGATATTTCACTACAGACTTTTCGCGAGCAAGGAAAGAAATTGCTTATCGTCTTTTGCGGCAATAGGCCCAATAAGCGCGAGGCTCCCTTTCTCCGGTTTAAATATATCCTTAGCAATTCTTTTCACATCGCTAGCAGAAACCGCCTGTATATCTCGCGCGCGCTCCTGTGGCGTTTTTAATTTCTTCACCATCACTTCTTCAAGCCCATAGAATTGCGCGCGGGCATGCGAAGTCTCAAGGGATGAAAACAAATTGCCTGTGAGATAATTTTTCACTTTTTTTAATTCCGCTTCAGAAACTAAATCTTGTTTTATCAAACGCACTTCATCTAAAATCGCATGGAGTATTTCCGTCACTCGTTTGTTATCAACACCCGTATATATTGTCAGAAGCCCATGGTCAGTCAGCGCATCATGTTCAGCGCCGATGTAATACCCCGCGCCCAGCTGATCACGAATACGATGAAACAAACGCGAACTCATACCGCCACCCAACACAGCCGCCAGAACAGAAAGCGCGGCATTGTCTTTGTGCCCCGCGCGATATCCGCGAAACCCAAGTGCGAGATGCGTCTGGCTTGTTTTTTTATGCTTGATAAATACTCGCGGTTTATCCTGCGCATCTTTTGTTTTTTCTTTTTTACCCTTTCTTGATGTGGAAATGTCAGAGAACGCATTTTGTACCGCGCGAACAACTCCTTTTTCGTCATATTTCCCCGCGACAACAACAACCGTTGAGGAAGCAACATAATGCTCTTGTTTGTACGAAACTATATCTTCACGTTTTATTCGCCGCACAGTATCACGAGTTCCTGCGATTGGCCATCCGGCCGGCTGATTACCATACAACAAATCGGTCAAAACGTCCCAAATGTCCCGCCGTGGATCATCTTCGTACATTTCAATCTCGCCAACAATAACACCTCGTTCCTTTTCAATCTCTTCTTTAGGAAGTGTAGAATTAAGATAAATGTCTGACAGCACATCAAGAACGCGCTTGAGGTGCCGTGACTCTGTTTTTGCGTAATATCCGGTATATTCAAGGCCTGTAAAAGCATTATACTGCGCGCCAAGACCGTCAAGTTCTTCCGAAATAGCTTTTGAACTCGGCCTTTTTACAGTACCCTTAAAACAAAGATGCTCCAAAAAATGCGAGATACCGTTAATACGTTTTGTTTCGTATTTAGAACCAGTTTCAGTTAACACCAAAACAGTCGTGGTAAGACTGTTTTTCATGGGAACTAAAATAACCCGCACACCATTTTTCAATGTTTTCTTTTTAAATTTCATCCCGTTAGAGGTAGGACACGGTCTCCGTAAACCAACCCTACATAATTAAACTTTTGAATTTTTAAACTTTTAAATCTTTAAATAATATGTGCTATGTATGTTCCCATAATGACCATGGCTTCGTACGGGATTCATCGTAATTTTGTTGTCAATTCTTTAACAGAAACTCGCTCCTGTTTTCCAGTATCCCTATCACGCACCGTCACACTGTCATTTTCAAGAGTTTCAAAATCAATCGTAACGCAATTCGGCGTACCAATCTCATCCTGCCGACGATAGCGTTTACCAATATTCCCATTATCGTCCCACATTATTTCAGGAATTTCTTTTTTCAACGCACCAAAAACTTCTTCTGCTTTTTTTACTAATTCCGGCTTATTGCGCATAAGAGGAAAGACAGCCGCTTTAATAGGGGCAATGCTTGGCTTCAAACGCAACACAACTCTTTTCTCGCCGTTCATTTCGTCTTCATCGTAACTCTCCGCAAGCACCGCAAGTATTGTGCGATCCAACCCCGCAGATGTTTCAACAACATAAGGAATATAACGCTCTTTCGTTTCTTCGTCCATCACCCTGAAATCAACTCCTGAAAACTTTTGATGTTGAGTAAGATCATAATCACCACGATTATGAACACCCTCAAGTTCATCCCAACCAAACGGATATTTATACTGTATATCCCAGGCGTCTCTTGCATAAAATACCAAATGTTCATGTTGCTTCCATCGTAAGTTTTCCTTTTTTATACCAAGATCAATATAATATTGCATACGCTCTTTCTTCCAGTCTTCGTATGCTTTTTCCGCATCGCGTGGATGTACAAAATACTGCATTTCCATCTGCTCAAATTCGCGTTTTCTAAAAAGAAATTGTCGCGGACTGATTTCGTTTCTAAATACTTTACCGACTTGAGCAATACCAAAAGGAACATTATAAAAACCGGTATTCAGTACATTTTTAAAATTAATAAAAATACCCTGCGCAGTCTCCCCGCGAAGATACGCTTCTTCGTCTTCTTCCTCAAATTTTCCAAGTGTGGAGGTCGCTAAAAGATTTTTCTGCACAACCTTTCCAAAATTTTTCTTTCCACATACCGGGCATTTGAGTTTCTCTCGGTTAGTATCAAATAATTCATTCAACTCTGTTTCAGACATTTTTTCATCTGCCTGCACATCTACACTTTCCAAAAGATGATCCGCTCGCAACTTACTATGGCAAGAAAAACACACAACCAGCGGATCATTGAAGCCTGACACATGTCCGCTTGCTTCCCACACTTTGGGTGAAGTAAAAATACTTGAATCAAGAAAAGCCATTTTCCCATGCATCCGCATCGTGCGCATCCACGCATTTACTATATTCTGCCGAAGCGCTACTCCGTGATGCCCATAGTCATACATTCCGGCAAATCCGCCATAAATCTCTGACCCTTGAAATACAAAACCCCGCCTTTTAGTAAGACTTACTATTTTGTCTAATTTGGATAAATTGTTGTTTTCCATACGCAGTTTTAATGCACACATCGGCGAGGCTCGCCTCTTAGGCGGCCCGCCTTTTGGCAAGTGAAACTATTTTTGATAATTTATCCATAAATTGCTTACAACTTTCAACTGTTTCTATGGCGAAAATTAAATCATCACGGTTTCGTTGTTCGTCATAGGTCGTAGGTCGTTCGTTGTAGGTCGTTCGTTGTAGGTTGTTTGTCGTAGGTCGTTCGTTGTAGGTCGTTCGTTGTAGGTTGTTTGTTGTAGGTTGTTTGTTGTAGGTTGTTTGTTGTAGGTTGTTTGTTACTCGTCTTTAGGCAACACTACCTTCCCCTGACTAAAAATAAAGTTCGGGTCAGTGCTAAGCGAAGTATCAAGCGCCTTACTTGAAAGACGCGCGACTGTCTCTGTAAACTCATCAACTCCTGAAAACGTTGACTCACCAATTACCGTCGGAGTCTGGTTGAGATGCGACAAGCTTGGCATAAGTTTTACCTGAAATGCAACCTCTCGCGGCGGCAATGTCATACCCGACCCCGCCTCAAGCCGATCAATGTTCCATACCACTTCGCGAGACGATTCATTGTATGAAATATTTTCACTCATTGGCGTAAAAACTCCCACCCATTTAACATAAGGAGGTAAAACTGCTTTGACCATTGAGCGAGAGACATGATTTGACGAATTAACAGCCGTAAAAACAACTGTGTATGTTGTTTCGCGCTCAACTTCCGGCGGTACAGGACCTGTGTTTATAAACGGTCCAACAAAATATACCATACGAGACGTAAATACAACATCAGAGGCAATTTTAATCGTACGCTCAATTGAATTTTCAACTCGCTCATCAACGCCTGACTCCGAAAGTCGCTTACCACTTGTAGTTACAACAATATCAACAGTTGGATTTTTAAATAGTGAACCGCTTGTGGTAAAAAGCGGCTGCAACGCAAACCGAAAACTTGTTCTTCCCTGCGCGCCAGACTCAATGTCCGCAAGATCCGGCAGTGAATTCTTATCCCACAAAATCGTGTTATCAGCTGAATCAAAGAATCCATTACGCGGCTTCACTGAAAGTTCATTAATAACATCACCTGAAAGCTTTGCTTCAATGCGCGCGTCAACAATTTTGGTCGGCAAGTTATTTGTCCATACGACCTCAACGTCAACAAGCGAGCCGCTTCCCACAGCTGGTTCTTTTCTTGTTTCTCCATTGACAAACAAAAGCGTACTCAAGAAAGGGCGCGCAATTGAAATAGTAGATATTGATGTATTGTATGTAACCCCGAGTTCATTTTCTTTCTCTTTGGATTTAGCGCCGCTTGAAACCCGGAATACTTTCTCTTCCCCATCTTGCCCTTCAAGAATTCCGCGAACAACAATCACGCGCCGTGCCCGCGGCGCCAAATCACCAATAAGCCATTTGTTATCGCCAGATACGGCCTGCGGCTCAGCCCCAAGAAATGAAAAACCAAACGGATAGTCTATCTCGACAGCAAGATCACGAGTTATTATGTCGGTATTTGATATGACTGTAGCTTTAATTTCAAATTCCTGCCCTGCCACCGCTTCAGAAAGTGTCTCTACGGTAAGGCTGGTAGCAGAAGAGCTGATATGTATTTCATGTTCTTTTTCTTTTACAAAAATGGCATTAGAATCTTCTACTCTATACTCAAGTGTAATATTAAATTTCTTTTCATCTCCTTCTTGTCCAAACAATACAAGCCGCAAAGGTTCTTCAATAACCTCCCCTGCTTCAATACGATCAAGCGATTTACGAAAGTTGGAAAGTTCTGTTTTAAGTTTGCCAACACTTCTTGTTCCTTGCGGATATTCAACCAAAAAATCAACAAATTCAAGAGGGACACTATTGTTATTTTCAATTACAATTTGGAGTTGCACTTCTTCACCCGCGGGCGCCGCAACAGGGCCTGAAACAAGAATGTCCACATTTTTTGTGGAGATAACATTAGAATCACGCAGCAAAACAAATGAAGCAACAATCATCGCAAGAACAAAAAAGAGTATTGAGATAATGAAAAATTTTTTCCAGAATGGCATGATTGGTTTTTTTGCGTCCGCAGGATCCGCTTCTTCGGCTTCCCACCCGCTTTCACCCTCCCCGTCATGTGTATGAAGCTCAAAGCGTTCACTTGGAGGCAAATTCGCGCCACGCCTATACAAAGACTTTTTAAGCCGCTCTATCTTCCCCTCTTTTTTCACCTTAGACATTACACTTCATTATAGCATTGAATAAGCAAGGTACTAGGTTTTAAGCTAATCGCGCCGCCAGGTCTGGCCTTGAGGAGGAGCGGAGCCGAGTCTGACTCGGCGCAGCGACGGGAAAAGGCCGGACCTTGCGGAACGGTTTTTTCTAATTTGCAGACCTTGAGAAAAAAACTGTGCAGCCAGGTCTGGCCTTGAGGAGGAGCGAAGCGACGGGAAAAGGCCGGACCTTGCGGAACAGTTTTCCGCAGTTTCCCCCCATTCCATCAGAACCTTGCAAGGTTTTGATAGAATGTTAACAATTTAGGCAAAATTCCCCTCAATTTTATATGAATACAGCAATTTTTAAACTATTTCAGTTTATCAAAATGAAGGTTCCTCGTGCGCATTAGTTCTCTAAATCAACAACAGTAATATCAGAAAAAACCTCTTGCAATACACGTAATCGTTCTGATGATTCTGTTTGTGACTTCTTTGAAAATTCTTTAATACTGTTTTCAATGTCATTTGTCATCTCTCCTGTTTTTTTAAATTTTTCTAATTCTCCATTTGGTAACATTGGCCAAAAATCTTTTGGTAAGCCACTCGTACCCTTTCTAACTCCTCCAATAAATCTCTTGTAGATACGGGATGTATATTTTTCTATTGGTGTGGGGTGAATGTATATAAATTCAAAATCAGACAACGTATCTGAAAAAATACTTTTTAATGTATGTGGGTTTGCCATTGAACCTTCCACTACAACATTACCTCGCAATATAGCTTTTCGTAACTCTTGTTGAGCACCGGTAATAAAAGCTTCTCTCCATTCTGATGGTTCACCAAAACGATATGCCACAACATAAGCTTTAGGAACATCATCTACACCAAATTTTTCAACAACATTTTTTTGTACAATTTGATCAAATGAAATCGATACATACCCAAGATCCTCTACTAGTTGATGAGCGAATGTTGTTTTTCCTGTTGAGGTTTTACCACTGATATATACAATCTGTGGTTTTGTGTTTTTAATCTTCTTATATACTCCCTCAAGATTCATAAAATTATTATAACGCTGAATACTTAATATATTGAATAAATATAGTACCTCGTGCTAGCTCTAAGATGCGGAGACTGAGGGATTCGAACTGTCTCGGTCACCCCGATACTAAATGTTAAGTGCGGGGTGTTAGGGATTCGAACACTTCTCGTGCGTAATCACTACGCTCAAATTGCCTAACCTCCTCAAGCTAAAACTTTTGTCGATCAAGCCCCGTAAAGTTTATTTTTAACTATTTTAATTTATCAAAATGAAGGTCCTCGTGTACCTTAATTTTTAACATCATATTTTAAATGAAGATAGGAATGTTCTAATTGTTTGCAAGATACTAATGTAAGTGGTCTCAACTTCATCAACTCGAAGTTATTATGTAATGACTCACCATCAATAAGTGTTGCTGTATTCTTTCCTCCGACTAAAATTGGTGCAACAACAATGGAAAGATGGTCAATCAATCCAGCTCTTAACAAAACGGAGTTTAGTGTTCCTCCAGATTGAATTGTGAGCTTGTCAGCCCCATTCTTTTTTAACTTATAGAGTACATCTTGAAAATCAATTTCATTATTATATAAAAGAAAAGTAATCTTATCATTCTGACCTGAAAGAATTTTTGCAGGATGATTAGCGTTTGTACTTACAACAAACACGCCTCTAGTTTTTTCAGCCAAGTATTCAATCCCTTCAGAAGTTAGGTGTGGCTTATTATCAACTACCACGAATGAAACAGGAATACCATCTTGAAATACCTTTTTCTCATTTACTCCAATTTTTTCAAAAACTCTACCCGAGTTAAGCGAAAAAGGATCCGTAGTCTGTTCAATATCATAGTATTGTTTCAATCCTTCTTTTACCCCATCAACATTAAGGAAATCCTTATCGACATCCATTGCGTCGGTATCTCCAGTCGATATTTTCCCATCGACAGACATAAGCATGAATAGTGTTGTTTCTGGTCTTTCCATATATTTATCATAACGCAATCAATAAAATTGCATAACAAATTGCCTACAGATAAATGTGAATAATCGCCATTAATTTTCTGATATTTTTTTATTCCTCTCGCAACTTATCCAACTCAAGAGTTTCGTCTATGCGAATCTGATTTACAAAATCCGAAACGTGAGAAACAAGCACCATGGCCCCTTTATATTGATCTAGCGCCTTTGCGATGATGGGTAGATGGCGAAAGTTTATATGATTAGTAGGTTCGTCTAAAATAAGCAGGTTCGGTCTCATAAGTGCAAGTTGTGCAAATGACACGAGTCCTTTTTGTCCTTCGGACAAATTTCCTATCTTTGTGTATATAAGCTCTCCTGTTATCAAAAATCCTGCCGCCAAACTCCTCATCATCTGTTCATCCTCTCTGTCCATTGCCTTCTTCAGCGTGTCATACACAGTCTCATCAAAATCAAGCATGGAAAAATCCTGTCTATAATAGCCCACTCTCACACCATCTGAAATCTTTGCACCCTGCTCTGTGCCATGCGCCAAATTATTAAGCAAAGTACTTTTTCCTATGCCATTTGGGCCAGTTAAAAGAAGATGCCTATTTTTCGTTAAAGATACGTCCGCCACTCTAGAAGACAACTTATCGCCTTGCATAATAGAGAGTGCGTGAATCCGCAAAATCTCGCCTACGTGATGCTCCTTAACGTCTATATCAAATTTTCGTATAGTTTTGTCTTCACGACGCACATCCACTTTGGATTCTTCCGCCTCTTGCGCACTTTCACGCATACGTTTTGCCAAGATCCTCATGCGACCTCCTTTGTTTGCGAAAAAGTTTGCCTTGTCTTTTTTCTCTTGAATATGTTTTTCAAATTGAGCGTTTTTTCTACGTTCTTTTTCTACACGAGCTACTATCTCCTTAACCACGTCTTTGTAGTCACCAACATATTTTTCTATTTTTCTCGTAAAGACATCTAGATACAAAACGCCTTCCGTGAAAGCATTTAAAAAATCTGCATCATGAGAAATCACGATAACCGTTTTTTTGTAATCAATCAAAAACTTTTTCAAATGTGAAATCCCATCTTTATCTAGATTGTTTGTGGGTTCATCTAAGAGCAATATGTCAGGGTTCTGTATTAAAGCAGATGCCAAAAGAAGGCGCGCCTGCTGTCCTCCAGAGAAATCTTTTATGAGCTTTTCCTTTGGGGCGTGTAGGTTTACGACTTCTAAAATCTTATCTATACGCACATCAATGTTATATATTTTCTCCGTGAAGCACTCTTGAAAAAACTCACGCACAGAAATTTCAAGCTGGTCACGTGGTATTACCTGTCTAGCTATCGCCACGGAAAGATTCGGCGCGAAATGAATATCCCCTTCTGCAGGCGTACGCTTTTTTGTGATTAGCTCAAACAAAGTGCTTTTCCCTGATCCATTTTGCCCCATGAGAGTTATTTTTGAGCCACGACGCACAGTAAAGCTCACCTCATCTAATATGGGTTTCTTTGCGCTGTATTCAAATGACACCTCGTCAAATCTTATTATTACTTCTGTTTTTTCTGACATAGTTAGCAAAGCATTTTAATCAATTTAATCAAAAAGAACGCACGCGGTGCGTCCTTGCTCCTTGTTGACAGAACTATACTACAAATCCACTACCTACGCAATCATCTTTTTGAAACGCCGTCAGGTCTGGCCTTCCCGCCTGCCATCGCCCGACTGACCTTTGCGGACGATTAGGCAGTGGCGGGCAGGGAGGAGGAGCGGAGCGACGGGCCTCGGTCTCGGATAATTCTATACCAAGCACTACAAGGCTTTTCTGACGGCTTTTAGTTTACTGTTTCAATGCTCCTCGGAACAAAGTGTAAATTGCTTATCCTCGTAAAACAAGCTATCCTTAGATTGGATGCTTGAGCAGTGCCGAGGCTAATACGGCGAGATCAGCACGCTAGCCCGAATACCTCGACAGTACTTTGACCGGCCTTAGCTTCAAAGTTGAGGAACGTCGTCCGTAACTATAACGGACCTTCGCTTGAGCATCCACTTTCTTCTAGCCATTTCTTTGGAAGTGGTTTTTCTATTATAAGAAGCTCTTCATACTCTGATCATACTCTGAACCTACCCCGAACTACCTGACTGCTTAGAACGATGTTGAAACCTGTTTTATTTTATCAAATTAATCACTCGACAAAGATTCAAATGGCAGATAATGCTCGAATATTTTAATGAACATCGAGCTGTCCACAGAAACAAGAAAGCCGCCTACTTCAAACATAAAGTGACGGCTTATATTAATTAGGAATCTCCGAGAAAAGAATCCAGACTCTCTTTATTAAATTCCATGCAATGACCAACGATAACCAGAACATCACGTGGCTTAAACCACACTGCTTCAAGATTCCGCCCTTTGAACTTATCTTCGCCTTCACGAAAATTTCGCTGAAATACAGCAGTTGAGGCACCGTGTGTTCCATATTCATGAAAAAACCAACGCTGTCCATCATCTTCTAAAGGATCCCCTCGAAAGAGGAGGCATGGAACAGTACTTTGTTCACTTGGACCAGAAAACGCGACAGCATCGATTTTTGGAAAAGTACGTCCTTTGCAATCAAAAAGGTGTTGCCCTTTTACCTCAACCACTTTTAACACAGTAACAAACAAACCTTTTGATATCTCAAACATTTCTACCTACCTTTAAATTTAATATCAAAATTCTAATACAGTAATAACACTATGTAATTTCTTTTGCAACAGATTACCGCGGGCTAACGAGATAGTTTTTTATGCGACGTAAACGGAAACAGTCACATTAATTTCTCACATTCTTCCCATCGCTCTTAAAAATAATCGTCCCCTGCTCGTCTGTCCTCAAAATTTCACTTTCAAATTGTTCAAGGCGCGCAATCACCTCTTCGTGAGGGTGACCGTATCTATTTGCCACGCCAGCCGATATGACAGAAAATAATGGTGACGCATACCCAAGAAACAAATCGGATGTAGAGGTTTTTGAGCCATGATGACCAATCTTCAACACATCAACGTCAATCATTTTCCCATCAAGCGAAACAACAAAGTTTTCCATCTTTTGCGACGCGTCACCTGTGAAAAGAAATGATGTATCTTCATAAATCAGTTTCGCAATAATTGATGCATCATTCGCGCTCACTCCAGACATGTCTCTGTCAGGAAACAAAACAAGTAAGTACACTTTTTCATCCAAAAATATTTTCATTCCACGCCGCGCTATAACATTCTCACTTCCCTCTAACGCAATCAAACGCACTAGCTCCTCGTACGCACCTGTTTCTACCGCAATACCAGGCTCAATAAAATAATCAACTTTAAAATTTTTCAAAACCGCCGGAAGCCCACCGATATGATCTTTGTCCGGATGTGTTGCAAGCACAACATCAATTGAACGATCATAAAATGGCATAACAGTGGAAAGCTCCTGCAAAACGCGAGTATTCCCTCCACCGTCTATAAGCATTTGATTCCCATTTGGCGCTTCAATAAAAACCGCATCCCCCTGCCCCACATCCAAAAACGCAACCGTCAAAATCCCCGCGCGTTCCTCACCAAAAATCGCACACCAAATCAAGGCGTTCGCAAAGAAAAGCACGCCAAGAAAATACCATTTTGCGTTTTGGCGGATAGATTCCATTTAGGAGAGTATAGCAAAGAGAACAAAAAGAAAAAGCCGTCTCGCCAAACGACGAGACGACAAATATAAAACTTCTAGATATCAAAGAAAAGATACCCAAGCTCCTCACCAGCTGGTTGGCTTGAAAGCGACACGCAATCTTCACGCGAAGAAAACTGTTTCACTAAACGAAGACATGTCGCTACCCCCTCTACAATATCAGAGTGTAGTGAGAGATTCTGGTTTTGCGTGCTCCAATTGCACGGAGCATGTCGTGCCCTTCGCAAGATTCCCAAAACCATGTCGCCGTTGCTGTTTTGGGACACGCCTGCTAACTGCTCAATGAGACGGTCTAGATTTTCGTGCGAATGGTTGATATCTGGACGCGGAATTGACGGCATTGGTCCCTTCCGAATCAGTTCATCCGCGGCGTTGAATGCTAACAGCGCTAAATCGCTAAAAACTAAGGCCACAAGGTCCTCCTTCAAGGGTAATTCTGCATTCTTTTTACATGTAACTCAAAAACTTGTCAAGCAACAGTGACGCTCCTGTACATACACAAAAAATTACCGATAAATATCCTTCCGATTGCCAACGTAAAGAAAATGTACGTTCTTGGCATCAATAAAACGAAATTTGATACGATAGTCTTTATTAATCCAAAAACTCCACACTTGCTCATGATGTGGTTCCAATTTTTTAGCACGAAGAGACGTGTGAAATGGGTTCTTACGAAATAATTCTGTCTTCATTTCTGCTCTTCGTTGAACAACAGCTGGTAGCTTCTTATATAACCGAGTAAACGTTGGTGTGATAAAAATCTCCAACATACATATCATTTACGAAGTTCGCGCAAGGATTTTATTTTGCGCGCCTTACCTTCTTTTGATTCTTTCAATGATTTGTTGAGAGATTTTAGAAAGTCAGAGTTATACAACCCAAAAACATCCGCCAGCTTTTCCCACTGGTTGAGGTCAATTTCTATCTTAATTTTTTTCCGTGAGTTTAGTTTATCTAAAATAGTTATTGTTGCCATTCGCTTTAATTTATCACACTTTTACCGATTTCGCAATTTCGTTTCACCCGAAAAATGAAAGGTTGCAATGCCTGTTTTACATCCACATCGTCAAAACCGCGCGCTCCTCACCAAAAATTGCGTACCAAATCAAAGCATTCGCAAAAAAAAGCACGCCAAGAAAATACCATTTTGCGTTTTGCTTAATATTCTTCATAAGGACAGCGATTCAACTACCTTGTTGCCCATCTCTAATCCAGTCTGCCAAGCGGCTTTAAGCATTTTAGGGTCAGTAGTTCTTGATCGAACATTAAAATTATTCGGAGGAGCAATAAGTGTTATGTGGGGATTGTTTTGTATTGATTCCAAGTCCATTTTTAACCTGTCTTCTGTTGTTGCATATGAACGATACAAAGTTGGATCGTCAAACATCCAACTCATAAACTTTCCCTCAAATATGTTTTTCATCTTGTAACTAAATTTTCTTCGGATTGGGCTGTTCAAAATAATAATTATCTTGCTATTTGGATGCAATTTCAAAAGAGAGTCCAGCCCGATGATATCCATAATGGCTCCGTCTATATACCGAGAGCCATCAATGACTGGAACTTTATGAACGTATGGAAATGGTTTAACACCAGCTTTTAGTATCTCCAGGATATCTGGACGACGTGCTTCAATATATTCAACAGTATGAGTCTCTAGGTTGAAAAGCTTCACATACAACGGAATTGACTGAGAAAGAATCCGATTGGTATTCAAATACTTTTCGTTTTTCACAACATTCATTAAATAATCAACGTCAAGCGCATCTTGTAACTTATTTTGTGGAACCGATTTTATAAATTTATTTTGGAATCGTTGCCAAGTGCCAATCCAAAACCCCTTAGTAGAAATGAAATTTTTATTTAAATCCTCCCAAAACATAGACGACCCATACGGTGTTTGTCTTGCTAAAAAATATGCTCCGATCAAAACACCGGCGGATGCTCCATAAACAGCCTTTATCCTTGGATAAATACTATGTCGTTCAAATGCTGTGGAAACTCCTGCCCCGAATGATCCTGTCATGGTGCCTCCGGCAAAATATATAACAAACTTATCTGAAGAGTCTTTTTTATTATTCATTAGTCTTCATTTTACAAGATTACCTATTTTTTAAAAGAATCTTTTTACCTCACTGAAGTTTTACAAAAGGATTCCATTGCAGATTAACATACATATCAGTACAAAAAGAAAAAGCCGCGACTACCCAAAGCAATCGCGGCTCTACCTGGAGGATTTAAAGCAAATCAACCAAGACATTCCCTAATTCTATTCAACGTCTCTCTACCATCTAAATCACGAACGCTTGATGCCGGAATATTTACATGAGCTAATGTACGGTATCGTTCAAGTCGCCTTTTAAGCAAAATTGGATAACACCGCCTTAAGGCGTCCTCTTTGGACTCACCTGCGTTCATTGAAAAATGACCGCACCAAATAACAGGTTTTGGATTACTAAAAAATTGCTCTATCATGCAGTCTAGAGAATCATTACCAACGTCAAGGTGAACTACAAGACAACTCTCGTACAAAACCTGAAGAGTCTCTGCATTAAGATGAACAACACTTCCTGTCGTGTCAAGCACAAGGTTTTTACCGCTTGTCTGAATTGATGCGCGTCTAGTAAGTTGGTCTTCAGATCTTAAATAACATTTTTCACGCTCTTGATAACCTGTATCAGAAGGATGCCCTAGCCATGAAGATATATCTGTCATGGAATGAAAATTAAACATTTCCTGGATTTTTTCATCAACATGATGCCAGGAAAAGCCTAGTTTACAACAAAGCACCTTTGATCTATAACTTTTCCCTGCATTTGACATCCCGACGAAAGAAAGTCTCAGGGTTTGCCCAGCAACGTGCGTATCAAACTCGCTCTGCTTCAACTGTCCAATGCTCATAAATTTCCCCTTATGTACTTTTTACAAGAATTATCTGGAGCAATAGTATCAAAGATATATTTTTTAAGCAACGAAATCACAAGAAGAAATGCTTTTGTTCGGTTTTTAAATCTGAAATTAAATGTTATCCACACCACACGCTTGCGAATTCTACTGTTTAGACTATCATGTTGTTAATTTGTGTCGATTTATAAAAAATTAAAAGCTAAACAAGCAATATATTTATGCAAGAAACTACATTGCGGAAAAGTGATTCCGTGCAACATAATGTCTCACAATTTATTGACCCCATTGACCCTATTGAATTTGATTCCACCGCAAAGAAATTGCGGTATTTTTTTGCCTCACGAGGCTTTATTGAGGTCCCAACGCAACACCGGCTTTCTATTTTAGCGGCCTGTGAAGACCCGCAAACTATCGCAACATATTCATATCTTGGCACTAAATGGCCCCTCCCTCAGACCGGACAAATGTGGCTTGAACACGAACTCCTGAGACGGCCGGATATTCCCGGTCTTTTTTGTATAAGCTACAGCTTTCGCGCCGAACCAAACCCTATTCCCGGGCGGCACAATCTTACATTCCCTATGTTTGAGTTTGAAGCAAAGGGCGATATGGAAACACTTCGCGAACTTGAGATAGATCTCGTAGAATATTTAGGTTTCGGCGCGCGAGATTCTTTCCACGATGCCGACTACGCTGAAACAGCAGAACGTTACAATACCAAAGAACTTGAAGCTGAACATGAATTAAAACTTTACGATGAGTATGGTCCTGTCGTACTCCTCAAAGATTTTCCACAATACACGTCACCATTTTGGAACATGAAAAAAGAAAGAGATAAGGCGCGAAAAATAGATGTTCTCCTTCACGGCGTTGAAACAATTGGCTCAGCAGAGCGTGGTACAGACCCTGAAGAAATGCGCGAACTCTTTTATACAATTTCAGATGGCATGTATGCTGACATTCTTTTTTCACAATTCGGCCGCGAGCGAGTTGAACATGAATTAGAAGATTTCCTTTCGAATGATTTCTTCCCCCGCTGTGGCGGCGGCATCGGCATGACACGAATAATCCGCGCGCTTAATCTAACAAAAAAAACGACTTAGGAAACAACAGCTAATAAGTAAAAAGCCGGAGTTTACGTCCGGCTTTTGCGCAGTATTAAATTTTTGTACAACATCACTCGGAACTGTCTCGTAAAAGAGAACGCGCCATCTCAAGTTGCGCGTCATAACTAAACGGACCATTAGGATTCCGAGTGTCTTTAACGACATGATTAGGAGAAATACCAAATCCTTGAACCGACATTCTTGAATTTCCAACCAGAAACTTAAAAGTTGTAAGAATTAACCCTGAATTGTCGGCAAGCTTAAACAATGTCTGTCCTACACCCTTGCCAAACGATTTCTCTCCGACAACGAAAAAATTACCACTTGAAATACCCCAGTCTTTTATGGTACCTGCATAAATTTCAGATGCGGAGACACTGTATCCATCAATCAAAACAGCAACTTTAAAATCGCTGAATTCTCCTGGAGACTTTCTATCTTCCGCGCTCAAAACTTTTTCTCCAGTCTTCGAGTTAGTAGATATTCCAAGTGGATTTTCAATCGTACGAACATCTTCCCCGTCTCTGGATTTTATGACAAGCATTACATCTTGTGGATTCGCGCTGAAATAATAAAGCATCTTTAGGGCTTCCGATAATTTACCACCCAAATTGCCGCGAAGATCGATGATAACGCGCGGATTGAGATTCTCCGCACGAAAAGTTCTAAGCGCAATCTCTAAGTCATCTGCCGTACCCTTTAAAAATTCACTGACACGCGCATATCCGATTCCATCCTTTAGTTCTTTAAAAAATACGGTTTGTGTTTTAGCTTTAATCCTGACTCTTTGAATCGCCGGTAATCCAATTATGTCTTCACCTCGCTTAATTGTCATGAAAACTATAGACCCAACTAATCCTCCTAGTTTTTCTGTAGCAATTTCAATATTAGTGATTTGATAAGATTCTGTCTCACCAGCTTGGCGAATATTCAAAATCTTGTCACCTGTTTGTACACCAGCATACCATGCAGGTGTACCGTCTATCACCTTCGTTATAATCACTTTTCCATTATCTTCTCTAATCTTTATCCCAATACCAACGAAATATCCACGAATATGAGATAGTTTTTTCTTAAGCTCAACAGGAGTTAAGAATTCAGAATGCCTATCAAGACATACAGATTCATTCTTTTTGTCTCCATCACCCGAAAGCGAACTTCCTGACAATTCTTTTAAAATGTCATCCTGGCATTTTGTCCAATCAATGTCATATAAATACCTCTCTTTAACAAGTTTTAAAGCATGTTCAATTACGGTAGCTTCTGTTTTCCAGTCAGCATGCGTACTAGGAATAGAAACTGTAAATAGAAAAATAAAGACTGCAACAACTTTCAAAGCAGTATTCATCTGTCAAACTCCATCACACTAAACTTCTGTTATTGTTTGTATCACACAGAGAGCCAATAAACAAAAACATAATCAGCCTCGGGGCGACTTTTCATTATCGGGATCAAACATTAGTTATGTTACAATCAATTCATGCAAAAATATAAAGAACAGACATTTAATACCCCTGACTTAGAAGGACTGTCGACGAAACAGATTGAAATACATCTTAAGTTATACGCCGGATACGTAAATCATGTAAATTTAATTAGAGAAAAAATCCACGAACTTGAAGCGGAAAGTAGCGAAAAACATGTATACGCTATTGCCGAGCTTCGCAGGAGATTCAGTTTTGAGTTTAATGGAATGCGAATGCACGAATATTATTTTGAACAGTGGGAGAACGGGCCCAAAGTACCTGACGAATCGTCAGCGCTTGGACAAGCGATTTCAGAAAAATATGGGAGTTGGGAAAAATTTATTGAACATTTTAGAGCAGTTGGTGCGACACGCGGAGTCGGTTGGACAGTCCTCTACTATGACTCTATTGGCATGACTCCACACACGACATGGGTTGGCGAACACGAACTCGGAGTACTCGCGGGACTCCCTGTTATATTAGCAATGGATATGTGGGAGCACGCATTTATGGTTGATTACACTCCAATGGAAAAAAATAAATACATAGACGTATTTTTCACAAACCTCAATTGGAGCATCCCTGAAGAACGATTCAATAAAACACAATAATCATTGAAAAATCCCGTCCCGCTTACAACTGGACGGGTTTTTTCTTTACAAGATATAAGAGCGCCAGTCCATAGAGAGCGTAAACAACCACCATCACCCACACAGGAAAAGATGGCACAGAAACAGAAGCAAACGGTAAACGTGAAAATATATCTACAATGGTAAGCTCATAACTTAAAAGAGCGTAGGCAATATATGCAAATGGTAACGACAAAATAATGTGTACAATGCCAAACACGCCGGTTAAAAATCCGAACAACATAGTAAGTGGAATAAATGCAAGAATAAGAATATTGACAACAACGGCGACAATACTAAACTGCCCTGTCATATATAAAAGAAGTGGCAAAACAAAAATCTGTGTTGCAATAGTTGCCGTTGCAAACTCTCTTAATCCAAATTTTTTGGGCACAAAAGAAAATATGCCCTGCATATGCGGCGCGAGATAAATCAACCCAACCGTAGCAAGAAAAGAAAGCTGAAACGAAGCGTCAAATATTAAAATTTTGGGATTATGCACGAGCATTGCAATACCGGCAATTAAAAGTGCTGTTGTAATAGCGTAAAGTCTCCCTGTTGCTCTCGCGAGAAGTACTAACAACGCCATGATGCTCGCGCGGACAACAGTCGCCCCTGCTCCTGTCATCAAAGCAAAGCCTACAATTCCAAACACTGAAAGCCCTAGTGCAATACCGCGCGGAGCAAATGAGGCAAGACGTCCGATCCATTCCGCGACAATAGTTACGTTATACCCCGACAAAACGACTATATGGATAATGCCGACTGCGCGAAATGCTTCAAGAAGTTCTTCTCCAAGCGATTGCTTTGCTCCGAACACGACACCACCTACAAGTGATGCATGCGGTTCAGGAAGTGTAAGCGAAACGCTTTTAAGAAGCTTATTCTTGATTAAAAAAAGCTTCTGCGCAAATATATTTCCGCCGCCAACCCCAATTTTTTCAACTTCAGGATAAAACATCTGATAAAAAACATTGTCTTTTTTCAGATACCCAACATAATCAAACACTCGATCAGAGTCGTCTTGAGCAAAATTTTCCGGCTCATCTAAAATGCCCGACACTCGTACAACATCCCCATATTGAAATTCGGGATATTTATCTACCACTAATAAAACATTTACCTTTTCCAGAATCTGTCTATCGGGAAGTATGGCATCAGCGCGTACAGTTAATTTTGTATGTCCCTCTCTAACATCCGGCTCACGAACAACAGCGCCCTCCAGCACAATCTGTGTATCAATATGTTCTCCAAGTGGTGGTAAAATGTCTCCGATATCAAAACGAATGGTTCCAAGAGCAAGCGCGAAAATAAAAATTCCTGCCACAACAAAATAGTGTCGATTGCGTATACTCAAAACCGTAAGAATAAAAAACGTAACAGCAAGAAAGGTTAAAAAATAAACAAAAGTATCACCAAAATCAAAAAACGAACGAAATGCAATTCCGCCCGTAAAACCAACAAACGCAACAAGAAGCCATTTATTTATCATAAAGACAATGACATATTTTCTTTAGAATTTTCCCCTCTGTCCATCGCGTCATTTGCCAGCTTATCCGCTTTTTTATTTTTCTCGCGCCGCACGTGCGTAAATGTAATATTTGGAAAATCAGTAACGCGCATGTTGTTCACCGCAATAAATTGCGAAAACAATGTTTCTTTTTTGACTTGATATTCACCGCGCAATTGTTTGACAACAAGCTCACTGTCAGTATGCACTTCAACGGAAGATTTTTGGAGTTTTTCTTTTCCTAAAAATTTTTTCAGATATTGAAGCCCTAAAATAATCGCCTGATATTCCGCCCAGTTATTAGTACGCGTACCCAAAAATTGAGATATTTCTTTTAAAACGTTCCCCTGCTCGTCCGCGATAACAACACCCGCGCCAGCAGGCCCCGGATTCCCCCTCGCACCACCATCTGTATAGATAATAACTTTTGACATTTAACATTTAACATTTGACACTCAACCAGTCATTTTTTATTGGTTGATCGTCAAATATCAGATATTAGATCGTTCCAGAGGTTCAATCTCCAAACAAAACCTCCAAACAAATAATTACATTTTTAGTGTATCAGAAATTGGCTCCGCGCAAAGCGCGGAGCCAATAGTAAAGTAGCCAAGTACAAGATTCAAGACCACAATTCTCAGTTCAACTCGCTGGGACAATAAACGCAAACACGTTGCCAACATCCCGCCGGTCGCAAGGCTCAAACCAAGTCGCACTGAGCCAAAGACCATCATCGTGTGGACTCAAGCAGAACACGCTCGGACTGCCCTGGCGATCCTTGATGGGATTATGGGGAACAATAATATGCCGAAATCCCATTTCCTTCATCTGTCGATCCGAGACGGATTCCAGGATGCGCGGCGCAATACCCGCAAGCGGATTTCCATAGCCGTACTTTTCTGTTCCCCTCTTGCGCAGGTTGTCGTTCGTGCAGTCGGTATCGCACATGATTTCATCGGTGGGCATGAGCACGATTTGGTACTCCTGTCCCTCGACGAGCCGATGGTTCTTGTCGTAGCCGTCATGCCTCTTGCTCAAGAGGCACGATCGGGGCCAATCGTCCGTGCAGAATCCGGCGGCAGTAAGCCGCCTAAGCTCCTCCTTGCCCGTAAGGTCAAGCCCTGTGACCTTAAAGACAAAGTGACCGTGCTCGTTGCGCATGAACGAGAACGGGTTCTTGCGCTGTGTAAACAGCGCAAGTTCGTCGAGCGTAAGACCTCCATGCTGAACCTTGTGGCACAGGTCAGCAAGAAGACCAGCCAAGCGTTCGCCCGGCAAGGTTCCGATGTCACCCATCAGAGTTCTCCTGTTTTGCCAGTGGGCTCTCCGACTACCGGAGTTTGCCATAGCAGAAAACCCTGAGCACAATTGCAAGTTCGTTGTTGTAGGCTTATTCGTGCGAATAAGCCTACAACAACACAGTCTAAGAGCTTTCTGCTACGGCAAACATATTTCAAAATCTGCGCACACTATACCCTACTTAATACCACCTTGTCAAAAACTTTTTTTGCACCGCACGCTAAAATCCCAACAGCAACATAAAATCTATTCTAATATTCTCAAGAATTCAAGAATAGATTCAAGCTCTTGTTTTACATCCCACGTTCTACGTTCTCCTTATATCAACAAGTCGCAACCGCGGCTCACGGCTTCCGCGGAAACCATTACGCTCCATGTGGACCGTGAGAGTTACCCTCTCTCCTTCTTTGAAATCAGTAAGTTTTTTGTCGGCAAAAAAAGAAATTGCTGAAACGATTTTATCATCATTATTTTTAAAAAGAAATGTCATGTGATTTTTTTCTTTTCCGAAAAATTGTATATCGTGAATTTTGATATTTTCAAATAAAAATATTGGTTTAGGATTACCCATACCAAATGGTGCAAGTTGTTCAACAGCAGAAAGCGTACGCTCATTAACTTCGTCAAGTAAAAGTGTAGTATCAACTGGTTTGTCTTTTTGTTCAGATGTATATTTAGGCACCAATTCACGCGCGCGCAAAAGAGCTTCTTCAAACGTATGAATCTTTTCATTATGTATTGTAAAACCACCAGCGCGCTCATGCCCTCCGAAGTCACTAAAAACATCTCCTTCAACACCCTGCATGAACTCAACAACATGAATACTGCCATCTGAACGACATGAGCCACGAATAATGGGAGACCCTAATCGTCCCCAAAGAAATACCGGTCGTTCAAATTCTTTAGAGAGAGTATTCGCGGCAAGACCAAGCACTCCTGGCTGCCAATTAGGATTACCGGCCACAATAATTTCTTTTATTTCATCCCTGTTTATCTTTTTTCTTGCTTCTTTTACAATACCCGCAACCACACCTTTCCTTTTATCATTCAAACGATTCAATTGTTTAAGCGTTTCCAGCGCCGCCGTCTCGTCACGTTCAGAAAGAAAATTAAACCCTAAAACAGGGTCATCCATCCTGCTTGCGGCATTAATACGTGGGCCAATCACAAACCCAATGTCATCTTCAGTTAAAAATCTCTGATTAATATACAAATTTCTGAACAAGCGCATGAGACCGGGACGAGGACTCTTGCGAAGCACTTTAAGCCCAAAGTGAGCAAGTACTCTATTCTCTCCAACAAGTGGAACCATGTCCGAGACAGTTGCAATGGCAACCATGTCCAAAAGCCACTTCTCCCAACCATCATGGATATCAAAAATTTCCTTTTCTTTTCCTTTCTGTATCACGCCTTGAAGAAATTTAAACGCGACACCACATCCGCATAATTCTTTAAATGGATACTCATCCCCTTTTTGATGAGGATTTAATATCGCATATGCTTTTGGAAGATCTTCGGAAACTTCACCTGCTTTATCACGAGGCAAATGGTGGTCAGTTATAATTACATCAATATCCAAAGTACGCGCGTGTTCTACCTCTTCGTGATTGGTAATACCACAGTCAGCAGTCAGCAAAAGAGCGGCATTGTTTTTTTTAAGCGTGTCTATTGCTTGTTTATTAAGACCAAACCCCTCCCCGTGACGATGCGGGATATAATTTTCAAAGTTCTCATATTCTATTTTTTTGAAAAAATCATGAAACATGGCCGCCGCCGGCAAGCCATCAGTATCGTAATCAGTAAAAATAACTATCCGTTCGTTTTTTGAAATCGCATCAAGAAAGCGGCTAATTGCTTTATCCATATCCTTCATTAAAAACGGATCATGAAGCCCCGTCTCGTAATCAGGATTGAGAAATATTTCTTTCTCATTTTCGTCCTCAACTCCTCTGTTTGCAAGCAATGTACGCACAAGTTCCTCTGTCATGATAGAGAGAGTATAGCATACAAAAAAGGTCCACCGAGTTGCGCCTATTTGTTCTGTATAAAACAGAGACAATCAGGCTCGATGGACCATGCAACATGCATTGTATATCCAAGAAGAAATTTGTCAATAAGTTAGTTTAAAGTCCTAACTTGCGCGCACGACAGCGATATCGTCAACATCCCAGTTACGACCGAGAAAGAAGTAGTGCCAACGCCACTTACCACCGGCCCAGTAGAGGTAACGAACATACCGGTTGCTTTTCAAATCAAAGTAAATAGTACCCCAAAAAAAGACGCGCCTGCCTTTCCATTCCTCGGAAATGAGATGCGTGTGCTCAAGCAAAAAGTCCAGTACATTAGCGTTTAAGACCGGCTGACCCTCAAGTTCCTTTCGGAGTTCATTGCCTGTGACAAATTTACCGTTTTTCTGCTTCTCAGAAAGCCAGAGACTGGCAATACCTAAATTCCACGCGAGAAGACCACACACCCTGCTTGCAATTTGATCTTTCGGATGCACGCTCCAATCGTTTGGGGCAGATGAATGCGCCGCGCAGTCTATAAGATATTCTATATCTTTAATTTCAGCACGACCATCAATAACTTTCATTAGTTTTGAAAGCCAACTACCACTCGTGATCTTTTTGAGATCCTCTAGTGAACGACCTTGTCGACGAAGCGCATCTTGTACTTCAAGCGCTTGTCCAACACTAAGAACTACGTCACTAAACATGACAATGTCCTCCTTTTTTTATGACAGTGTTCATTTGCGAACAGTGTCAAGCCAGCAGGCTTCCCGATAATTCGAGAGATACCTTAACAAAGAACTTTATACCGCACAATATCAGAACACAATACTATCTGTCAATTTTTTCGCGACAAGCATATAAAACATTCTAGCATTCTATAGAATGCTAGAATGTTTTTATTTAGGTGATTTGATCTATCATTCATTCTATCGCGTATGAAATCGTCACGTTTGAGGTAACTTTGTTTTCTCCCGTGGGTATCGAGGGTAGCTCAACGTCTCCGCCAATGCCAAACGCGGCCTCCGAGACAGCAAAATTCCGAGCATAGAACGGACCGCCCCCTTCGCTGAAATTCACAATTTTTATCAACCGAACACCAAGATCGTCTGCAAGTATTCGTGCTTTACCTTCAGCATCTTTAATTGCTTTTTTACGTGCGTCACGTTTTGGTACGTCTTCATCTTCAACCGTAAAGCGGATACTGCTTATATTCGTTGCTCCCAATCCTCCAAGATGCGCAAGTGCTTCTCCAACACCATCAATATTCTCCATTTTTATCTCTATCCAGTGTGACACTTCATAACCGACAAGCACTCGCTCACCCGAAGGAGGTATCGGGCGCAATGAAAGAGATTTCGCTTTTTCTCCAAACTCGTATCGAGGAGTAAGATTATAATTAAGTGTTTTTATATTCTTTTCCTTAATGCCAATACCCTCAAGAGATTTTAAAATATTATTCATCTTTTCAGTTACTGTATTTTGTGCCACAGCAACCGTTGATGCTTCTTCCGTCACTGCAAAAGAAAATTCTGCAACACCTGGAACAACAGTAACCTCACCTTCGCCTGAAATAGAAATGGTATTTCTAAACTCAACCCCTTGTCCAATGAAGCGCATTGATTTCATCTCATTGAAAAACTGCATAAAAAGCAACAATGACGCTGAAATTAATACGGCGACTACAGACCAAAATATATACGGGAGATATTTACTGAGATATTCTTTGATAATAGACATTATTGTACGTTGTATTTAATTCAATAATAATAATTATGCATATTATATCATTCAAATTGACAAAAGAAACAATATATAATACCGTGGACCCATTACTATGACTATGCCTGAAATAAAACAATCATATTTGACGCGAGTGATTTCATTTTATTTTGCGCCAATTTGGCCATCATTTTTCACCATCTTTTACCTGATATTCTTTTTTTATTTCGCAGTATTTCATTCAGGGAAAATCGTACTCGCTATTAAATTTCTTCTATACACACTTAGCAATTCTACAGAATTACTAGGACTAAGTTATTTATTTCTTGGAGTTGTGTTTCTAATTAGTCTTATTATTCCGTTTTCAGTAAGCATATACGCAATTCTACTTCTCTTTGAAATATGGGGAGACACTAATTGGGAACATAGCATCAAATTATTCGTAACAGCGCTTGTAATTTTAACTGTCCCACTCCTTATCATTGTCATGGATGATGTCATTCGCCTCGTCGCAAGCCAACCGCAACTTCAGGAATTTGTTTTCTTAAACAATTTGAATATTTAGAGCATGTTAGGAAACCTGCTCTAGTCACTTATTTAAGAGCAGCGAATCTATTATTTTTTTTGTATCTTCAGGTCCAGAGACGGCAACACATTCTATTCCTGTCTCTTTCACTGGATAGTCATTACCACCTTCAAAAAGCGCATCACCTATATAGAGGCACGCATTCTTGTCCCATCTCCTCTTTTGCATAAGTCGGGTAATGTTGCCTGCCTTGCCCCAGTCTTTTCGAGTATAGTCAAAACACGTTGTTCCTGCAACTCGCGCCATAAGCAACTCGTGCACAAAAGGAATATTCCTTAAAATATCGAGGCGAAACTCCCCGCTAGAATCAAATTCTCGCTTTCGCTCTTTATCTGCATTGTGGCCAATCAGAGAAAACGCTACTTGGCCTCCTCGTGACTCAATTTGGTCATTCTCATCAACGTCCACGATTCTGTATATTTTTTTTATTTTTTCAATATGGTTGAGAACGTGTTGTACTTCCACATCAGTTAGTTTGTTCTCCCAATACTCTGGCACTTCATTTCCACTCTGCCCCATGGCAATGACAGCACCATTCATAATCCATGGTATCTGCTTTTTCATCTGTGAAAGTTGCGCGCCTGAAATAACCACAACATCCATTTTTGATGCAAGTACTATAAGCAATTTGGACATTTGCTTCGAGATAAGAGAACGACTCTCGGTCAACGTACCATCCAAATCAAATAGTATAGAAGTTTTTTGCGAAATTTGTTCCGTATTCATCCCATTAGAGGCAGATCGCGCTCGCGCACACAGAGCCATCCTGCTTATAAATTATTGTATAAAGTGTATAGACCATGCTTTTTGATTTCCCCGCAAGCGACCGCGGCCTCTAACGGGACAAGTATAACCATGATAACAAAAATATCTTAGAGTTTGTCTCATCACAAAAACCGTCCCGCTGTGCAGCGGGACGGTTTTTTGTGGGAATTTTGTGGGTGGTCGACGGGGATCGAACCCGCAAATCGCTGGCTCCACAAGCCAGTGCTCTACCAATTGAGCTACGACCACCATTGTTAATTTTTTAACAGTTACTTAAATAAATTGGTATTTTTCAACCTTATCATAATGAACCTCATGATGACAATTATGACAAAGCCAAACAAGATTTTCTGATTTATTATTTTTTCTATTTTGATCAATGTGATGTACCGCCAAAATTCTCTTATCTTGAATGCCACATTTCTTACATATCTCTTGGCATCCAGTCTTGCGTAATATGTTTCTGTATCTCAATGCATTTCCATGTTTCCAGCTTTTATGTTTCTCTCCAATAAAAATAGAATTTCTCCATTTTGTTTGACATGATTTATTGCAAAAATACTTTTTACTCTTGGAGTGTTTTAATTTTGCTTTTGATTTATATATTTCTTTCTCGCAAATAAAACACTTTACCAATTTACCATTTCTCGCTCCTTTATATTGACATTTACTCGAGCAGTACTGACCATATCCAGCTTTAACATAGGATGGCTTGCGATAAAAACTATGAGAGCAATTTTCACACTTTAGAGTCGGCATATTTTACTGAAAATTGTCTTAAGAATTTTCTGTTTTCCTTTTCATAATGATGAACCAAAAAATGACAATTCCTACAAAGCCACGCGAGGTTGCTTAGTTTGTTATTTTTCCTGTTTTTATCAGCATGATGAACAATAATAACTTTCTTGTTCTTTGTTCCACACAATATACATATTTGGGAAATTTTACTGCGTTTTATTGTTTCCTTATAAGAAAATTCTCCGTGTTTCCAATTGGGGTGCTTTTCCCCAGTGAATAAAGAATTCCTCCACGGAGTACTGCATTTTTTGCTACAAAAAAACTTCCCATTTTGAGATTTATCAAGTTCTTTTAGAGGTTTATACGCTTCTTTCCCGCAGATGAAGCAACTGATCATTTTCCCTGTTTTTCTGTTCTGAGCAGAACAAACAATAGAGCAATACTTTCCTTTTCCTTTTTTGAGCCACGAGGGTTTTACATAAAAAACGCTTTTACATATTCCACAATTAACATCCACCATGTACTTAATTATATATTTCAAAGAACGACTTGGCAACTCAATAGAATTGGACTTTTCCACAGGGAAACATGCTGACCACTATACCATAGCCACCATGAATTTTACATTTGCTCTAGAGCAAGCTCTAGAATTTACTCATTCATATGTTGGAGATTTCTCTTTAATCCCCGCCTTATGATTAACAAATCGCGCAAGCGCGAACAATAAACTTGATAAGCGATTCATATACGCAAGTGCATCTTCACATATCTCCTGCTCTCCTACATTACATACTCCGACGACCCCACGCTCTGTCCGTCGCGCAATTGTACGCGCGACATCAAGTAACGCCGATAGCTCCATTCCACCAACGACAGTAAATGAGGTAATAGGAGGTATTTCTTTCTCAATAGCATCAACAATTTTTTCTATGTCTTTTATTTTTTCCCGCGAAATCCGCTTATCTGCATCCCCCGCTACTTCCGCCTGAACCATAAAAAGATTCTGCTGTACCATCTCAAGTATTTCTTCTACCGATAAATTATTCACTACGCTATCATTTCCAATAGATTTTACTTTACACAAACCAATAAATGAATTCAATTCATCAAGCGCACCGAGACACTCGACAACAGGATGGTTCTTGTTTACTCGCGCATCAGTTTTAGAGCTTCCGTCAGTAGTAGAAAAAAACTTCGTAGTACCTTTATCTCCTTTTCCTGTATACAACATTGCCATCACTATACCATAAATGTCCAAAGTAGAAACTGATAACTATGACTTTCTCATTTTAATAGAATTTGATACTCTATATATATCAAACAACATTTAACCTTTAACATTTGACCACTGACAAACGACCTTTGACTTACAGTTTCCGATAGTCAAATGTCCCAACCAAAGGATGGTCCGCCTCGGGCGGAAATTGTCAAAAGTCCCAGCCAGAAGCTGGTCAGCCCCAGGCTGAAAATGTCAGATATATGGCAATGCGAATTTCAAGAACCAGAATAGATTTAGACGATAAAACCCTGCAAAAGCCGGTACTTAAAGACTATGGTGAGACACTAACAACTGGCACCGGTACAACCACTCTCAACCTTGAACTAGGCAACGTATTTGAAATTACTATGGATGGTAATCTTTCCTTTACTTTTTCAAATCCACCAGCCTCTGGCACAGCAAGCAGTTTTACACTTGTCTTAAAACAAGACGGAACTGGTTCTCGTACTGCCACATGGCCAGCAGCAGTTGACTGGGCAGGTGGCACAGCGCCAACCCTTACCACAACTGCAAGCGCAGTTGACGTACTTGCGTTTATCACAACAGACGGAGGAACAAGATGGTACGGATTCACCGGCGGACTTGATATGAAATAAGAAGTAAGGTAATAAAGTTATATACAAGGTATATATACGAGGCGAAACCTTGTTGGTAAGGTTTCGCCTCGTATATTTATTAAAACAAGGCTTTCTTACAATGAGAGACTTAATTTTAAAACTGTTCAATCAAAAAGAAGCCGCGGCAGGAATTGAATTGGCAAAAGTCTATTTAAAAGAAAATCCTGCTGATACTGAAATGGCTAATACATTAGCTGGCGCTTTGTATATGCAAAACAAGTTTGATGAAGCTCTTTATATAACTAAAAAATTAGCAGAACTTTCACCAGACGATGACGGACTCAAACTTAATCTTGCCAAATGTTACCACTCATTAACAAATCTTGGAAAAGCCGAAAAATTGGTTCGTGAATTACATGAAAAGAACAAAGGCAACAAAGACTACGCGCTTGAACTTTCTGCATACCTAAGCATGCTTGGTAAATATAATGAGGCTGAAGAAATTTTAAAAACTTTAGAACTAGACAATAGAGTTAAGTTTAACCTGGGCTGGCATGAAATGCGTAGAAAAAATTTCTTAAAAGGTTTTGAGCTTCGCTCTTTTGGTTCTTTTGAAAACGCATGGGGAAGTGAATACAAATTGGACATATCTAAAGAGAAAAGATATAAAAAAGGTGAAAACATAAAAGACAAAACTGTTTTACTTCTTAACGAAGGTGGTTTAGGAGATGAAATTATTTTTGCGCGTTTTGCTCAAATCATTAAGGCTCGTGGCGCAAGAAAAATTATCATGAGCTGTGATAAATCTTTGGTAGATATATTTAATAGAATTCCTGAAATAGATTTGGCCTTGCCTTATGATTCAGCAAAAAAAATGGATTATAATTTTTATATTCCCATGATGAATGTTCCAAATTTACTAGAGCTAAACAGTCCCAATGAAAACATTAAATTTCCCTATATTTTCCCCAAGAAAGAATTAGTTGAAAAATGGGAAAAAAAGCTAAATAATATTGCAAAAGACAAGCCAAAGATAGGAATTCGTTGGGCAGGCAATCTTGAGTTTGAAGCAGGACAATTTAAGACAATGGACGTAAGCTTGCTTGTTAAGCTCAACAAGTACGGTCAATTATTTAGTTTGCAAAAAGATGCTAGATCAGGACAACTACCTCACAATTTTGGTGTTTACGACCTTAAGGATGAATTAACTAATTGGGATGAAACTCTTGCGATAATATCAACCCTTGATTTAGTAGTCTCAAGCTGTACTTCCATAGTCCACATGGCGGGTGCCATGAACGTACCATGCTTGGTGTTGATTTCAGTAATCCCCTATTTTACATGGGCAGTTCAAGAAAGAACGACGGATTGGTACGGTTCGGTTAAACTTTTTAGGCAAAAAAAACTTGGAGACTGGTCAGCTCCATTTATTGAATTGGAAAATTATGTTAAAGACGAAATGTGACATTATTTTAAGAACCTGTTCAGAAGTCTATGCGGTTCACCCGCATTCTACGTATACGCTTGATAAAAATTCGTCAAGAATGGTTGGACCAGGTGTACCTAAATCAGAAATCACACTACGTTCGTTGTATTCGCTGATCAAAACAATAAATCAAGCTGACTTTGATTTGAGATTAATTATTATTGACGACCATTCAAGCAAAGAATGTTTAGAAAATATAGAAAAAATCCTAAAAATTTGTAAATACCCGGCAGAAATTATTAACATGGAAACTACCGGCAATGGAGCGTCATTAAAAACTGTATATGATTGGGCTTTAAAAAATGGTAGAGATTATTTATTTTTTATAGAAGATGATTATCTTCATGCTCCAACATGTATGAGTGAAATGCTCTATGACCATATAACATTCCAAAAAAAATTAAATCATGAAGTAGCATTATCTCCTTGTGATAATCCTGATAATTACTTGAAACAATCTTACAGCAACTTGCCTTGCAATATAGGTCTTGGTGAAAATAGGCATTGGAGAACAGTTACTAATTCAACAAGTACTTTTTTTTGTTCCCATGAAATATTAAAAAAATATTGGACGTACTTTGAGGTTATGACAAACTACGGGAAAGGTGAAAAAAAAGATGAAGTCATCGTCCGCAACAAAATATGGGAAAAACCGTTTACAGATGGAAGTGGCGCTTTCTTGCTAAGCCCAATACCTTCATTGTCAATACACTTACAATACGCAACCGAATTTGAAGAACAAAGATCACCATTTATTAACTGGAAAGAGTGGTGGAATGATTCCGATTGGAGAGAAAATTAATCATCGACGACATAGAGCGAGGTAAATGGACGGGAAAGGTCTGGCTTTGAGGAAAAAACTGTGCGGCAAGGTCTGGCCTTCTCCCGTCGTTTCACTCCTCCTCAAGGCCAGACCTTGCCGCACAGTTTTCGGGAGAAGGCCGGACCTTGCGGAGTCCATTTGCCGAGCTGCGGAGTTTACATATTTCATATCAAAAAAATGAATGTAGAAAACGACAACCTTATTCAAGAAATACTAAGTAGAATTCAGTTTCGTTTTATGGATGAATTTACTCCTGGATCAACGAACTGTAAAAGAGATCCTCAAGCCAACTTGCACGGCCTTGACTTAGCTAACACTCAGATAATTGATGACGATAATCCGCTTATGACAATGGATTATCTTAGAAATCCAAGAATGTCCACAATTACCATGGCTTATATAATTAACCGTCTTGTTAAAAATATGTCCAGTGATTTAGTTTACTTGAACATTGGTATATGGTGTGGGTGGTCTTTTTTTGCTGGAATAATTGGTAATAATAAAAAATGCATTGGAGTAGATAATTATTCACAAAACGAAAAACAAAATGATAAAAAAATATTTGAATACCAATATGAAATTTTGAAAAATAATTTATCAAAATTTTATGAAATGGATTATTTAGATTATTTTAAAAATATTCACAAAGAAAAAATTGGTGTTTATTTTTATGAAGGAGATCATAGTTACAACAATCAGTTAATGGCATTGGAAATTGCTGACCCTTTCTTGATGAAAGGAGCATATATACTTGTTGATGATACTAACGACAATGAACCATACAAAGCAACAATAGATTTTGTGTCCAAAAATAAGGATAAATTCGAGATTGTACTTGATAAAAAGACTCCAAATAATTCCCATCCTACATTTTGGAACGGTTTATTAATAATAAAAAAAATAATATGAAAATTGCAGCTTGTGCTATTTGCAAAAACGAGGAAGAGAATATTTCTAAATGGTTAGAATATACAAAAGATTTTGATTACAGGATAGTGGTTGATACCGGAAGTGCCGATCGTTCCGTGGAATTACTTTCTAAATCAGATGTTATACTGGCTCAGAAAAAATTTGAGCCGTTTAGATTTGATGATGCCAGAAATTTTGTTATGACATTAATACCAGATGACGTTGACTGGTGTATTTGGCCTGATTTTGATGAATATTATTCTGACAATACAATAGATGAGATTAAAAAAGCTGTTGAAGAAAATCCAAAAGTTACCAGACTCACTTATAAAACATTTTTAATTAAAAACGGGATCAAGATAAAAGGCCTAGAATCAGGAACCGTTATGGAAAGCAAAATTCATGTAAATAAACTATATAAATGGAAAGAACCAATACATGAAAATTTAGATTTTATCGGTATGAAAAATGAAACAATAAAGCAAGTTGATAATATTCAGAGATTTCACAAGCAAAATATTAGCAAAGAAAGAGTTAAACAATATTTTGAGATTGCTAAAACTGCTTTGGAAAATAATTCAAAAGATTCATATAGCGCATGGTTCGTTTTAAAGGATTGTTATTATTCGTTAAACGACATAGATAATAGTATAAAATATGCAAAACATTATTTAGACATCACAAAACCCTACACAAATTTTAGGTCACTTGCTCTCTTAATTTTGGCTAACTGTGAGGCTAAAAAATACGGAATAACACCTAGCACAACCTTGACTTTACTTCGCTCTGCATCAGAAAACCCAAAGAACATTGAAGCGTGGCGAGGATTGATTAACGCATCTTTTGAGCTTGAGGACTGGCATATGGTCTTGCTCGCAACTTCTATTTTAAAAGATTCAAATCCTCATTTTGAAGAACCTTACAAAATCGCCTTAAATAAAATTCAAACAGAGAAAAAAACTGTGGACAGGTCTGGCCTTGAGGAGGAGTGAAACGACGGGAAAAGGCCAGACCTTGCCACAGTTTTTGAGAGAAGACCAAACCTTGCGGTACAGTTTTCTACAGTTTTCCCTCAAAGTCGAACCTGGCCTACTATTTTTACCAAAAATAATTAACTCAACAAAGTATCAACCACACCACACCCCCCACATACCCCTATAAGCAGTTTCAAATTGATGCGCAAATTCTTTTTTATTAAAAAATTGTGAATTGCTTATTTGCGCCCGCAAACCATCTCTTAGATAATTCAAACGACCAGAATCCCCCGCCAACACGGCGGCAGTTTTTACATAACCTTCTTTATTTTCAGCTATTAAATCCTCGAGACCAACTTGCGTCAAGATGCTTGTCCCAGTGCGTCCTGCAAACCTGTCACCCGCCAGAGTTATTACAGGAACGCCCATCCATAGCGCTTCGCTTGTTGTCGCTGTACCGCTGTATGGAAACGTATCAAGGCATATGTCTATATTCTTGTAAGTATCGAGGTGTTCTGTAAAAGATTGAATCGGACCAGAAAATTTAATCCTACTACGCTTTACTCCAAACCTTTCAAACATATCTAAGCATCGCTGCCTTGTTGAATTTTCCGCCAAAGCTCTGCTTTTTAAGAACAAACGAGAATCTGGAACATTTTTTAAAACGACGCTCCACGTTCTAATTACTTCCGGCAAAACTTTTGCGCTATCACTCAATGAACCAAATGTTATGTATCCATTTTTCTTATACGGAGAAGGAGATATATCAGGAGAATTCTCATTTGGTTTAAAACATAAAAAACTTTTCGGCAAACGTACTAATTTTTCACTGTAATAATCATCTGTTAACCCTTCAGGGTCGGCAATTGCATCGGTAATACGATAATCTATCGCATTTATACCAGTTGTGTTTGCATAACCCATCCAACTTACTTGCACTGGCGCCGGCTTGCGCGCAAAGACAAGAAGACGATTGCCTTTTGTGTGCCCAGCAAGATCAACAAGTATATCTATTCCGTCGGAGCGAACCTTTTCCGCAACCTCTTTGTCGCTCATACCTACCGTAGAAACCCAATTGTCTGCAAATGCCTGCAAGCGTTTTGTTACGTCATCTGGCTTACTTACTTCCGCATAACAAAAAGTCTCTATTTTATTTTTATCATGCGCCTCCAGTAACGGTTCAAAGAAATAATTTACAGAGTGAAGACGAAAATCCGGAGACACATAACCAACACGCAAACGCCTATCTGGAACACGCGCATTTTCGTGTTTTACAGCACGCTCCAAAGGTCGCGCGTGCATGTCCGCCCATCTTTTATGCTCTTCATAAACTTCTTTTTTAGAATGTTCACCATAATTTAAACAAAGCATTAAATTTGAGTGATTATTGACGTTTTCAGGCATTAGTTCAACAGCACTCTTGTACCATCTCTCTGCCTCTGCGTTGCGCCCACGGACAACATAAGAATTTCCCAAATTGCCCATCGCCACAGCATTAGGATTAAGAGCCTGTTCAATAGCTTTTAGTAAAACTCCTTCTGCTTCGGCATATTCACCAATTGATATAAGCGAATCTCCAAGCAGTCCATATGCTTCAAAATAATTTGGGGCTATTTCTATAACTTTGCGAAAAGCATCAACGGCTTGCAGGTCGTGCCCTTGTTGCCTTAAATTGTTGCCATCCAACAAGTACCTCTTCACGCTTGATTCAGTCGCGCGCCTTCTAGCTTCGTCATCGTTGTCGTATTCGTCTTCGTTATCGTTATCGTTATCGTTACTTCCTTTCTTATACAATTTACTTGCCAAATTTTTATAAGACGAATCTTCTATTTCTGTAAATTTCTCTTCAAAAAGTTTTATAATATTCTTTCCATCATCTTTCCAATTAACAAACTTGGAATCAACGCTTCTAGTTGGAAGAAAACGCTTATTTTCGTTTAACAAATAAAATAACCCTTCATCTCTTAAAGCACCATGAACCAAATCTATATCTTCCCGAGGATTTAAACTATGTTGTAATACTAAAATAGAAAAAACAGCATCAAACTTTAATCCTGTCTCTACTACTTTTTTAAAATCACCAACTGAATAAGAAGTAAAATTTTTAGAATCCACATAATCATCGGACAATTTAAGCATACTTGGACTTGAATCAACACCTACTACAGCGCAATTTGTTTGCTTGATTAACTCTTTAGCTATTCTTCCAATTCCACAACCGTAATCAAGTAGTACGCTGTTTTTAGTTACAGAAAACGCCTTAATAAGTTTCTTTACGCTCAACTTAGTCTCTATATCCCATTTATTCTCATTATTTTCATCCGTTAATATGACATTTTTAGCTTGTTCTAGATTTTGAACTGAAAAAACTTCAGGATAATAAGTTAGGTTTCCTGTTGTTTTTTCTACTGATTTTTTGGAAAGCTTTTTTTTTAACTCTTCTTTTATCTTGCCAAACGGAGCTGACCAGTCTCCGTGTTCCTCTTGCCTAAAAACCCTCATGGAATCATAATACGGGGTTGTGTCTCCTGGTAATGCCCATAAATAGTACGGCAATATCGGAACAATATTCCATGTTGGAACACCCATCGCCGCGGATAAATGAGCAACTGCAGTGCAGGATGTTATAACTAAATCCAATTCTGCCAAAGATTTCATCGTGTCGGTCCATGTATCCAGCTTTAATTGTTCAACTTCGTCCGGCTTAAACTCAGCACCGTCATCGCGCTGTAAACTATAAAACTCACAATCGCTGTTATCCAAAAGACCAAACATCAACTCTGGTGAAAACCTTCTATGCTGTTCGTGCTCAAAACGGGGGTTACCATACCACCTCAAGCCAACCTTCAATTTCTTCCCATTTTCTTTAATTGGTCTTTTTATATACGGCCTCCCTGACAAATCTTCGTATTCATATTTCAAAATATGAACAGCAGACATAGATGGAGCCCAAAAATCATGATACACGTTCAACGGATTAACACCGTGAGCTATGACAGAAGAAACACCCTCCACATCTTTCAAGATAGGCATTAATTCAGGAGAACATGACGCAACCACCTTGCACCCGCGTTCAGCGATACCTTTAGCAAAACGAATATTGCAAATCTGATCCCCTAATCCACCTTCGCAATTTAAAAGTACTGTCCCTTTTGAAATGCCATCCCACAAAGGAAGCGGTGTACCAATGTGTCTGTTCCCAAACACATCCTCAAGACGTCCTTTATCCATATGCTCCATTCCTTCAATCAATTTACCTTGCCTTAAAAGGTGCCACCCCTTATTAAACATCGCTCTGTTATCTTCCGGATCAGCTTGTTGTACTATCTCCCAACCTTTATCAAAATCGCCTCGCAATCCCGCCTCAAGCATAAAATCAAGCGGTTTTTTCTCACGCACTGGTTCTGGTTTATCATTCCAAAATTCACCCCCTTGGTAAGTTTCCCACAAATCTTCTCCTAAAAGCTTCTCGGGATCATAGTGTCTCTTTTCAAGTTTTTTTCTTATAGTATGAAGTCCAGGTATACCCCACGCATCAGTATCATTTTCAATAATAGGATTGATAATGTCATTAAAATCATGATCGTGCCCTTCTATGCCAAGAAAATCATATATACGTCCAAGCTCGCGTTCCGGATTATTTATAAGATCATCATACTCAACAAATAAAAGATTTTCTCTGTAATTTTCAAAGCCATGTTTCAGCGCGACGTAAGACCCCATCACCATTCCACCATTCTGATCCATAATATTTCTGACGTATTGCCGCACGTTTTCCGGCTTCTGAAGCTTAACAAAACTTGCAATACATTCAGCAATAGGCCTTACGGTGCAAACTATTTTTGGATCCTCTCCTAATATTTCACGCAGTTTATCAATGTGCGCTGGCCATCCTCTATTTTTATCAATTACATTCAGCTCTTTTACATGCGCATACATCCCATCAGCCGCGCCTCGTAAAACGTGCGCCAATTGTCCATCAATAGGAGATGCGGTAGTAGAGCGATCTTGTAAAAATCCCATAGTCGCCCCTTGCATCGCCGCAATTAAAGCGGATGTCGGAGATACATACACATTCGGATTTTGAGACAACAAAGCCGCCAACAACGTTGAGCCACTCCGCGGCAACCCGCTTAAAAAATAGAACTGTTTTTTCGTGTTTTCAGCCTTTTCTTCCATAGTTTTTTTAAATATAACAAACAAACCTCAATTTTTAAAGAACAATTAGTGACTATTAAAACTCTGGACATCCGATGTCCAGAGTTATGTAACACTCAAGTAAACTGGCGAATCCCGCTAAAAGCAGGATTCGCCAGTTTGCAGCATAAATAATCTACTGATATTTTTTTCGAATTGTCCTTGTGCTCTGACCACCAACAGCAACAAAAGCCCAATCATTATGATGACCTAACTGAACAGGGCTGGAATAATCTGTCTGATTGTTGCGCCCAAGATATCCTTCATATCCGTCGCCCCACCCCCAAAAGGTACCATCAGTTTTAATACAACCTATGCTACTGACATTTCCTCCACCTTTAGGAATAATAGACCAATCTGTCAAAGTGCCAATTTGAACCGGAGAGGAACGTGCTGTAGTATCATTTTGCCCGCATTCTCCCGATGAGTTTTTACCCCATGCCCATAATGTTCCATCGGTTTTAAGAGCAAATGTTGTAGCTCCAACACTTGCAACATCTGACCATGTTGTCAGGGAGCCAATTCCTACTAGAGACGTTCTCTGCGTAGTACTTTCATCTCCCAACTGCCCCTGATTGTTAAATCCACAACCAAAAAGTGTTCCGTCGGTCTTAATAATATGAAATTCATTCTGTCCTCCGCCCAATACAGACCATGTTGTTAGAGAACCAACTTGTGTAGGAGACGAGCGGTCAGTTGTGTCTCCTTGTGCAAGATTTCCGTTTCCGTTATAACCCCAAGTCCAGAAAGTTCCGTTTGTTTTGATACCTAGAACGCCACTGCCCATACAATGAACTTGAGCCCATGTTGTAAGAGATCCTATCTGAACAGGAGAAGACCTATACGTGGTATCCTCTTGCCCTAGTTGACCTTTGTGATTTTGTCCCCACGACCAAATAGTGCCACTTGTTGTTATTGCAGTAGTAACAGCACCACTATTATATGCTTTAGACCAAGTTGTTAATTCCCCCACTTGTACAGGAGAAGAATACGCTGTTGTGTTGCCTAAACCAAGCCCGCCTTTAGCATTTTGTCCCCATGCCCATAATGTTCCGTTAGATTTTACACCAACCGTTTCATTACCCGAACCATGAAGATGTGTCCAATTATTGTCTGTCCCGACTTGGATTGGAGATGACTTAGTCACAGCATCTCCCCAACCACCACGCCCATGAGTACCACGACCCCA